>JAANMW010002202.1_pt1 | contig 18102 bp, 17 predicted proteins | sample 7279671 | NCBI WGS metagenome assembly JAANMW01 (sample SAMN14094541, study PRJNA606508) | bioreactor metagenome | isolation source: A lab-scale SPAN reactor treating ammonium-rich wastewater day 247 | place: Ireland: Galway | collected 2017-09-19
TCAGCGTGAAACCGCTTCGAGCACTTCGACGTACCATCGGACTCTCCTTTTCGAACAGACAACACAAAACAAATAAGAAGCTCCAGGCGGCAACTCGTTGATAAACTCGATAACTCGAATAACCTTGCCTGGCCTTCGCTTCTTGACGTTTGTCCAATCGCCATGAACGATTGTCTTCTTGCGGATCATCGCCTGATGAATCCACGCGGACCATCTTTTACAGCCTGTTGAACTGTTAAAAGGATATGCCAAGGGCCATTAGGACGCGGTGATGATTTCTATTTTATAGAGTCATTTCGAACCTAATCTTGTTTAATAACGCATATCATTTTATCACATCATGAAATAGTAGCACGACTATTTAATGTACTAGCTATCATGATCCAGCATCGGCAAGGCCGACTGAAATGGGAAAGGGTTCATGTATGATCATCCATCCATGATGGGTTCCTCACGCATGCGTTTGAGCAGCGTTAATGCCCGCGCCGCTGCCCAGCGCAACAAAAAAACCTGGCGTTAAGCCAGGCTATGCTATGAGTGATGGATGGGTTGCTGGTAGAAATCGCTTCTATGCCAACCAGCCAATTGCCTCGAGCCAAATCAGTCCAAAATCCACGGAGCGCACACGATCTTCGCGCAGCGAACTTAGTTCGGGCGAGTGCTTGATGGAGGAGTTTGCACCGTCATTTGCACCATTTGATCAGGCTTTGTGTCCGTCAGTGTGACTGAAGGGTAGATGACTTTCTTTTCGCAGCCGATCGAGCCCACGATCAAGGTGAATGCGACCAAGCTGAGCATGAGAACACGCGACATGGTGATACCTCTTGTTCAAAGAATGGAAGAATAATACCCAGAGAGTTACAACTCGTTAGTTTGCGGGAGAGGAGGTGAAAGGCCCCGTTTCCGCAGGCAAGGTCTGAGTGGCATACTGCGCCTTTTTCTCGCAAGCGATCCCCGACAGGATCAAGGCCAATCCCAAGGCGATGACGAGCAACCGATGCATGTGATCCTCCAACGCTTTACTTTGCCGAAGTTTGAGTAAACCTTCACGGTGATACTTCCATCGTGAAGGATATAAAAAAACTTGCCCGGCGTACAGCCGGGCAAGTGATTTTTATCTGTTTTTTCAGCTCAGTTGGATTATTCGCGGAGCTGGCTTTCATCCAAGCGGAAGCCATCCTTGCGGCCGGCCATGGAGGCCAGGATCTGCCAAGCTTGCCCGTAGTAGTTGCCCGAAACCACCGCGCCTTGCGGAGAGGTGGTAGGATCAACCCACGTAGCGGGTTGGAAGCGGAGGCCTTGGACCGCGCCGTCGCCCATGGCGAATTGCACCACGGCGGCGTGCTTGCTGGAGAAGTGCTTCCAAGAAGAATAGCCCGGGCCGCCGTTGCCTTCACCCGGATAGCCAATGCTCGAGCGAGCCAAGCCATACAGGGTCGGAAGCGAACCGACGCCGAACCAACCCCAAGCAGTGTCGCGGTTGCCTGCGCCAACGCCGCCGAGGCCTTCACCGAACATGAGGGTGTTGCTGGTGCCGTCTTGCACGGAGATTTGGCCCAGCGTGATGTCCGCGCGATTGGACATGATGCCCGTGTACTGAGCGTCGAAGGCCACCAAGGAATTCGGCCATCCGCCAGAGGCGACGCCGGTGTAATTGGTGCGACCGAGGGTATTTCCAGCAGCGCCTGTCATCAGTTCGCCCTGCAGATTCGTCACTGGCGGAGGAGTGCCAGACAGAGGCATGCCACCCGCACCGATGGAGCGGAACACGCCGGGAGGCGCGCCCACCACGCTAGTAAACAGTGCCGCAGGATTCTGACGAATACGGACAGGATTGTTCACGTCATCCGAGGGACAAGTGAACATCTTGAGCCGCGTCGTGGCGATGGTCAAATCGATGGAATTCGACCACCACGGTGCCGACGCGGTCCGCAAACCGAAATCGAATCCAGGCTGATTGTTGACCGCAGAAGGAGTCGGGAAGGTGGGACTGGTGGTGCGAAGCTGATTGTACAACAACTGCTGTTCCATATAGGGCAGCAATTGCACCAGGACACCCACGTGCTGCACGTTCAACGTTGGCGTGTACAGGGTGTAGGGAGACCCCGTGATGGTCAACTGCGCCAACTGACCCGGAGGAAGCCTGCCGAAGTCGCCATGATAATTGTGGGAGGCAATAGCAATCTGACGGATGTTACTGCCACAGAGCATTTTGTTCGCGGCTTCGCGGACCTTTTGAATGGCCGGCAACAGCAAGGCCATCAAAAGCGCGATAATCGCGATGACCACCAGCAGCTCGATCAGCGTAAACGCCGAGCGCCGGTTCAAACGGGACGTCATTCTCGACCCTCCAACAAAAAGAGATAGAAAAAAAGCCTTCCAACATAATGTGCTTCAATGACATGAAGCAACGACACCTTGAATGTTAATTCAGTCTCATCACATTTGCAAGTAGGACTTGGCCCACATTATAAAAATTTTTGACCACCCCCTTGATGGACGTGCGTGTGCTTCCTAGGGGCCATCCCTGCTTAGTCCTCGCCGCGGCGAAACAACCCGCCAAAGAAGCTTTTGCGACTGGCCCCTTGATCCGATTCCGGGGCCTTGCGGTCGATTTGCGGGATTTGCTGATTAGGAATCGGCGTGGGCGTCGAACCGGGGGATGGCGTGGGGCGACCTTGCCCGCGTCCGCCGGACTGCGACGACAGCAAATCCTCGCGCAACCGGATAAACCCGCCCAGGTCGCCGCGCACTTTGGCCTCGCGTTCCAAAATATCCATTTGTCGCTTGAATTCGGCCTGGAGTCTTTGGACTTCGCTGCGCTGCTTGGCAATGTCCGCCCGCTCCTTGGCCATTTGCAATTCCAAGGTTCGGAATTGTTCCTCCAGCGCCGCGCGATCATCGTCCAGCAATTGTCGTTCGCGCTGCAATTCCTGGTGCAAGGCGACCAATTCATCCTCGCTGGGACCATCTTTTTGTTCCACGGGCTGGGCGCGAAGCTGTTGATGCAACTGCCGAATCAACTCCGACTTTTCCTCCAACATGTTTTCATATTCTTTTTCGCGCGCCTGCCACAACTCGGCTTCCTTTTCCGCTTGTTGCACGCGATGCCGGGCTTGGTCGACGATTTGCCGCAAGCGTTCGTTGTCCTTTTTCAAGGCGTCCACTTGTTGGGCCAGGTCGGTCCCTTCCGCTTGCGAAGCATGCGCCGAGTCGGCGAGCATTTCTTCCAGCGTGGGCAGATGATTAGGCCCGTGCAAATCCGCCTTGAGCTGCATGAGCTTTTGTTCAAACTCCTGGTCGTTCATGCCGCTCATGCTTTCGGCCGAGGGTTCCGCCGGCGGAGGGCTGGCCGCCAAGGTCGAAGGAGCGTTGGCCTTGTTCGGATGATTTTTCCCCACTGTCTCACCTCCCGAAGTATAGCTTCGGCGACCTCATTCGCGTTGTTTCTTCCCCAGAAGATCGATTTTCACGCCTTGTCGCGGTCCGATGGAAACGCCCGTCTTCCTGCGCCTTCGGCGATTTCATGCATCAGTGCCGATCCAAAAGATTGATAGCTATTGTCCAAGAAAGGACGATCGCCGCAAGTTGTTTTACACTTCGCACGACGTGCTGCGATGCAGACGCCAAGGCAAACTCAGTTCGTTCAGTATATCCTGCCAAAAAAGGAAAAGATAGCATCTTCTCCTCTGATTAGCCTTGGTTCGTGATCTGACCTTGGCGTTCCCATCAACCGATTTCGATGAGGGAGGTCCAGTTTTTTTACCCGCCGTGGAGCGATTTCATCCGCTGCCCCATATTCAGGCTTTGCTTCAGGGATGTTTGGGAATTATACTTAAGTTATCATTCCATCCGTTGTTCCTTTAGGAGACCGTTTCGATGGCATCCATGATTGCTCAAGGGGAACTGGTCCCCGTGGGAGGTGGAGAGACGATTAGTCTCGTCCGCTCCAAACTATCCGTGGGTCGGCGCGAATCGTGCGATATCTGTCTTAAATTCCCCAATATCTCCAGCGTCCACTGCGACCTGGTCTTTCGCGACGGCTACTGGTACGTGTATGACAAAGGGAGCACCAATGGCACCAAGGTCAATGGGGTTCGGGTCCTGAAGAAAGTCCTGATCCCAGGCGACGAACTCAGTTTTGCTAAACGGAAATACACGATTAAGTACACCATGCCCGCGGATCGCCGCATCGAAGACTTGATGGACGACGAGGACATTCTGAATCAATCGCTGCTGGAACGAGCCGGACTGCAGAAAAGTTCGGAGACCGTGGCCGATTACGACGACGAACAACCGGTCCGCAGTCGTTCACTTTAAATGGACGGATTGGCGGTCACGACAAAGGATCGCGTCAACCATATAAAATCAGGTGGAGGCATCACCTCCACCTTTTTTTATGCTATCCGGGGCTTGAAATTTCCAAGATTCCTTGCCTGAATTATCCGATCGCTGCAGCCAGGCCCGGAGCACATTCCACAAGACCATGAGACCGCACAGGCCGCCCATGAAGCGATGCTGCTCGAGGTTTTGGGGTTGCTGCGTGAACCAGCCGAGGTAAAAAGCCAACCCCACGCCTAGCCAAAGCAGCGCCAGAAGCAAGCTGAACACGACTCGGCGATTCATAAGCCCTGCTTTTCTCGCACCGTGATCCAAGCCCCCCAGGCACAGGCCATGAAGAAGAGCGCAACGATCCCGTCAATGATGACCCACGTTAAGTCCTCATTGGCATAATCGAGCACGGCCAAGACGATCCAAACCAACATCATGGCCAGGTGCAACCAAACGAATTTCATGACGGCCCCTTGGACAGGAGGGGACCGTATAAGTCGGGGCGGCGGCCCGCGATGCGATCCAGCTCATATTCGCCCGGGATGTTGACGACGCGCTTGTGCCTGGCCAGTTCAGGCTGAATGGAGCCAAAAAAAGGACCTTCCGCTTCACCCTTGGCCGCGGCCAACGTTTCGCCATGCCAGTCGACCAGTCGGCTCATGCCGATGAAATGAAAGCCTCCCTCCTCGCCGACCCGGTTGACCGCCAGGAAATAAACATGGTTTTCATGGGCGCGCATCGGCGGGATGTGGGAGGCACTGCAGCGCCCTCCCTCTGGCCAATTGGTCGGCAGCACGATCAAGTCCGCCCCCAACAAAGCCAGAATGCGAGGAGCCTCGGGAAAACTGCCGTCGTAGCAGATGAGCATCCCCAGTCGCAAACCATCGATTTCAAAAATTTCGTACGGCCGATTGCCCGGCGTGACAAACCGATCAACTCCCAGAAAGGGCAAATGGGTCTTTCGATAACTGCCCACCACGCCTGCCGGTCCGACCAGCACCGCGGCGTTAAAGAGATCGGCGCGGCGGCGTTCGAGCAGCCCGAAAATCACAAAACAGTTCAACTCACGGCACAATTCGGCTACCGCTAGGCTGCTCGGCCCGGGCACCGTCTCCGCATAGGGCCAAGCTGCTTCCTTGCTCGCAAAACAATAGCCCGTCAGGGCGGCTTCCGGAAACACGATCAACCTGGCCCCCTGTTCGGCCGCCTGTCTTGTCTGGCGCAGCATGTAGGCGAGATTACCTTGAACGTCGCCTTGCCGACAATCGAACTGCACTCCCGCCAATGTCCATGCTTCGTTCATGCCAGATCCTTGCTGTGCTGGTGCATCTCCGTCCTGGGTTTGGAGATCGATGGCTTGGATGCATCTTGCGGTCTCGTTTCAATTCGACGCTGACTGTCCATGAGCTTGTCCCGCGGTTCCGACAAGGCATCCATTATGGTCGGCTTTTGTCCTTGATGCACAAAGGTTCCATGGCATTCCATCACTTCCTGGCGATAGCGCGGATGGTGCTCCATGAGCAGACGGTGCGCTTCGAAAAGCTGATAGTGTGGAATGGCGGGAAACAGATGGTGAGGAATGTGCATATCTTGCCCATAGACAAACACAGCCCAACGGGTGAAGGGATCGGTGAAAAAGACGCGGGAATTGGTTAAGCGCCCCTGATCGGCATTAGCATGTTGATACACGTCGCGAAGCAGCATGAAATAGGGAAATGTCGTCAAGGCGGGGATGACCCACAAGGTCCAAAAATAGACGCCCCAAAACCGGCCAGTTTCAACGCGCAGCATCGCCAGGGAGAGCAAGAGCAAGGTAAAGAAGCTGAGCCGCATCATTGCGGCTGTTCGAGAGGAGTAGATGTTTTTAATCGCGGATTGGAAGAAGCCCTGTTGAGGCAATAGGCGGATCACCGTCAGTCCCAAGAGCCAGTAGCCGAGCGCGGCGCCAAGCACCCAGTCCGCGCGATCCCACGTCGCCAGGGTCGTGAGCAGCCCCGACAGGCTAAAGAAATAAAGCCAACCCAGGGCAATCGCGGCCTTCCGCCAGCCGGGCGTTCCCCGATCCCCATGAATGCGGCGCAGGTACGTATTGCCCGCGTCTCCCAACGTGCCGACGTAGATCACGTCCCAGAGATAGCGCAGCAGCGTCGGCGGCCAGAAAAAGCGGAGGAAGTAGGTCAGGATCACCTGGCCGCGCGACATCGGGAATTCATCCACCTTCTTGCTATGCCCCACGGTATGGAGGTCCGGATCGCGTTCCCAGTCATTCGTGTATTGATGATGGGCCAAATGAAAGACGCGATATTGATGCAGCGATGCGAAGATGGGAAAGAAACAAAGCCAATCGCCCGCCAAATCATTGGCCCGTTTATTCTTGAATAAGGAATAATGGGCCGCTTCATGGCCTAACCCCGCGAAGCGGTGTTGCAGTCCGCCCATCAGGATCATCGCCAGCCCAAACACCGGCAGATTCCAATACCAACTCCATCCCCAAGCTGCGCGCTGTTCCGCGAACCAGACCACGACCCCGGCGATCAGGAGCAGCGTCAGATACTCCTTCGCCAGATAGAAGATGTTCGTGACGTTGTCGACGCGCCGCAATTGCCTGAGTTGTTTCTCCAATGACGGCGTGGGCATGGACAACCCCGCCGGCTCTTGAATCTTGCTGTCTTGCATTGCTCTATCTCACCCACGGTTTCCAAAAAACCTCCATGGACGTCGTTGTTGCGTTTCCTTGCTTTTCGGAATGGTCGCTATGCTTTGAAGTTCATGATTCGACCACGTTTTCCTCGGTTTCCTTGATCAGGTGCTGGACCACGGCCTTGTGATCCTTCGTCTCTTCGAACACGGCCAACTGCCGATCCGCGCTCGTTCCTTGTTCCAAAATCGTGAAGGCGTATTCGACTTCCTGCCGGCTGCCTAGTTCATCGACCACGTCGTGCAAGAACCAGCCCACCAATTCGCGGATCAAATGCTTGGCCGAACGTTCTTCTTGCCGCCCCAAGTCGAGCAGGTTGCCATTGATGCCATAGCGCACGGCGCGCCATTTATTTTCTTCGATGAGCGCGGTGGAATAATGGCGGAAAGTGAGGTTGTCCCGCCGCAGCTTCCATAACTTGGCGATGATGGCCTGGAAGATCGCGGCCACGCACACGGCCTCGTCCACCCGGGTGCAGACGTCGCAAATGCGGAATTCGAGCGTGGGATACCGCCAATTGGGCCGCACGTCCCACCAGATTTTCGTGCCGTCGGGAATGCTCTTCGTTTTCACCAGGACGTTGACGTAATCGCTGTATTCGTTCCATGAATTGAGCGTGGGGGGAATGCCCGAACGCGGGAAATGGCGGAAGATGATGCTGCGATAAGAATGCAGCCCGGTGTCCCGCCCCATCCAGAAGGGCGAACTGCACGACAGCGCCAAGACGTGCGGCGCGAAGTAACGCGCCACGTTCATGCAATCGATCAGGAAATCGCGATCCTCGATGCCGATGTGCACATGGGTGCCGAAGATCAAAAGCTGATGGGCCAGGTCGCGCATGTCCTTCCAAACGCCGATGTAGCGTTCGAATGGCGTGATTTCCTGCTCGACCCAATTGGAAAACGGATGCGTGCCCGCGGCGGCGATTTTGAGGCCGTTCTTGCTCGCCAATTCGATGATCGCCCGCCGCAAGCGAATCAACTCCGCCCGCGCATCGGCGGGCGTTTTGCAAATCTCCGTCCCTACTTCCACCATGCTTTGATGCAGTTCCGCCTTGACGGCCTCGCGCAGCAACAGCTTTCCTTCATCGAGGATCTGCGTGATGTAGGACCGCAACTCGCCCGTCTTCGGGTCGATGATCTGATATTCTTCCTCGATGCCAATGGTCAACGATGGGGGCTTCATGATGGTTTCGACTTTCCAGCAGCGCTCATGATGTACTTTCCACGTAACCACGTTATCCGTGATCGACGGGGCTTTTGCAATCGAAACTAGACGGAATTCTCAAGGGAAATCGTGCCCAGCCTGCTGTCACCGGACCAGGCGCGGGCCGTTTGATGGCGCGGGTCCTATGCCATTTGTCGAGATTAGGCGTGGCACGTCGGAATCGCGCTTGCCGGCGCATGGGTGCGGTCCACGTTGGTCCTTGGCGAGGGGGCGGCGGGGATGCCAAGGCTGCTCGGACAAGACTCTCCCGACGTCGGGCAAAAACCTTGGGCATCGGGTCCGGTCGCGCCGCACTCGTGGGCCAAAGGTTGCCTGCCGACGAAAGTCATCAGGGCATCCGTGACAACTTCGGGGTGGGTCAGCATGGGGAGATGGCCACAGTCCTTGATCTGAAACATGACCGAATTGGACAAGCCGCGGAAAAGCATTTCCTGATGATGATGCGGGACGAGGAAATCGCGGTCGCCGCACATGATGAGCACTGGTTGACGAATTCCAGGCAACACGCCGCGCAGGTCCACGCGATGAAGTTGATGAGCCCAATGACCCACGGCCTTCAAAGGAGAACTGCCGGTTTCGTTGAGGAAGAATTGCCACCGGGTGGGTTCGTGGCGATCGAAAGCGGGATAGTGCACGCGCTTGAGGGCGACTTCCCGGCCGCGCAGGTTGGCCAACGTGGTGCGGCCCGCTAGCAGCCGTCCCGCCGCCGCCATCCACCAATGCCATCGGGACAAAGGCCGATGCGCGAATCCGCACATGATCACGCCGCGCCGCCATTGCGCCGGCTCTTCCTTGAGCGCCCGCAGGGCAATCGTTGAGCCGAAAGAATGGCCCAAGATCGTCGCCGGGGGCAAATGCAAAGCGTCGACCAATTGCCGCAAGTCATCGAGTAGATGATCATGATGGTAGCGGCCGAGCCGGGCCTGATCGCGGATGCCTTGGGGTTGCTGGTAGGCGATGCAGCGAAAGGACTGGCTTAAATGGGCCATGAGCAGGGAGAAGGAGCGTGGATTGTCCCCCAGGCCATGCAGGATGACCAGCGGTTCGCCCTGCCCCCAATCGATAAATCGGCACAAGTATCGGCCGGTGTGAATCGTTCCCTTGACGGCTTCCCGTTCCATGCGGGCCAAGGCATCCTCGAGACTAAGCCGCGACGCATGAGCTTGATCGACTCTCATTGATCTTGGTTTCCTGGCTTGCCGAATGAATCCCCCAGCGAGCGATTCGGATCCTTTTTCCAGGCTTCTTGCTGCAAGCGCTGGAGTTCCGTGGCGCGCAGGCTGGTTTGCACTTTCAACTTGGTAAGCAGGCCGGCGTATTTGTTGCGCTTGAGGCCCGCGCCAATCTCCGTGCGAATGAAACTCAGGACAAAGGGGTCTTCGCAGGTGCGAATCAACCCGTCTAGCTTGGAGGCCAACACCGTCACAGGACACGAATGGCTCAACGTGGCTGAGTAATTGATGCCGCGCACCAGCGCCGGGATCGCTTCTGGTCCCAAATCGCGAAGGCGATCCACCGCCTTTTGACTGGGACGCACCCCCAAATCGTGCATGATGAATTCTCTAATGATTTGGTCGATTTTGTCTTCCTCTTCCTGGGTCAATTCTCCAGGTCGACCAGTCTTTTTTTGTGAAACCTTATGGTCAGGGTCGACCTTGCCGGCTGAAGAAGCCTGGTCCTTGCCTGATTCTTTGGCGGGAGGCTTGGCCGCGGGATCCTGGCCGAACTGTAACAGGAAGTAGGTGGCCGAGATGACCGCCAAACCGTGCGACACCGTTCACACCCTTTGTGAAGGCACCATGAAGGTGATTGGGCTATACGAAATCCTATCGTGATTCCTCCCGGTTTACAAGGATAAGTCTCGTTCAGGCCGCCTTTTCTCGCGACGGCATGCTTCAACGTGTAGCTTTTGATGCTTTGGCCAAAGGTAATGAAACCGACAGAACTAAGGAGTTTAACCAACCTCGAACATTTGAAGCATGTTGATTCACAGCAATGATTTACGACTGATAACTAGATTTTCACCAACACAGATTTGGTTAAATACTTAACTGATTCGCGGGGGTCATTTTGCACTTCGACGAGGATTGAACCAACCGATACTCCACCTTGACAGGCCGCTCATCGTTGATATCGTTTGCCCCGCGCAAACCATGTACGGTCCATTGGGCCTCTGCGTCGACGGCCCTTGTACAAACCACCCCATCCCACAAGCGGTGAACTGCCTCCCATGTTATCCCCTTTTCCTGCTCATGAAAGCGAAGCTCATTCAGCCGCTTGGGCAGCAAGGGGGCCGATCAAAAACCACATGAACCGCGTGCGACTGACACTACTGCTTTTCCCTTGCCTGCTAGTCCTGGCGAGTTGTCAAGGCATCGGCGTCAAGCATGCGGAGATCACCGGCCAGGTCGACTCGTGGCGGGCCAGCCTCACCGGAGAGGATCGCATCTCGCCGCGCAGTCAACAAACCTTGCGGCAGTTGGGTTTGGAAGAAATGTATCTCCATGATCCCGCAGAAACCTTTGACCGCTTGCAGTTCAAGGTGATCGATTGGCCGCATCCCGACCTGGTGTTCGCCATGGCGGAATTGAGCTACCAGTTAGGTCGTGATTGCGAGCGAAACAAACATCCGGGAGCCATCAAATACTATTTCTTCTGTGCGGGATACGCCTATCACTACGTCTTCGATCCGATGGGCGAATTGGCCGTTCAAATGCATGAGGCGATCGACCTCCCTTCAACTCAGGAAAAGCCGCTGCCCTTGAATTGTTTCGATCCGCGTTTTCGGTTGGCGTGCGAACTCTACAATACGGCTCTGGCCAAATGCATCCGAGCCGCTCAGGAAGTCGGCAGCCTGAATCCACAAAAATGCATGCGCCTTCCCTTGCCTGGCGGCGGCACGTTTACCCTCAAAGTCTCGCATCATGGTTTTAGCTGGAAACCGAGCGAATTTGGGGAACTCCTCTTCTGTCAAGACTATCGGGTCCAGGGTTTTGCCAACCACTTTCGCAACTATGGTCTGGGCGTGCCGTTGATGTCCTTGCATGTGCCCTGCCAGGAGGGGTTGCCGCCGGCTCATACATTGGAACATCAAACGATCCCCGTGACCGCCATTTTTCGCTTCACCGGCGGCATGAAGGAACTTGTGCAACTGCGCAGCGGACAACTGGAGTTGTATAACCCCTTGTCCGTGAAGGCCATTGAGATGGCGGGATGGTCGGTCCCCTTGGAAACGGACCTCACAACGCCCCTGGCCTATTCCCTGGGACATTCAGACTTCGAATACCTTGGTTATCTCGGCTTTGCCCGTGCGGATCAGCTCAAGCAGCGCGCGGGCATCTATATGTTCGAACCCTATCAGCCGGGCAAGATTCCCGTGCTGTTCGTCCATGGCTTGCTTTCTTCGCCCATCACCTGGGCGCCCATGCTCAACGATTTGATGGCCGACCCGCGCATCCGTGATCGCTATCAATTTTGGTTTTATCTCTATCCTTCGGGAAATCCCTATCTGGCCACCGCGGCTGACTTGCGCGATCGCTTGCGGCACATGCGCGAGAAGCTCGATCCCGAACGTGCAGACCCGGCCATGGAGCAGATGGTGCTCGTCGGGCACAGCATGGGCGGGTTGATCAGCAAGCTGATGACGGTGGAGAGCGGCGAGGACTTTTGGCGTTTGGCCAGTCGAACTTCCTTGGAATCCTTGCCCTTGCCGGATGAAACCAAGAGCGAATTGCAACAGGTGTTTTATTTCGAACCGCTCCCTCAGGTAACCAACGTCATCTTCATGGGCACCCCGCACCATGGTTCCGCCATCAGCCCGTCCTGGATAGGTCGGCTAATTCGCAAGATCGTTCGACTGCCCATGAACGTGGAATCGAGCATGATGGCCCTGCTGCAAAACAATCCGGATTATCGGTTGGGAGACGAGATGGGCCGCTTGCCCACGAGCATCGATCTTTTAGCCCCCGGAGCGCCGGCCTTGATCACGTTGGCTTCGCTCCCCAAGCCCCCGCAGGTCAAGTATCACTCCGTTGTGGGGATTGCTCCACGGAGCGACCCTATCAGTTACATCACGAGGAATTTACGGCTCACGGACAAGCTGGGGGATGGCGTCGTCCCTTATGCCAGCGCCCATATGGCGGACGCCGAGAGTGAAATCATCGTTCCCGCCGATCACATGACGCTGCATCAGCATCCGTTGTCGGTCGAGTACGTGAAGGGCGTCTTGCTACGTCATTGGCAAGAGGCAAAGACAGAGGTGAAAGGCATCACCACTTCAGATGCGGTGCAGCATGCCTTGGAGATCAGGCCCATGGTCGACGGGCCAAGGCCAGGGTCATCCCCTCAAAGGCCTGTCGGGGCACGCAAAGCTCCTTGACGCCGGCGGCGAGCATGGCGGCGGCCTCGCTGCATCGAGAGATGCGAGCAGTTTGACGCCGCATAGTTGGTTGCAGTAAGGCCAATTTATCGTGAGGATAAGCGAGCAGCGGGATGGACCGCTCCTCAGCGAAGTCGATCAACGAGCCGTGATGGCGGCGGCGAATTGACGTGGCCACGGCCGTCAGACATGATTCGATCCACCCATGCTCGGCAAAAAAATGACGCACGTTCCGATTCAATGCTTCCACCTCCACCTGTCGGCGACAGGCCACGCCCAAAGTCAGCGTCGGCGGCCGATAGAGCAGCGTGTATTCACGCAAGTGCATCGGCAAATCAGGCAAAACCCGGTCGCTGATGGCGATCAAGGCTTGAACGGACCGCAAGGACTCCTTGTCCAAGTCGCCGATGAACTTGAATTGTTCCGCGTCCAATGCCGCGGCTCCCCAATCCGTCCGGCCCGCTTCCTGAAAAATGGCCACGGGCGCTCCTCGGGCCACGACCTGAGCCACGCGCGCCCGATTGACCGGCCATTCTTGAACCCAGGCCCAACGGTTGCCCAAAAGCGTTAAATCCACCCCCTCCGGCATCGGCATGGCCCTTTCGTCGAATTCCTTCGCATCATGGAAGATGATAGTCTATCTTAACGCATTCCCAAGCCGTTTGACCAGAAGGAGCCTTTTGCCATGCTGCGGTACGACGTGATCATCATCGGAGGCGGGCACAACGGTCTGGTGGCGGCAGCTTATCTCGCCAAGGCGGGTTGGAGCGTCCTGGTGCTGGAGCGCCGGCATCTCGTCGGCGGCTGCTGTGTGACGGAGGAGTTGTGGCCGGGCTTCAAGGTTTCCACAGCGGCCTATGTCAACAGTCTGATGCGGCCCGAGATTATCCGTGAGTTGGAGCTGAAGAAACATGGCTTTACCATGCTTCCCAGAAACCCCTCGTCATTCACACCTTTTCCCGATGGCCGATATCTACTGATGGGTCCCGATCCAAAACTGAATCACCGTGAGATCAGTAAATTCAGCACGAAAGATGCGGCAGCACTGCCCCGCTATGAAGCCATGCTGTTGCGCGCCGCCGATTTTCTCGAACCGCTGCTCATGACGACGCCGCCGAATCCGTGGTCGTATCGGCCGGGGAATCTCTGGCAGCTCGCCAACCTGGGATTGAAGTTCGCCAAGCTCGGCAAGGATGGGGCCGCCGTTTTGGACATACTCACCGGAGCTGCGCGGCCGATCCTGGATCGCTGGTTCGAGTCCGAGGAACTGAAAATCACCCTGGCCACGGACGCGGTGATTGGAGCGGCAGCTTCTCCTTCCATGCCCGGTACGGCTTATGTCCTGTTCCATCACGTCATGGGAGAATGCGATGGGGCTCGCGGCGTGTGGGGATACGTCAAGGGCGGCATGGGAGGCATCGCCAATGCCCTGGCGGCCGCCGCTCGTTTGCATGGGGCCTCGATCCGCTGTGAAGCGGCCGTCCGGCACCTTCTTGTCAAGGATGGCCGCGCTGTTGGCGTCGTCCTTGATAGCGGCGAAGAAATCCTGGCCAAGCGGGTCGCCAGCAGCGTGGATGCCGCCACGACCTTCCTCAAATGGGTCGAACCGCAAGCCTTGCCCGACGATTTTGTCGAACACATTAAGGCCATTGATTACACTAGCATGACCGTGAAAATCAACGTGGCCCTCGACCGCGCGCCCAACTTCAAGGCCTTGCCGAGCGACGGGGTCGCCCCGCATCATCATGGCACCATCCATTTGTGCCCGGATTTTGATTATCTCGAAAGAGCCTATGACGATGCCAAGTACGGACGTCCCGCCGAACATCCGATCATCGAATGCACCTTGCCGACGGCCTTGGACGACAGCATTGCTCCGCCAGGCAAGCACATCATGGGGATGTTTGTGCAATATGCGCCCACGCATTTGCGCTCAGGCCATTGGGACGAGGTCAAGGAACCATTCGCACAACGCTGTTTCGATGTCGTGGAGGAATATGCGCCGGGGTTTAAAGCCTCGCTCTTGCATCATCAGGTGTTGTCGCCGCTGGACCTGGAACGCACCTTCGGCCTCACCGGCGGCAACATCATGCAAGGCGCAATGAACCTCAATAGTTTGTTCTTTATGCGTCCCGCTCCGGGATACGCCCAATATCGAACGCCCATCAAGGGCCTTTACCTGTGCGGCGCCGCAGCCCATCCGGGGGGCGGCGTCATGGGTGCGGCGGGCTTCAACGCCGCACGGGAAATGTTGCGGGACGGCCGATAAGGTTCTATTGCCAAGCATAAAGGCACACAGAGCATCCATCCAACAGGCATGATGGAACGAATCGTTGGATTGGTCCGTTTTTTCCATGGAGTCATGCGGCAATGACCTTACCCGCCTAAAGCAATCGTGTCGAAAGTGCCGCTTGGTCATGATCCGAACTGCAACCTTCCCAGAACTTCTAATTTGTCAGATTTAGCTGATCGGATTAGATTAAGAGAGGGCATTGAAACGGGGCCTTCCGCTCAATCACACGACTTCCTACACAGGATTCCAGCGCATGGCGTTACGTTCTCCACAGCGTGGCGAGTTGCCGACTTGGGTTATGTTGCTCGGCAGCCTGCTCCTCTTGGTTCATCTAGGCGGCTTAACCATCGCAGCCTTGGATGCTCCTAGCGGTCCGTGGGCCACGCCCTATGGAGCCGACATGGCCATGCCGCCGCCTTTTGCCGAGGCGGCCAATCGGGTCAGCGGTCCGCTGTTCCATCAAGCGTTGCGGATCGCGGGCAATTATCATTTCCCCAGCAATCGACCCTCTTTCTCCGGCGTCTACATGGTCGCCAAGCTCAAGGATGCCGAGGGCAAGGTCTTCAAGACGCTCCGCTTTCCCGATGAACAGGCGCCAGAGGCCGTGCGCCATCGCCAATTCATGCTCATCCGCTGGCTGGCGGATGATCTTCCCGTGCCTCCCCCCGAAGGGGAAGTCATCCCCGCCCCCAATCAGCGCATGAACACCCTGCGCATCTGGGACATGGTCGAACCGCGGCGCCTGCGCTTGCGCGAAGTGCCCGAACACCTGATCCCTCGGGATCGCCCGGTGTTTCGCCCAAGCGATTGGACCTTGCTCGTCACAGCCAGTTACGCTCGCTACCTGTGCCGCTTGGAAGGGGCCGCCTCCGTGGAAATCGTTCGGCACTCCCGCGAGCCGATCTCGCCCGTGGTGATCATGGGCGGCGACGCCGAACCTGAATCCCTCTTGGAAATGGAATCCCACTTTGGGGAGTATCGCCATGAATAATGCTGCGACCGCGCTCCCACCTTCCACCGGGGTTTGGCAAAGCTGGTGTCAATTTTGGTTCGCACCGCGGGACGTGATCGCTCTGCACGCCCTGAGAGTGCTCGTCGGAACGTGGATTCTGATCGCTCTGTTACCCTTCATTAACCATGCCGAGGCCTTTTTCAGCCTCAGGGGATGGTTCGATACCCAGGCCTATTTGGCGGCGGCCAATTTACCCGAGGGCACACCCCACCGCATCACCTGGTCGCTCTTTTATGCCCTGGGGGACAACTCGGCAGGCACGCCCTATCTCTATTGGCTGTTCATGGGCGGAACCATTCTCTTCACCCTGGGAATCATGACGCGCTGGACGGGCATCCTGACCTGGCTGGGTGTCGCCTCCTGCACGGCTAACCCGGCCGCCATCACGGAAGCCGACACCCTGCTCTTGATGACGACGTTCTACCTCATGCTCGGCTACCTCGGGTTGCATCAATGGCAACCTCATCTCTCATGGAACGAGCGTTGGCTGGGAGCCAAGCCGCGCTGGTGGGGCTGGCTGCGCCGGCGTCCCATGGAGCCGGAGCCTGAAAGCAGCGCGGCCCAGGCGGCCATTCGCCTGATCCAGATTCACTTTGCCCTGATCATGGTCGTCAGCGGCTTGCACAAGCTGCAGTTTGGGGACTGGTGGGCCGGGCTGGCCTTGTGGTTTCCGTTGCATCCCACATTCACCACGACGCTGGAGCAAGCCCGCGCTCATGCCGCGGATGCGCAACGCTACCTTAGCCTGCTGAGTTTGGGGGCTTACATTATGCTTGCCTGGCAGATCACCTTTCCTCTCTTCGCATGGCGCAAGCCGGGCTGGTGGGCCGTTATGGCTGGCGTTTCCCTGGGATGGTGGGGAGCATCAAACTGGTATGATCTGTTTCTCTTTGGCCCCTTGATGTTCACCATAGGGCTGAGCTATATGCCGGAAGCTCACTGGTTGCGGCTGCGCTTCAGACCCATCCTGGAAGGACCGGCTTCGTCCAAGGCGGCCCCAACCAGTTCGATCAAGATTGCCAAGGAAAAGTCGTCCGTGGTGGCTTAACAGAGATGACGAGCGGAGCATCGCCAAAGGGGCCAAGCTCCAACGCCCCAAGTTTGGTCAAGGGATCCGTGCCCGGCACAATCAATGTATGACCATGCATCAGACGGCGACCACGAGGGATTGACGAATGTTGTCTCGTTCTTCCAGGGTCATTGGGATTCTGATCATCGGCATCATTCCGTGGGCGACTTCTTGCGCGCCGACGCCCCCGGCCACCACGCCAACGGTCCCCGCCACGTCGCCCTTAACGAGCTTGCCGCGGCTCAGTCCCACCACGTCCGCATCGAACATTGACCTGCTCAAGGCGAGACTGGAACAGGCCATCGAGTCCGTGCAGAAGCGGGACGTGCTGGCCACGCATGGCTTTTGGACCGTTTTTCACGGCATCCTTGGCCTGGGCCCCAACCTGACCCTCCTGCAAGAAGATGGCAGCCGGGTCAAAGCCCTCGAGTATATTCAAAAAGGGGGCGAGCTGCGCGGCTTGCAATTTCCCATCACTCCCTATGGCCTGGATGTGCAGACGGGGCCGCAATTCGTCGGCCAAGGTCACCAGGATCAGTTCATCGCCGAGATGATCCAATGGGGCATCAAGGCCGATGCACCCTTCCGCGTCATGAACCGCGATTTCACATTCATGGACTTTGTTCGCCATTCGCAAATGATCGCCCGCACCACAGCGGACCAGGAGTTGAGCTGGACCATCATCGTTGTCGGCCAGCACCTGGGCACGGACATCTCATGGACCAACGCCCATGGCGAAAAGCTGCATTACCTGGACATGATTCGCTATGAGCTGGATCAGCCGATGGACCCTGCCGCTTGCGGAGGCACGCATCGCCTATTTGGCTTGGCCTGGGCTTTGTTCCTGCATCGCCAACGAGGCGGCAAGGATGAGGGCGTTTGGAAGGACGTGGTGGCCAAGTTGGATGCCCACGTGGAACTGGCGCGGCGGTACCAGAACAACGACGGCTCCTTTTCCACCGCCTTTTTCCGGGAGAAGGGCCAATCCGCTGACCCGCAACTGCGGCTGATTCAAACAACATGCTACCAACTCATGCCTTTCTCCCTCAGAAGCTGCTGCGATTCTTCATATCCCAGCTTTGCAGCGCCCTTC
>JAANMW010002209.1_pt1 | contig 18062 bp, 19 predicted proteins | sample 7279671 | NCBI WGS metagenome assembly JAANMW01 (sample SAMN14094541, study PRJNA606508) | bioreactor metagenome | isolation source: A lab-scale SPAN reactor treating ammonium-rich wastewater day 247 | place: Ireland: Galway | collected 2017-09-19
CATCTCCGGAGCTTGAAAAACTTCGGCAGCAAAGTCCAGCACCATCCATCAAACCACGCTCGTCGAGTCACTTACCGCTGCATGTGAATTTTCCGTGGGCGTGGGGAATCTGGACGGTTCTTTCTGCAATTTTCCAGTCTCCGACAATCACCACACGCGCCAGCAGCGCCAGACGCAGGCTTGACGGTGCCCGCCGCGTTACTTAGGCTCGCTGTCCCGCTGATTCGGGAAATCCAGTGTCATCCGGCTTTCCGTGTTCTCAGCGTCAACACGAAAGGTTTTTGTGAACGTTACCGTCGAGAATTTGGCACCCTGCAAGAAATTGATGCGGGTGGAGTTGGACGTGCAGGCCGTGGACGATGCTTTTGCGTCCATGACGAAACAGTTTCAGAAGGAAGCGCATTTGCCGGGCTTTCGTCCCGGCAAGGCTCCCAGGGAATTGGTCCTGAAAAAATACGAGAAAGACATCCAGGACGAGGTCAAGCGCAAGCTCATTGGGGATTCCTACCGCAAGGCCATCGAGGAACAGAAACTCGACGTGCTCGGCTACCCGGACATCGAGGAGATTCAATTTGGCCGCGGTCAGGCGCTGCAATTCGCGGCGACGGTTGAAACCGAGCCGGAGTTTCAATTGCCGGAATACAAGGGCCTCCCGGTCAAACAGGAAGGCAAATCCGTGACCGACGAGGACGTGGAACGCGCGCTCGACCTTCTGCGCGAGCAACAGGTCAAGTTCGAGAAAGCGGAACACGAGCTCCGCCCCGGCGACATCGCGGTGGTGAGTTATCAGGGAGCGTGTGACGGCAAGCCCATCACGGAAACCGCCCCCACGGCCAAAGGGCTGACCGAACAGAAGCAATTCTGGGTGGAGATGAAACCCGACTCGTTCATTCCGGGTTTTGCCGACCAGCTTGCCGGCGCCAAGACTGGCGACAAACGCACTGTCAACGTGGATTTCCCGGCCGACTTTGTGACTAAGGAGCTTGCCGGCAAGAAGGGCGTGTTTGAAGTGGAAATTGTCGAAGTGAAGGAAAAGGTGTTGCCCACGCTCGACGACGCGTTCGCCAAGGCGTATGACGCCGAGAGTCTGGAAAAGCTCCGCGAAGGCGTGCGCCGCGACCTGGAGAACGAGTTGAAATACAAACAGAGCCGCGAAACGCGGGGGCAAATCATCCGGGCGCTGCTCGGGAGCGTGAATTTTGAACTGCCGGACACCGAAGTGGCGCAGGAAACCCGCAACGTCGTGTACGACATCGTACGGGAAAACGCCAAACGCGGCATCGGACGCGACGTCATCGAGAAGGAAAAGGAACACATCTATTCCGCTGCCGCGCAGGGGGCCAAGGAGCGGGTGAAGCTGAAGTTCCTGGTCCAGCGCATCGCCGAGAAGGAGGACCTCAAGGTGGCGCAGGAGGAGATTCTCCAGCGCGTGCAAACGCTGGCGGCGATGTATCAGATCGCCCCGGACAAATTCCTCAAGGACCTCCAGAAGCGCAACGGCCTGATCGAAATCTACGACCAAATCGCGCATGAGAAGGTCATGGATTTCCTGGAAAACAACGCGAAGGTGGAATCCGGGCCCGCCACTGAGGCTGCGAACGCGGGTGCCAATCCCAGTTAAGTCTTTTCGGTTGGACCTGAATTAAACCGGTCGCCAAAACGATTACTGCGTTCGCCCAAACTTCTTCTCCAGCTCGCGATAATTCATTTCGATCAACGTCGGCCGGCCATGCGGACAGGTGTACGGCATGGCACAGCGGCGCAGGTCTTCGACCAGATGCTCCAGTTCCCGGCCCGCGAGCGGGTCGTTGGCCTTCACAGCATGGCGGCACACGGTCTTGGCCACGGTGTGTTCGCCCAGGCGCACGGTGTTGACTTCCTTGCCCGCCGCCTTGAGTTCGTCCACGAGATCGAGCACGAACCGCCGGGAATCTGACACCTTCACAAACGGCGGCAGCGCATCGAGAAGAAACGTGCGTTCCCCAAATTCACTCAACCCCACGCCCAGACGAGTCAGCACGCTCAATTGCTCGCGCAGAAACTGCGCATCGCGGGGTGAAAGCTCAATCGTCTCCGGCAACAGCAGTTTCTGCGAGGGCGACTGGGCGCTGCGCTCCAAACGTTCGAGCATCTGCTCAAACAGAATCCGCTCATGCGCCGCGTGTTGATCGAGCAACACCAGCCCGCGATCCGATTCCAGCACCACGTAAAGCTTGCCGATAACTCCGACGAGGCGGAGCGGGACGTTGAGGAGTGGGACGGGGGCCGCGGAAGGCGATTGGGTGTTTGGGTCTTTGGGTGTTTGGCCGTGATGCGTGATGCGTGATGCGTGAGATTCGGCGGGCGGCGCAGGAGCCGTCGCCGCAAAGCCCATCTTGAGCGGCGATTGTTCCGGCTTCGTCGGAAACATCGCCGGGCGTTGCGGCAACGGCGGCGTAAAGTTGGGTAACTCCGCGGGTTCGGGCGCCTTCTCCAGGCTCGGAATTGTGATGACCGGTGGCGGCGGAGCCGCTGGATGGCGGATGTTCTGTGTTGGGGGTTGGATGCCCGGCTCGCTTTGCGTCCCTGCATGAAATTCAAGCAACGCGTCCCTCACAGCTTGTGCCACGAACTTCCGCACCTCGCCTTCGCGATGAAATTTCACCTCGCGTTTGGCGGGATGGATGTTCACGTCCACTGCCGCGGGATCAATTTCCAGAAACAGACAGCCCACCGGATAACGCCCTTTCATCAGCGCGGTGTGGTAGCCTTCGAGCAGGGCGAAATTGATGCCGCGATTCTCCACCGGGCGACGGTTCACAAAGACGTGCTGATCCTCGCGCGTGGCGCGCGACACCCCGGGCGCACCGATGAGTCCCCAAAGACGGACGGCGGATGGCGAATGGTGGATGGAGGATTGCTCGAAGGTGGCGTCCGGCTCGATGGACTCAAGGGCAAAGGGAGCGGACGCGTCAACGGCGAGCAGCCGGACATCGCCCATCAATGCCCGGAAACGTTCGCGCAACGCCATCAGCCGCGCGTCAGACTCCGGGTCGCTTTTCACCGCCGGCAACTGCCAGACCACGCGCCCATCCTTTTGATACGTGAACGCCACTTCGGGAAATGCCAGCGCCGCAAGCGTGAGATAATGCTGAATATGCGCCGCCTCGGTTTCTTCCGTGCGCAAAAACTTCCGGCGCGCGGGCAGGTTGAAGAAAAGCTGTCGGACCTCGACGCTCGTGCCCGGCGCACTGCCCGCGGCTTTGACCTCAATAATCTTGCCGCCATTGATGATGATTTGTGTGCCCTCGGGCGACGCGGCGTCGCGCTCGCGTGTGGTGAGGGTGAAACGACTGACGCTGGCGATGCTGGGCAGCGCTTCGCCGCGAAAGCCCATGGTGGCAATCGCCGCCAGGTCCTCCGCGCGGCGGATTTTGCTCGTGGCGTGGCGTTCCAGGCACAGCAACGCATCATCCCGGCTCATGCCGACGCCATCATCGGTCACGCGCACGAGACTGCGCCCACCCGCTTGAATCTCCACATTGATCCGCGCCGCCTGCGCATCCAGCGCGTTCTCGACGAGTTCCTTCACGACGCTGGCGGGCCGCTCCACCACTTCGCCGGCGGCGATCTGGTTGGCAACCTGTTCGGGCAGAAGGCGGATGCGGTTCATCGGGCTTTAAGCGTGCGCGGGCAAAAGCGCGCCAGCGAGAGTTTTAGGGGACTCGCATTCATTTCACGCGGCACGCCCTACGTTCTCAGTTCACGACTGGCAGCGCGAAGGAAAAAACCGCCCCGCCGGTTGGCGCGTTGCCAGCCCAGATCCGCCCGTGATGATCCTCAATGATCTTTTTGCAGATGGACAATCCCAGCCCCGTGCCGTGGGCTTTGCCGTGCGTGGCGAACGCCTGGAAAAGTTTCCCCGTCATTTCCGGCGCAATGCCCGGCCCGGTGTCCGAGATGTCCGTGATGACTTCCCGTGCGTCGAGTTTGAAGCGGAGGCTGATGTGGCCGCCCTGGCGCATGGCATCGGCGGCGTTATGCACCAGATTGAAGAACACGCGGCGCAGGCGCTGGGGATTCAAGCGCACGCGCACCGAGGGTGGCGTCTGCGCCAGCTCGAGCTTCGCCGATTTTGCCGCAGCTTCCTCGGACAATTCCCCGGCCAATTGGCCGACAAATTCAGCATAGTCCGTCGGCGTCAAACTTGCCGTCGTGTCGGCTGTTTGGGTGAAGAAAATGATTTCACTCACCAGTTCGTTGATGCGCTCCACCTGGCGTTGGACCCGGCTCTGCGCCAGCGCCCGGAATTCGGGTGTCGCTTCGGGCCGGCACGCCATCTCCGTCGTCAATCCGATGATGTTGAGCGGATTCTTAAGGTCATGAACTATCGAGCGCGCAAAACGGCCAATGGCCGCGAGTCGTTCGGTTTGCACCACCTCCCGCAGGTAATGTTGGTTAAACTCCCGCAGCCGGTGGCTGATGACCTGCAATAAACTCAACGCGAAACCGGGAGAGTGTTCGAGAAAAGCCAGCAGGTCGTCCCGCGCTACGAAATAGACGATGGTGTCCCGCACGGCCGTGGCGGTGGCCGAACGCGGGCGCTGCTCGATCACCGCCATTTCACCGAACAGCCCGCCCGGCCCGATCTGCGAAAACACCCGTCGGGTGTCGTGATGGATCATGCCTGAGATCTCCACCAAACCGTCCTGAACCACATACACACCGTCACCCATGTCGCCTTCGCGAAAGACCTCGCCGCCGGCGGCAAACGTCTGCTCCTGGGCCAGGCGACGCAACGCCTCGAGTTCCTCCGCCTTGAGGCGGTGGAACAACTCAACGGATTCCAGTGCGACCATGCGCGCACTTTAGGAAAAATTGGCGCGCGGTAAAGCCAAGAGAAGCGCGGGCCTCAGTCAAGTGGCAGAATCAAACCATCCAGCAAAGCGCAGGTTTCGGGCAAAACCTGACTGGGTTTGATTTCAAGCCGGATTGACCCTGCGGAAACCTTTCTTTAGCTTCGCCGCATGGCGAGAAAGAAAGCCTACATTGACTACATGCGCCCGCGCTGTGTGGAACTGGCCCGCGTCCTCAAAAAAACCGGCAGCTTTTACTACCACTGCGACTGGGTTGTGCCTCCCGGAGGAACGATATGAACTATGCATCCGTTGACGCTTTGCAGCGAACACTTGCGGACACCGTATTCAAATATGCGGCCGACAAGAAAAAAGCGGCAGGCCGTGCTCTTGGGACACTCGTCGAAATCATCACCTTCTACACGCTGAAGTCTTGGGGATTCCGCAATAACATCGCCATCGAACGTCGGTTGCCAGAGTACGCGAATCCAGGCATTTCGCACAACGTCGAGTATTCGCTTCACCCGGTCATCGCAAAGACCTCATTGCCGCTGGAGAATTACGTTCTCCCGCTTACGTCCTCGAAATTGCGGCGCGAACTTTTCAAGACGAGTGCCGCACCCGAGAAATTGACCGCAAAGACCGCAAGCATTCTCTCTCGCGACGGCATTCTGCGAAATGCTTGCGCTTTGGCTGAAACTGAAACCGGTCCTTACGTTGCGAGCATTGATGAACGAACCGAAACGGGACTCACTCTCACCATTGCCCATCTGCACAAGCAACCGTTCGCAATCTTTGAGTGTAAGCGCGTCGGCGTGGAAGAAGGCATGAAGAAAGGCCCACAGAGCATTGAGAAGGCAAAGCAAGGCGCGTATGTGGCGCGCTCCGTTTCCGGGTTGCAGAAGATTCGATTGCGCGACGGCAGCCTGGCTGGAGTCATTCATCGTGCCAACGGGCAGCTTTATCACGGCCCATATCACAAACTTCTGCGCGAGGTGATTGATTCAAACGATGCCGACCTGCTGACGCATTTCATCCTCACCGTCGGTATCGTCAGCAATCACGGCAACTGGTTCACTGCCGAAGACCACAACAAAGAATTGAAAGTACTGGCGCAATCCTACGACTGGCTGCTTTTCCTCTCGGACAAAGGACTCGCCGAATTCATCAACGAACTCTTGCTCAAACCCACGCCGCAACTGAAGCCGGCGCGCGACGCCTTTCTCGCCAGCTATCCGACCGGCAAGGGCAATCGCTTCACAAAGAAGACAATGGACGTTGAAGCCGACATTGTCCTGAAGCAGTATTTTCTGGAGAATGAGCCGCGGGTCGAGTCTTGGTTCAACGTGATTTCGCCGGACAAAGGCAGCCTCAGGCTGCTGCAAAAAGAACTTTTGACATTGCACAAAAAGGATTGGAGAAAGATTTACGGATTATGAGCGCTGGACGAACAATCATCTCCCAAAGTCAGGAATGGGGCACTCCCCAAAAGTACGTCACCGCCGTCAAGAAAGTTTTCGAGGGCAAAGTTGATCTCGACCCCTGCTCGAATGTGCATTCAATTGTTGACGCGGATGTGGAGTACCATCTGCCGCTTCAAGACGGCCTCAAGGAATCATGGAATTACCCTGCAATCTTCGTCAATCCGCCTTACGGCATTGACCAGGAACGCGGCACGTCCATCAAACACTGGCTGTATCGCTGCGCGGCGGCTAATCGCAATCACGACTCCCAAGTTCTGGCCCTGGTGCCCGTCGCAACCAACACCGGGCATTGGAAGAACTACGTATTCGGTCGCGCCACCGGCGTTTGCTTTCTCTACGATACACGACTGCGATTCCTCGTTGAAGGCCGCGACGAAGGAAAAGGCGCACCGATGTCGTGCGCGATGGTTTATTGGGGGAAGAACTACGACCGTTTCTTTGAAGTCTTCACCCGCTACGGAGCGGTCCTGGACCTCCGTCCGCTCTATGGAAAACAAATTGGCGAGTACGACCGCATCGTGGAACCGGTCCTCCTTTCCGAGTTCTGATGATGAAAACTGTGAAGCGCCGGGCCAAACGCGAGAAAGGCTTCTTCGTCCCATTCGATTACACCGAAGACGCTCTGCGCGAGATTGATCGCTTCTTCAAAGCCGACCACGCTGTCATCATTCCGATCACCGTGCAGGAAATTCTGGCCGAACAGATTGCGAGGAAGCTGGCTTAGAATTCATCCGCTCCATCGTGAGCTCGCGCCTACAGAATGAAAAGAAGTTCGGCCAGTGGGACGAATTGTCCGGCGGCGGGCGGCGTTATCGGCTCGAGGTACCGGGGAAGTTGGGTTGGCTGGCGCGTTATCTGAAGGAAGTGAATGAAAACGAAGCCACCGTACGGTTCTGGCAGGAGATTTACACCGACCAGGGAAAACTGGTCGAGATTCACGAGAAGTTCCCGGTGGATGAGGGCCACCAGAAAGTGTAGAGTCCAGCCATGACAATCACCAAGCAGACCGTTGCCAACCAGATTGCCGCGTATCTCCATCACGAGATTACGCTGGCGCAGTTGGTGGATTGGTCGGAGCGTGCGCTTATGGATGGCGAGTTTGCCGGGCAAGACGCCCAGACGATTTCTTCAGTCGTCGCCCGCCTCGGCGTGGCGGACGTGCGCGCGTTCGGTCTCGCGTGGGAGGATTGCGAGGAATTGCTCCGGAAACTTGGCTTCGCCCCACGCGTGGAAGTGGTGGCGGCATGAAATCGCGGCGGAGGGACGAGCCCCGCGAGATAGGCTGTTTCTTCAAGCTGACCACGTCGTCATCATCCCTCTCACGGTGGAGATTCTGACGAGGTCGCTGCAATCATCGCAGGCCAACCCCACAAACGAGCCGTGGAGCTTGCGGAAAAAATTCGCACGTCTGTCGAAACCATGAAATGCAAACACAAGGACAGGCTTCCGGGCGTGAACGAGCATAGGCGCTGCAGCGTCTCCGCCCAAATTTCGAACGGTCGAGATTGAATCCGTCGCCGAAAGCCGTAATTGCGAGGCAAAGGCTGCCGGAAGAAATCGGGTGATCAGCGTTCAGCAAAAGAAACAACGGGGCAAGTCGGCATAATCAAACAATAAAAAAGATCATCACCCCCGCCGTCCGCGAAGAAGCAGAATACATTTGCGATGTCACGGGCAAACCCGCCGTGGCCAAGCTGGTCTTGGCCTTCGACTACTACGGCGGCGCGCATGATTGCAAAGTGCTGCGTCCGGATTTGTGCGAAAAAGTCGCTGCCGAGATTTTGAATCTGCTTCAGAGCAAATACCCTCAATTCAACGTTCAAGAAAGCGACGGTTCTATGGTTTGCCCTTTTTGCGGCCGCCGTCCGTGACGCCCTCCCTGATCCCGGCCTTCTCCCCAAGGAGAAGGAGGATCGCTCGCCGCTGGTTTGAAATGTCGTGCGACTGAATTGGCCAGATGGTTCTGGGCCAAAATGAGACGGACGAGTGCTGTTCCTTCTCCCCGGGGGAGAAGGTCAGGATGAGGGCGAGCCAAGAAACAATCTTCAGCCCTTGAGGAAAAACCGCCGCTGCTTCTCGCTGATCGAAATCGCGAGCTTCTCCATCACTTGCAGCATGTCCTCCCACACTTCGCGTTTGGTGTGCAGAGCCTGGTTGCGCAAGAGATACGCCGGATGATACGTGGGCATGAGCGGGATGCCGCGATAGGTCTTCCACGTGCCGCGCAGCTTTGTGATGCCAATGGTTTTGCCGAGCAATCCTTCCACCGCCGTTGCGCCAAGGGCAACGATGACTTTGGGCTGGATCAAATCAATCTGCTCGTGGAGCCAGGGAATGCAGGTCTGCATTTCTTCGGGAGTCGGCTTGCGATTGCCGGCGGCCTGACCCGGCGTGTCGGGGCGGCATTTCAGAATGTTGCCGATGTAAACGTCGCCGCGCTTCAGGCCCATCGTCTCGATGATTTTCGTGAGCAACTGTCCGGCCTTGCCGACGAAGGGTTCGCCTTGCTCGTCTTCGTCCGCCCCCGGCGCTTCGCCCACATACATCAGCTCCGCGTTTATGTTGCCCACGCCGAACACGACGTTCTTGCGCGAGGAGGCCAGGTGTTGGCATTTGACACAGGCCAGGACGCGCTCGCGCAACGCGGCAAACGCGGCGGCTTTGGCTTCCGGACTCAGCGCGGGTACGGCATTGACCGGTTCAATCGGCTGGGCCAGCGGCAGAGGTGCTTCGGTGCCCGGCTTGAGGCTGACAGGCTGAGGTTGGCGGACTTGAGCGGGAACGGCGGCCACCGGTGGATTGGCAATGGGGGCGGTGCGCGTCTGAGCAGGCTGAACCGCACGCGGTGCGGGCTGAACCAAAGCCTTCAGCGTCTCGGGTGAGACGGCGACGTGGCGCACGCCGCCAGCCTGCAAATCTTCGAGATGCCGGATGGTGGCGTCGAGGAGTGCGTCGTAGGCGGATGACATGCAGGCATCGTAGCCGCAGGCGAGGCCGGCGCACGAGAATTTTTGGCCCGAAGCAAAGCTGTCCGCGCTCGTGCATTTTTGCCAGTTGCTTTTTTGCCCCGGCTTTGCTGAATTTCAGCCATGCGCAAGAATGCATCCATCCTGGCCGCGCTGGTGAGCGCGGTTTTCGTCACTTCCATCTCCACGTCCTGTGCCCAGGAGAAGCCCGGCTACAAGGACACAGCGATTCTGCCCGGCCAGAAATGGCACGTGCATGATCCCGACCGGCCCGTGCCGCCGCTGGTGACACCGGGCGAAACCTTCAGTCACAACGCGCCCCCGCCCTCGGACGCCATCGTCCTGTTCGACGGCAAGGACCTTTCCAAGTGGCGGAGCGACAAAGGCGCCGCCGGCTGGAAGGTGGAGAACGGTTACATGGAAGTGGTGAAGGACTCCGGCAGCATTCGCACGCGCGACGAGTTCGGTGATTTTCAACTGCACCTGGAATTTGCCACGCCGGTCAAGGTCGAGGGCAACAGCCAGGGCCGTGGCAACAGCGGCATTTATCTGTGCGGACGCTACGAGGTGCAAATCCTGGATTCCTACAACAATCCCACTTACACGGATGGCCAACTCGGGGCGATGTATGGCCAGTTCCCGCCCCTGGCCACCGCGCCCAAAAAACCCGGCGAGTGGCAGACTTACGACATCATTTTTGAGGTGGCGCGCTGGGATGAAAACCGGAAGCTGGTCAAGCCGGCGAGCGTGACGGTGATCCTCAACGGCATTGTGTTGCACAACAAGAAGGAATTCATCGGCGGTTCGACGCATCGCGAGTTGCCGGTTTACCGTCCGCATCCGCCGCGCGGCCCCATCACCCTGCAGGACCACGGCAATCCCACCCGCTTCCGCAACATCTGGCTTCGTCCGTTGGGCGAATACGACAAGCCGTAATCCGGAGACTGGCAATCGTTGCCGGCTCGATCCCCGGCGGCGACTCAATCGGGAGGTGACACTCCCCCCACTTGCAGAAAGTTGAACCCCGAGCGTGGGTTGAGCAGATCAAACAGCCCAGCGAGCCGCTCGGCAGTAGATTGCCAAGTTGGGCTCGGCGCGGGTCGTCGCCGCGTGAGAAGCTGCTCCAGAAACCTGTGGCCGCTTGCTGCGAGTCCAACGCGCGTTGCAGGTTTGGCTGGCCAAAGCCGTTCGTTCGCGCTAATTCCTAACCGCATGAAAAATTTCATTTTGGCGACCACGATTATTCTGGGCCTGACCGCGGGATGTTCCACCACCGGCCCACGCACGGGAGCGAAGTCACTGTTCAATGGCCGCGACTTGAGCGGCTGGGTGGTCATGCACGGTGGTGAGTGGACGGTGGAAAACGGCGTCCTGGTGGGGCGCAATGGCCGTGACTGGACCACGAACCCCGAAGTGAGCGGCTCCTGGTTGCGCAGCGAGCGGGAGTACGGGGACTTTCTTCTGGAATTTGAATACGCCATTGAAGGCAACAGCGGCGTGTTTCTGCGATCCGGACTGGAGCGCAATCCCGCCTTTACGGGCTACGAAATGCAAATTGTCTCGGATCATGGACGGCCGCCCACCAAAGGTTCAGCCGGCGGTCTTTATGACGTGATCGCGGCGAGCCGCAATATGTCACGCCCGACTGGCGAATGGAATCAGGTGCGCATCTGCTACGAAGGCGAGCGGGTGCAAATCATCTGGAACGGGGAACTGGTGGTGGACTATCAGGAGGCCAACCGCTCGCGTCGCGGTTACATTGGGCTGCAAAACCATGACGACCGATCAGTCGTCAAATACCGCAATCTGCGCATAACCGAACTTTAGCCGAGGCCCCGATGGAAATGGCTGCGCCAAGCGCGGCGGGTCGGGAGATTGCCCAGCGGTTCGAAGGAGCGCCGGTTGGGAGGCGGGCTTAGTTGGCGCGCGTGCGCAAAGCCGGTCTGCGAGCGGTGCTCCGCAGTGGAGACTTCGTGCGGCGCGTGGAATCCGCGAGCTGGGTCAAATCCTTCATGACGCGCGCCATCGCCAGCGCGGTCTGCGCGGCTTCGCGACCCCGGTTGTGTTTCCGGCCCAGGCAGCGCACTTTCGCATGCTCTGCTTTCTCGAAAACGAACACGGCGTGAATCACGGGGAGCTGGTGCTGAATCTGGATTTGCGCCAGCGCGTGCGTAACTCCCCATCCAATGTGCTGGGCGTGACTCGTCTGGCCTTGAAAGATGACGCCCAGACAGAGAATGGCCGAAGGCTGGGGATCGAGAGCCGAGAGCAGGGCCGCCACGACCGGGATTTCAAACGCACCGGGCACGCGCACCACCTTGATTGACTTCACACCCGCGTGTTTCAATTCCGACTTTGCCGCGCGGAGCATGGCGTCCACATACTTGGCGTTGTAGCGCGAGGCAACGATGGCGAAGCAGCCGCCTGGACTTCGCGCACCGATGGTTCTTACGGATTTCAGCATCTGATGCGGCCTCCAGTGGCAAATCGGCGATCGTAGATCATAAATTCAAAGCAGGTGTCCCATCTTCTCGCGCTTCGTCTTGAGATAACCCGCGTTGTGCGGATTGGGTTTGGTGCGAATGGGCACTTGTTCGACAATCTCCAGGCCGTAACCTTCCAAGCCCACGATTTTGCGGGGGTTGTTGGTCAGCAGCCGAATGGTTCTCAGACCGAGGTCCGCCAGGATTTGAGCCCCCAACCCGTACTCACGGAGGTCCATGCCGTAACCGAGCTTCTGATTTGCCTCGACGGTGTCATAGCCCTTCTCCTGCAGCTTGTACGCCTTGATCTTCGGGGCCAACCCGATGCCACGGCCCTCCTGCCGCATGTAAACAATCACGCCCCGGCCCGCTTCAACCACCTGGCGCATGGCTTGGTGCAGTTGGGGGCCGCAGTCGCAACGCCGCGAACCGAACACGTCGCCGGTCAGACATTCGCTGTGGACGCGCACCAGCACCTTGGGTTTGCCGGCCACCGCGCCGTGAACCAGCGCGAGGTGATGCTGTCCATCAAGTCGCGAGCGGTACAAGTGCAGGTCAAATTCGCCGTAATCCGTCGGCATCTTCACGACCTCGACATGCTCGATCAGTTTCTCCTGGGTCCGCCGATAGTGAATCAGGTCGGCGATCGTGCAAATCTTGAGCCGATGCCGTTTGGCGAACTTCAACAACTGCGGCAGCCGCGCCATGGTGCCGTCGTCGTTCATGATTTCGCAAATCACGCCAATGGGCCGGCCCCCAGCCAGTTTCACCAGGTCCACGGCCGCCTCCGTATGGCCGGCGCGTTGCAGGACGCCGCCGGGCTTGGCCCGCAGAGGGAACACATGCCCCGGTTGCACGAGGTCGTCCGGCACGGCGGTCGGGTCGGCCATGATTTTGATGGTCAAGGCCCGGTCCGCCGCGCTGATGCCGGTGGTGATGCCGGCGGCGGCGTCCACACTGACTTGAAAATCCGTGCCGAAGACTTCGCGGTTTTGTTTGACCATGCGCCCGATGCCCAATTGTTCCAGGCGTTCGCTGGTGGTGGGCACGCAGATCAAACCGCGCCCGTGCTTGGCCATGAAATTGATGGCTGTGGACGTGACGTGTTGGGCGGCCATGATGAGATCGCCCTCATTCTCGCGGTCGGCATCATCCACGACGATGACCATCCGGCCTCTGCGAACATCGGCGATCACTGATTCCAAGCGGTTAAACTTCGATTTCATTCAGCGAGAACAGCGTAGCGTGGGGCTACCCAAACACCAGTCGCAAAACTACCGGGCGGAGTTCAGACGATGAAGGATGGCTTTGGGTGGAGGCTGTGCCAAGCGGCTTGCAGTTGGCGGCCACACCAAGTGCATGTTGCCAGATTCGCTTTGGCAATCCAACCGCGCGGATAGTTTCCCAATCCAGCCACCGACTGGAACCGAAAGTTAACCGTAGATTCCGTGGCAACGTTCAATTCCTGATCATTCGTCGGCCGCCCATGGCTGCACTCATGCAAACGTCAGGTCTTTTCTTCGATCAACTCCCGCCGGGCGCCGCTCAACAACTGTTCCACGAAATTGGTCGAATAAACACCACGACGGAAATTGGGGTCTTGGAGAATCGCTTGCTGGAAAGAGATGGTCGTCTTGACCCCGGCAATCATGTATTCGCTCAAGGCGCGGCTCATTTTGTCCATGGCTTCGCGCCGATCCTTGCCGTAGGTGATGAGCTTGGAGATCATCGAGTCATACGTGGGCGGGATGGTGTAGCCGGCATAAACATGGGAATCCACGCGCACACCGCGTCCGCCGGGTTGGTAATACATTTCAATCCGCCCGGGACTGGGCCGGAAATCATCAAATGGGTCTTCGGCATTGATGCGGCACTCAATCGCGTGGCCCTTGAATTGCACGTCGCTCTGCGAGATTCGCAACGGCTCGCCCATGGCGATCATGATTTGGGCCCGCACCAGATCAAACCCGGTAACTTCCTCGGTCACCGGATGCTCCACCTGAATGCGCTTGTTGACCTCCAAGAAGTAGAAATTGCCATGGCTGTCCACGACAAACTCCACCGTGCCGGCGTTGGTGTAATTGGCGGTTTCCGCGAGCTTCACCGCCGCTTTGCCCATCTTTTCGCGAAGTTTCTTGAATTTATTCTCGATGAGCGGTGAGGGCGTTTCCTCGACCAGCTTCTGATTGCGGCGCTGGATGGAGCAGTCGCGTTCACCCAGGTGAATGATCCGTCCCTTCTGATCGCCAAGAATCTGGAATTCGATGTGATGGGGATTCTCGATCAGTTTCTCGACATAGACCTCGGAGTTGCCAAAGGCTTTCTCTGCTTCCGTACGCGCCGCGTGATAGCCCTTGACCAGGGAGACGTCGTTATGCGCCGCCCGCATCCCCCGTCCACCGCCGCCCGCCACCGCCTTGATCATCACCGGGTAGCCGATGCGCTTGGCCACCGCCACCGCGTCTTGCTCATTGTCCACCACGCCTTCCGAACCGGGCGGGGTTGGGACGCCCGCTTTCTTGGCCAACGTTCGGCTCACGGCTTTGTCTTCCAAGGCGTTCATGGCCCGGGAACTGGGACCAATGAAACGGATGTTGCAGCTCTCGCACACGTCCGCAAAGTGGGCGTTCTCAGACAGGAAGCCGTACCCCGGGTGAATTGCATCCACGTCCGCGATCTCCGCCGCGCTTACAATCCGGTCAATCCGCAGGTAACTTTCGCTGGAGGGGGCTTTGCCGATGCAGATGGCTTCGTCAGCCATTTGCACATGCATGGAGTTTGCGTCCGCCTCGGAATAGACCGCCACCGTACGGATATTCAGTTCCTTGCAGGCGCGGATGATGCGCACCGCAATTTCGCCGCGATTAGCTACCAGGATTTTTTCGAACATGGATGGTCAGGGGAAACTTCCCGCATTGGCCAACGGCCGGCGGCTCCCAGGATTCTATGTCGGGCGGACCTTGAACAAGGGTTGTCCAAATTCCACCGGCTTGGCGTTTTCCACGAGCACTTGGGTAATGACGCCTTTGACCTCGGATTTGATCTCGTTCATGACCTTCATCGCCTCAATAATGCATACCACCGTATCCGGATTGACCTCCGAGCCAATTTCAACATAGCTGGCCGACTCCGGGGAAGGGGTGCGGTAGAATGTCCCAATCATTGGTGATTTGATCTCCACCTCATTGGTGGTGGCGGGACCGGCGGCTGGGGGCGCAACCGCAACGGGAATTGCTGGAGGTGGCGAGGCATACGCTACTCCAGGCGCTTCGTCAAAGGGGACGGTGACGCCGCCATTCCCGCCTCGCTTCAACCTGATCTTGAAGTCTTGTTTCTCGAGTTCAAACTCCGAAACGGAGTTCTTTCTCATAAGATCAATGATTGCCTTGATGTCTTTTAAGTCCACGTTCTTTGATCGTTAAAGTCCCAATTTGCCTGACCAAGCCAAACCCACCTGCCGCACAACTAAAAAAGCAGAGGCCGAACTTCGACTCTGCTTGTCACGTTGTTTAAGTTGACCGGAGCATAGAGGGTGAAAAAATTACGGTCAAGCGTCAAATTGGAAAGCCAATTCAGCCAACAAAATGCCTGAAAACTCATCAAACACGGATTATCGATCCTATTTCAATTGTTCGTTAACGTTAACCGCCGCACTTAGTGCCAAGAGGTAAGAATGAGGGCCAAAACCACTGATTTGACCCTGGCAAACCGCAGCAATAAGGGATTTGTGACGAAAACCCTCCCTCGCATGAATGTTGGAGAGATGAATCTCAATCACCGGCAGCTTGATCGCCGCGATTGCGTCCCGCAGCGCAACGCTGGTGTGCGTGTAGGCCGCAGCGTTCAACACCACGACATCCCATGCCGCCGGAGCTTGTTGTATCCAAGCCACCAACTCGCCTTCGGCGTTGGTTTGTCGGAATTCAACCGCCGCGCCCGCGGCGGTTGCCTGCTTCCGCACCTCATTCTCAATCTGCGCCAGGGTCGTCTTTCCGTAAACCCCGGTTTCCCTCTGCCCCAAGAGGTTCAGATTCGGGCCGTTCAAGAACAGGATTCTCATCGTCGGGATGGAGACTAAGTGGTGGGGGTAATTTTGTCGAGCCGTTGCGGAGGCGCGGAGCGGTGTCGCCCAAGAACTGGATTGTCGTCGCTCCAACGTCACGTAGGATTCCCGCGCATGGAAGTCTTTATCATTGTCACGGTGCTGTGGGTCTTCTCGGTCTGCCTGCATGAGTTTGGGCACGCGTGGGTGGCGAATATGGGCGGCGACTACACGGTGCGCGAGAAGGGTTATCTCACGCTCAATCCGCTGCGTTATACGCACCCAGTTTACAGCCTGGTGATGCCGGTGGTGTTTGTGATGCTCGGCGGCATCGGGCTGCCGGGCGGCGCGGTTTACATCGAACGCCATCTCCTGCGTTCGCGGGCATGGGATACGTGGGTTTCCTTGGCCGGCCCCGCGATGAATCTTGGCCTCGTGATCCTGATCAGTCTCGGCTTCACACTCGGCTGGCTGCGAAACGATCCCGAGAGTTTGTCTGCCGTTTCCCTCGGCTTCCTGCTCCAACTGCAAGTCAGTGCGCTCATCTTGAATCTACTGCCTGTGCCGCCCTTGGATGGTTTTCAAGCCCTCGCGCCGTGGCTGCCCCACGACTTGCGGGAACGACTCCATGGAATGTCGAATTACGGCATGTTGATCCTTGTTGCGGCGCTGTGGTTGATCGAACCGTTCAACCGAGTGTTTTGGAGCACGATTTTTCAAATCAGCGATTGGCTGGGAGTGCAGCCTTACCTCGGAATTACCGGATGGCGCACCTTCCGTTTCTGGGAGCAAGGCGGGTTGTGAGTTCCAGACGCCGCCGCGGGGATTTCCCCGTTGTGCTTTGCGCCGCCGTGCGGGAATAATTCGCGCCGATGATGAAGAAACACATTCCGCCGCCCGGATCGCCATACCGCTGGCCGTGGATACTGCTTGCAGCCGTGGTGCTGGGAATTCTGCTGGCGGTGCTTTGGCTCACGGCAGAAACACGGCGGCTCAGAGAGCAACGCCAGTATGATTTCGTTCCCGCTCAGGAATCCGCCAGTGCCACTCCGGCGCCTTCCAGCGCAGCGGTGGCAGGTGTCTGGACCAACGACATGGTGTGGATTCCCGGCGGCACATTCTGGATGGGCTCGGAGGAGGGGCAGGTGGACGAGAAGCCCGTGCATCAGGTAACGGTGGGCGGATTCTGGATGGACAAGACCGAAGTGACGAACGAGCAGTTCGAGCGATTCGTCCGCGCCACGCGCTATGTGACCGTGGCGGAACGCAAACCGGACCCCCGCGATTTTCCCGGTGTGCCGTCGGAAAACCTGGTGCCGGGATCAATCGTCTTTTCGCCGCCAACGCTGGAGGAACTCAACCGCGAATTGGCCGCAGCCGGCTTGGCTCCCCTCGAGACGTTTCCGTTGGACAATCATTTCATCTGGTGGCGCTACGTGCCGGGCGCGAACTGGCGTCAGCCGGAAGGTCCGGGTTCCGACATTCGGGGACGGGAGAAGCATCCGGTGGTGCATGTCGCGTGGGACGACGCGGCAGCCTACTGCCAGTGGGCGGGCAGGCGGTTGCCCACGGAGGCGGAGTGGGAATTCGCCGCGCGCGGCGGACTGGATCGCAAGCACTATGCCTGGGGCGACGAGTTGACGCCCGGTGGCAAATGGCTCGCCAACCTCTGGCAGGGCGACTTCCCGCTCAAAAACACACTGGACGACGGCTTTCGCGGCACGGCACCCGTGGCCTCCTATCTGCCGAACGCCTATGGCGTCCACGATCTGGCGGGCAACGTCTGGGAATGGTGCGCGGACTGGTACTTGCCGGATTACTACGCGCACAGTCCGGCAAAAAATCCACCCGGTCCGGACACGAGTTTCGACCCCAACGAACCCGGCGTGATGAAGCGCGTGCAGCGCGGCGGATCGTTTCTGTGCAACGAAGTCTGGTCCACGGGCTATCGTCCCGCTTACCGCATGAAGAACTCGCCGGACACGGGAATGCAGCACACCGGCTTTCGCTGCGTGAAGCCTGGGCCGGCCCCCGGCGCCCAGTGAACGCTCTCTTCCCTCTCGCGCACGGCGCAATCCGCTCCTCGGTATCACCCCAGTGATGAGAATCGCGATTGGTCCTGGCCGCGCTGGAATCTCGGTTTGGTTTTTGCCAATAGGGATATGCACTATTCTCAAGTGACCCCAAGTGGTAGTATGCAGACCAATGAACGAGTATCCGCGCACGGTGCTGGAACTGCGCGACCAGTTTCG
>JAANMW010002217.1_pt1 | contig 18030 bp, 14 predicted proteins | sample 7279671 | NCBI WGS metagenome assembly JAANMW01 (sample SAMN14094541, study PRJNA606508) | bioreactor metagenome | isolation source: A lab-scale SPAN reactor treating ammonium-rich wastewater day 247 | place: Ireland: Galway | collected 2017-09-19
CGACTACAAAAAGGCCGAAACCGGCTACGACTGGCTGCTGCAGCACGAGTTCGCCCACGAGTGGTTCGGCAACCAGCTGACCAACGTCGACTGGGACGACTTCTGGCTGCACGAAGGCTACGGGACCTACATGCAGCCGCTGTACCTGCAGTGGCTGCGCGGCGACATGGAATACATGGCGGCGCTGATGAAGATGCGCGCCACGCTGATGCTGCGCCACCCGGTAGTCGCTGGCCGCAGCATGGTGGAGAAGGACGTCTCCAGCGCCGACCGCGGGCCCGGCAACGACGTCTACTACAAGGGTGCGCTGATGCTGCACACCCTGCGCGGGCTGGTTGGCGACGCGGCCTTCTTCCGCGCCATCCGCGAACTGGTCTACGGCACCGATGCGCCGAAGCCGGGCAACTTCCGCCCGCGCTACGCCTCCACTTCGGACTATGTCGCGCTAGTGAACCGCATCACCGGCAAGGACTACGGCTGGTTCTTCGATGTCTACCTGCGTTCGGTGAAGCTGCCGGAGCTGGTCGCCACCCGCGACGCCAGTGGCCTCGCGCTGCGCTGGAAGACCGAGGGCGACAAGCCGTTCCCGATGCCGGTGCAGGTGCGCGTAGGCAAGCGCGTGGTGGAGGTGCCGATGACGGACGGGCGGGGCCGGATCGCGCTTTCGGCGGGCGAGAGCTTCACCCTCGACCCGCACTCGAGGGTGCTGCGCGAGTTGCCGCATATGGCCGAATACCAGAAGGATGCAGCGGCGCGGGCGAAGGCGGTTGCTGCGAAGTGGTAATCCCGCTGTTGCCCCTACCGGGGCGGCCCGTGTCTGGAGACACGCCGTGAATACGTCCATGTAGGCTCATCGGCGACATCCATGTCGCCGATGGTCTCCAGCCACGGGCCGCCCCGGTGGGGGCAACGCCGGAGACCACGATCGGCTCGTATCGCTACCAATGCACTCCGCGCATCAGCGAGGCGAAGGCGATCTGTTCCTGGCTGGGTGTCTGGTCGCGCAACGCCTGCTTGTCGCCCTTGGCCGCGGCCGAATCCGGGAACAGCTCGAAGGCGGTGCTCATCACCGCCTCGTAGGCCTTTGGCGCCACCGCGTTGACCAGCGCGGCGAAGATGCCCAGCCGCGTGGCGATCCGGCTGGGGCGCTCGATGATGCCCTTCACCACCAGATCGGCGGCTTCGTCCGGGGTCAGGGTAGGCACGCTGTCGTACATCTTGGTCGGCGCGATCATCGGCGTCTTCACCAGCGGCATGTTGATGGTGGTGAAGCTGATGCCCTTGCCGGACAGCTCGCCCTGTGCGCAGCGGCTGAACGCGTCCAGCGCCGCCTTGCTGGCGACGTAGGCGGCGAAGCGCGGCGAGTTGGCCAGTACCCCGATCGAGCTGATGTTGATGATGTGGCCCTTGCGGCGGTGGGTCATCGACGGCATGAAACCCATGATCAGGCGGATGCTGCCGAAGTAGTTCAGCTGCATGGTCCGCTCGAAATCGTGGAAGCGGTCGTAGCTGGCTTCGATGGATCGACGGATCGAACGCCCGGCGTTGTTGACCAGCACGTCCACCTGGCCGTGTTCCTGCAGGATCGTCGCCACCAGCCGGTCGCAGTCGGCCATGTCGGCAAGGTCGGCGGTGTAGGCGAACACCTTGCCGCCGACCTTCTTCATTTCGTCGCGTGCCTTGAACAGATCCTCTTCACCGCGCGCCACGATCACCGTGACCGCGCCGGCCGCCGCCACCTTCTGCGCGGTGGCCAGGCCGATGCCCGACGAGCCGCCGGTGATGACCACCACCTTGCCCTTGACCTTGCCCTTCAGGCTGCGGTCGACGAACAGATCCGGATCGAGGTGGCGCTCCCAGTAGTCCCACAGCCGCCAGGCGTAGTCGTCCAGGCGCGGCACCGCGATCCCGCTGCCCTTGAGCGCGCGTTCGGCCTCGCGGTTGTCGAAGCGGGTCGGGTAGGTGATGAACTTCAGGGTTTCCTTCGGGATCTTGAAGTCGCGCAGCAGCATGCCGACGAAGCGCTTGACCGGCGGCAGGCTGCCCACCGCCATGCGCACGCTGCCGGGCAGGAAGGCGAACATGCGCGCGTCGATGCGCATGGTCATCTCCGGTGCGTGGCCGGCGCGGGCGAAGGTATTGAGCACTTCGCCCACCCGCATCGGTTCGGGGTCGGTGAGGTGGAAGCAGTGGCCGTCCAGGCGCGGCTTGTGGGCGATGTGGTCCATCGCGTCGGCAACGAAGTCCACCGGTACGATGTTGATGCGTCCGCCCTCGATGCCCAGCGTCGGCATCCACGGCGGCAGCGCCTGCCGCAGCTTCTTGAGGAAGGTGAAGAAGTAGTAGGGGCCGTCGATCTTGTCGATCTCGCCGGTCTTCGAATGGCCGACCACCATGCCGGGGCGGTAGATCCGCCACCGGATCCGCTTCTCCGCGCGCACCAAGCCTTCCGATTCGTGCTTGGTGCGCAGGTAGGGATCGTCCAGTCCTTCGGCCTCCTCGAACATGTCCTCGCGGAACACGCCCGGGTACATGCCCGCGGCGGCGATCGAGCTGGTGTGGTGGAAACACCCGGCGTCGATCGCCACGGCCAGGTCCAGCGCGTTGCGGGTGCCGTCGATGTTGGCCGCATGCATGGCGTCCGGCTTGGCGGCCATGTCGTAGATCGCGGCCAGGTGGAAGAAGTGCTTCACCTTGCCGGACAGCGCGCGCAGCTGCGCGGCGGACAGCCCGCATTTCGGCGCGGTCATCTCGCCGGCCACCGGCAGCACGCGCTTGCGGTCCCAGCCGCGCTGCTTCGCCAGCGCCTCGAACTTCTTCATCGAGTCCTTGCGCACCAGCACGTGGATCGTGCCCTTGCGCTTGAGCAGGTTGTCGATCAGGAAACGGCCGATGAACCCGGTGCCGCCGGTCACGAAATAAGCCATTGCGCATCCCCTCAGGCTTGCCCGGCGCGTTGCGCGCCCGCTGCCGCTACGTTGCCAGAGCCGCGCCCGCGCGACAATTCCCTGCCGTATTGACCGGTGCCGGGACGCATGGTCAGATGGCCGCCTCACGCTAGGGGGATACGCGATGGCCGACCTGAAAGCCCTGTTCGAGCAAGCCGCCAAGGACGTGCATGCGCTGGCCGAGCGCCCCGACAACGACACGTTGCTGCGCCTGTATGCCCTCTACAAGCAGGGTTCGGAGGGCGACGCCAGCGGCCCCAAGCCCGGCTTCTTCGACTTCGTCGGCACCGCCAAGCACGAGGCTTGGGCCAAGCTCAAGGGCACCGCGCAGGAACAGGCGATGCAAGAGTACGTGGACCTGGTCCGCAAGCTCACCGCCTGACGGAGCCCGGCATGGCAAGGCAGACCCGCCAGCGCATCCTCGATGCGTCGCTTTCGATGTTCAACGCGCAGGGCGAGCCGAACGTCACCACCAACCACATCGCCGACGAGCTGGAGATCAGCCCGGGCAACCTGTACTACCACTTCCGCAACAAGGACGACATCATCGAGCAGCTGTTCGCCGGCTACGAGGCGCGGATGGATGCCGCGCTGTCGGCACCGGAAGGCCGGCTGCCGGGGCTGGAGGACGTCTGGCTGCAGCTGCACCTGGTGTTCGAGTGCATCTGGGACTACCGCTTCCTGTACCGCGACTTGGTCGACATCCTCAGCCGCAACCGCCGCCTGCGCCTGCGCTTCGCCCGCATCCTCAAGCGCGCCGACGAACAGGCGCATACGGTGATGCGCGGGCTGGTGCAGGCGGGGGTGATGCGTGCCTCCGCGGCGGAGCTGGATGCCGCCGCCACCAACGTGCTGGTGATCGCCACGTTCTGGATGAACTACGCGGCGGCGCGCGGTGACAAGGACGAACAGGCCTCGATCCGCGACGGCATCGTGCAGGTGATGATGCTGATCGCGCCGTTCCTGCGCGACGCCGAGCGCGTGCACCTCAACACCCTGACCAGCGCCTACCTCGACTGAGCGCGGTGGCCGTGGCCCACGCTACTTGCGCGGCTTGCCGCGGCGCGTGCCGGTCGATGGCAACAGCCGGCGCACGGTCGCCAGCAGGCCCAGCGCGGCCAGCCACAGGTGGCGCGGCGTCGGCGTGAACGACACCGCAGGGGCGCGGCGGGAAGAGGGCTTCCGGCGGGCTGGCATGGCGTGTTCCAGGGCGGGGGATGTGCGCAGGCTGGGCCGGCGCGGTCGAGCAAACACACTATCGCCCCCTTGCCAGCGGCCGCGGGTGGCGGGATGCTGGCCGCCGGACCTCAATCAGGGCATCGCCGCATGGCCAGCAAGAAATCCGCCGCTTCCGCGTGGGCCGCATTTCCTCTCGACGCCAAGGCCTTTGCCCATGCCGGCGATGCGTTGAAGAAGGCTTGGCCGAAGCTGCACGCCGGCGACTGCGAGCCGTTCCCCGACGCCAAGCGCGCCGCCGCGCTGCTGAAGGCGGCCGGCAAGGCCGCGCCGAAGCTCGATGCCGACGCCCTCGCCACGGCGCTGCAGGAAGCGTGGCGCGCCTTCCATCGCGGCGACTTCAAGGCCGCTTTCGAGGCGGGCGAAGCATTGGGGCCGGTGGGCGCCTCGGTGGCGGCGAAGGCCATCGGCATCCACGCCACCTACCTGGTCGATGACGAAGGCGAGAAGCTGAAGCGCTTCGAGCGCGCGGCCGCGCTGGCGGAGACGGCGATCAAGGCGCTGCCGGACGAGGCCAACAGCCATTACCGGCATGCGTTCGCGCTGGGCCGGTACAGCCAGGGCCTGTCGATCGCCAAGGCGCTGAAGCAGGGCATCGCCGGCAAGGTGCGCGCCTCGCTGGACGCCGCGCTGGAGCTGGCGCCCAGGCACGCCGAGGCGCATACCGCGCTGGCGCTGTACCACGCCGAGATCATCGGCAAGATCGGCGCGATGATCGGCGGCCTGACCTACGGCGCCAAGGCCTCCGAGGCGGAAAAGCACATCAAGGAAGCCCTGGAGCTGACCCCGTCCTCGCCGATCGCGCACATCGAACACGGCAACCTGCTGCTGTTGCTGGACGAGCGCCGCAACGAGGACGCCGCCGCCAGCGCCTACGAAAAAGCCGCGCAGGCCAAGCCGCTGGATGCGATGGAAGCGCTGGACGCGGCCTTTGCGCAGTCGCAGCTGGAATAAACCAACCCAAGTAATGACGAAGCGGCCCGCATGATCGCGTAAGCTTTGCCGCGCAGCCCGGATGGCGAAACTGGTAAACGCAAGGGACTTAAAATCCCTCGGCCGCAAGGCCATGTCGGTTCGATCCCGACTCCGGGCACCAGCCTGACGACGAAGGAGCGCCGTGGTCCGATACTCCGCCTATTTCGCCAGCATCGCGCTGGCCGTGTTGGCACTGCTGCTGGCCACCGCGAACCCGCACTGGTGGTGGGGCGTGGGCGGGTTCGGCGCGCTGGCCGCGCTGGGCACCGCCGACCTGCTGCAACGCAGGAGCACGCTGCGCCGCAACTACCCGCTGCTGGCGCACTTCCGCTACGGGCTGGAAACCATCGGCCCGGAAATGCGCCAGTACTTCATCCAGTCCGACACCGCCGAGGTGCCGTTCTCGCGCGAACAGCGCGCGCTGGTCTACCAGCGCGCCAAGCGCGTCAACGACGTCCGCCCGTTCGGCACGCTGCAGGACGTGTACGGCATCGATTACGAATGGATCAATCATTCGCTGGCGCCGACCGCGATTCCCGGCCATGACTTCCGCATCGTCATCGGCCCCGGCTGCGCGCAGCCGTACGCGGCCAGCGTGTTCAACATCTCGGCGATGAGCTTCGGCGCGCTGTCCGCCGCCGCCATCCACGCGCTCAACGTCGGCGCAAAGCGCGGCGGCTTCTACCACGACACCGGCGAGGGCTCGATTTCGCCCTACCACCGCGAGGGCGGCGGCGATCTCGTCTGGGAGTTGGGCTCCGGTTACTTCGGCTGCCGCAACGACGACGGCAGCTTCAGCGAGGAGCGGTTCGCGGCGCAGGCCGTCGACCCGCAGGTGAAGATGATCGAGGTGAAGCTGTCGCAGGGCGCCAAGCCCGGCCACGGCGGCATGCTGCCGGCGGCCAAGCTCAGCGCGGAGATCGCCGCCACCCGCGGCGTGCCGATGGGGCGGGACTGCATTTCGCCGGCCGCGCACTCGGCTTTTTCCACGCCGCTGGGACTGCTGCGGTTCGTCGCCCGCCTGCGCGAACTCTCGGGCGGCAAGCCGGTGGGCTTCAAGCTGGCCATCGGCCATCCGTGGGAATGGTTCGGCATCGCCAAGGCGATGCAGGAACAGGCCGAAGCCAACCCCGGACTGCTGCCGGACTTCATCGTCGTCGATGGCGCCGAAGGCGGCACGGGCGCGGCGCCGGCGGAATTCGTCGACCATGTGGGCGTGCCGATGCACGAGGGGTTGATGCTGGTGCACAACACGCTGGTCGGGCTGGGCCTGCGCGAACGCATCAAGGTCGGCGCCGCCGGCAAGATCGTCAGCGCCTTCGACATCGCGCGCGCGCTGGCGATGGGCGCGGACTGGTGCAACGCCGCCCGCGGCTACATGTTCGCGCTGGGCTGCATCCAATCGCTGAGCTGCCATACCAATCGCTGCCCCACCGGCATCGCGACGCAAGACCCGGCGCGCTGGAAGCATCTGGACGTGGCCGACAAGTCGGTGCGCGTGGCCACCTTCCACGCCAATACCGTGCGTGCGCTGCGCGACCTCCTGTGCGCGGCGGGACTGGAGCACCCGGACCAGCTGGGCCCGGAACACATCCTGCGCCGGGTTTCCCCGTTCGAAGTGCGCTCGCTGTCGGCGCTGTACCGCTACCTCGAGCCAGGCGAACTGCTGGGCGGGCGCCTGCCCGAACACGCGGTTTTCCGCGAGTTCTGGCAGCAAGCGCGCAGCGATGCCTTCATGCCGCCTGCGCATGTCGCGCGGCTCCGGGGCAGCAAGGCCAGCTGATACGCTGTGCGCCTTCGTCGACGCAGCATTGCAACATTGAACGCAGCACTGTCCCATCTCGACCGGCTCGAAGCCGAAAGCATCCACATCCTCCGCGAAGTCGCCGCCGGGTTCCGCAACCCGGTGCTGCTGTATTCGGTGGGCAAGGACAGCTCGGTGCTGCTGCACCTGCTGTTGAAGGCGTTCCACCCGGCGCGTCCGCCGATCCCGCTGCTGCACGTGGACACCACGTGGAAGTTCCGCGAGATGATCGCCTTCCGCGACCGCCGCGCCGCCGAAACCGGCGTCACCCTGCACGTGCACACCAACCCCGATGGCATCGCGCAGGGCATCGGCCCGGTTAGCCACGGCGCCACCGTGCACACCGACGTGATGAAGACGCAGGCGCTGAAGCAAGCGCTGGATCGGTTCGGATTCGACGCCGCCATCGGCGGTGCCCGCCGCGACGAGGAGAAGTCGCGCGCCAAGGAACGCATCTTCAGCTTCCGCAATGCCCAGCACCGCTGGGACCCGAAGAGCCAGCGCCCGGAGCTGTGGAACCTCTACAACGCGCGCATCCACAAGGGCGAATCGGTGCGCGCGTTCCCGTTGTCGAACTGGACCGAACTGGACATCTGGCTCTATATCTACCGCGAGAAGATCCCGGTGCCATCGCTGTACTTCGCGGCGGAGCGCCCGGTGGTGGAGCGCGACGGCGCGCTGGTCATGGTTGACGACGAGCGCCTGCCGCTGCACGAGGGCGAAGTGCCAGCCATGCGGCGGGTGCGCTTCCGCACCCTCGGCTGCTATCCGCTCACCGGCGCCATCGAATCCGAGGCCGACACGCTGGAGAAGATCATCGCCGAGATGCTGGTAGCCACCACCTCCGAACGGCAGGGCCGGGTGATCGACCACGACCCGACCGCCTCGATGGAAAAGAAGAAGCAGGAGGGCTACTTCTGATGCGCATGGACGACGCCGGCGCGCAGGTCGCCGCCTACCTGCACCAGCACGAAACCAAGGACCTGCTGCGCTTCATCACCTGCGGCAGCGTGGACGACGGCAAGAGCACCCTGATCGGCCGGCTGCTGCACGACACTCGGCTGCTGCTGGACGACCAGGTCAGCGCGCTGGAAGCCGACAGCCGCAGGCACGGCACGCAAGGGGAGGAGATTGATTTCGCCCTGCTCGTCGATGGGCTGGCCGCCGAGCGCGAGCAGGGCATCACCATCGACGTCGCCTACCGCTTCTTCGATACCGAGCGCCGCAAGTTCATCGTCGCCGACTGCCCCGGCCACGAGCAGTACACCCGCAACATGGCCACCGGCGCCTCCACCGCGGACGTGGCGGTGGTGCTGGTGGATGCGCGCAAGGGTCTGCTTACCCAGACCCGCCGCCACAGCTACATCGTCAAGCTGCTGGGGATCGAGCGCGTGTTGCTGGCAGTCAACAAGATGGATCTGGTCGGCTTCGACGAGGCCGTGTTCGATCGCATCGCCGACGAATACCGCGCGCTGGCGGCACAGCTGGGCATCGCCCACGTGGACTGCATCCCAGTGTCCGCGCTGCGTGGCGACAACATGGTCGAGCGCTCGCGTAACACGCCTTGGTATGGCGGGCCGGCGCTGCTGGAGCTGCTGGAAACGGTACCGCTGGCGCGCGCCGCGGATGACGCCGCGCTGCGGATGCCGGTGCAGTGGGTGTGCCGGCCGAACCAGGATTTCCGCGGCTTTGCCGGCACCATCGCCGCGGGCACGGTCAAGCCGGGCGACGGCATCGTGGTGCTGCCGTCCGGGCGGCGCTCGCAGGTCGCTGCCATAGTCACGGCCGACGGCGAACTGCCGGAAGCGAGTGCAGGGCAGGCGGTCACCCTGACCCTTTGCGACGAGATCGACGTCAGTCGCGGCGACGTGATCGCCAGCGCCGCCAACCCGCCGGAGGTGGCCGACCAGTTCGCCGCCCACCTGCTGTGGATGGGCGATGCGCGCCTGCTGCCGGGACGGCCGTACCTGCTGCAGATCGGCAGCCGCACCGTCGGCGCATCGGTCACCGAGATCAAGCACAAGGTCGACGTCAACACGCAGGACCAGCTGGCCGCCAAGCACCTCGACCTGAACGAGGTCGGCTACTGCAACCTGCACCTCGACCAACCGGTGCCCTTCGCCGCCTACGCCGAGAACCGCGCACTGGGCGCCTTCATCCTGATCGACCGGCAGAGCAACGCCACGGTCGCCGCCGGTACCCTGGATTTCGCGCTGCGTCGCGCCGGCAACATCCACTGGCAGCATCTGGACGTGGACAAGGCCGCGCGCGCCGCGGTCAAGCACCAGACGCCGCGCTGCCTGTGGTTCACCGGCCTGTCCGGCGCCGGCAAGTCCACCATCGCCAACCTGGTGGAGAAGAAGCTGCTGGCGCAGGGCCGGCACACCTACCTGCTGGACGGCGACAACGTCCGCCACGGCCTCAACAAGGACCTGGGCTTCACCGCCGAGGACCGGGTGGAGAACATCCGCCGCGTCGCCGAGGTGGCCAGGCTGATGACCGACGCCGGGCTGATCGTGCTGGTCAGTTTCATCAGCCCGTTCCGCGCCGAGCGCGACATGGCGCGCGCACTGTTCGCGCCGGGCGAGTTCCTGGAGGTGTTCGTCGATACCCCGCTGGCCGAAGCCGAGCGCCGCGACGTCAAGGGCCTGTACGCCAAGGCGCGCCGCGGCGAGTTGCGCAACTTCACCGGCATCGATTCGCCCTACGAGCCGCCGCAGGCACCGGAGCTGCGCTTGGACACGCTAGGGGCCGATCCGGCTGCGCTGGCCGACGCGGTGGTGGCGGCGCTGGGATTCGGTGATTACGACCAAGGGGCCTGAGGCCGGCCGGCCGCGAACACGAAAAAGCCGGCGCTAGGCCGGCTTTTTCGATTGGATCTGGTGGGCGGTGCAGGGTTCGAACCTGCGACCCTTGCCGTGTGAAGGCAATGCTCTACCGCTGAGCTAACCGCCCGAAGGAGCCGCGCATTCTACATGAACCCGGTGGATAGGCAATAGCCGGAATGGGGCTGGTTGCAGTCGCGTGAATGGGGGATTGGCGCCCGTCGCGCGGCGCGTGGATCCCGCGTGGTTTGCGCGGACTGGATTGCCAAGCATAATGCTCGTTCAATCGCGGAGGATCGTGCGTGCGCAACTGGATGCGTGGCTTGCTGTTATCAACCTTTGTCTTGCTGATCGTTGGCTGCGCCAGCGGGGCCGGTACGCGCAGCCGCGCGGCCACCGTCCTGCCGCCGCCCGACACCACGGCAGCTTCCGGTGCCTACGAAGGTGCAACCGATTATCGGATCGGTGCGATGGACCTGCTGCAGATCAGCGTGTTCGGCGTCGAGGACCTCGACAAGGAAGTCCGGGTGAACTCCAACGGCCAGATCTCGCTGCCGCTGGTGGGCGGGGTGATGGCTGGCGGTCGCACCATTCCGGAACTGGAATTGGAGCTGGCCAAGAAGTACGCGAACGGATTCCTGCAGAACCCACAGGTCAGTGTGTTCGTGAAGGAGTATTCAAGCCAGCGGATTACCCTGGAAGGCGCGGTGAAGAAGCCGGGCATCTATCCCATCACCGGCAGGACCAGCCTGTTGCAGGCGATCGCGCTGGCCGAGGGCGTGGACGACAAGGTCGCGGACCTGGGCGGCATCGTGCTGATGCGGCAGGTCGAGGGCAAGCGCCAGGCTGCGGTCTTCGACCTGCGCCTGGTCCGCAAGGGCATGGTCGACGACCCGCAGGTCTATGGCGACGACATCATCGTGGTCGAGCAATCGGGCAGTAAGTCGGCGTTTCGCCGCTTCATCGAAACCATGCCGGCGATCGGTGTATTCCGCTGGTTCTGACGCATCAAGGACGATTCACGCATGACTGAAGATCATTTGCCCGTTGGCCCGGCGGACGAAAACCGCCACCTGCCCGCCGACGCCCGCCGGGCGCAGGCCATGGCCCAGCACCGTGGCGGCACCGCGCTGGTGCTTGATGCGCAGGAAGACCGGCGCGACGATGACGAGATCGACCTGCTCGCCTACTGGCGGATCCTGGTCAAGCGCCGCCGCCTGATTGCCAGCGTCCTGGCCGGCGTGGTGGCGCTCGCGCTGCTGGCCACCCTGACGGCGACGCCGATCTATCGCGCCACCACCGTGCTGCAGCTGGACAAGGAAGGCATCCAGGTGGTGCAGGTGGATGGCATCCAGCCCGGCGACGACCGCGGCTTCGATCCGGCGTTCCTGCAAACCCAGTACGAGCTGATCAAGAGCCGTTCGCTGGCGGAGCGGGTGGCCAATGAATTGGGGTTGGACCAGGCTGCGCTGGATCGGCTCAGCGAGCCGGGTTGGCTGGGCCGGATGCTGGCCCTGCTCAAGCCGAAGGGCAAGCAGGAAGAAAAGAACCCGGCGAATGCATCCGGGGCCGACGCCGCGGCCGAGCTGCGCGACGCCGCTACGCTGATCGGCAACAACCTGAGCATCGAGCCGGTGCGCAATTCGCGGCTGGTGAAGATCAATTTCGACAGCCCCTCGCCGCAGTTCTCGGCGCGTGCGGCCAACGCCATTGCCGAGGGCTACATCGCCTCGGGGCTGGAGCGCCGGTTCGGCGCGTCTTCCTACGCCAAGACCTACCTGGAAGACCAGCTCAAGCTGACCAAGGCCAAGTTGGAGGATTCCGAGCGCAAGCTGGTGCAGTTCGCCCAGCAGGAAAACCTGGTCAACACCGGCGAGAACGGGCAGTCGCTGGCGGTGCAGAACCTGACCCAGCTCAACGCCGCGCTGGCGACGGCGCAAGACCAGCGCATCCGCGCGCAGGCGCGCTGGCGGCAGGCGTCGTCGGGGGCGATGCCGGCCGACATGATCGGCAACTCCAACATCCGCGTGCTGCAGCAGCAGAAGGGGGAACTGCAGTCGCAGTACCAGCTCAAGCTGCAGACGTTCAAGCCGGACTATCCGGAGATGCAGCAGCTCAAGAGCCAACTTGACGAGCTGGATCGCCAGGTCGCCAAGGAAATCGCGGGCGTCCGCGCCTCGGTCAAGGCCGAATACGACGCCGCTGCCGCGCAGGAGCAGATGCTGACCCAGCAGATCGCCGCGCTGCGCACGCAGGCGCTGGACGTGGACGGGCGCAGCATCCAGTACAACATCCTCAAGCGCGAGGTCGACACCAATCGCCAGCTCTACGACGGGCTGCTGCAGCGCTTCAAGGAAGTCGGCGTGGCCGGCGACGTGCGCGCCAACAACATCTCGATCATCGATCGCGCGGAAGTGCCGCGCTGGCGCTTCAAGCCCAACCTGGCGCTCAACCTCGCAATTGGCTTGCTGCTGGGCGTGATGCTGGGCGTGCTGGCGGCATTCCTGCTGGAGTTCCTCGACGACACGATCAAGACGCCGGACGACATCGAGCACAAGCTCAAGCTGCCGGTGCTGGGGATCATCCCCAAGTTGGGGCCGAAGGAAAACCTCGGCGAAGTCGCCGTGGATACCCAATCTTCGTTCTCCGAGGCCTACCGCTCGGTGCGCACCGCATTGCAGTTCGCCACCGACCACGGCGTACCCCGGACTTTGTTGGTGACCAGCAGCGGCCCGGGCGAGGGCAAGTCGACCACCGCGTTGGCGCTGGCGCGCAACCTCACCCAGCTCGGCAAGCGCGTGCTGTTGGTGGATGCGGACCTGCGCAAGCCCTCGCTGCACAAGACGCTGGGGCTGAAGGCGGAATCCGGCCTCAGCCACCTGCTGGCAGGTGGCTGCACGTTCGGCGCTGCGGTCCAGGACACCGAGGACGAGCGCCTGCACGTGATCCTGGCCGGTCCGTTGCCGCCCAATCCCGCGGAGCTGCTGTCGGGCTCCAAGTTGGTGTCGCTGCTCACCGTTGGCGTCGAGCGCTATGACCACGTGATCATCGACGGGCCGCCGGTGTTGGGCCTGGCCGACGCCCCGATCCTGGCCAATGCGATCGACGGCACGCTGCTGGTGGTCAATAGCGCGAAGACCAAGATCGGCGCCGCACAGGCCGCGTTGAAGCGGCTGTACGTTGCGCGTGCGCGCATCCTGGGCGGGTTGCTGACCAAATACGATGCCCGTGCGGCCGGATATGGCTATGGTTATGGCTATGGCGGCGCCTACTCGTACTACTCCTATGGCGACAAACCGCGGCTTGCCAAGGGCTGAGGGGTGAGCGGCGCGAAAGGGGACGCGCTGGAGTGGGCGCTGGCGCTGTTGAGGGCGCCAGGCGAGCGCCATGTACTGCGGCAGCGCCCGCTGCCGCAGGAAGGGATGGAACTGCTGCTGGGCATCGCTGCCGGGGCGACCCCCGACGTCTTGGCCGAGCAGGCGCGGCGGTTCGGTGCCAGCGCAACGCAGGTATTGGAAGCTGCGCGCTTTTATGCGCGCGAAGTGCTATTCCATCCGCAGGCCGACGCCTACCGGGTGCTGGGCGTGGAAACCTGCGCCAGTGCCGAGGAAATCAAGGCCCATTACCGCCTGCTGCAGCTGTGGCTACACCCGGATCGTGCCCACGATGAGGACGATGCGGTGTTCGCCGCGCGCGTCAATAGCGCCTGGAACCGCCTGCGCAGCCCGGAGCGGCGCCAGGCCTATGATGAGGCGCTGCGCGCGCAGCGGCCTCCCGAGGTTTTCGACAGTGGCGATGCGCTGCGCAGCGTGCGCAGCTGGGTGCCGGCGCCAGAGCCGGTTGCGCCGCCTTCTCCATGGCGCCGGCGCTGGCCAGCGCTGGCATTGCTGGCACTGTGCGGCGTGCTGGTCCTGCTGGCACTTCGCGACATGAACCGGCCTGATCCGGATTGGGAGGCGTCGCCGCAGGTGGCGGGCCCGTCGCACGCCGCCGCTGCCGACCAGCTCTTGCCGCTGCTCCTTCCCGCTGGCCAGCGCCCGGCTCCCGCGCAACAGGTTGGGTCGGGCGAGGAACCCAGTGCTGGATCGAACTTGGCGGTAGTTGCCCCGCCGCAGCAAGCGGCGTTGGAACCGCCAGGCGCCATGTATCCGCAGGCGGAAGCCGCGGCGCCTGGATTCGTCGCGGTCCAGCGCGTCGGGGGAGAAACATTCCAGCCGGGGGCAAGTCCTGGCAACGGGGTTCCTGCCCCCGCCCGGGCCGCGATTCCGGTCGCCCGGGCCGAGGCTGCGCCCGCGGTGCAGCGTTCGCAGGCGATCGCTGCACATCCGGCCGTCACCAACACCGACGCGACGCCTGCCGCGGATCCCCCCTCGCCGACGCTGCAACCGGAGTTCACCCGGGTACAGTCGGCGAGGCTGGCGGGTGAACAGCTCCTGGACTATTTGAAGTCGCCACGCAGGGCTGCCCCGCCGATCTGGAGCAGCCCGGCCGTCGAAGCGGATGCGCAACGCCTTCGGCAGCGCCTGCACGCCGATGGGCGCGCGCGCTTGGCAGGCGCACGTTGGCGGATCGGCAACAACGAGGCGGTGCTCGAGTCCGCCGTGGCCGGGGCGCCAGCCCTCGGTGGCCAGCTGACTGCCCACTTGCGCTGGCGCGATGGCTATTGGCTGGTGACCGGGGTGGAAATGGAGTCGATTCGATGAAGCAGTCGCTGCGCTATCTGGTGTTGGCCGCGGTGGCGATGGCGGCGCTGTTCGCCGGTTGGCGCGTGGTGGGGCAGATGCAGGCGGAACGTTATGCATCCAGCGACCCGGTGCGGGCATTGCGCTGGCGCCCCGCGGATCCCGCTGCGCTGTTGGCGTTGGCCGAGCGACAGCTGGCCGGAGGCGATGCCGCCGCCGCGCGGGCGACCGCAACGCGCCTGCTGGAGCGCGAGCCGCTGCAGGGGCAGGCGTTCCGGATCCTGGCTGCGGCCAGCGAACACGACGGCGACCAGGCCCGCGCCCTGCGGCTTTACCGCGTCGCCGCGCGTCGCGCGCCGCGCGACCAGGCGACCCGCGCTTGGCTGGCCAGGTATTTCCTGCAGCGGGGCGATTACCCGCAAGCGCTGGTGCAGATCGATGCCTTGCTGCGGGTGGCGCCGAGGCGGGCCGACAGGGTTCACCCGGCGCTGGTGCAGCTGGCGCAGGACGCGACGTTCGCACGGGCGCTGGCGCAATCGCTGCGCGGGGATCCGCCTTGGCGCGCGGGCGTGCTGGCCGCGCTGCGCCACCCCAAGACCGGTAATTCGCTTGCCGCTGGACAGGTGATGCAGGCCTTGCAGGACAAAGGTGGGCTGTCGGCGGATGAATATTCCCGCTGGTTGGACAGCCTGATCGCCCAGGGCCAGTGGGGCGAGGCCTATGCGCGCTGGGCGGGCAGTGCGGCCAAGCTGGATGGCCGGTTGCCGCTGCTCTACAACGGCGACTTCGTGATGGAGCCGTCGGAAGCGGGATTCGACTGGCGTCGCCGGCGCGTCGCCGGCGTGCTGCTGGAAGTCGAGGCCTCGGGCAAGGGGAATGCACGGGTCGCCCATCTGCAGTTCCTCGGCCGGCGTGTGCCGGGCGCCGGGTTGGAGCAAGCGCTAATGCTGGAGCCCGGGCGCTACCGATTGCTGCTGCGCGCCCGCGCCCATGCCCTCCGCAGCGAGTTGGGCCTGCAGTGGTGGATCGCCTGCGCAGGGCCGGCCGGCGTGGTGGCGCGTAGCGAATCGCTCCAAGGTAGTTTCGACTGGCGCGAGGTCGAAACGGAAGTCGTCGTCCCGGCGAAAGGCTGCCCGGGGCAATGGTTGCGCCTGGTGAATCCGGTGCCATCGGGTGCGGGGCAGCAGGTGGCTGGCGAACTGTGGATGTCCGGATTCAAGCTGGAGCGCTTGCCTGAACGCGACTAAACCGGGTATTGCAAGGATTTCTTGATTTCAGTACCATCGGCAAGGTGGGAGGTCTTCCTCCCTAGACCCCATTGCCACAAGGATGAAGCCATGACCAAGATCGCCGCTGTACTGCTTGCCGCCGCCGCTGCATTCGCCACCCCGGCGTTTGCCCAAGATACCGTCAGCGCGACCCTGCAGGTCGAGAGCGGTTCGATCATGACCAGCACCGGTGGTGAATACGCTTCCGCGAACAGCGGCCAGTCGTTGGCTGCGGGTCAGAAGGTCATGGTCAATGCCGATTCCAGCGGCTTCCTGGCCTATGGCAATGGCTGCAAGATCAAGCTCGACCAGCCGGGCATCTACACCGTCCCGAGCGAGTGCAATGCGGTTGGTGGCAAGACCGGTGGTAGCTCGGCCATGAACGCCGGCATCATCACCATTTCCGCGCTGGTCGCGGCTGGCCTGATCGAGAATGAAGACAAGACCCCGAACGGTCCGCTCAGCACCGGCATCCGCCACTTCTGATGCCGGCGCGTTCGCGCGCCATTCGTAGGACAAGGCAGGGCAGGTCGAAAGACCTGCCCTGTTTCTTTTTCTCCCCGCCCCCGGAATCCGTTCAACGATGCCAGAGTCCGTCCGTCGCCTGTTGCTGCCCGCCACCATCATCCTGCTGACCGCTTGCTGGCTGGGCGGCGGCGTGACTGCCGACGACACTGCCATCGATGAATGGCTGCAACTGCTGGCGCTGCCCGTATTGTTGCTAGCGGTCGCCGTGCTGGTTGGCGACGGCGTGCCGCGGCCGGTGGGTTGGGGCCTCATGGTGGCCGCCCTGATCCTACTATTGCCGATCCTGCAGCTGTTGCCGATGGATGGCGGGAATGCCGTCCCGGCCCGGCAGCTGCTGCGGGCGGACTTGGCCAGTGCCGGAGTCGAAGCGGCGCCGCACTGGAGCCTGGCGCCGTTCGCCACCGAACAGGGCCTATGGGCGCTATTGCCTGCGCTGGCGGCTTTCCTCGCCGCGGCGGTACTGACCGGCTCCCAGCGACGCCGGCTGCTGCAGGCGGTATTGGTGCTACTGGCGATCAACGTGGTATTCGCGTTCTTCCAGGCCGGCCTGCCGCGCGACAGCGCGCTGCGCCTGTACCAGGACTTCGATGCCGGTTTCGGCGGCCTGCTGGCCAATACCAACCACCAGGCGACCGCCTGCATCACCGGCATGGTGCTGGCGGTGGGCATGGCCGCGGAAGCCCGCCTGCGCGCGCGCCGCGGCCAGGCCCACCCGCACCGCCGCTGGTGGTACCTGGGGCTGGCGGGGTTCTTCCTATTGATGGTGCCGCTGTCCACTTCGCGGGCCGGCATGGCGATTGCGCTGCCGGCGCTGGCGATCGCGCTGCTGCTGACCGGTACGCTGCGACTGCGTGAGATCGGTCGCAGCCGGCGTTCCACGGTGCTGGCGATGGCAGTGGCGGTGCTTGCCGTGGTGGGGGTGCAAGCGGCGATGGGGTGGATGGCGGTGGACCAAGCCGAGGAACTGCGCCACGTCATGGCGGCGACCACGTTCAAGGCGGGCCAGGCCCAGGCGCCGCTGGGCGCCGGCATCGGCGCGTTCGTGCCGGTATTCGCGCAGGCGGCGCCGCCGCAGCTGCAGCTGGCCAACTACGTCAACCACGCGCACAACGAATATGCGCAGTGGTGGCTGGCCACCGGCTGGGCGGGGATGGCGGTGCTGGCGCTGGTGCTGGGGCTGCTGGCGCTATGCGGCTGGCGCCTGATGCGCAGCGAAGGGCGCAGCGCCGCGTTGGCGGCTGGGTGTTTCGCCGCCATCTGCGCGGTGCTAGCGCATTCCTGGGCGGATTACCCCTTGCGCACGCTGGCGCTGATGTCGACGACCGGCGCGCTGGCAGGATTGATGCTGGCTAGCCTAGCAGACGTCCACCCGCGCACTGCCCATCGCGGCCATGACGCGGGGCGTGGCGACGCTTGAGGCACCCCTTGCCTGCGGTTGGCGAAGCGGGAAGCCTCGTGCCGCTTTGATCATTGGCTATTCGGGCAGGCGCAGCCCGGCCAGCTTCCACGACAGTCCATCACGGTGGAATTCGAATACCACCGGCTTGCCTTCGGCGTTCGGCACGGTCGCGGTGAACAGCGAGGGCGACTCGAACCGGGTTTTCGCGCCCTCCAGCGGGTCCCCGGCGCGCGCCTTGCCATTCGCTTCGACCTTGCCCGTCACTTCCCGCGCCAACGCGCTGCCGGTGAGCAGGGTGGCGACGCCCTGCGGCGACACCATCGCGTCGACCGCCGGTTTCGCCACCATCGCGGTGAGTTCGCCGA
>JAANMW010002218.1_pt1 | contig 18024 bp, 14 predicted proteins | sample 7279671 | NCBI WGS metagenome assembly JAANMW01 (sample SAMN14094541, study PRJNA606508) | bioreactor metagenome | isolation source: A lab-scale SPAN reactor treating ammonium-rich wastewater day 247 | place: Ireland: Galway | collected 2017-09-19
TCCTACGACTCAAGGCTCGCGACTACAAGTTCATGGCCGGGTAAAAGTGTGGCCGAATTTCGGGTGTACGACCGTGTCATTTTCAGCCGGGCAGGGACAGACGGGCTTGGGTTGCTTTGCCTCCATTTCGCGAGGCCAGGGGTCTATCTTGGCTCCCTCGAACGCGTGCGGCATCTCCAGGTTAGGGAGGAAACTCAATGCGCCGACTGATCTCGGCAGCGCTCTTGCTCCTCGCTGCGGTCGCCGCTCTCGCAGATGAGCCGCCCCCGCGTAAGCGGTGCCTGGAGTGCGTCCCCCGTATGCGGCCAATCGGGTTTATCCTGAAGATCTATATGTTCATTCAGGAAAGGACCCTTTCATATGAGACGTTCAACGGTCGACTGGCCTGCCATCCTGGAGCGCTGCGACGAGAGCGGTTTGGCGCAAAAGACCTTCTGTGATCTCGTTGTCGACATTCAGCTACTGGCTGAAGAAATGGCGAGACCACGGAGGCACTGTCCCGGACGGGATGATGGCCGAGCCTGCCAAGTTTCTAGAGTTCGAGTTCATACCCGGGCCCAACCGAAAGCACCTCACTCGAGGGCTACCAGGGTGACCTGGTCGTGGAGCTGCCACTGGGGGTCGTTCTCCGCTTCCGAAGGACGGGTCGTTGAATTTTGGCGGTGGACGGCGAATCTTCGCTTATGGTCAGCCAGTCGATATGCGTAAGGGTTTCACCACGAACTTCTGGGGACAAAGCTGCGTGCACTTTACCAGCGCCGGAAGAGTCGAGACCTCTTTGACCTTTCAATGGCGCTCTCCCAAGGCGGTGCCGATCCGGGTCGCATCGTTGCGGCCTTTTCCCGATATATGGCCGATGGCGGCCATCGCGTCGCGCGCGCCGCCTGACCGGGCCACGTTCACTTTTTGGCAACATCGGGTTCATGTGCCGGCAACTGCCTGGTAACAAACTGCGGGGACTCCAACGTACACGCCTCCCTACAATGAGATCATCTCAACAAATGGAGGTCGTCAATGGGTTACAGACACAGCTGGTCTCGGCCGAAGAGCATCAACCGGAAGCTCTGGCGAGGGATTGCTCGCGATTTCGAGCAAGTCGTTCCGGCCCTCGCCAAGAGAGGCATCCCTCTCTCGGATTGCTGCAGCGAGGGACCCGCCTGCATCGGCGAGGTCGAGGTAAGCTTCACTGGGAAGCGGGAAAGGCGCAGGTTGGACAAGATCCACCCATTCTTGCAACGGATCTTCCAACCCGACTGGAAGGATTACGACTGGGCCGAATTGAGAGGAACTGGCGGCTGCGATGGCTTCCACTTCCCCCGCGAGTCAAACTGGGACGGGGGGGACTGCAAGACAAACCGATACAACTACGAGCTGGCGGTGCAGTCGTTCCTCATCATTGTCAAGAAGCATCTGGAGGATGATCTGGCCGTGTGGTCCGATGCGCGCAGATGGTGGTGGCACGTGCCAGAGGACATTTGCCAAGAGGTTCTGGGCTATGGTCCTGGTTTGATCGTGCCGGAGCGCAGCTGGGAGACGACGGAGCAACTCGCCGACGGGCATGCCAAGATCGAGGAGCACCGCCGCATGCTGGCCGCGATAGCGCTTCCGGCGAAGCGGATGGCAGACCGCATTCACTGGTATGATGATGACGACGTCCTGAGGGAACTGGACGAGTTCCTTGGGGACGACGAGGCTCCGTGCCTCGCGAGATGGTATCACTTGGGGGACGAGGGGTAGCGCTGGCAGACGGCCGATACCACCACTCCCTGAGAACGACCGGGTTGGCTGGAGTTGGGGGACCTCTCCAGCCGCCTCGAATCGGCTGGGGCTGCGCGCCGCAGCAGTTTTCGGGGATTCTCCCGGATAGCTCTCCATCACTGCATCTGTGTGTTCGTTTTTTGAGCACCGATTCGGGTCGTGAGATAGCTCTCCAGGTCTTGCAGGCTGGCCAGCTTGCCGTAGTCGGACTCGGGGATGTCCACCCCCAGCTCGTCGTGCAGTTTGACGAGCAGCTGGAGGAAATCGTAGCTGTCGATGTCCAGGGCCTGGCGCAGGTTCTCGGTCGGGTCGAGCCCATCGAGGTCGGCGTCGGGCGCCACCGCGGACAGGAGACGCAGAATGGTTTCGCGGACAGGTTTCATAGTTTCTCCGGTTCTTGCAGGTATCGATTGAGAGCTTCCAGATAGCGCGCGCCGGTACGGCCATCGGTGGCCCGGTGGTCGCCTGCCAGGGTCGCGGTCAGCACCGGGCGGATGCCCAGCATGCCGTTCTCCGCCCAGGGCCGTTCGCTGACGCGTCCAAAGCCCACCAGGGCCACCTGGGGCGGGTAGATAATGCCGTGCACGACCTGGACGCCCAGGTCTCCCAGGTTGGTCATGGTGATGGTGGCGTCGCTCAGCTCCGAGCTCTTGAGGCGCCCGGCCCGCACCCGGGGGATGAGGTCGTGGATGGCGGCCATCAGCTCGTCTATGCCCTTGAGGTCGACGTCGTGGATGGCCGGACTGACCAGTCCGCCCTGGCGCAAGGCCACGGCAAACCCGACGTGCACGTTCTGGCGCACCTCGAGGCGATCGTCCACCCAGAAGCCGTTCAGCTCGGGCACGTCGCCCAGGGCGCGGGCCACGGCCTTGAGCAACAGCACGACCGGGAGCAGGCGCTCGGTGATGGGACGGCGACTGTTCTCGGCCTGCAACCAGGCCGTGGCCCGGGACATGTCGATGGGAGTCTCCAGATAGTAGTGCGGTATCTCGCGCTTGGAGCGGGCCATGGCGGCGGCGATGGCCCGGCGCATGTTGGCTGCAAAGTCGGCCGCGCGGGTAGTGCCCGGCTCGGAGGGGGAAGGGGCTGTCGTCGCTGGTGGTGCTGCAGAGGCCGGTGCCTGCGCCTCGGGAGCCTGGACCACGGGAGCCCGGGCCGCCGAAGCCTGCGCCTCGGGAGCCTGGACCGCGGGAGCCCGGGCCGGCGCGGCTGACGGAGCAGCTGCTGCCGGCGTCTGGGCTGCTGAGGGAGGCCGCGAGGCTGACGGAGCGGCCGCTGCCGGAGCCTGGGCCGCCATCGGCATCTTCGCCGAAGTGCCTCCGGCGGCGCGCTCCACATCCTCGCGGGTAATGGCCCCGCCGGTGCCCGTGCCCTGCACCCGGGAGAGCTCCACTCCCAGGTCGGCGGCCACGCGGCGCGCCAGCGGAGAGGCGTGCACGCGCCCGGGCCCGGAGCCGACCGGCCCAACCTCCCCCTGGCTCGACCGGATCGAGACGGGCACACCGGCAACGGGCTTGACCGGAACACCGACCGACCGGGCCGGGACCGCCCCGGGCTCGGAGGCGAGAGCGGCCACTCCGGGCTCGAGAGGCCGGGCCACGGGCAGCGGCTCGGAGGCGAGCGCTCCGGGCTCGACCGGCCGGAAAACGGGCGCGGGCTCGGAAGCGAGAGCCCCGGGCTCGACCGGCCGGAAAACGGGCGCGGGCTCGGAAGCGAGAGCCCCGGGCTCGACCGGCCGGACCGCGGGCCCGGGCTCGGAGGCGACCGGAACCCGGACCAGCACACCCGCAACCGCAAGAGGGGTCGCGACCGGAGCTGGCTCTCCCGGCTCGCGGATGCGGGCCAGCACCGTCTCCACCGGCACCTTCTGACCCGGCTGGATCAACAGCTCCTCCACCACCCCGTCGTGGAACACCTCGATCTCGATGGCGCCCTTGTCGGTGTTGACCTCGGCGATCACCTGGCCGCGTTGCACCCGATCCCCCACCTTCACCAGCCAGGCGGTCAGGGTGCCGGCCTCCATGTCGGTGCCCAGGCTGGGCATGCGAAACTCGCTCATCGCCCGACCAACTTCCGGGCCAGGGCCACGATCCCCTCGACCTGGGGCAGAGCCGCCTCCTCCATGTGGCGCGCGTAGGGAAGCGGCACCTCGGCGCAGGCCAACCGCTGGACGGGGGCGTCCAGCTCGTAGAAAGCCTGCTCCATGATGCGGGCCGAGAGCTCGGCCGAGATGCCCACGCTGCGCCAGCCCTCGTCCACGATCAGGGCCCGGTGAGTGCGCGAGACCGACTCCATGAGCGTCTCATCGTCCAGGGGGCGCAGGCTGCGCAGGTCCACCACCTCGGCCTGGATGCCCAGCTCGCCGAGCTCTTCGGCCGCCTGCAGGGCTTTGAAAAGCCCGGCGCTGTAGGCGACCAGGGTCAAGTCGCGCCCCTGGCGGCGCACCCGGGCGCGGTGCATCTCATCTGGCCTCGGCTCGGGATCGTCCTCCATGTTGTAGAGCCCGGCATTCTCGAAGATCAGCACCGGGTCAGGGTCTTGCAGAGCCATCCCCAGCATCCAGCGAGCGTCGGCCACGGTGGCCGGCACGATCACCTTGATGCCGGGAACGTGGGCGTACCAACCCTCCAGGCTGCGCGAGTGCTGGGCAGCCAGCTGGCGTCCGCCTCCGGTAGCCATGCGGATCACCAGGGGCACCTTCAGCTGCCCCCCCGACATGTGCAACAAGGTGGCGGCATTGTTCACGATCTGATCGGCCGCAAGCAAGCTGAAGTTGCAGGTCATGATCTCCACGATGGGGCGCATCCCGTTGAGTGCGGCGCCAATTCCGGCCCCCACGAAGGCCGACTCGGAGAGCGGAGCGTCCATGATGCGCTGGGGGCCGAACTCGGCCAGCAGGCCCTTGGTAACGGCAAAGCAGCCGCCGTAGTGGCCGATGTCCTCGCCCACGACAAAGACCCGTTCGTCCTGCGAGAGCGCTTCCCGAATAGCTTCTTTGACGGCTTCGCGATAGGTCATAAGGCCTCCGAGTGGACGAATCGGTGCAGATCCTCCACGCTCTCCCAGCTCCCGGCCTCGGCGAAGGCCACCGCCTCTTCGACCTCGGCTTCCACCTCGGCTTCGATGGCCTCCATGGCACCGGGCCCCAGCCAGCCGTGGTGGGTGGCGGCGGCCAGGAATCCCGGGATGGGATCGCGCTCTTTCCAGCGGGACACCTCGCTCTTGTCGCGATAGAGCTCGGCGTCGAACATCGAGTGGGCCCGGAAGCGGTAAGTGCGGCACTCGAGGAAGAAGGGCATTTTCGTTTCGCGCACGTAGTCGGCCGCCTCCTGGGCCGCCTCGCGCACGGCCAGCAGATCCATCCCGTCAACCGCCTTGCTGATCATGTTGTAACTGGCAGCTTTGACGGTCAGGTCGACCTGCGACTCGGTGATGGTCAGAGCGGTGCCCATGGCGTAGAGGTTGTTCTCGCACACCCACAGCACGGGCAGCTTCCAGAGGGCCGAGAGGTTCAACGACTCGTGGAACTCGCCCTCGGCCACGGCCCCGTCGCCGAAGAAGCAGCAGGTCACCTGGGGACGGCCGCGCATCTTGTCGGCCAGGGCCAGGCCCACCGCCAGGGGCAGGCCGCCACCCACGATGGCGTTGCCGCCGTAAAAACGGGTGGCGGCGTCGAAGAGGTGCATGGAGCCTCCCCGACCCCGACAGCAGCCCTCCTTCTTGCCATACATCTCGGCCATGATGGAGCGGGCCGACATCCCCCGGGCCAGGGCCTGGCCGTGCTCGCGGTAAGTGGCCACCACCGAGTCCTGAGGGCCGAGCGCTTGCATCACCCCCACCGCAACCGCTTCCTCGCCGTTGTAGAGGTGCATGAAGCCGCGAATTTTCTGCTGGGTGTAGAGCTCGGCGCAGCGGTCCTCCAATCGGCGGATCAGCACCATCTGGCGCAAGAGCTCGCGGGCCAGAGCGGGGGTCACGGGGCACCTTCCAGGGTGGAGAGATCGCCTTCTGGCAGGCCCAGCTCGCGGGCTTTGAGCAAACGCCGCATGATCTTGCCGCTGCGGGTGCGGGGCAAAACCTCCAGAAACTCGATCTCCTTGGGGGCCACGGCCGAGCCCAGGCGCTTGCGGCCAAAGCCCAGCAAATCGCGCCGGGTATCCTCGTCGGCCGGGTGGCCCGGCTTGAGGGAGACGAAGGCTTTGACGACCTCGCCGATGACCGGGTCGGGCTTTCCGATCACCCCCGCTTCAGCCACGGCGGGATGCTCCATCAGGGCGCTCTCCACCTCGAAGGGGCCCACCATGTGGCCGGCCGTCTTGATGATGTCGTCGGCCCGACCCACGAACCAGAAGTAGCCGTCTTTGTCGCGTCGGGCCAGGTCGCCGCTGATGTACCAGCCGCCCACGAAGCAGCGCCGGTAGCGCTCCTCCTCGGCCAGATAGGCCCGGAACATCGAGGGCCAGCCGGGCTTGAGGGCCAACTCGCCCTCCTCATCATCGGCCACCGGCTCGACAGCGTCCGGGGAGGTGCGCTGCACGATGGCCGCCTCGACGCCAGGCAGCGGGCGGCCCATCGAGCCGGGCCGGATCTCCTGGCCGGGGGTGTTGGCGATCATGATCCCCCCTGTCTCGGTCTGCCACCAGTTGTCGTGGATGGGCAGACCCAGGGTTTCCTGGCCCCAGACCACCGCCTCGGGGTTGAGCGGCTCCCCCACGCTGGCCACCAGCCTGAGAGCCGAGAGGTCGTAGACCTCGCGGGGCTTGAGCGGCAGGCGCATGAGCATGCGAATGGCCGTGGGAGCGGTGTACCAGACCGTGACCTTCTGCTCGGCCAGAGTGCGATACCAGCGGTCGGGGTCGAAGTCGGGCTCATCCACGATGCAGCTGACCCCGTGCAGCAGAGGGCTCAGAATGCCATAGGAAGTGCCTGTCACCCAGCCCGGATCGGCCGTGCACCAGTAAACGTCCTGGTCGTGCAGGTCGAGGGCGTAGCGCCCGGTGGCGAAGTGGGTCAGACAGGCTCTGTGCACGTGCACAGCCCCCTTGGGCATGCCGGTGGTACCGCTTGTGAAGTGCAGCAACGATGGGGTCTCGGGATCGGTGAAGGCGACCTCGAACTCGTCCGACTCTTTCGCCAGAGCTTTGCTCAGCGATAGCACGGTGGGCGCCAGGTCCTCCTCGGCGTCAGCCAGCAGCACCCACTCCAGCTCGGGAAGACGTTCCCGCAAGGCGGCCACCTTCTTCTCGTAGAGCCGGCGGGTGGTCAGCAGCACCCGGGCGTGCCCACGCGAGAGCCGCTGGTGGATCGGCTCGGGGCCGAAGGCCGAGAACAAGGGCGAGAAGACGGCCTGCTTCTTGAGCGTGCCCAGCACAGCCAGGTAGAGTCCGGGAATGCGGGCCGCCAGCGAGGCCACCGTCTGGCCCGGCTCGATGCCGAGCCGACCCAGCAGATTGGCGAAACGTGCCGTCTGACGGGACAGCTCGGCGCAGGTCAGCTCCTGACGCGAGCCATCGGCAAGCTGGAAGCGGAAAGCCAGCCGCTCGGCCCGCGCCGGCAGGTGCCGGTCGGTGGCCAGCCAGCCCAGGTTGAGCCCCGGTCCGCCCTCAAGCTCAGATGCAACCGCCTCCCAGGAGAAGCGCTCCCGCTCTTGCTCGGTCAGGTTGGGAGGAAAGCCCGCTCGGTCGGGATTACGGTAAAGCGTTCGCTCCATGGTCAGGAAACCCGCTCCTCGGGATAGCGCAGCCAGGCGCCCACGCCCTCCCAGGCCTTCAGCTCGGGAGCATCGACCACTTCGAGCAGTGCCCCGGTCTCCTCGGCCTGGCGGGCCATCAGCTCGCGCAGATCAAGCTCGGGACCGAGCTCGCCCAGGCAGGTGGGGCAGGCCTCGGCCGTCACCGGAGCGGCCTGGTTGCAGCTCCAGCACAAGCGGGCCGTGCCCTCGAAGGTGGGCAGCAAGAGCAGCTCTTCCACCTGGCCTCGGGCCAGGTTGCGCAGGCAACCGCTGACTCCCAGAACCGCCAGGCCGCCCTCGCGGAACTCCTGCACCAGCGAGCTGGCCCGGCTCATGCGGGCAGCTTTCAGCGAGCTACCCAGCTGGGCCAGGGTGAGCTTGAGGATCTCGTCCTGCCCGGCCGTCAGCTGCAGGCGGGCGCGTTCCAGGAGCTTCTCCTGCAGGCTCTGGGGCAGCAGGTTCTCGAGCTCTTTGGTGATGCGCTCGCTGCCAGCCAGCATCAGGGCCTCGAGGTGCTCTTGCTCCACCACGCGCTGCAAGACGCTGGCCACCTCCTTGAGGTAGTGCTCGGTTTGGAGGCGCAGGTAGCGCTGGTATTTGAGCTGGCTGGCCCCGTAGCCGGCTCCGTGACGGGGCGCTCCCGAGGCGCCCCGACCAGGTTTCTCGGGCCGCTCCAAGGTCTGGGTGACCGCCACCGCCTCGGCGATCTTGCCCATGCGGACGGTGTAGATGCGGGCCTGCTCGCTGTCGGCCACCACCACCGCCAGAGCCAACTGCTCGTCCAGTCGGCGCACCAGCGGGTAGATGACGGCCGCGTGGCCCACGCTCAGGTGGTTCTCATAGGGCTCGTCGGCAGGGTAGACCCGAAAGATCTCGGGGTCCTCACAGGCGAACACGGCCACCCCGCGCACCTGGGGCTCCAGTTTCTCCAGCTCTGTCTGCACCCGGGCGGCTGCTTTGTCGAAGCGAGGGTCCTGGAGCAACTGGGAAAGCTGCTTGATCCGGCCGCGCAGCCAGGGCTCATAGTCGCGTCTGGGCTGCACCGAGCTGGTGTCGAGGTAGAGGCTGATCAAGGGTGCCGCGCTGGGCTCGATGGCGAGAAGCTCGCTGATTTCTGCGTGCATGGTGTTCCTCCCGATTCCGTGGTCGTGATCAGGCTACCCTGCTGGGAAGCGGGCGGATATGACCTTCGTCAGTCGGAAGGCGCAGGCGCGATCAGCCTGGGGGGTCAGCCTCCGAGGCTCGAGCCCTCGCGGGCCTCCCTCGGCGCCGGTTGTCGCCTGCCTGCCGCCAGTGAGGCCGACGGAGAAAATCGGGCTCATGGTGCAGCCCGTGACAACCCGGGCAGCGCAGGCTCAGACCCGCCAGGGAGTAGTCTCCTCCGTCGCTGACCTGTGGCTTACTCGGCCAGGTCATTGCCAGTCAACCAGGAGCAACAATAGGACGCCGGCCACCAGCCGATAGACAGCGAAGACCGTGAACTGGTGAGTCTGAATGTACTTGAGCAACCACTTCACCGCGATGAACGCGGTGATGGTGGAAACCACGAAGGCCAGACCCAGATCGCCCCAGTTCTCGGGGGCGGCGCCGTCCTTCATCTGCTTGGCCAGCTCGTAGCCGCTGGCGGCGAACATGGTGGGGATTCCTACCAGAAACGCGAACTCGGTGGCGGCGGCGCGGTCTGATGTGCCCGTGAGCATCGCCGCGAAGATGGTAGCCGCCGAGCGCGAGGTGCCCGGGAAGATGCCTGCCACCACCTGGGCCAGGCCCACCACCACGGCGACCTTCCAGGTGATCTCCGACTGAGGGGGCTTGCGCGCAGCCAGCCATTCGGCCACCAGCATCCAGAGCCCCCCGATGATGAGGGCCCAGGCGATGGGACCCACCGTGTCCGGCAACTCGAATCCCAGCTTTTTGGCCACCAGGCCGAGCACGCCCGTGATGAAGAAGGCCGTCATCAGCTTGAGCGCATAGTCCCGGTTCTCCGCCCTGGAGAAGCCGACGCACAAATTCCATAGCCGGGTCCGATAGATCAGCACCACGGCCAGGATGGCGCCGGCCTGGATCACGATATTGAACATCTCCGAGCGCATCCCAAGCCCCAGCTTCTCGGCCACGAGAAGATGACCCGTGCTGGAGATGGGCAGGAACTCGGTGATTCCCTCGATGACGCCGAGAAGAAAGACCTGCAGAAGGTTGGTCACGGCTCCTGGATTCGTTGAAAAACATTCTAGCTCCTCCACAGCGAGCCGAGGGCGCTCGTCCGGGGGTGGCTTTGCGGAACCACCCGAAACCAGGCCATCCGAGCCGGCGCTCATCAGGAACTTGCTTCGCGAGCCAGGTGGCCACCACCAGCCCCTGGCGGGCGCAGGTGACGTGCGGGTAGCGACTGAGGACGTCGGGATCGTTGTCCCAGTGGCGGGTGCGCACCTGGCCGTTGCGTCCGGCTACGATGGTAACCTTGGACACACGCACGAATGACCGGGAGCAGCCCGGCCCTGCCGGGTCAACCAGCCTCAGCCCCCTCCGCCCGCCAGCATGCCCAGCAATCCGAACAGGAAACAAAGGACCGAGAGCCCCCCAGCACGCGAGCCGCTCCGCCGGCCACCGGGGAGCGCATCCCCACCTCCACCGAGCCAAACAACATGGCACCGGTAAAGAGAATCATCGCGAACCTGGAGTGCTGGCTGGTGGCCCTGGTGGGGCTGGCCACCGTCCTGCTCGGGTGGACAGTGGGACGATTCCTCGAAAGGTCAGTAGGAGCCCGGGACTATCGTCGATCAGAAGCGTGTCTCGAACTGCCCGTACAGCTTGGGGCTCTCGCCCGTGGAGTTGAACGAGGGCGAGAGGGGGAAGCCGAGGTCGAAGCGCAGGTGGGTCTTTTCGGCCACCTCCCAGCGAAAGCCCAGCCCCGCGCCGGTAAGAGAGCGCTGCGGGAACTCGCCGGGCAGGGGCTCATACAGCCACTCCGTGCCGTGGTCCACGAAGCAGGCCAGTTGGAAGTGGCTGTCCGGATCCGGAAGAGGAACGCGAAGCTCCACGCTGGTCGCATAGCCGGCGTCGCCCAGGAACTCGGACTGATTATAGCCGCGCACCGAATCGGGGCCGCCCAGGCTGAACTGCTCCCCGACCACCAGCGGGTTGCTGGCCACCTGGCCGCCGGCTCGCAGCACCAGGAACGGGTGGCCCAGCGACTGCACGTGAGCATAGTCGAGGTTGAGCCGGGTGAAGGAGTTGCCCGCTCCGGGGCGGCTCGCGGTGGGCGATCCGTTGGGCGTTCCGCCCAGCATTTGACCCAGCCCCTGAGTGAGGGCCACGAAGGCCAGGTCGCGGGTTTCCTCACCGGTCCACTCGCCCCGATAACCGAAGCTGAGGGAGCGAATCTCGTCGTGACTGGAGGGCACTCCCAGAATGGTGTTGTCATAAGTCTTGCTGTTCAGGGCCAGCAACAGGTCTGTCTTCTCGTGCTCGGCCCGCACCAGGGCGTGAGTGGCGAACAGGGAATAAAGGTCGGCTCGTCCCCGGATGTCCAGCACGCCCAGGTCGCCCCCCACAGTGAAAGCGCCATTGGCGTAGGAGGCGCCCACCCTGGTGCCATCCCGGTTGACAGGCACCTGCAGGGCAGCCAGCAAATAGGGCTGGAACTCAACCGAGGGGAAGGGGACCACCGTGGCGACGTAAAGCGATTCGCCGTGGCCGAAAAGGTTGCCGGCGTGGGGCGCTACCGTAAAGCGATGCTCGCCCGTGAACCGGTTGCCAAAGTTGTCGTAGGAGAGGCCGACCTCGAAGGGGAGGCTATCTTTCGCCTTGATGATCAGGTCGGCGGTGCCCGGCTCGGTGCCAGGCTCGACGAAGGACTCGACCTTCAAATTCATCAGGTCCTTGAGCAGGAGGAGGCCGCGGTGAAGCGTGTCCAGTCGGGCCACCTTCTCCTCGAGCAAGGGCTGGAGATAGCTGCGGATCAGCTCTTCGGAGTAGTGCTCGTTGCCTTCCACCCGCAACCTGCCCACTCGCCCCTCGACCACATTGAGGCGCACCACGCCATCGGCCATGGTCTGGGTGGGAACCTGGACTCGTACCAGGAAGTAGCCTTCTTTCTCGTAGACCGCGCGCAGAGCCCCGGCCACCCGCTGCAGGTCAGCCAGGGTGACCGGTTTGCCTTCGAGCTCGGCCACCGCCTGGCGCACCGTTCGCTCAGGCAGGACTGTGTTTCCATCGACCTCGACCCGCTGGATCGAAAAGGTCTGAGCCCCCGCCCTTCCCCCCAGCACGAGCAGCAAAAAGATGACTACAATGGAACGAACGCTCATGCTCAGCCGTGGTTCTGAATTCATTCGGCTGCTCCCTGCCTGTTCGTGAAGTCAGAATGGGGCTCCTTACTCGAACGCCAATCCTGGCGCGGCCCTGCCGCAATGAAGAATTTTCAACGGTAGAAGCCTGATGGACGCTGCGGGCCTTCGAGGCCGGCTCGCTTCGACGAGGGGATCTCCTGGTTGAGCTGGCCTGGTTTCGGGGCCTGCTCGAGCGCGTCTTGAGCCTGTGGGCCTGCAGCCCCCTCCCGCCGGAATACCTCGAGGCCCTGCAAGACCTGGAGGCGGGACTGAGCTTTCTCGAGCAGGCCGAGGGGCCTGGCCTGGAGCTCGACTCGGGCCGGGCGCTGGCGCTCAAGGGGGCCGGGCAGGCCCTGCAGATTGCCTTATGAGCTCAGCAGGCAAACGGCCCCGCGCTGACTGAAGAGGCGGACAAACTCGTCGCGGCTGAAGCTCTCCAGACCGGGCTCCTCAGCCAACCGGGGCGGGCCCTGGTCTTCCAGCTCGGTGCCCGCAGGGGGCGGAACAGGCAGCTGCATGCCGTTGAAGAACACCACCCGGTCACCGCGCAGCTCCTGCAGTACCAGCGAGTGAGGCTCGTCATCCCACTGCAAGATCAGGGGAATCTCCGAGGCGCCTTCCTCCAGGGCCTGCAGCACGACCTCGGGCTCCCGCACCTCGAGCAGCTCGCTGCCGAGCACGGCGGCGTGCATCTGCTTCATCTCTTCCACCAGAAGCTCCACGCTCATGCGACCCGCTTTCGGGCCGAGACAGTCGCTTCCCCTCCCGGATCAAGGACGTGTCCCCGAGAGACGCCTCCGCTGGATTCAGACCTGCGCACAGCGACCAGGACAAGAAACATCAGGCACCCGTTCCGGTAACATTTGTTAACTTTTCGCTCCAATCCCCTGTCTCACGCTTACCATCTGTTCACAACTTTTACAAAGCAGAAACGGCTGACCCGGGTCCACCCGGTCGGGATGGCTCTATGATGGGCGTAACAAACTGATCTCAAGGAGAGCCCCACTTGAGCGAGCCCACCCAGAAGACGCAGGCCGTCCACCGTGTCGGCCCGGCGAGCCATGCTCCCTCCACCCCCTCGGTGGCCCCCTCGGCCGCCGCCAACCGCGCCACCGGAGCTGCCAGCTCCAATGGAAACGTCAGCCACCAGACCGGCAGCCGACAGGACGGCTTCAGCCGCTCGGACGAAGGCCACGCGGGGGGGGCCGACTCTCTGACGGCGGGCCTGGCTTCCTGGCTGGGGGGGGCGGTTGAGTCGGCTCAGGAAAGCGTTTCCCAGGGGGTGGATCGGGCCGGCGAGCTCTATCGCCAGGCGACCAGCCGCTTCAACCTGACCGACGACGAGAAGAAGCAGCTCAAGCACGGCCTCTCGACCCTGGAGAAGCTGGCCGGCGACGACCGGCGCTGGAACTCCAACGACCTGGCCGACAACATGCAGCAGTTGCAGATGCGCTCGTTCCTCAAGCCGGTGGCCGAGAGCCAGCTGCGCAAGGGGATCGAGGAGATGACCGGGCAGCCGGTCGAGAAGCTCACCCCCCAGCAGCGCGAGGAGGCCGCCCGTCGCTGGGAGGCCCTCACGCCCGAGCAGCGCCAGGCGCGTTCGTTCGACCGCCAGGACCTCAATCAGTTCAGCGAGTCGATGGACGTGATCAAGTCCAAAGCCCAGGAGCTCGGATTGCCTGAGGAGAAATTCCGCGATGGCATGAGCGTCGACTTCCTGCAGGGCATCCTGGAGAACCAGCCGGCGATCTTCCTCAGGCTCCGCCGCTGAGCACAGTCAGGGCACGCTCCAGTCCTTCGTCGCCGCTCATTCCGCCGCGCCAGGCCACGTGACCGTCCGGACGCACCAGGATGGCCCCTGGCCCGTCCCCCCAGGCGCCGTGGGCGCGACCTCGCGCGTCCTGCAGCACCGGCACCTCTTCGTTGAGCTCGGGTAACCGGAAAGAATCGGACACCGCCCAGCAGCGCAACTCAGGTCCCAGACTCGCGCGCAGGTGAGCGCTCAGCGAGCGAAACTCGGGCCAGCCTCCGCCATAGCCAAACAGGTGGAGCTCGCCGTCGCGCATGAAGTCGATCAGGCGTGAGCTGCGCCGAATGTAGAGCCTGCGAAGCTTGTCCACGAAGTCCAGGCGCTCTCCCGGGCCAGCTCCCCGCTGCCCGGCCGGAACGGCCCCGAAGGCCAGGGGGCCACCGGCGTAGCTGATCTCGAGCTGGGTGTTGGCCCGCTCCTCGGCAGCCTCGTCTCGTGCCTTGCCGGAGGTGGCGTCCTCCATGCGCGACGCGGTCAGAGCCACGACCTGCTCGCCCACCTTGTGACGCTCGAGATGGTAGCTCTCCAGCAGCTGCTCGCCTCCCCGGGCCAGTTTCCAGCCCAGATTGTAGGCGTCTTGCAGGCCGGTGTTCATGCCCAGCCCGCCGATGGGCGGGTGGATGTGGGCCGCGTCTCCGGCGATGAACAGACGCCCCACCCGATAACGGCTGGCCAGCCGGTGGCTGATGCGATAGAAGGAGGCCCAGCGCAGGTTGGAGAGCTTTGTTCCAGCCGGCAGGGCCGGGCCGGCCAGCCGCTCGATCAGCTCGAGGTTGGCCTCAGGCAGCTCCACCCCCTCGTCCCAGTACTCGGGCGGCGCGGCCATGGACAGGCGGTAGCGGCGCGGATTACCCGGAACGGGCACCACCACCACGAAGTTGACCACCTCGCCATCCTCCATCAGCACCAGCTTCCAGACCTCGCCGTGGGGGTGGGGCCACTGCATCTCGATGTCGCCCAGCAAGAACACCTGGGGATAGCGCCCGCCCTCGAAGCTCACCCCCATGGCCTTGCGCACCAGGCTGTGAGCCCCATCGCAGCCCACCAGGTAGCTGCCCTGCACGCGCTCTCCGCTGGCCAGCACGGCCTCCACCCCCTCGGGGCTGGCCGAGACTTCGGTGACCGTTTCTCCCCGCTCGATCGTTCCGCCCTGGCGGCGAAGCTGCTGCTCGAGCACCTCCTCGCTGTCATACTGGCCCAGAGCGATGGCGCCATAGGGATACTGCTCGGGATCGGTCTCCACCCGGGCCACCACCTCGCCAGCCACCACGGTGTTGACGGCCCGAAAGAAGAGCCCGCGATTGAGGGCCTCGTCCAGGCAGCCCATCTGATCGAAAATCTCCAGGGTGCGCGGGCTCACGCCGAGCGCCTTGCACCAGTAATCGCGCCGCGGGCGCGTTTCCAGCAAGCGATAGCTGACTCCCCGCCGTTGCAGCTGGCAGGCCAGCATCAAACCCACCGGGCCGGCTCCTACGATGATGACGTCCATGAGCGTCGCCTTCTAGAAGTCCGACCGCAAACCCCCTCTGGTCGACCCGGGCTCACGGGGCTCTTCAAGAATTTTTCGGCGGCTCGCCCTAGACTCAAGACATGCTGATCCACCCTGCCGGCCAGCCCAATTACCGTGCCGAGTCAGCCAGGCGGCCCGCGGCCGCCAGCTTGACTCCAGGCGACGGCTACGCCCCCGGTTCGGTCAACGATCTGCAGTTGATGCAGCCCGTGAAGGCAGCCAGCGAGACCACCCTGCGTCCCCTCTGGTCGGAGGTCGAGAAGCTGGGCCTCTGGGCTTCCTGCCAGGCCATTCCCGGCCCCCTTTCCGGGGTGCTGTCTGCCACCGCCGCTGCCGACCTGAGAACCCTGCTCGACGAGCTCGAGGCGAAAGGGCTCCGTTTCTCGGCCATCGGCGACCCCAACCAGCCTCGCAGCTGGGGGACGACCGACTACACGGCCGAGTCGCTCGAGCACCACCTGATGACCTACGACTACCCCGAATCCACTCTTGGCCGGCTCACCCTCTCGCTGCCCAATCCGGCCGCCGCCGACAAAGACAGCTTCTTCGAGCGAGTGGACAAGGACGTGGTCAAGCAGGTCAAGATCCACAGCTTCCAGGACCTCAAGGACGCCGAGAGCCTGTTCCTGGCTGGCGACTCGCAGCGCCTGGCCAACCCGGCCCTGGCCGGCCGACTCGAGAAGCTCGACCAGGCCGGGGTGCAGTTTCGCATTCTAGAGGCCGAGGGACGGTCTGACTACTCGGTGGGCGAGGCCCTCAAAAACAACGCCAGCCGTCCCGTGGGGGTCTACGGAGCTTACCGCGCCCTGGAGCGGGACGAAGAGGACGTCAGGTCCCTCTGGGCCCAGGCTCCTGGCTCGAAGGGGATGTACCCGGTGAACTCGCTGGCGGACCTGGAGACGGTGGAGTTCTTCGCGCTGGGCCAGAGCGTACCCCGGCTGGATCAAGACCCGCTGGCCCGGCGCCTGCGTGACCTGGGCTCGATCGGGCTGACCTTCCACCGCGGCGAGGATACTTTGAATGACCTGGACGCCTCGGGCGCCTACCACGCCCTCACCGACCAGCGCTATTCCGTGCTGGGCGTGAGCCTCTACGGCCGGGTGGCCCGCGAGAAGCTCGATCTCTCCTCGAGCCAGATCCCCCAGCCCAGCCGCAAGCTGCTCGAGCTGGCCGAGTTTCACCACCGAGTCATCGCTTCCGACCCCGGAATCAATGACGACGAGAAGCAGTTTTACGCCCACGGGCTGACCTGGGCTTCCCCCCAGCATCCACTGGATGAGTGCCTGGCCACCATCCACGAGCTGCGCGATTTCGAGGCCGGGCTCAACCCGGGACTGAAAGGCGAGCAGCTCACTCGCATGGGCGTCTACTCCTACGGGAACCTGATGCGGGTCCTGAAGGCCGACCAGCATCCCGGCGAGCTGATTGGGGAGTACAAAGAGCTGCGCCTCCGTCAGGTCAAGCCTGAGGTGGCCAGCAAGGCCCTGATCCACTTCCGCGAGAAGCTCCTCCCCCAGACCTTCGACCAGGCCGAGTATCGCGAGGAGCGCGAGCGACTGCTGGAGATCGCCGAGTTCGTGAGCTCGTTCGAAGACGCCGCCGAAGCCCGCAAAGCCCTGCGGGTGGACACCAAAGAGCCTTATGCCGACCGCCTGGCGGCCCTGCGCCACCTGACTGAGGTGGAGAAGAAGCATGTGGACGAGTCCGGCTTCCGCTCAAGGACCACGGCCGTCAAGGAAGCCATGCTCGACTACCGGCTGCTGGTGGGCAGCCCGCGCACCGACCTGAAGTCGGCCGCCGAGTTGCTGGGCTCGCTGCACGATGCGCTGGTCCCCCGCCTGGGCCACGAGGGTTCGCGGGAGATGTTTGACTACCTGCAGCGAGGCATCACCCGGGGGGCCTTCGGTTCCGAGGCGGTGAGCGTGTTCGCCAGAGAATTCGACCTGGCCAAGGACTCCGACTTCGCGCGAGGCTTCCTGTCAGCCACCCCTCCCGCCAGCGAGCCCTATGAGCTGCGGGCCCGGGCGGCCGGGGCCCTGCGCCAGGGCCTCCAGGGCCTGGAGAAGGTATCCAAGCCCGAGTTCGACCCCAGCGACCCCTTCGGTGAGAAGCCCCGGCCGCCCGGGCGCGATCATCCCTCGGAGGAATACCGCTTCCTGCTCGGCTTCCCCCAGCGCGACCTGGAGCCGGATGCCGAGCGCCTGACCCGCTTGCACCAGCTGGTGGTGCCTCAGGCCGGTTGGGAGAAGAGCCGCGAGATCTTCACCCAGCTCAAGGCCGGAGCGCTGGGACAGGAAACAGACTTCCTGAGCCGATTCGAAGGCGAGCTGGCCCTGGCTGGCGAGGTCGAGCTGGCCCGTCGCTCGCTGGCCGGGGACTTCCCGGGCAGCCTGGCCGAGCGTCAGGCCCTCAAAGCCTCACTGGGCCCGGAAGCCGACCTGGACTACAAAATGCTGCTCACCCACCACCGCTCGGGCGAGAAGCTTCAAGCCGAGCGGGAGTCCTGGCGCCTGGTGCGGCAGGCTCTCGAGCCCAGCGTGGGCCTCGAGCAGAGCCGTTCGGCGTTCGGCCACTTGATGACCAGCCTGCGCGAGGGGCCCTGGTCGGATCGGCCCCTGGCCGAAGCGACCACCGAGTTCCTGCGCAACTACGCCCTGCAGGGCGACCTCAAGCACGCCGTGGATCAGCTCCAGCTGGCCCCCGACGGCCAGGCCGGCGGGGTCCACCAGGACGGCCAGCAGGTGGTCATCGGAGGGGTGCGCATCCGGGTGCGTCGCTAAAGTGTAGTGCTGAAGGTTTTGCAGTAAATCGCGCCGACAGACTTGTGTGGAGGCGCCTCCGAAGGAGAGGCAAAACCTTCAGCACGTAACGCTCAACACATTAG
>JAANMW010002219.1_pt1 | contig 18024 bp, 19 predicted proteins | sample 7279671 | NCBI WGS metagenome assembly JAANMW01 (sample SAMN14094541, study PRJNA606508) | bioreactor metagenome | isolation source: A lab-scale SPAN reactor treating ammonium-rich wastewater day 247 | place: Ireland: Galway | collected 2017-09-19
AGAAACTGCTGGGCTTGACGCAAAAGCTCAATGGACGCGGCATCGAGTCGATGTCCGGCCGCCAAGGTGCGCCCCTGGCTCAAGGAAAGGTCGCGGCCCAAGATCATGCCGGGCCTGACGTGCTCGATTGAAGTGGGGTGAAGCACGCCAACTTCCGGGGCCCGGCGCCGGAAGCGGAACAGGGGGTCCGCCAGCCGCGCTGCTTCGGCGCGTTTGATCTGGTCCAGGCGGGCTGCCTCCCGGGCGCGAGTGCGCTCGGCGTGCAGGGCGTCCAGTTGCTCACGATGGCGCACGAGCAGCATGACGTAGCTGTAAAGTGCCATCGCGGGCAGTCCGAGCAGGACCGCCATGAAGACCATGCGCTCGAGCAGATTGGGCCAGTTCACGACATTCCGCCGACATCACGTATCCGATACATCGACTGACGTGGCGGAAATCTTGAGCGCTAATCGTCGCCGGCGATGCCGGTGCGTTTGCGGAACTGGGCAAAGTCGCTGGGCGGGGCCGCCGCCATGGCAACATTCATGGCATCGCGCACGGGGCCGCCGTAATTTACGCCCTGATAACCGATGAACCACATGGCACTCTGGACCGAAAGGCCAAAGTGCGTCTTGTTCGAGAGCTGGTCCTTGAGGGCCTGCTCGGCCGAAAGCACTTCTTCGGACTTCTTGTAGTACAGCAGCACGATGAAGCCCACGTGTTGCACGCCCTTGGCATCCGTGTGCTTGACGATGAAGCTGTAGGAGCGGTGCGGAGACCCCGGCTTGGGCGGCGTGCTCCAGGGCAGCTTCATGCCGCCCGTGGGCTGGGCGGAGATGGCCTCCAGGGCCTGGGTCAGGTCGGAGGCCTCAATCACTTCGTTCTTGCCCCCGGCGCTGAGGGCAGAGCGCACACGCTTGAGGGCCTCATCCACGGCGGCTTCATAGGCTTTGACGTCGAGCACCGTTTCACGTTCCTGCTTCTTGCGCTCAGCCGCGCCGCTTTGAAGGTTGCTGATCAGCATGTAGCCCAGAATCAGCACCGCGAGCCCCGCTACGACCACAAACACCATGCGAAGCATGGCCGTGGAATCCTTCTTGCCGTGGGCCACGGTGAAGTCCACGGTAACAGGATCGTCCGATGCCGGCGCGCCTTGGGCCGCGGCATAGGGCGAGGCCCCGGGTCCCTTGCGGGCGGCCTGCACGGGTCTTCCGTCCGGGCCCACGATCTTGCCCCAAGTGCGGCACTTGGGGCAGATGGGCTGAACCATCATCTTCTCTTTGGTCGAGGGAAAGCTGTTGCCGCAGGCCTGGCAGCTGAAGTGGACGGTCACGGTTTGTGGTTGAGGTGCAGGCATCGCTCGCAGGCTTCCTTGTGTGTCTGTGGAGCTATTGTACGCTGAAAGAGTGTATTGGCGGAACATTTGGTTACGGGCGGTGTTGAGTATGTCAGAATCAGTGCATGACGATGACGGAGGCAGCCCATGGACTTCTTAGCGTTCTTCAACCTCTCAACGGGTGAAATCATTGTCATCTGTGTGGTGGCGCTGATTCTCTTTGGCGGCAGCCTTCCCATGATCGCCAAGAACCTTGGAAAGAGCGTGGTCGAGTTCAAGAAGGGCATCAAGGACGTCAAGGACGACATCAGCGACGCCGCCAACTCCGACCCCAAGCTTGAAAGCAAACCCTCGCGCGAGGTCAATGTGGAAAAGTCTGAGCGCGAAACGGTTTCAAAGTAGTCTCCCCGGCCCTTGAAGGCCCTTGCTTCCTTTGTATCTTTCCCGCCTCGCCACGGCATGTTTTGCCGTGACAGTGCACGGGTGGCGGAATTGGCAGACGCGCTCGTTTCAGGTGCGAGTGCCCGAAAGGGCTTGTGGGTTCAAGTCCCACCCCGTGCACCAAAAGACTTCGGAAGCCCGGCGACGCCCCAAGGGGCGTCGTTTCGCGTGTTGCGGACCACACTCAGGGGCCGTTGCGCCCCGCAGAACATCGCCCAACGTCACGAGAAGCACTACTTGCCCTTGACGGCTCCCTCAATGCCGTAGCGCTCGATTTTGTTGTAGAGGCTCTTGCGCGCCAGCCCCAGCCGCTTGGCCGCCAGCGTTTTGTTGCGGCCGCAATCTTCAAGGAACATCTTGATCACCTCGGCCTCGATTTCCTCCATGGTCATCGAGAGCCAGCGCCGGTTGCTGGTGGTGTCAAAACTCAGGGCCAGCTTCTTGTCCAGCACGTCCAGGGCCTCGTCTCCCAACGTCATCCAACGCACGACAAAGTTCTCCAGCTCGCGCACGTTGCCCGGCCAGGGGTATTCCTGGAGCCGCTTCAAGAGCGCAGCCGACGGCTTTCCCGCAAAGCCGTAAGCGCGGCCGTGCTTGGAAATGAAATGTTCGACCAGCAGGGGAACATCCTCGGCGCGCTGGCGCAGCGGGGGCACACGAATCTCGAACGTGTTCAGGCGATAGAGCAGGTCGCTGCGGAAGGTACCCTGGGCCACGGCCTGCTCGATGGGCGCGTTCGTGGCGGCAATGATGCGCACGTTGATGGCAATTGCGACCACGCTGCCCAGGCGACGCACTTCGCGCTCCTGCAGCACGCGCAGCAGGCGCTTCTGGAAGGCCAGCGGAATGTCGCCGATCTCGTCGAGAAACAGCGTGCCGCCTTCGGCTTGCTCGAACAAACCAATGCGGCGCTCCCGGGCGTCTGTGAACGCTCCGGGCTCATAACCGAAAAGCTCGCTCTCGATCAGCGTCTCGGGAATCGCAAGACAGCTCTGGCCCACAAAGGGCGCGGCATGGCGGGCACTGGCCGCGTGAATCGCCCGCGCGACAACTTCTTTGCCCGAACCGCTTTCACCCAGAATCAGCACGGGGTGATCGCTCGTCGCCACCTGGGCCACCTGCTGGCGCAGGGTGCGAATGCGCGGCGAGATTCCGACAATACGCTGGGCGATCACGTCCACGGCCATGTGTAAAAAGGTAACACCTGCCGCGGCGCTTGAGAAGCGGAGATGTGGTGGTGCGCCGCTCAGTTGTTGACCCAAGTCACGAAGAATGGCAAGTATTTCGGATTCACCGTATCTCAAATCATGGCCCGACCGTCCTTACGGGACAACCCAAGGAGACCACATGATTCGCTTTGCCTACACGATGTGTGCCGCGCTGTTCGTGATTGTCTGTGCCAACCTGATTCCCGCCCTTTCGCAGGACATGGGCGGGGAGAAGAAGGAGGGCGACATGCACGAGGACTGGGCCAAGCTGCAGCAGCCCGGGCCCGAGCACAAGTGGCTCGCCGAAGAAGTTGGCGACTGGACCATTGAGGGCAAGATGTGGATGGAGCCCGGCAAGGACCCCATGCCCTTCAAAGCCACTTCGAAGATCACGATGCGCTTGGACCGCTACATCCACGAAGAATTCAAGGGCGAAGGCGAAATGCCCATGCAGGGCTTTGGCATCTTCGGCTACGACAACAGCAACAAGGAATTCCAGGGCTTGTGGACGAGCAACATGGGCACCTCGATGCACATCATGAGCGGGCAGCTTGATGAAAAGACGGGCAAGTTGACCATATCCGGCGAGTGGACCGAGAAGGGCATGGGCGGCATGAAGATCAAGAGCCGCGTCGTGAACACGCGCAAGAGCAAAGACGAAGCCCTGGTCGAGGTGTTCGATACCTACGGCGACAACCCGGAAATGAAGATCGTGGAGATGACCTACAAGCGCAAGAAGTAGGCCTCTCGCGACTCTCGCGGGCGCGGCTCTTGCCGCGCCCGTTTTCGTTGGCGCGGGCCACGCATAGATAAAATCGTATTTTTACGATTGAAAGTCGGGCGTCGGACGTTTATCGTAACATGACGATGAAAGCCAAACCCGACGACTGTTGCCTCCCCCCGGCTCCCGCGCGAAGGCTCAAGCCTGAGCAGGAACTGGCCAGGCTCGCCAAGGCCATGGGACATCCGGCGCGCGTGCGCATTGTGCAGCTCTTGCTGCGGCGCGAGGGCTGCATGTGCGGCGACATCGTCGACCAGCTTCCCTTGGCCCAGAGCACAGTGAGCCAGCACCTCAAAGTGCTCAAGGAGGCCGGCATCATTGTGGGCCAAACCGAGGGGCCCAAGATCTGCTACTGCGTTAGGCGCGAAGCGCTCAGGCGCCTGGAGGAACTTTTGAGCGAACTTGCATGAATCTTCATGCGACAATATATCGTATTTATACGATAAAGGAGCAGCCATGAAAACCCGAGTCCACATCAACCTCAGCGCGAGCGACCTCGACAAGTCTGTCGCGTTCTACGGCGCACTCTTGGGGGTCAAGCCCACCAAGCTCAGGCCTGACTACGCCAACTGGCGCCTGGATAATCCCGCGCTGCACCTGGCGCTGGTGCACATTCCCAAGGCCAGCGTGGCCGACGCCCACGCCCGCCACTTCGGCATCGAACTCTTTGATGACCGGGAACTGGAAGGCTGGAAGCAGCGCGTCGAGGAAGCCGGCCTGAGCGTACGCACCGAGCAGGAAGTGACCTGCTGCTACGCCATTGCCAACAAGTTCTGGGTAGCCGACCCCGATGGCAACGAGTGGGAGTTCTGGGTGCGGCACGAAGAGGCCAACGCCATGCACGGAGCCGACAACGCCCCCAGCGAAGAAGGTGCCTGCTGCGGCGCCAGCGCGCAGGAGAACGCCAAGGCAAAGGCCGCCGGGAGCTGCTGCGCCGCCGGGGCCACCGTCAAACAGGAGCAGCCCGCCAAGTCCGCCTGCTGCTAGAGAAGTGGAACCACGCATGGATACAGGTCGATACGCCGATCGAAACCGGGGCAGCAAGACACTGTGTTCATGCGTGGTTGCCTGCCGTTTGGGACCTTCACCCTGATGCGGACACTGGCCGCCGAGTTTGTGGGTACCTTTGCGCTGGTGTTTGCCGGCACGGGCGCCATCGTCATCAATGACGTCAGTGGCGGGGCGATCACCCACGTGGGCGTGGCGCTGACTTTCGGCCTCATCGTCAGCGCCATGATCTACACGCTGGGAAATGTCAGCGGAGCCCACCTGAATCCCGCCGTCACGCTGGCATTTGCCGTGGCAGGCCGATTTCGGGCCGCGCGCGTGCTGCCCTACATCGCGGCCCAGGTGGCTGGCGCCTGTGCCGCCAGCCTGCTCTTGCGCGCCCTGTTCGAAAGCCACGCCACGCTGGGCGCCACGCTGCCCGCCGGCAGCGCCATGCAGGCAGCCGTCCTGGAGCTCGTCCTGACGCTGCTGCTCATGTTCACCATACTGGGCGTCAGCCAGGGAGCGCGCGAAAAGGGCCTGTTTGCAGGCGCGGCCATTGGCGGCGTGGTCGCGCTGGAGGCCCTCTTCGCGGGGCCCATTTCCGGCGCATCCATGAACCCTGCACGCTCCCTGGCCCCGGCGCTGGTCAGTGCCCGGATGGATGGCATCTGGATTTATCTGGCCGCGCCAACGTTGGGGGCGCTGGCGGCCGTGCCGCTTTCGGCCTTCATTCACCGGCGAGCGGCCAATTCTTCCAACCGCTGAATCTCGGGGAAACCGCATGACCAGAGTCCGGGTTCTTTTTCTGTGTACGGGCAACTCCGCACGCTCCCAGATGGCGGAGGCGCTGCTGCGCCATGCTGCGGGTGACCGCTTCGAAGCTCACAGCGCGGGGATCGAGCCCAAGGGGGTGCACGCCCTGACCCTTGAGGTGCTTCGCGAGGCAGGCATTGACACGTCAAGCCTTCGCTCCAAGCACCTGCGAGAATACCAGGGGCGCGTGACGTTTGACTGCCTGATCACAGTCTGCGGCCACGCCGACCAGAATTGCCCCACCTGGACCGGCGTCTCTCAGCGGCTTCACTGGCCCTTTGATGACCCGGCGGCGGCGCAAGGCACCCAGGAGGAACGACTGGCGGTCTTCCGGCGTGTGCGTGACGAGATTGCGGCCCGCATCGGCGCCTGGCTCCGGACGCAGGGGCAGAGCACGCCCGGCACCTGGGCCAAGTCCTGACGTCAGGCCAGGCCAAGCGTCCAGACCTGCTCCTGGCCGTGGGTGAACGGCTGGCCGTCAAAACCGCCTTCGAGCGAGAGCACCCTGAAGCCGCAGCGCGCAAACAGATGCTCCATCTCGAAGCGGTAGCACCAGCGCAGCGTGAGCGTATGGAGCCGGCGCGAGACTGAGCGTCCCTGGGCGTCAAAGCGCTCAACCACCCACTGGTCCTGCATGCGTTGTTGCTCAGGCGAAAGCGTGCGCGAGCTCCAAACAATCAGCTTCTCGTCGCCGTCGTGTCTGGTTTCCACGCGCGTCACGGGGCCCGGCAGCCCTGACTGCATGTGGGCGGCCAGGATGCGCAGGTTGGGATCGAACAGGTTGATCACCAGACGTCCTTGACGCGTCAAGTGCTTCCGGCAGCAGGCCAGGCAATCCATCTGCTCCTCGACAGTGAGCAGATGCTGGAAGGCCCGGAATGGAATGACAATCAGCGAAAAGCGCTTCCCCAGCCCAAATGCGCGCATGTCGGCCTCAAGCAGGCGCACGCGGCCCTGAACGGCAGCGCTCTCGCTGCCGCCCTTTTCTCGCGCCAGGGCCAGCATTTCTCCCACCAGATCCAGCGCCGTCACCCTGGCTCCCGCGCGCGCCATGGGCCAGGTAACGCGCCCCGTGCCGCAGGCCAACTCGAGTACCGATCGGGACTTCTCTGCCAGGCGGCTGAAGTAGGCAATGTCGCCCGCGACACCGTGGCCTGAAATCAGGTCGTAGTCGCGGGCATTCAGGTAGAACTCGCGGACGGGGTCGGTCATGGGTTCGATGTCGCGGCGCCGGCCTCAGGCTTCGCGCACGTTATTGACGGTTTCCGCGGCGAACAGCTTTGTCTCCTTGCCGCCTTCGAGCTTCAGGGTGATGCCTCGGGCCGGATCGAGCTCGACGACCGTTCCCGTAAACTCCTTGTCGCCCTGGGAAAGCCGGACCTTGCGCCCGCCCATGGGCACAAACTCGGCCCAGGCGCGGGCGATCTTGTCGTACTTCTTTTTGTGGATGAGCCGATACACACTGTCGAGATAGAACAGCAGCGGCCGTACCACGCGCACGCGATTGACCGGGGCGCTGCCCGGCCGCTCAATACGCAGGCTCGTCGCAATGCCCCTCAGCTCCTCCGGAAAGTCCGCCGTTTGCTGGTTGACGTTCAGGCCAATGCCCATCACATAGGTATCAGGCAGGGTGCTGCGGGCTTCTACCAGCACACCTGCCACCTTGCGGCCGCGCACCATCACGTCATTGGGCCACTTGATCTCGCTGGGCAGGTGGATGAACTGCTGCAACATGTTGGCCAGCGCCACGCTGGCCGTCGCAGTCAACAGGGCCAGCTTGTCCGGGGGCAGCTGCACACGCAGGATCACGCTCATCCAGATGCCGCACCCCGCCGGGCTGTGCCAGGAACGTCCAAGACGGCCCCGCCCGTTGACCTGGCGCTCGGCGAGAATGACCGTGCCATCCTCGGCGGCGGGGTTGGACTCCAGGAGCTTCCAGGCGGCCTCGTTGGTGCTGTCCACCTGATCATGGATGTGGAGGACTTTTCCGACGCGCTCGGTATTGAGGTCCTCGCGGATTTCGTGCTCGAACAGGCGGTCCGGAATATCAATCAGTTTCACGCCCAGATAAGGGTGGAACTCGATGTTGTAGCCCTGCTCGATCAGTTCTTCGATGTCGCGGAACAGGGCATCATTGGCGGGCCCCTGCTTGCCCGTGCTCTTGGGCTTCTTCGACTTGCCCCTGGTCAGGGCCGCCTCGACGTCAGCGACCGCCGTGAAGTCGCTCTGCTTCTTGAGGTAACTCAATAGTTCGAAGTTCATGGAGCGCGCCCGTGGATGGGCGGGAGTGTACAAACTGGGCAAGCCTCACAAAAGGCGCGCCGGGCCGCCTACTTGTTCTCGCGCTCGCGCACCACGCCGCGGTCACTCTCGCGGAAGAACCTGACCCAGTGCTGGGCCGGCTCGCAGTCCTTGAAGTCAGCCTCCAGCGACGCCAGGGCCTTCTCGTAGGGAACATCACTGCGGAACAGCACCTTGTAGGCTTCGCGAATTCGACGAATCTGATCCTTGGAGTAGCCGTTGCGCTCCAGGCCGATGAGGTTGAGGCCGAACACGGCGCAGCCCCAGCCCCCCACCCGCGTGTACGGCGGAATGTCCAGGCTCGTCACGCTGCCGCCGGAGACCATAGCCATCTTGCCGACGCGGCAGAACTGATGAATGGCCACCGTGCCGCCAAAAACCACCTTGTCCTCCACCCTGACATGGCCGGCCAGCTGCACAGCGTTGGCGGCGATGATACAGTCGCCGAGCACACAATCGTGGCCGACGTGGCAATAGGCCATAAGGAAGCAGTTGTTGCCGATGCGGGTAGTCTGGTCAGGGTTCTTGGTGGTGCCGCGCGAGAGCTGCACGTAGTCGCCAAAGAAGTTTTCGTTGCCGATGACGAGCTTCGTGGGATCGCCCTTGTAGCCCAGGTCCTGGGGAGGGGCCCCGAAGCTGCAAAAATTGCTGATGCGGTTTCGCTCGCCGATCTCGAGGGGGCCGGCCAGCACGCAGTGGTGGCCTATCATGGTGCCCGCGCCGATTTTCACGCCGGCTTCAATGACGCTGTAGGCGCCGACGCAGACCCCGTCACCGAGTTGAGCGGAGTTGTCGACCAGTGCAGTGGGATGAATCTGGGTGGGCATCGGCTTGGAAAAAACAGGGGTATAGGGTTTCGGGGACCAGCCCTGACACGCTGCACCAGGACGGGTGACACCCGACACCCAGGATATAGGGCCCGTGGAGGCCTACCGTCTCTGGAGGATACTCAGGATGGCCGTGAGTTGCGTCTTCTGCATTTCGAGCTGATCCTTGATGGCCGTGATTTCCCCGGAGCTTCCACCGCCGCCACCACCCCCCGCGACAAAATTCTCGCCGATGGTGCGCAGCAGTTCCTGAAGCTCGCCGTACCAACGGGCCTCCGGCATGCTGGTGACCAGTTTCTCGGCCAGCTCGCGGTTGGCCTTGCTTGAAGCGCTGAGATGCTTGAGCGCCTGATCAACGAGTTCGACGGCGCCATCGTCAAAGCCCACTTTGCTGCCCTTCTCGCGTATCTTGCGGATCTCTCCGGTCAGATCCTTGATGCCGTCGCGGATGTCGCCCAGAACGTTGCGCAGCGGGGTGAGGTCGATGTTGACCGTCACCGGGCCGCCCCCGCCTCCGCCGCCGGCCACAACGGGCGCTGTGGTGCGGGCGGGCGCGGGAGCCGCCTCCGTCGCCCCGGAAGAGGTCGCCGTCCCGGTTTCGTCGCGCCCGTCGGCCTCCGGCTCATCCGGCACGACGGCAGCCGTGCGGTCATCCACGTTCTTTGGAGTCGCCGTCTTCATTCGCTTGGACAGGCTTGCGAGCTTAGCCAGGTCAGCCATTTCGAATTTCCTTTGCGCAGAAAACCCGCTGTGAAAAGCAAAGCGCCCGACCGCGATTTGGCCGGGCGCTCGGCTCTGAAACCGCAACGGGATTCTATTCTTCGTTGCTCAGGGCCGCAAGCAAGCAGCCCTTGGCCGTGGCGTTGAACTGGTCCTCGGCGCGGCGGATGTCGGAAACCTTGATCGGGAAGCTCTTGGACACCTTGCTGAACTCGTCCTTGAACACCTCGATGAACCCGCCCACCATCGATGTGCCGCCGGAAACCGCGATCGGCACGGGCTTGGGGAAGTTCGGGATGTCCTTGGTGACGGCGAACTTCTTCATGATGTTTTCGAGCGAATACTTGATGAGGTGGCGATAGTAGATGACGATCGCTTCCTCTTCGGGCGTCTTGGGCGCGTTGATGTCCACGCCCGACTCCTTGATGTGGGTGATGCGCGAGGCGGCGCAACCCATGACCTGCGCGGCCTGCTGGTCAATCCAGTCACCGCCCTTGGCAGACGAGAACGAAATGACGTTCATCGAGCGGAAGGCCACGCACACGTTCACCATGCCGCCGCCGCAGGAGATGCCGATGCCCGTGAATTCGTCGTCGCCGAGTTCAGAGAAGACGATGGCCAGACCTTCATTGAAGGGCGTGCCCTTGTACCCCAGGCGCTGCAGCAGGCCGTTGGCGATGTTCGTGTGGTACACGATGTTCATCGTGCTGTCCACCGGGTCCGCCGGGATCGAGTAGTAGCAGGCTTCGCCGTCCACGCGCGGCGGGCCCAGAATCTTCTTGAACAGCTCGACTTCCATGGGCATGGCGTCGGCGTCCGTGGGGCTGATCAGGCCGTTCTTCATCGGGCGGCGCATTTCGCGATTGAAGATGTTCGCCAGCTCAAACGCGTCCTGACCGATGACGTACAGCTTGTTTTCACGCTTGATGTACGGCACGCCCTGGCTCTTCAACATCTTCAGGGTGTAGGGGTCTTCCGGCACGTCAAGGAACGCGTTGCGCGCGGGGAAGAATTCAATGCCGCCTTCGGCGTCCATGCGGGCAGCGACCAGGTTGGCCGTTCCCACGTCAAGGCCGCGTCCCAGCGGCGCTCCAGAATCGTCACTCACGAGAGAAACCTCCGACTGTGAATCCTTGGTGTTCGCGGGTTGAGCATGGCCGCCCGAGACCGTCCCGGAAACCCTGCCCCCGTCCACCCTGGGGTTATTCTGACCTTGGCCTTTAGCGGCATGGGCCGCCCAGGCCTGTTCTATCTTCGCCTCTCTGGCACGGCGGGTCTTCTGCTCCGCCTCCAGCCGCGCGATCTCCTGCTCCACCGCGCGCTTGTTCTTGTCCTTCTCGCCCTGCCGCCTGGCGTGCTTCTCGCGCCGGGCCGCCATTTCGCGCTCAAACTCGCTGCCATGCTCCTGCGCGACCCTGATTCCTTCCTGCTCGGCGCTCTTGCGCTGCCGTTCCTGCTCGAAGGTGGCGCGGGCGTCCTGCTGTTCGCGCTGCCGCGCCGCCTGCTCTTCCGCGCGACGCCTGGCTTCGCGCTGCTGCGCCTTTTCCTGCTCCTGCTGCCGCAGCAGCTCGGCCCTTCTCTGCTCGGCCAGCGCGGCATCCTCCCGGCGCTTGCGCTCATCTTCCTGCCTGCGCCTCTGGCTTTCAGCCCTGGCCTGCGCGGCCTTTCGGGCCTCTTCGGCCAGGCGCCGTTCTTCTTCCTGCTGCTCCTGCCTGAGCTGCTCGGCCTCCTGCTCCAGCCGCGCCTGCTCTTGTGCCGCCTCCCGCTCCAGCCTCTGGCGCTCAGCCTCGGCCTCCAGACGGCTCTGTTCGGCGGCATCCCTCGCGGCCTGCTCGGCTCTTGCCTGCTCCTGCCTCGCCAGCTCCGCCGCCTCCCGCTCCTCTTCAAGCCGCCTCTGCTCATCAGCGCGGCGGGCAATCTCTGCCAGTTCCTCGTTCTCGGTCAGACGGCGCGCGAGATGGTCGCTGCGCACGATACGGCCGGTTTCGTCCCGCTCATAGGTCAACGTGCGATCCGGCGCAACGGGCCCCCCGATATCGGTCCGCGAAAATGTCAGCGTGTCTCCACCGCTGCTCGGGATTCCGTCCCCAAACGCCGTGGAACCCGCCATCTCCTCTTCAGACGTCAAAGGGCCAGAGCCGGAACTTTCCAGTTCCGCGTCCGCTTGCGCGGGGTCTTCTCCAGTAATTCCGAATGATCTGATATCTACCAGCTTAGGGTCGGTTGCGCCAGTGGCTAGTGGGGCGCTGTCCTCGGCCGCCACTTCATCTCCCCGGTCCGTATCGCTTATCGGACCCAGTGTCAGATTCTGGCCGGCCTCGTGTATGGCCATTGTCATTGGGCCGGCCTGCATGTCGGGGGCCGCAGGCAAGCCCATGGCGTCGAGCTTCATATCCGCGACGGTCGCCGGCCCCGCCTCGCCCCTGAGTTGCTCGAGCTTGGCACGCTCGATAGCCTCGGTATCGTCCCAACCTTCCTGAATCTCGCCGACTTCCGCGGCCTGCGCGTCAGGGTTGAACTCCTCGGGCCCGGTTTCCGACGCAACATCTTCGAGATTGATGTCCCCCACGTCGTCGTCGTGTTCTTCCACGACTTCGTGGCCGCCATCGCCCTCCAGGGAAATATCTCCGAGGCTGTCGTCTTCTTCTTCCACCACCTCATGAACCGGGGGCTCCCCTTCGTGATGGGCTTTGACCTTGCCGCGCTCTGCTGCCTGCCTCATTCGATCGGCCAAAGACGGAGCGGCCTGGCGAGCGCGCTCGGCGGCCCGTTGAAGGCGCTGCTCCACGGTTTCACCGAGGGGGGCAACGTCGTCCAGACTCAGATCGAGATCCTCGTCTTCTTCCTCGAAAACCTGGCCCTCATGCGGTGCATCGTCGTCTTGGGGCGGAGGAACGCGGGACATTGGGAGAGCCGGGGGCAAAGGTAGTGCGTATCAAGGGGACCCGGGCGGGGCCGGCGGATTGTAACGCGCTTGAAGAGTGAAGCAAGGCGGCAGCATACGACAGAACAAGTTCACGCCAGGGCAAACCGGGCGCGGCGCCAAAATCGCGGCAGCAACCCCGCTCATGGGGTAGAATGAGACGAGGTGCGAGATGGGACCACTGAAGTACAACACGCAGGGCCCAAATCCCCGCCGCGATGCCCGCGCGGCCGGCCTGCGGCGCGTTCCCTACGGCTATGCGCCGCTGGTTACATGGCACCAACCTGCCGCCCCGCAGCCCGTATCCGTTCGCCCTGTTCCGCCGCGCAACGCGGCCGCCTGGTGGGCCTTCAGCCTGGGCCTGGGCTCACTCATGTTTGCTCTGCGGGCCCACGAAGACACTTTGGCCAAGGCGGCCATTGCGCTTTCGCTGCTGGCCATGGCCAGCGGAATCATCGGGCTCTCCATCTCGGGAATGTTCCGGCTCAAGAAGGGCCGCTGGACATCCACCCTGGGGTTGATGATGGCAGCCCTGGCACTGATCGTCTCGCCGCGCCATTCGGGCCCGGTATCCGGCCCCGGCTTGACCATCTGCGAGCCCGCCTGCCCAGACGAAACAGAATGCGTGCCGGAATTGCCTCCGGCCCCAGAGGCACGCCCCTTGCCGCCCCATGCGCAAGCCGCCCCCAAGGCTCCGGATGCAAACCAGCCTCACCCGGAGCGTCAGACTGCACCCCCGGCACCCCGACAGGCAACTCCGCCGGCGGACCCCGACGAGCAGGAAGAGCAATTCTGATCTCGCGAACAAAGCACCGCCGGCCCCTTGACGGCAAGGCAGGCGCGAAGCAAATACTCCGCCTCAATCACGGAGAGTTTCCATGGCGTACTTCAGCAGCAAGCGAGGACACCTCAAGGCCAAGCGTCGCAAGATTGCCAACGCCCGCGCCAAGAAGCGCGCCGCGCAACTCGCCAAGAAGAAGTAGCTACTTCAGGGCTTCGTCCGCATCCTGGGCCAGTTCAAGCTGGCTGATTATGTATTTCTTGCGGTTGTCTTCGGCCCGCTGCAGCCTGACAAGTGCCTCCACCGCCGCGACATGGGCCAGTTCCCGTGCCAGGTTCAGCGCGTAAGTCGTGAGTTTCGCGCCCTGGGCTTCCATGTTTCCAAGCATGTGCAGGGAGAAGCGGCCGCCCGTAAGGGTGGTCAGCCGGCCCCACAGGCTCGTCAGCGGACCGATCACCCAGCGTAACAGGGGCCGGCCCCGGCCGAAGAGTCCCAGCAGGCGTGCCGCTTCTGACTGCCGGTCGCGCAGTTCGGTCACGTGGGCTTCGAGGCGGGCACGGGTTTCTCTCGCGTGAATGCGGCCGTGGGCGGCGCACACGTTGGCGGCCGTCAGTGAGGTCAGATAGATGGCCCTCATCACCCGCACGAAGCGGCTGGAAAGTGCCCTGCGCTCGGAATCGTCCATGCAGTTCAGCCCCGCTTCAGGCCGATAGCTATAGTGCGCTTGCGGGTGCGGCCATGTCCAGACTTCCCCAGCGCGTGTGGGCTGAAATCAGCCTCGACCACGCGCGGCACAACCTGAAACAGATTCGGCGCGCAGCGGGCCGGCGCAAGGTCATGGCCGTGCTGAAGGCCAACGCCTACGGCCACGGCGCCGCGGAAATGGCGCGGGTGTTCGTGCGCGATGGAGTGGACGCCATCGGCGTGGGCGATTCCGGTGAAGCACTGGAACTGCGGGAAGCGGGCATCAAGGCCCCCATCCTGATCGTGGGGGCCATCATTGAGGGCGAGATGCCCGCTGTCGTCGAGCAGGACCTGGAAGTCAACCTGCATACCGTGGAAATGGCTGAAGCGCTGAACCAGGAAGCCGCGCGCCAGGGCAAACGGGTGCGCGTGCACTTGAAAATCGACACCGGCATGGGCCGCCTGGGCATGCAGCCCTTTCAGGCCGTGCCGTTTCTGCACCGCATGCACAACCTCGCCAACCTTGAACTGGTGGGCATGTGCACGCACTTCAGCTACCCCTACGAAGAGAACCCCAGCTTCACGCTGCGCCAGCTTGAGCGCTTCAACGTCGCCGTGGATGTCGCGCGCCGCCTGGGCTACGACAATCTGACACTGCACGCGGCCTCGAGCCTGGCCCTGTTCCGGCGCAAAGAGTCGCTGTTCAACATGGTGAGGCCGGGCGTGGCCCTGTGGGGGCTGCTGCCCGGCGACGAGAGGGGCCTGGCGAAGAGACTGAAACCGGTGCTGTCGTGGAAGACGCGCATCGTTTTTTTGAAGGACGTGCCCGAAGGCCAGCCCATCGGCTACAACCGCACCTACTACACGCCCAACCCCACGAAAATCGCCACGCTGCCCGTGGGCTACAACGACGGCTACCGCCGCGCTCTGAGCAACAAGGCGGAAGTTCTGATCCGCGGAAAACGCTGCCCGGTCGTCGGCCTTGTAAGCATGGACTACACCACGGTGGATGTCAGCGCGGTGCCGCAGGCGCAGGTGGGCGACGTTGTAACGCTCATTGGCTCGGACGGCAGGCAGGCGATCTCCGCCGAAGGTCTCGCGGCGGACGCGGGCGTCAGCGTCTATGAACTTCTCTGCGGCCTTGGGCGCCGCGTGGTACGGGTTTATTCTTAGGCATGCTTCCTCTGCTGAACTTCGGCCCCAAGGGCCGGCCCTGGCCTGTCGATCACGGTGCACGCGCGCCACATGTTGGCGAAGAGGGTCATTTCCCCATGGTGACCACTGCACACTTACCTTCGACGACCTGGACAAGGGCAGACCAGCGCGCGCTAAGTGATCTCGCTTTGCCTTCCGTCGTCGCTGAGGTGGAAGTAAGGACAAAGGCGTAGACACCAAGGGGCACACTTTCGAATGTGGCCGAGGTCTGATACTTGAAGTTGGCCCCAAGTCCGCTCAGCACCCACACCGCGTTGCCTTGCTTCTGAAAGAACGGGCTCACCCCGACGTGATACGATGCGCCATCCATAGAAATCGACGGGTCAAGCAAGCACTGGAAACTGCTGGCGTACTTCTGCTCTGCCTGTTCCACAATCCTTGTGCCGTCCTTTTCTTGAGTAATGCTTGTGACCTTGAAAAGACCCTTGGCGCCAAGGCAGATGTGGGGCAAAGCTGCAACCGCCGGCAGTGTACCCGAAGCGCGGAGCCGGTACTCCGTTCCCTTGAAAGGCAAACAGCGCGGGAAGAACTGCCGAAACTCATGGATCGGCATCTGGCCCAGCGCCCAAGCGGTCTGCTCGTCCAAGTCAGGCGGCAATAACCGTGCCCCCTCGAACTTCGCGGGCAACACCACTGCAAATTCGTGTATTGGCCCCACCTTTATGACAGCCTCGCTGGATGCCGACGGGTCAAAATCGATCGTATGGCTGTGCAGTCCCAAGGCTCCGCCTAACAATAGCGTGTATCTTCCCGCCCTCTGGATGTGTGTATAAATACGATTATCCACCCGAAGCGGAGACGCGCTGAAATCAGACTGTTTGTGCCCATTTCCCTGGTGCGGAACAATCACGTAGGGGATATGGCCGCTTGTGTCGGCAGACGCTCCATCCAGTACCAAAATGAGCGTACATGAAGCCTCGATGCCCAAACGTAAGACAATTTCAAATGGCTGACCGGACTCATCATAGGCTACTTCGATTTTAGCCGCCGGCCTCCCCTCCACCAAAGGAAGCGTCGCGGATTGGCCAGAGATCTCAAGATAAACACCAGCCTTGCCCATCAGGCCGCGTACAGCCACTTCGCCTTGGGCGTCGCTCACTGTTTCCATGGACATGAGTCCCTTGGCCTGAGTGGAATCCTCAAATCGCTGGATCAGTCTCAATCGCATTCGATAATCGGGAACGGGGCGATCATCGACGTTTCGCACCTTGATTACCCCCCCCCATGTGTATGAAATAGGAACCGCAACCACTTCGGCCAGGAAATCCGACGCCCTGACCACCGTCCGGCCTTCCGCCAGAGGTCGGCGAGAAGATTCCATCGCCACTACCGTACAGAGCAGTGCCGCGCCGTCGGTGACCTTGGGAAGAACAAATTCGCAGACAAAGACAGTACCTGCCTGAAGAATTCGCTCGGGGCGACCAACGTGGTAAACCCCGACCGCATGATCCTTGGATGGCTCCTGTGACACCACGTTCACGCCAAGCGGCACATGCTCGGGCGCGACCTCACGCCCAGCCCTCTTGGATTGAATTTCGGCAGCCATTCGTAAGCCTTGCTCCCAAACTCCACCGACGGAATCTTGCACCTGAAGTTTGACTAGAAAGCCCGGGGCAAGCTCGATGCGAACCAGGTCTCCTTCGCGCGGAGGAGCGCCATTCAGACTATCACTCAATTTGTAGACTCTGGTACTGTCACACCATACAGCGATGGAATTGCGCAATTGCGGCAGCACTGTCCGAACTGGCTCGCCGACTTGCGTCCTCACCGTCCGGCTCAGGTTCGACACCACTCTCGCAACTCCCCCAACTTCAATCATGAATGCGCAATGAACCTGGACCTGTTTGCCGACCAGAGCGGGGTACGTAGCACTCGGCAGAATCGAAACAGTCGCCATCGCGACCGCAGGCAGTATCCCCTGTCCACTGGCGAAAGGGCTGAATACAGCCAAGACCCCGCTGGAACAGATAATTATCGCTCCGGGAAAGACGACAGAAGAAGTGCCTTGGAGATCGAACACACCGTCCCGGGCTGGAACCATGACGTAAGCGAAATCCGCGTCAAACTCCAACTCGAGCGCCTCTTGCGAGTCCCGTGACACCGCCAAAGCGTGTACCCTCTCCCGCAGAGGAGGCGCGGCGGACAACCACTCCAACGAGAACTTTTGGACGCCTGCCGCTGTAGACTGTTCCTTGAGGGGTTCGCCACAACGTGCAACTTCCGAGCGCGGATGTTCTCCCTCGCTGACGGGGCTCGGGTCGGCGTCGCCAAGAGCGGCCCCGCGCGAAGCAACCGGCGTGCCGCCCCAATGTGACGTCAACACGAGCCACGTGATCGCGAACGCCGCAATGAGCAGCGCGACGACAACCGCAGTTCTTCGTGCCGATCTCTCTTGCATTGTCCACACTCTTGCTCAGGCAATATCAAGGCGTGTTCGGTTGACCGAAACTATGATTCTGATAGACGACCGCAGGGCAAAGAAAGTCGCTGGTATCGAAATTCTGAAGCAGCTGGACCTCCCAAACGAAGATGTAATTCCCGTACCGGTGCCAGCAGGTCAACTGCGATTCCTTCGTGGGATCCAGCGCTGCGGGAGGCGAGGTGAGGTCCTCCAGGGTGAGGTTCCACGATCCGTAAACGTCATATGAATACTGATCAGAGTCAGGCGTGCTGGTCGAGGAGTACGTCGTCATGACCGTGGTCTCGTACCATCCATCGATCAACACGGAATATGAGTTGTTAGCGGCGGCAGTCCACGTCCACTCTCCGTCGCTTTCATTGCCCTGGTGCTCGACCTGCCAGCCGCTGCCGGAGTTTGTGCGAGCCGAGACGTCAATGGGCATCGGCGTGTCCCCCTCGTATATGTGCGATCTAAGGCCCGTCGCGGTAATGCCGACATTGCCGCCATCATAGGAGCCTGTGACGCGGTTGCCCCAATAGCATCGTCAGGTTGAGCGGGTTGTGTCGCAGGGGCTTGTAGACTTCCGGCTTCAACCTGGAGTCTGCCATGAACTTCGACCTGAAC
>JAANMW010002220.1_pt1 | contig 18023 bp, 12 predicted proteins | sample 7279671 | NCBI WGS metagenome assembly JAANMW01 (sample SAMN14094541, study PRJNA606508) | bioreactor metagenome | isolation source: A lab-scale SPAN reactor treating ammonium-rich wastewater day 247 | place: Ireland: Galway | collected 2017-09-19
ATAGCTTCATGGAGCATCTCAGTTGCAACGAAATTTTTTACCGCCCCCCCACTGACAAGGAGCCAGGCGGATGGTGGCTGAATGGCTGCGTGCCTGAACGAATCGACGGCCAATATCCTTATCTGCATTGGCTCGAACCCGGCCGCTACTTTCTCTTCACCGAGTTGAGCTATGATCGCTTGACGCGCCGGCCCAATTGGCATCTGTATCAGTCGACGTGGACGCTGCTGTGGGTGCTCGAGGAAGAAGATCAAAGTCCGCACCGCCCCGAGATGATCGCCTTGGTTCACGTGCGGATGACGAAACCCATCTTGCAATTCTTGCTGGTGATGCTGTCCATTCCCCTCATCGTGGGTTGTCCCGAGCGCAACATGGTGGTCAAAATGGGCACCATTCTGGGCCTATTCGCTCTGTTCCATGGCCTGGACATCGTGACCGCTAACCTGGCCCAGCGCGAATACTTGGATGCGGCCCTGGCGGCCTGGTTGCCCGTCCTCTGCTTCGGCCCCATGGCCTTGGTCCAATTCATTGATCCAATGCGGAATTGAAGCTGGCGGATCGCCACCCGGAATGGTCCACGAAAAAGGAGCCGCCGAGCGAGCGACTCCTTTTCTTGATGCTGTATTCAGGCCAGGCAGATTAGGGAAAGATCGCAGCCCCGCCCACGATCGTGCCCACTTGCGCCGCCGTCGCCGTCCAACTGAAGGGCGGAATGTACAAATAATACGGCACCGGCTGCCCCGGCCAGAAATAGCCGGAGTTGGTCTCGCATTGCCAAGGCGGGTTGACCGTGGCGTGATAGGGCAATAAGGCGACGTCTTTGTAGAAATAGAGGGTGGAGATAAACGGCTGCAACACGCCCAATTCCCAGCCATAACGCTCGCTGTTCTTTTCCTCGAAATAGAGCGGCTGATAAGCGACGTAGTAAGCCTCTTGGCGGCACACTTGCGGCGGCTGGTCGCGCATCAAGGCGCGCTTCACGGGTTCCTTGATCTCCGCGGTCTTCGGAAATTCGGCGCGCTCATCCCGTTGGCGAAACTCCTGACGAATGCGTTCGATCAAGGAAGCGTCGCTTTCCACGCGAAAGACCCGGTCCATGCTGGGGATATCCAACTGCACCTGGAAACCCCGCGTCGAGGGGTCCATCCCCGGCGGAAAGCTTTGGCCCGGTTGAAAACGAATCGGCGCCAAGGGATCGTTGGGATTGATGCCCACGGGTGGCGGCGAAGGCTTGTTGGGAACGTTCTGATTCGGGGCTTGTGCCGAAGCCGCGCCCATGGCTCCCCATGAGCAGCCCATGGCCAGCAGCCAGGCACGCCAATCAGTCATGGTCCAGGCTGCGCGGCTCTCGGCTCGAGCTGTAGTTGGGCGATTCCTGCGTAATGAAAATGTCATGCGGATGGCTCTCCTGCACGCTGGACGCGCTCACCATGATGAAGCGCGTCTTGGTGCGTAATTCCTCGATACTCCGAGCACCACAATATCCCATCCCCGCACGCAGCCCGCCGACAAGTTGATACACATAAGGGGACAACGGACCCTTAAACGGCACTCTGCCTTCCACTCCTTCAGGAACCAGCTTGCCCGTCCCGACTTTCTTTTCGCCCTTGGGCGCCGCTTGGTTGTAGCGGTCGCTGCTGCCCGACATCATGGCGCCCATCGATCCCATGCCGCGATAAGCCTTGAATGTTCGGCCTTTGTAGAGGATCATGTCGCCCGGACTTTCCGTGACGCCCGCGAACAGCCCGCCGATCATGACCGAATGAGCCCCCGCCGCCAGTGCCTTGGTGATGTCGCCGGAATAACGCACTCCGCCATCGGCGATAATCGGGATATTCATGCCCGCCAAGGCTTTCGCCACGTTGTCAATGGCCGTCAGTTGCGGCACGCCGACGCCGGAAATCACCCGCGTCGTGCAAATCGAACCGGGGCCGATGCCCACCTTCACGGCGTCCGCCCCCGCCTTGGCCAGGGCCAAGGCCCCTTCCGCCGTCGCCACGTTGCCGGCGATGACGTCGATGTCGAAACGTTTGCGGATTTCCGCGACCGTGGCCACGACGTTGGCCGAATGCCCATGGGCGGAATCCACGACCAAGACATCCACTTCCGCCCGAATCAACGATTCGGCCCGCTCATAGTCATGCACCCCAACCGCCGCCCCCACACGCAGTCTGCCCCGTTTATCCTTGCACGCATTGGGGAAGTTCGCCATCTTGTCAATGTCTTTGATCGTAATAAGGCCTTTCAGTTGATATTTTTCGTCCACTAAAAGCAATTTCTCGACTTTATTTTTCGTTAAAATCCGTCCTGCTTCCTCCAAGGTGGTATTTTCCGCCGCGGTCACCAGGTTGTCCTTGGTCATCACCTCGGCGATTCGCTGGTCGTGGTCAGTGAGAAACCGCAGGTCGCGCCGCGTCAGAATGCCGACGAGCCGGTGCTCGCGAACGATGGGCACGCCGCTGATCTGATGCTGCTCCATGATCATCCGCGCCATGCCCACCGAGGCCTCGGGAGGCAAGGTCACAGGATCGGTGATGATGCCGTTCTCCGAGCGTTTCACCTTATCCACCTCGCCGGTTTGCTCATCGATGGACAGGTTCTTGTGAATGATCCCGATGCCGCCTTCTTGGGCCAGGCCAATGGCCAGTTCGCTTTCCGTCACCGTGTCCATGGGGGAGGACAAGATAGGGATGTGCAGGTGAATGTTGCGGGTGACCTGCGTACGCACGTCCACATCCCTGGGTAAGACTTCCGCATAGCCCGGCTCAAGCAGGACGTCATCGAAGGTGATACCCTGGTAGGCTATGCGCTGCTGCATGGTCGATGCCCTCGTGGTGGATGGGAGGTGATTTACAAGTCATTGTAGAAGTGTTGGCCAACGCTGGCTGAAGATTGATGCTCGCGGGTAGATTTTCCTCCAGCGACTTAGGTCAATGTGACCCAACCAATGAACGCGTTTGAGTCTTCATTGCCCGAAGAGGTCGAATGTGATAGCTTCGAGTGAGCCCGCGGGACCACTGGTCGATGACGTCTGGATGTGCGGTGCAAATCGCGATCAACGTTTTTTGCTTTGGAAATGAGCAACCGTGAAAAAACGCAAATGGCGGCTACTCCTCCTGCCTTTGCTTTTACTCGCCGGCGGCGGTTCCATTTACCATTTCTTCATCGCTGAGCCTGGCAAACCGATTTTCACGATCAGCCGAGAAACCACCTATTGCCTCGGCCCCGTCGACCAAGAGGGCTACATCGACTATGTCGAAGCCTTGGATGCCCTGAGTCGCGAGGGGATCACTCCGGAAAATAATGCGTTGGCCATCCTGATGCAAGCCTTCGGTCCCGCTCCCGAATCTGCACTTTTGAGTGATGATTTTTTCCAGCGGCTCGGCATTGCACGCCCGCCTGTCGAAGGGGAATATGTTGTCACTTTTGTTTCCTTATTCAAGCAAAGTCATCCTCGTCTTTTCCTAAGCGCTCAACATCGCGTTCTTCTCGATCAAGTCATGACTCATCCTTGGACCGAGCAGGCTGCTGCTCCTGTGGCCGCCGAGTGGATCAAGGTGAATGCCAAACCTCTGGCATGGGCACATCAAGCCGCCTTGCGTGATCGATACTATCAGCCAATGGTTAAATCGCGTGGCACAGGGACGAGCGGCATGTCCTCATGCTTGCTCCCCACGCTGCAACCAACGAGGGAGATTTGCTGTTTACTACTCGCCCGCGCCATGCAGCATCTTGGTGAAGGGCGCATCGCCGAAGCGCGACACGATTTACTCGCCGTCTTTCGATTAAGCCGCTTAGTCACCCAAGACCCTTGTCTGATCAGTTCACTCATGGCTTTTAACATTCACAGCCATGCCGTCGAAGCGGCGACGGCTTGGCTAAGCGATCCCCGAGTCACGGCAAAGGAGATCGCACACTTTCGAGATGAGTTAAACCCATTGCCGCCGTTCGCCAAGCTCCACGAGAAAATTGATTTAACTGAGCGCTTGATGATGTTGGACAATACGCTGATCACGGCCCGTGATGGGCTCGGCCAACTGGAATTTTTATCGAGAGGCAGTGTCGATGCGTCGCAAAAGAATCGAAAATTGTATGACCTTTATTTAGGCGGACTGAAATGGGACCCCGCTCTCAAGGATATCAACCAATGGTTTGACCGCATTGTGGAAGCCATGCGCGAGGAGAAGCGCGAAGATCGCAACAAAAAATTGGCGCAACTCGATGTAGAGATCAAGCAACTCCGCGTCTCTCTGGGCCAGGATGGGGCTTCTGCGTTTTTTTATAATGTCATGAGCGGAGAAAACCGCGTTCGAACCATGGGCAACCTCATCCGTTGTCAATTGAATCCCAACTTTATTTTGCTGCAAACTGCAGAGGATCGGAACGTGCAACTCGAAAGCCTGCTGCACGTGGCTATGGCCTTGGCTTTGTTTCAAAGGGAAACGGGCCGCTACCCCAAGGAGCTTGAAGAACTGACGCCGAAATACCTCACCACATTGCCCAACGATCACTTTAGCGGCAAAAGCTTGTTCTATCGCCACGTGGAGGAGGGATGTCTCGTTTATAGCATTGGCCCCAACGGCGTGGATGATGGCGGTATCACCAAGCAAGAGGACGTTAAGGCCGATGACCTCTCCATTCGCTTGCCGCGTCCCATCAAGAAAAGCAAACTCGACCCGAATCTGCTTCTCCCACGCCAGCCAGATAATCCAGTCAGCCCTTAATCGGAGCCTCCTGCCATGCTTGATCGATGGTCCATGGTATTCGCGTGTCTGTTGACGGGCCTGTGCTGCATCTTGGCTCCTGCTCAGGAACCAACCCTTGATCTGAAATCAAGCTTGGTGGCCGTGCAGGAGGGCGAGCTGCCGATCATTCTCTCCGCCCCTCATGGCGGCAAGGAACCGATCCCGAACGTACCTGAACGCCGCGGGGAAGGCCTAACCAAGGGGCCATCGGGCTTTTTCACGGGTCGCGACGTCGGCACGGAGGAATTGACCCAAGAGCTAGCCCAGGCCATTGCCAAACGCATGGGCAAGAAACCCTACTTGGTCGTCGCCCGGTTTCATCGGAAATACATCGATGCCAATCGCCCCATCGACGTGGCCTTGGAGAGCGCATCCGCCAGGCCAATCTATGAGCATTATCATGGCACGCTGGCGAAATATTGCCAGGAGGTTCAGAAACGCTTTGGCCGGGGGCTTTTGCTCGACCTTCATGGACAAGGAACTGCCCGCGACACCATTTTTCGCGGCACGAACAATGGCAAGACCGTGCAATTGCTGCGCGACCGCTTTGGCGAACCAGCCCACGTCGGTCCTAATAGCTTTTTCGGATTGCTCAAGGCCCAAGGGTGGAAAATCGCCCCCAATGGCAATGGCAGGGAAACGGCCGGTTTCACGGGCGGACACATCGTCCAGACCTACGGCAGCCACACCGGCTACGGCATCGATGCCATTCAATTGGAAATGGGAGCGGATTTCAGATCGGCAGATCAGCGATCTGAAGTGGCCCGCAAATTAGCCGAGGTGGTCCAACAGTTTGCCCAACAATATTTGTCCCAGTAAGGGTCAATCAACCTGTCGAATCGACTCTCCCCGTGGCTTGATCTTATCTTAGTTATCACTTTTGAAAAGCAAGGTAATTGTGAAGAGACGAATACTGTTAACCTTTAACGAATCCATCAAATCTTAATAATTCATGTCGCAAACAAAATCGATAGTTAGGTTTGTAACGAGACAAACGACTTACATATTTAATTGGGAGCTGGGTCATGTATCGCCTCATGACTTTGTTATTAACTTTGATGTCCATGACTTGGGCTCTCCAGGCCATCCAGGGGCAAGAACCGACTCCACAACCCCTTCCGCCGCTACCACCTAGCAGCCCTATTCAGCCAGAACCACCATCGCCAACGCTGCCGCCGATGCCCTCCATTCAACCTACGGGAAACGAATCCTCCTCGGTGTCAACGTTCGTTCCGGTTTCCGACCCGGAAGCCACAACGGGTCTGCTGGCCGAGATGTTGCAACAAGACAAGCCCAAAGCAGCGGATGATAAGCCCAAGGAGAAAAAGTGGTTCGAGAAAATGAACCTTCGTGGATACACCCAGTTTCGCCTTAACCCCACGATCGTGCACGACAAGGATCTTGCGGAGCCTCAGCACGTGGGTGATCGGTCCATCGGCGTCAATCAGAATTTCCTCATCCGCCGGGCGCGCTTGATCCTGTTCGGCGACATCTCCGACCACCTTTATCTGTACATTCAACCCGACTTCGCTTCGACACCCTCTGGCAGCAGGGACGCCACCTTCTTTGCCCAACTGCGGGATTTGTATGGTGATGTCTTTATCGATACGACGAAAGAGCATCGCTTTCGGGTAGGATTGTCAAAGGTGCCTTACGGCTGGGAAAATTTGCAATCCAGCCAAAACCGTTTGCCTTTGGATCGAAACGACGCCTTCAACAGTGCCACGAAAAACGAACGCGATCTGGGCGTGTTCTATTATTGGACCCCGCAGGAAGCGCAGCGCATCTTCAAATACGTCATGGATGAGAATTTGAAAGGCTCGGGCAACTATGGCGTCTTTGGTTTCGGCCTATACAACGGCCAAGGCGGCGCCTTGCAGGAACAGAACGAGAACGTCCATGTCATCAGCCGCCTCACCCTGCCCTATCAATTCGATAATGGGCAAATCGTCGAAGCGGGTGTGCAAGCTTTCACCGGGAAATATGTCGTTTTCGGCTCCCCGATCCGGCCTCTCGGACAGGGGACGCGCGACATCACTCCGGCGGGCACGTTTGAGCGGGGCGACCGAGCGGGCATACGCGAAGATCGCATCGGCGGCACCTTTATTCTTTACCCGCAACCCATCGGTTTCCAAGCGGAATGGACCGTGGGACGCGGTCCTGGCTTGAATGAAGACCAAAATGAAGTGATCGAACGCTCCCTGCATGGCGGTTATCTCTTGGCCAATGTCAAAATCGATACCTGCCAGCATGGCATTTTCTTTCCCTTTGTCCGTTGGTCCTACTTTGTGGGCGGTTATCGGAGCGAACGCAATGCCCCTTATAGCCACATCGATGAATGGGAAATGGGCCTGGAATGGCAAATCCGCAAGGAGATGGAATTGGTGGTTTCCTACCTGGTAACCGATCGCACCAACACCACGGCCATCAGCAGCAGCGCGGCCGTGAGCGAGGCCTCCTATGAGCAGTTTGTCGGCCAAGTCCTCCGCATTCAGTTTCAGCTTAATTATTAACCCCCCACGACGTCATTACCTTCGTTATCCTTGCCTGCCAACAAGGATAGTGCCATCCTTGATCGCCACGGATTGCGGTCATAGGAGCCCAATGAACTCTCAAGCCCCGCTGAGCTTGCGAGTTCTTTTTGTTTGCTTGCATGGTCAAAATGCCATGGCTATAGTGAAATGGACTCAAGGATTGGAAAAGAGGCAAGGAAACCTCCAAGAACGTATCCCCTCTATCGTCAGTTGGCTCGTGCTCGTGAGGTCAGCGTGTCGCAATGGCGAATTCGACTGAAAGGCGTCAGTCCTCAATTTGAAGGCAAAATGTGGGAATCCGACTGCATTTTGCACATCGGCCGGATCGAAAGCTGCGAGATATTGCTCAATGATCCGAGCATCAGCCGCCGGCACGCCGAGGTGGCGGCCACAGAGCAAGGCTGGGTCGTCCGCGACGTCGGCAGCACGAACGGCACCTTCTTGAACGGCGTTCGCGTGGGCCGCGTGGATCGCAAGCTGCGGCAGCGGGACGTCATTCAATGCGGCAATATCGTCCTGATCGTGCAGATGCTCGAGGAACCGCAGCCGCAGCTCAATGAAACACCCACCGGCAATTTGGAAGTGCAAGCGACCACGTCGTTTTCCTGGGAGCGGGCGATCGAGTCGGCCGCCTCCATTGACATGCACAAAACGCCCCGGGCCGGCGACCGCCTGCTGACGCTGCTCCGCGCCGGGCATCATCTCTGCCACATCGGCTCTATCGACAATTTGCTGCGGTCCATCCTGGACGACGCCGTGCTGGCCATGGACGCCCAGCGGGGCGCTATTGTGCTCCACGATGAAAAATTGGAACAGTTGCAACTGCGGCAAGTCTCCACGGGCACCCGGGAAACGACGAGCCGCGTCTGTTTCAGCCGCAGCCTGGCACTCCGCTGCTTTGAGCGAGCCGAATCCGTCCTGTGCCGCGACGTCACCGCCACGCCGGACCTGATGATCGCCAACAGCATCGCCGACGGCACCATGTCCTCGATCATCTGTGCCGTGTTGCGTTCGCCCCGCAAGAAACTGGGCATCTTGCATCTCGATCGCGGCCCCTTGCAACAGCCGTTCACCAAGGATGATTTGCGCCTGGCCGACGCCCTCGCCGCCAGCGTTTCGGCGGCCATCGAATCGGCCCAGCTTGTCGAAAAACAACGGGACTTCTTCTTGCAAACGGTGACCGCTTTGGCCCAGGCCGTGGAAATGCGCGACCGCTACACCGGCGGTCATACTCAGCGGGTCACCGATTATTCCCTGATCGTGGCCGAACAACTGCGGCTTTCCGCCGACGACATGCATCACGTGCAGATCGGCACCCCCCTGCACGACATCGGCAAGATCGGCATCGATGACCATATTCTGCGCAAGCCCGGCAAGCTCACGTCCGAGGAATTCGAGCAGATGAAAGCCCATACGGTCAAGGGAGCCACGATCCTGGAGAGCATCCCCGACATGCAGCGAATCATCCCGATCGTGCGCCACCATCATGAATCCTGGGATGGTCAGGGATATCCTGATCGACTCGCCGGCGAGCAAATCCCCTATCTCGCTCGGATCGTGGCCGTGGCCGATGCGTTTGACGCGATGACCTCCAATCGTCCCTACCGGCCCGGCATGCCCGTCGAAGTCGCCTTTCAGGAAATTCACGACCGCGCGGGGCAGCAATTCGACCCCAAGGTGGCACACGCCTTTCTCTTTTGCCGATCGCGGATCGAGGAAGCCCGGCAAGAACGGCTCGCCTCGGATGGCTCGGACTTAGCCCCGATGTATCACGTGGGCATGGAAGAGGAAGATGAAATGGCCGGTCCGCCCACAGCCTCCCTCAGCGGCGACGCCATCATCGCCAATCCCTAGTTGGACGGATGCCCTGTCCCTTTGCTTGACTCCCGCCAACTGCTACGATGATCATGATGCCCATATCGATGATGGACGACGAGGCGGGGTTTCATGAACGACCAGATTCGCGTCTTGGTGATCGACGACCAGGAACATCATGCCCAGGCCGTGGCGGAAAGCCTGGCCAAGATCGGCTATGAATGCGTCGTCGCCACCAGCGGGCAAGAGGGCCTCCGCCGCATCGAGAACGAGGATTTCGGCGTCATCATTTCAGACTTGAAGATGGAAGGCGTTGATGGCTTGGCCATCTTGCGCAAGGCCAAAGTAGAACTGCCCCACGCCGAGGTCGTGCTCGTCACCGGCCATGGCGACATCAAATCCGCGGTCACGGCCTTGCAAAGCGGCGCCGCCAACTATCTGGTCAAACCCGTCGACATCGGCGAGCTGCGCATCGTGGTCGAAAAGGCCGCTGAGAAACATCGCTTGGCCCAGACCAACCGCGAATTGCAAAAACAGATCGATGAAAAATTCGGCTTCGAAGGTTTGGTCGGCAACAGCCCGCAAATGCACGGCGTTCTCGACCGCCTCAAACAGATCGCGCCGACGGATGCCCGCATCCTGATTCAAGGGGAAACGGGCACGGGCAAGGAATTGGTCGCCAAGGCCATCCACGTCAACAGTCCGCGGCGCAACAAGCCTTTTGTGCCGCTCAATTGCACCGCCCTCAATGAAAACCTGCTGGAGAGCGAACTCTTCGGCCATGAAGCCGGCGCTTTCACTGGCGCGGATCGCCTCCGCAAAGGCAAGTTCGAATACGCCAACGGCGGCACCCTGTTCCTCGATGAGCTGGGCGACATGCCGCTGACTCTCCAATCCAAACTGCTGCGGGTCTTGGAGGATGGCCAGGTCTATCGCATCGGCGGCAATGAACCGATCAAGGTCAATGTGCGCGTGCTCTCGGCCACGCACCGCGACCTGGAGGATGCCGTGGCCAAGGGCACATTTCGCCAGGACCTGTACTTCCGCCTGAAGGTCGTCACCATCGCCTTGCCGCCGCTGCGGGATCGCCGGGAAGACATCATCCTGCTGGCTTTCCATTTCATGAAGGAATTCAGCCAACGGTACGGTCGCAACGTCACCTCGATCGCCGCCGAGATTCGCCGGGCGTTCAACACCTACGATTGGCCGGGGAATGTCCGTGAATTGAAAGGCGTTGTTGAAAGCATGGTGGCACTCGACCGGGATGGCGAGCTGGGCATCGACGATCTCCCCGACGCCACGCCGCTGCGCAAAATTCCCCCGGGCGACGGCGAAGTCATGGGGCAACAGAGCCTCATCGGCCAGCCCCTGGAAGTGGTGGAGGCCTATTACATTCAAAAAGCCCTCGAACTGGCCAACGGCAATCGCGAAGAGGCGGCCAAGATGCTGAAAATCGGCGAACGCACGCTCTATCGCAAGATCAAGGATTATCAGTTGATCACCAAAAAACGCTCGACGCCGGTATCTTGAGCCATGCCGCGCATTCATATCCTACCCCCCGACGTCGTCAACAAGATCGCGGCCGGCGAAGTGATCGAACGGCCGAGCAGCGTCGTCAAGGAATTGCTCGATAATGCCGTCGACGCCGGCGCGACGCAAATCCACATCGACGTCGCGCAAGGCGGCCGTGAACTGATCCGCGTGGTGGACAATGGCTGTGGTTTCGAAGCTGAGGATCTGCCGCTCGCGTTCGCCAGTCATGCCACCAGCAAACTCAGGGACCCCGACGACCTCTTTTCCATCCGCACCATGGGATTTCGCGGCGAGGCCCTGGCTTCGATCGGCAGCGTGTCCCAGGTGACGCTGGAGTCGCGGAGTGCCGAAGCGTCCACGGGAGCCCGCATCGAATGCCAGGGAGGCGTGTTATCCAAGGTTGAGGCTTGGAACGGCCCAACGGGAACGCGGATCGAAGTGCGCAACCTTTTTTACAATACCCCGGCACGGCGCCATTTCTTGAAGACGCAAGCCACGGAAATGGGCCACATCACGGAAGCGGCCACGCGGCTGGCCTTGGGCGTGCCCCGGATTGGCGTCAAACTGACGCACAACGACCGGGACGTATTTGAGATACCTGCTTCCTCGTCCCTGGCGGACCGCATTCGTCTATGCTTCGGCAAGGAAGTGAGCGATTTCCTCCTCCCCATCGACCAGACCCATGGCCCCGTCCGGCTGCGCGGCTTCATGGCCGACCCGCGCGTCGAACGCGGCCATGCCCGCATGCAATATCTGTTCGTCAACGGCCGGTGGATCCGCGACCGCACCCTCGGTCATGCCATTCAAGAAGCCTATCATGGCTTGCTCATGGTCGGGCGCTATGCGGTGGTGTTTCTCTTCCTCGACCTGCCCCCCGATCAGGTGGACGTCAACGTGCATCCCACCAAGGCGGAGGTTCGCTTTCGCGATAGCCAATCCTTGCATCACCTGGTGCGGTCAACCCTGCGGCAACAGTTGCAGCGCGGTAATCTGATTCCAGAACTCAAGGTGCCCATGCAAACAGCAGCATCCTCCGCATTTATTCGGCCTGGGGCCAGTCCCGCGCCGATGGCGGGTTCATGGGCATTAATGCCCCCTCAAGGCCGTGATGCTGCCATCTTACCCTTTACGCCGCCCCCAACACGACCCATCGAACCACCCACGCCGGCAGCGGACATGGGCCAGGAATTCATGATCGCGCCTTTGGAAGCAGACACTGCCCCGCCCGTTTCTGAGCAAGGCACATTAGGCATCAATGAACCCAGCGTGCCCGATCATGACCGATCCATCGGACCCGCCACCGATTCGGCCTGCAGCGATGTCCCGCCAAAAGTCATCCAACTGCACCATGCCTATTTGGTCTTGGAAACGGCAGAGGGGATGTTGGTCATTGATCAACACGCCCTGCACGAACGCATTCTGTTCGAACAACTCAAGGAGCGAGTGCGAACGGGGCAGGTCGAATCGCAGCGATTGCTCATTCCCGAACCCGTCGACTTGCCTCCTGCCGAGGCATCCTTGATTTTGGAGCATGCAGAAGCCCTGGCCGAGATCGGTTTTGGCCTGCAAGATTTCGGCCACGGCACGATTCTGGTGACGGCTTATCCCGCACCGTTGCACCGCCGATCTCCGGCCGAGTTGCTGCGCCGCGTCGTAGATCACTTGCTGCAGTCAGCCAAGCCGCCGACGCGCGAGCAATTGCAGAACGATCTCTTGGCCCTGATGGCTTGCCATGCCGCGATCAAGGCGGGCGACCCGCTATCGCAGGATGAAATGTTGAGCTTGCTTCAATTCCGCCACCTGGTGAGTGACACCCATCATTGTCCTCACGGCCGGCCCACGTCGCTCTTTTTCAGCAAGCAGGAATTGGATCGGCAATTTCGACGCATCCTTTGATGTGGAACCATGTGTTCCTCGCCCGCTTTCCCATACATTTTTCATAAATCCCCTGCAAAAAGCGGTACACTGGTGGAAGTGTAATCACGCCTGCCTGGCCCGCCTATTTCACATGAGGTCTTCGCCGTGCGCCGATTGACATGGAAATTGACTTTGGTCTTCTGTTTGTCCACGCTGACGCTGGGCGCCGAGAATTGGCCCTCTTGGCGGGGGCCGCACAACCTCGGCATCAGTCAAGCCACGGGAGTTCCCGAGGCTTGGAGTGAAACCAAGAACATCCTTTGGAAGTTCAAGCTCCCGGGCATGGCGGGGTCCACGCCGTGCGTTTGGAACGACCAGATCTTTCTCACCAGCGAAGAGGGCAAAGACTTGATGTTGCTGTGCCTGTCGCTCGATGGCCAACTGAAATGGAAGGAAAAAGTGGCCACGGGGGAAGGGCGCAAGGTGCGCTCGGATGAAGGCAATGCCTCCTCGCCCTCGCCCAGCACCGACGGCGAACATGTCTATGTGTTCATGGGAACGGGCGATTTATGCTGCTATGATTTCACCGGCAAACGGATTTGGCACGTCGACGTCCAAAAGCAATACGGCCGATTTCGCATCCAGTTCGGCATGCATATGACCCCCGCGTTGCACGGGGATCGCTTGTACCTGCAGCTCATTCATTCAGGCGGCGCATGGGTCGTGGCCATCGACAAAAGGAATGGCCAGGAAGTTTGGAAGGTTCAACGCCCCAGCGATGGCAGGGATGAATGCGAACATTCGTATGCTTCCCCCGTCATTTGGCAGAATCAAGACAAGGCGTTTTTGATCGTGCATGGCAATGACTATACCACGGGGCATGCTTTGGAGGACGGTAAAGAGCTTTGGCGGCTTGGCCAACTCAATCCCAAGGATCGGTACAACAACACGCTTCGCTTCGTCGCATCTCCCCTCGCCACGCCGGACTTGATCATCGTCCCCACGGCCAAGAATGGACAAGTGGTCGGACTCAAGCCCGACGCCCAAGGAGCGATCGGTCCAGGAAGCCCCCATGAACGCTGGCGGCTGCCAAGGGGCACGCCCGACGTGCCTTCCCCCTTGATGTACGAGGGACTGGTTTATCTGTGTCGGGAAAATGGCGTCTTGGCGTGTCACGATGCGCAAACGGGTGAAGAGCTTTACCGTGAGCGCTTGCACCCCGCTCGCTACCGGGCATCCCCCGTTTACGCGGATGGCAAGATTTTTTGCACGGCCCGCGATGGCACAGTCACGGTCGTCAAGGCGGGACGAAAATTTGAAGCGATCGCCGTCAATAAATTGAGCGATCAGATCTCCGCTTCGCCGGTCATTGTGCGCGGCATGATCCTGCTCCGCGGCTACGACAACCTTTATGCGATCAGCAACCAGCAATAATCGCGGCCTACGTCAAACTCCCGGTGCAGCGCCGGGAGTTGCTTTTTCGATGGCGGTCAACCGCCAATGGCATGCATGGTACGCTGCGGCTTGATGAAGCGGGCGGTGTTGATTTCGTGTCCTTCCCACTTCTCCCGAACGCACGTTCGGATGGCCTCGAGAATTTGCTCTTCTTGCCCCGGTTGCACCAGCAACGGTTTGACATCCACTTCCTTGAGGGCAAACAGGCAATTGCGCAACTTCCCCTCGGCGGTGAGTCGGATGCGATTGCAATGCTGGCAGAATGGCCTGGAGATGGAGGCGATGAATCCCACCTTCCCCTTCCCATCGGCATATTGAAAATCCATGGCAGGATGCCGCGGATCGTAATCGGCCGCGGGGACTAATGGCGCAATGTTTCGTTCCAGTTGCTCGATGATTTCATGAGCAAAATAGACTTTGGACCGCTCCCACGGTTCCGCTCCGATAGGCATATATTCGATGAACCGAAGCTCCAAGCCGCGCTCGCGGGCATAGATCGCCAACGGCACGGCTTCTTGATCGGTGACGCCGCGCATGCTGACGGCGTTGAGCTTGACGGGAGCGAAGCCCGCGGCCTGGGCGGCATCGATGCCTTCCAGAACGTGCTCCAATCCCTCGCGGCGCGTCAACTGTTGAAAGACCTTGGGATGGAGGGTGTCGAGGCTGACATTGATGCGCCTCAACCCCGCGTCGAAAAGTTCCTTGGCCATCGGCGCCAGCAGCAAGCCATTCGTGGTTAAGCCGAGATCATGAACACCGGGGACGTTCGCCAGCATGGCCACCAGGCGGGTCACGTCGCGGCGCAAGAGAGGTTCGCCGCCGGTCAATCGCACCTTGTTGATCCCCAAGGTCGAGGCCAAGCGAACGAAATGGGTGATCTGTTCATAGGTTAACAATTGCTGCCGAGGAAGAAATTGCACATCTTCGGGCATGCAATACGTGCAGCGAAAGTTGCACCGCTTGTCGTTGTTAACGAGCTTCACCGTCTTGCGCGCCATGCGCAGGCCGTCGCCGCCGGCGCGCAGCGTGTATTCCGTGCGCGCGGCCCACAGCGTTTCGCCGCGCCGGTTCGATTCGAACACGAGCACGTTGCAGGCAGCGCCGATCTCCGGCCCGTCGCGGCGCGTGATCTCGATGTTCGTCACGAAGTGGCGCAGGCGCGAGCGCGGCTCCTGGCTGTAGTGCCGGCCGGAGAGGAGCTGGCGCACGCGCAATCCAATGCGCGAGCGGTTATCGTAGATGATCGACATCTGCTGCTCGGGGTCGATGGCGTCGCCGTTCGCCGGCACCCAATAGACGCCATCGTCGGTCCAGAGGGCCTCCCACTCGGCGTAGCGGTGCTCGTCTTGCAGCCGCGCCTCGCGATAGACGAATTGCTCGACTTGCCGCAGCAGCGTCTCTTGCCCGATCTCCATCAGCATGGCGCGGCCTCCATCAGCGCGCGGTAGTGCCGCCAGATGCCACGCTGCGGCACCTCGTCGGTGACGTGCCCGACCCGGAAGCCGTTCTCGTCGAGGCGCTCGCGACGCTCGCCGCGCGCGAGGAATAGCCATTCGGGCTGGCGCTGCGCGACGCCGCGCTGCGTGCGCTCGTACATCTCCGAATCGTCGGCGAGCAGGAAGCCGGCGGGGCCGACCGAGCCCATCGTCTGCTGGCGCAGGCGGCGGTTCATGTCGGGCGCGCCCTTGAGCTGAAGCGCCGTGACGTGCTGGATCGTGTCGTCCACCGCGAGCGCCTGGAGCACGAAGATCTGGATTTCGGCGATGAACAGGTTGGGGAAGATCATCACGTGCGGCGTACCGTCGATCATGATGCTGCGCGCCTTCTCTTCGCCATAGGCGCGGTTCATGCGGGCGACGTAATCCGGCAGGCGTTCGGGCGAGGTGCCGAACCAGCCGAGCGGCTGGCCGATGCGGCGAAACTCCGGGCGGAGATCGATCTCGGTGTGGCCGTCGCCGAGATCGCGGCTCAGCGCGGCGGATTTCGAGCCGTAGAGCGCGCCGATGCCGCTATCGGCTACGCCGAAGATCGAGGAGTGCACGAAGGCCGGGTGGTAGCCGTCGCACTCGTTCTCGGTGAGGAACTTCCAGTTCGCTTTCACGCGGTGCTGGAGGAAGCCGGCCGTGATCTCGACCTCGCCCTCGGGCGAGGCTTCGCACAGGCGGTCGATCGTCTCGGCGGCGGCGCCGAGATGCTCGACGAGCGACGGCCCCTCCGCCGCGAACGAGCCGAACACGAAGCCGCGGTAGCTGGCCACGCGCGGCACCGGTGCGAGCCTGAGATTCCCCATGTCGCGGCCCTCGTAGCCATCGGCGAACGCGAACGCCGTGAGCCGGCCGTCGATCGCGAAGGTCCAGTTGTGGAACGGGCACGAGAAGCTGCGCGTGTTGCCGCGATGCTCGGCGCACACCTGGTTGCCGCGGTGCGGGCAGCGGTTCTGGAGCAGGTGCACGCGCCCGTCCCCATCGCGCGTCATGATCACCGGCTGCGGGCCGATCGATTTCATCACGAAATCGCCGGACTTCGGCACCTCGCTTTCGTGTCCGACATAGATCCAGGTGCGATACCAGATCTTCGCCAGCTCCTCGGCGAAGACCGCCGGATCGTGATAGAGCGAGCCGTGGACCTGATCGCCGCGGATCAGGTGGCCGAGGCCGTTCGTACGCGGGGCGAGCTGCATGCCGACACCGTTTGCGGGAGAGCGAAATTCTGGCCGGGCAATTAATTGACTGATCGTCCGGCTTATAATAGTTTCAGTTCGCGAAATCAAGACGGGGCCGAGGCAACCGGCCCGAAGAGGGAGATCCGCCATGACGCCCACCGAAACCATGCTGCACCCCGAGATCGAACGGCTCGACCGCGACGATCTCACCGCGATCCAGAGGAAGAAGCTCGCCGCGCTCGGCGAGCGCCTCGCGCAATCGCCGGCGTGGGTGGAGCACTTCAAGAAAGGCGGCGTTCATCCCGGCGATCTTTCCGATCCGCAGGCGCTGGCCCAGGTTCCGTTCCTCGAGAAATCGCAACTCCGCGAGCAGTATCCGTTCCCGCTGCTGACCGTGCCGCCCGAGTCCGTCGAGCGCTTCTGCGCGACGTCGGGCACGACGGGCCTTCCGGTGCTGTTCGGCTTCACGCGCGCCGATATGGCGATGCTTTCGAGGCAGGTGGCGCGCCAGCTTTATTGCCACGGCGTGCGCGCCGGCGACCGCGCCTATAACGGCTTCGGCTTCGGCCTTTGGGTCGGCGGCCTCGCCTTCGATCTCGGCCTGGCCGAGCTCGGCGCCGTCAACTTCCCGGTGGGGCCCGGCCGCAGCGATCTCGTCGTCGAGTGGCTGCGCGACATGAAGCTCAAATTCGCGTCGGTCTCGCCGGTGTTCCTCGCCACCTTGATCCGCACCGCGCGCGAGAAGGGCATCGACCCCAAGAAGGACTGGATGCTGCGCTATGCCGTGATTGGCGGACAATCCGTCTCGCGCGCGTTCCGCGACGAGCTCGAAGCCGGAATGCCGGCCGGCTTCAAGACCTACAACACCTACGGCACGACCGAGGCCGGCGGCCCGATCGTCTCGAGCACCTGCGACCACAGCCATGCGCGCGACGAGATGCACCTCATCAACGAGGACACGATCCTGACCGAGATCCTCGACCCCGACACGTTCAAGCCCGTTGGGCCGGGCGAAGTCGGCGAGCTCGTCGTCACCACGCTCGACAAACAGGCCTCGCCGGTCGTGCGCTGGCGCACGCGCGATCTCGTGCGCGTCTCCGACCATCCGCACGACTGCCCCTGCGGCCGCAAGGGCATGACGACGATCGGGCGCATCATCGGCCGCTCCGACGACATGCTCAAGGTCCGCGGCGTGATCGTGTATCCCTCGCAGATCGAGGACGTCGTCGCGGCGACACGCGGCACCGTGAAGGAAGCCTGGCAGATCTATGTGGATGTGCCGGGGCCGGCACCGAAGCACCTCGTCGTGGCCATCGAGTGCGAGCGCACCTACAACGCGCCGCGCGAGGAGCTGGCCGGCATCATCGAGCGGGCGCTCACGAGCCGCCTCGGCCTCAAGGTGCCGGTGGAATGCCACCCCGA
>JAANMW010002224.1_pt1 | contig 17995 bp, 20 predicted proteins | sample 7279671 | NCBI WGS metagenome assembly JAANMW01 (sample SAMN14094541, study PRJNA606508) | bioreactor metagenome | isolation source: A lab-scale SPAN reactor treating ammonium-rich wastewater day 247 | place: Ireland: Galway | collected 2017-09-19
CGACAGCAGCAGCACGCCGCGAGCCCGCTTGTGGGGATTGTCGCGGGCAGGTTGCAATAAAGATCGTTTGCAGAATGCCTTCAAGGCCGCGAGGCCGCCCAGCGACGAGAAATCCTCGCCGCCCCGGTACAGCGAAAGCAGCCCGCTCTTCTTGAGCGTTTGGGTTTTGATGTCCCAGATGGCATCGGGCGTGACGCGGCCCGAACGAACCAGCGACAGGCTGAAAGCGTTTTCGGCTTCGTAGCGGGTGAGGCCGGCGGCGGCATCGAGCACCAGTTCCAAGTCGTTGCCCTGGGGTAATTCGCCTGCTTCGGTGGCGATGCCCTGGGCGATTTCCAGCAGTTGCTCGCGATGCGGCAGTTCGTGCTCGATCACCACGAACAGCTTTTCGAGTTCGGTGGGCAGATTGACCACCGGCGAGAGAATCACCACGAACGTGCGGTGCTGCTTGCCAGCGAGAATCTGTCGCACCAGGGCCTGCACGATTTCGGCCGACTGCAAAAACCGATGGAAGTTCTGCAGCACCAGGATCGCCGTGCCCTCGGGCGTGGCCAGGCTGTTCAAGCTGCGGATGGCAGCCAGCGGATCGGCTCCGCCGGCATCGTTGTGTTCGGTGGGGCCGGCCAGTTGCAAGCCGGACTCGATATCCCAGGTGAGCAGCCGCCAGTCTTCATGGCGGCAAAGCTGGGCGATTTCGGTGAGGGCATCGTGATGTTCGTGGCTTTCAATCCAGATGCCGGTGAAGCAGGCGCGGACGTACTCCGACAACCGCTCGGCGAGCGTCATAGGGGGTTCTCCATGGGGAACAGGGAAGAGAAATGGCGTAGGACCAGCAGCGGCCCCAGAGATTGCGACGCGAGTTGTTGCTCGATCAGGGGCAGCGTCAAAAACCTTCGTTGAGCCGCTGCTCTTGCTGACCTGTGGCGAAGAACTCGCTGGTCAGCCTCTCGGACGTCTGGGTGCCCAGGGCTTCTTCGAGAAACGCACTGGCCTGGCGGCACGACGAGCCCGTAAAACCGCGGGTTTCGACGCGCGTTTCACCGGTGGGCGACACGATGATCTCGATGGTTTTCGGATTCGTCATGCACCACCTCCCACCTGCACGGTGAGCTTGATCGAGCCGTCGGCCAGCGGCTGCTCGGTGACGGTGTGGCCTTTCCGTCGGGCCTCCAATTTGGCTTTTTCAACGGCGTAGCTTTGAATCCAACCATCGAGGTGGCGCGGATCGCCCCATCGTCCGGAAAAGTTGTCGTACTTCAGCTCTCCGGTGTCGGTCTGACAGACAACCGGGAACCGCCAGCCGGGCAGTTCGACGCCCAGTCCGGTGGCTTCGGTGGTGAATAGTCGAAAGGTGCCCTGCACTGGCTGCGGCAACTTGAGCCGCTCGCAGGCGGCGGCAATCGCCGCTGGGTCACGAACCTGGGTTTGAATGGTCACAATGTGCGACATGTTTGCTCCTGAGAATGAAGTGAAGCATAGGAATTCGAGGATGCCTCCTAAATTCGACGAACGAACGTGGCATTAAGAGGGCAGGGTTAACCGGTTCGGGACATCGACAGATGCTCGACCACCACCCGCAAGACGTCGATCGACTTGCGGCGGCGTCCCCGCGGAACCGGATAAACGAGCAGTTCATTAGGAGCCAGGGAGTCGTCCTCTTGAGCATTAACGACCGCTTGAATCTCGGGCCAACGGTCGCCTGCCTTTAGTTCATGTTCCAATCGTTCCACGAACTCCAGGTCGGTCATAGGATCTCCTTTTTGTTGGATAACAGCGGGCTGAGTTGGCGCGCAGGCTGAGAACAAACCCTTGGGAACAGGCGTGGCTTAGGGAACTCTGAAGGACAAGCGGCCAAATGCAGAGAAAGTGGCCGAAAGGGCCATCGAGAAGAGGTGCATGGGCAGCAAGAGAAACGCCTGGCAGCCAAAGTCTGCGTTGAGCGGGCCCTGCGAGGGTTTACTGATCGCGGGTCATGGTTTCGGTAATCACCAGCGGGGCGTGAAGAGACATTTGCACGCGCTGCCCATCCTCAAACAGTTCGCCTTGGATATTCAACGAGCCTGTGATGCGGGCTGAAACGTCCAGCCGCTGGGCTAGCGAACGATAGATATGACCTTCGCCCGAGATCTTCATGGTGCCGCTGACAGTTTCGTTCAGCGCACATTTGCCTGTGGCGTCTAGCTGGAGTGAAAGGAGAGCACACGTTTCGCCGTTGAATTCGACCAGTTGCTCGAAGTGAATGGTCATTTGACCGGAGAAACCAGCCGCTTCGTACCCGCCCAAGTAGCGGCGCAGAGCGTCGCCACCCACGGACCACGAGTCGCCCACGCGTACTTCTCGGTCCGGCAGAACATCACCTTCCAAGTAGCTTTCGGCCAACTCGGTAATGGCGGCCGTTTGTTCCGGGCTGGGCGCGCCTCCCACCAGTCGGCCGCTCCACGTTTCTCCCCCTTTGGTGAGCAATACGGATCGGCCTGCCAAGGGAGACACTTCCTGAGTCTCCTCAATTTCACCCCCGATTGACATGGTCGATTGATCGAGTGACGACAGCGTGGCGACTCGCAGTCGCGTGGGCTGCCCGTCTTTGACTTCCAGCGTGTCGATTTCGACCACTGTTTCCAAGGATCCCTTCGCCGTGCCTTCCAGTATCTGATCGCCCTGACGAAGAGAAAAAGTTCCTTCCTCGAAGGTCATGGTGGTAACGCAGCGGACGATCTCACCAGGGGACGCTGTATCGCTCAGGTCGTAGGCCGGTTCGCCACAACCGCTCAGAAACAGTATGCAGGCACAGCCCCGCAGGATCGCATTGATTCTGAAAACCATGGTTGCCCTTTCATCAAAGTTGACTGGGGATGACCAGATAGTGCACGAAAATCTGGTCGAATTCGGCCCGGCTCAATTCGCGTTTGCCGCCGGTACCGTGATACAAAGGAGAAGGATCTCGAACGAGAATCTTAAGAACGTGAGGCCGCCCTGCTCGCAGCTCGTAAATCACGGCCGTCACCACAGCTGCATGGCCCACGCTCTGACCGGGCACGTGGTAGCCCACGATCAGCGGCAAGTTCCGTTCAAACTGCGTTTGCATCAGCTCAAACGATGGCGGGCCAAGGCCTGGGAGCGCTTCCAGGTGCCAGGAAGTTCCCGATCGGTCTCTCATGCGGCCGTTCAGGCTGAGCAGGATCTCCCGTGCCGATCCTGGTCGGTCGACCAGGCGCCCTTGAAAAGCGCGTTCCACGACCTGTTGTTGCGAAACGTCGATTCCCTGCGCCGAAAGGACCATTTGGACTGCCGCCGCCCAGCACCAGTTGCTCGCCTGCTGCTCGGCCACGTGGTAGTTCATTCGGGCCGTCGGCAGCCCCATCACCTGCACGCTGGAAGCACCAGCAGCTGAGGGTGGATCCTGCGAGCCGCAGCCGCTACCGATAATAATGAGAACGAACAGGAGCCAATCGCGCGGAATCAAATACGGATAACCTAAACAGTTCACCAGCTCAGCCCCATTCCTTGGTCAACTGCTCGATGTCGGCATTCCTCCGTTCAACTTCTTCCACTTGGGCTTGCAGCCGAGCCTCGCGTTCCGCGGATAGGCCGGGGGCGAGCAATTGCCGCGACAACGAGTTCAGCTCCGCATCATTCTGTCGCCAGCGAGCTTCAAGAACCCGGTAGGCATGGATTGGAATGAGACTCTTACGCGCGTATAAGGCTTCGCCCACGGCTTTGGAAGCTGCTTGGATGGTCGGCAACCGCTGCTTGATCGACAAAGCGGCCACCTGAGATGCTGCGCTTGCGGGAATCGCCCCCGTCGGCGGAGTTGCCGGAATGCGAGTTGGCTTCACGTGAAAGGCCTTCTTCGCAGCTGCTTTGGGCGTTTGTTTCAGGGCCGCCTTAGCAGCCTGCATCGCCGGCTTGCAGGCCGAGGGCAGCAATAGCAGTGTCACGCCCAGGCTGATGAGTAGGCATCGCAACATAAACGCCCCTTTCGGATGTGAAACTGGTTGGCAGGCCCGCGGAATCGGCCCCCGACCGCTTGCCCGTAGGTAACTCATAGTATGTAGACGGGTAGTATGCGTATTCCGCAAACTGGCTGCAAGAGTTTTTTCGGACTGGAGCGTCACAGCCAAGCTGCGGAGATACACAACCTTGGCCGACATACGTTCTCAATTTGGCGCCCGCTTGCGTGAAGCACGGCTGGCGAAAAATCTCTCGCAAGAGAAGCTGGCCGACCTGGCTGGCCTGCACCGCACGTTCGTTAGCATGGTCGAACGGGGAGAGAGAAACGTTACTCTGGCCACGGTCCAGAAGTTCGCCACCGCGCTGGACTGCCGGATGGCTTACCTGATGCCGGATGCGCGGGGCAAAGACTGAAAGAGGGGACGATTCACGGGTAGAAGAAGAAAAGGCTGCCACCCAAACTAGAACTCGTGCGACCATGACCAACCGCAAAAACGGTCCATGGTGTTCGTCGCATCGCTATCGATACCCATCACCCGTAGATAAGGGCTTCCACCTATTTATTATGCCCCCTTTTTTGCAATAATTTAGCTTCATCGGGGGCAACCAGCGTTGAGTAGTCGCATGAACGACTTCGCTCATCGTCTCTACGGCCAGGCAGATATATATAACCAAGCGAATAACTGTTCCCTCAATGGCTCGCTGAGCCAACTGCCACTAGGCTGCAAGTCTCGTCGCGGGATCTTCTTCTGGAATACGGATTCTCAAGCCTGTTGCGAAAGTCAGCGCTCCGCATCCTAACTGCTGGCGACACACAAACGCCTGCCTCCAGACCAGTCTCGGATGGCTATGGGCACCTAAATATTATGACGCGATTTCCTCATTTATTCAGGTTGGGCGCAGCTAAGTTAAGCCAGGAATGCACATCTATGTTAAGCGTCAGTCACCATTATTTCGACTTCTAATCCGACACCATTTCCAGCCTTTCCGTCGTATCTGAACGGAACAGAGTGATCTGGTCCTTTGGTACGTTCAGTTTCTGAGTGCCCCTCCCTATGGGTCGGATCAAGTTCGCCAAGTCGGAGGGAAAGTCAGCAGTATTGCGAAGTCGGTTCTTCGTCTGAGAGACGTAGGCGGGTCTTGTCCGCTCGCCAAACATAGTATTGTCAACCCCTGTTCCCATTCTGGCCTGCTCGCAGAGGATCCACATGAAATTCCAAAGCGCCGAATAGCGAATCCAATCCACCTCAATACAATTGCCTTTCCAATAGATCTCGCGCGGTCCTTCAACGAGCACCAGATTCCCAGCGGCGATGGCATCTTGAAGTTGATCCTCGGTCGATTTGGACCCGTCACCGATCTCGCGCAGCAACCATTGCCGAGTTGAATCGTCGATGACCTGCAGCGCAAACGCCGCTTCGATAATGGCTCGCGGCAGTGACACACCGCGAACCTTCATCCACATGCCGATCGTCCCCTTGCATTCGGTATAGGCCTGCTCAAGGTTTCCGCCCAACTGTTCGCGTTCCGCTGGCGTGAAGGTTCGATCCCAAATTCGCTGCGCACTTACCAGCGCTCGCAAGCGATGCCTATTACGATCCAATTCCTCCATCACGGCGGGGGGATAAGGTTTGTTTGTCGGTTCCTCGGGAGTCATGGCGTGTTGTTCTCGATGGTTATTGAGAGCGATAAAGAGACGGCGGTAAGCATCGAGCTCCCTCAGTACTTCATGGTTCATCCAATGCCGAGCGCTTTCCAGAGCGGGTCCTGATAGTGCTGTCCCCACGCCTTTCCGTAATGGTCGAACGCAACCTTGGGGGTATCGCCCATCAGCTCCGCCAAGACTTCAATCGAGCACCCCCGACCGCCTGTCCAGTATCCGGCCAACATCCGGTGTGCGAAGGTATGGCGGCAGGTGTAGCTGGAGAAGTTCGCCCGAACGGAGTCTTGATCCCAACCCAATTTCCCTCGAATTCTGCGGAAGTGGCCTCCCCCCGTCACCTTGAGCCAGACATTGCCTTGGTTGTTACGAAACAGCGGAATGTCAGAACCGGGTGGAGCCGACACCATCAACTGCCGAGTCAGGTCGGCCACTTCCTGCCGTACCGGGATCTTACGGGTCTTCTTGGTCTTGGACGAATAGACGCGCCACATCAGACCACGCGGCGTTTCTTCCACCGCTTCTGCCGTGAGGCGGGCCAATTCGCAGTAGGGACGGAGGCCGGTGTGTATGGCCGCCAACAGGAACTGGCGGAATGGTTGTTCCGCCGCCTCATAGAGGGCCTGTTCGTCCTCGGCGGTAAAGGACTGTAGCCGCGGTTGGGCGGTCGGTTTCTTGAGCCCTGTCAAGTGATGGGGCACGTCAAAATTATCCCGCGCATGATTGAACGCGGCCAACACCGAGGCGATGGCATTGCGACGCGTCGCAGGCGAACGCCAACTGGGATGAATTTCCAGCCAATGCTTAATATGCCCCTTGGTAAGTTGGCCCACCGGCAACGCGCCGCAATACGTACATAGCTCGTTAAGATGCCTCCGGGCGCCGTCCAGATGGCCGGCACTGAGCGTCCCGCTGGCCTCGCCCCGCTTGCAGTAACCCACGTACTTGGAGCAGACCTGGGCGACCGTCCACTGGCCTTCCTGGCGCGTCTCCGGCTCGGGACGCCATTGCCCCTCGACGCGTAACCGGGCCAGTGCCAATTCGGCCTCTCTGCGATTATGGAGCCCGCGGATGCGTTGCCCTTGGTCGTCCAGCAGTGGTTCGCGCTTACTTGTGCCGGGCGGAGTGTAATACCAGCAGTCGGTCTGCTTCCAGTGCCAGGCGGAATGCCGCGGCCGGCGGCGCTTGTTTTTTGAGTCTACCATGAACGTAGGTCTCCTTCGTTTACTTTCGCGAGCCTGCCGTTTTGCGGCTAGCGCGCTTCTGCTTGGCTGGCGCCGGCTTGCTGCCGCGAGTGGGTTTAGAGGAAGTCGCCTGTTGATTGGCTTCCACGGAGGGAGTTGCCGACGTCCCAATGGCGGCCCACAGCGGATCCTGATAATGCTGCCCCCACTCCTTGCCATAATGATCAAAGGCGACTTTCGGCGTGTCCCCCAGCAGTTCCGCCAACGTCTCGATGGAACAACCCACGCCGTTCGTCCAATAGCCCGAGAGCATCCGATGCGCGAAAGTATGTCGGCAGGCGTAGCTGGAATACTTCTTACGTACTGGATCCTCGTCCCAATGCAGCTTGCGTTTCAGGGACAAGAACCGCACGACACCGGTCATCCGCTTCCAGGGCTGGCCCTTCGTGTTGCGGAACAACGGCAGTCCCGAACCGCGCGGGGCGGATTTCATCAGCTTGCGGGTGAGTTCGGCCACCTCGGGCCGCACCGGAATCTTACGAGTCTTCTTGGTCTTGGAAGAATAAACTCGCCACATCATGCCCCGCTCAAATTCCTCCACGTCATCCGCAGTCAGCTTGGCCAATTCGCAGTAGGGCCGCAGGCCGGTATGAATCGCGGCAAACAGGAAGTCGCCAAACCGGGGCTCCACCGTTTGATAGAGTGTCTGTTCGTCCTCGGGGTTAATTGACTGCAAGCGAGGCTGGGAGACGGGCCGCTTGAGTCCCTTGAGCGGATTGACCACGCCAAACATTTCTTCCGCCCGATTGAAGGCAGCCACCACGATGGCAATTGCCGATCGATGGGTGGCTGGGCTGCGCCATGTCGCGTGGCTTTCCAACCAATGCTGGACGTGCCCCTTCTTAAGCTTGGCAACCGCCAAAGCGCCGCAAGAGCGGCAAAGATCTTTGAGGAACGAGAACGAGCCGTCTCGATGGCTCTGGCTCATCGTGCCACGAGCGAAACTGCGCTCGCAATACTCCAGATACTCGGAGCAAACATGGCCCACGAGCCATTTCTGGTGGGGCCGGTTTGAGTTGTCGTGGCCATCTCCGGCAACCTTGACTTGCGAGAGGGCCAAAACAGCCGCCGCCTTGTTTTCCAGGCCGCGGATGCGCTCCCCGTTCTCATCGAACAACGGCATCCGCTTCTTCGTGCCGGGCATCGTATAGTACCAACAGTCGGTCTGCTTCCAATGCCAGGCCGCACCGTGCGGCTGCCGCCGTTCTTTTCGCTTACGTCCCATGCTTCTCCCCATTCCCTTCGACGGGTTTGCAAAAACATTGACCCGTGCTCAGCTCGTGTCGATACTCAACTGCGTCCTGCCGATCCCCGTAGTTTGCCTTAGCGCCAACTGTCTTAAATTCTCGATCCCTCAGCCGGAAAAGCGGTTTCGACATGTCGCCTCGCCTACGTCTCGGGCCTCAGTCTCGATTAAATCGTGGTTTACTACACACAACGGCTACACTCATAGTTGTATCCATTCTGGTGGAATTTTCAATACAAGCGGCGTCTTGCGAGGAAAACAAGGCAATTTCTCGTGTACCTAATATCGTACTGATACTTGCCGACGACTTGGGCTGGCAAGAAACCGGCTTCAGCGGCTCCGATTTTTGCGAGACCCCGCACCTGGATCGACTGGCCAGCCAGGGCATGGTGTTTCGTCACGCTTATGCGGCCGCGGGAAACTGCGCCCCCAGCCGCGCATGTTTGCTCTCGGGCCAATACACCCCGCGACATGGTGTTTACGCGGTGGGCAGCACCAAGCGCGGTCCTGTTGAGTTGATGCGCTTGCTGCCCATCAAAAACAGCAGCGGACTTCCCGCAGCGGAATTCACGCTGGGCAAGGCCATGAAATCGGCCGGATATGCCACCGGAATGTTCGGCAAGTGGCACCTGGACGGCGCCCAAGGCAGCAAACCACAGGATCACTTCGATGTCGTCCAGGTGGAAGGCCATAGTTGGCGTGAAAACGCGGCCGACGATCCCAAGGGCATTTTCTCCATCACCGACGCCGCCTGCGAATTCATCGAAGCGAATCGCGAACGGCCATTCTTTGCCTATATTCCGCATTACGCCGTTCACACGCCCATTCAGGCGCGCCGCCCAACGGTCGAAAAGTTCAAAGAAAAGCCGCCGGGCAAGTTGCATCGCGACCCTAACTACGCGGCCTGCGTCGCGGAACTGGATGAGGGCATTGGCCAACTCATGAAGAAACTCGCCGAACTGGGGCTCGAAGAAAACACCTTGGTGGTGTTTACATCGGACAACGGCGGCACGATCGAATCGCAAGAACCGCTGCGTGGCAAGAAGGGATCGTATTACGAGGGGGGCATTCGCGAACCGATGATCGTGCGCTGGCCAGGTGTGGTCAAACCGGGCTCCACGTGCGACACGCCCGTGATCAATGTCGATTTCTACGCAACCTTTGCTGCGATTGCCGGGGCCAAACTGCCCGAGCAGCGACCGCTCGATGGCGCGAATTTGTTGCCGCTGTTCGAGGGCAAAGGCGAGTTGGACCGGCAAGCCGTCTTCTGGCACTTTCCCGGTTACCTGAATGGTCCCGTGCCGCGCGGACGCGATCCGGTGTTTCGCACGCGGCCTGTCAGCGTAATTCGCAAAGGAGACTGGAAGCTGCTCCTGTATCACGAGGAGTGGCAACTGGACGGAGGGCGCAACAAGCTGGCCACGAACGACGCCGTGGAACTTTACAACCTCGCCGCCGATCCTCGCGAACTGAAAAACGTGGCGACGAGCAATACCGACAAACGCGACGAACTGATCGCCGACCTTCTCGGGTGGGCAACCCGGACCGAGGCTCAATTCTGCACGCAGCCAAACCCCCAGTACCAACCACCCGAAGCCCAAACCAAGTGATGGATCCCGGAGCAAGGGGCTAAGTCGCGGCGGCTATTTTTCAATGGAGGTCGATGACAGTTCCCACCGCGTGGGTCCAATCGCGCCGTCGAAGGTGCCTTGGCCATAGGCCCAATAGTGCGGCGCGATCTGCAACACTTGAGCCGTTTGCAACTGGCCGGGGTAAGGCAATTGAAGATCGACATCGATGTGCATCACCAGCATGTCGCCTGGATCGTCGCCAACGAAATCTTGGACAGGGCGCGATTTATCCCCGTTGGCATTGGTCGGCTCGACCGGTACCCAGCCAACTCCCTTCGCGTAAAACTCCGCTCGCATATGAGGTTGATTGTGCTGGCCATCCGGGGGGTCTTGCGCGTCTCTTCCGGGTTGAATGAGGCGCCCCACGAGCACCCGAGCGGGAACTTTATTGGCGCGCATCGCGGCCACGAACAGGTACACCATGCCGCTGCAGTCGGTGGCCGATTGTTCGCACACGACCGAGGCCTGTTTGTCCGCAATGAGAAACTGGTACCGAAAGTCCGAGCGAATCACCTCCAGGACCCGGGCGGCAAAATCGAACGGCTGCTCACCGGGCCGCATGCGAAGTTGCTTCTTGTCGAGCCAGGTTTGAAACGATGGCTTGCTAAAGTCGATGGCGTTGCTCGCCGAGGTGTAATACTTCGTTTCGTTGGCCGAAAGCGGAGCCACCCTCGGAATCGGCGAGCCTGGACCGATGGGCACGAGCCTTCTTGCCCGCAGTGTGGCTTCCACCTTCAAACCGAGTTGAAGTTTTGCGCCAGGCATCGGGGTTGCCAGCATGATGTCGGCCCGACGTACCTTGCGGCCCACCGCGCTTTGCTCGGCAACGACGACCGTTTTGGGATCGCTCTCAATTTTCAGCCGGATTTGCGAGGGCAGTTCCGGCGGTTCGGGCAGGTACACCATCCACCGGCTCACGGCGAAGTTCTTCGTGTAAACTTCGTAAGTGATTTCAGCCTTGATGGCTTGACGATCCGTGATCTCGATCCGGTAAGTCGGAGCCGTGGCCTGAGCGGCGGCCACGGCCACTAGAACCAACCACGTTGCCACACCCCAGGTTGCCCGGTGCAATACAACGATCATCGCATGCTCTCCATTTTGTCGAGCCAAACGGGGTTAACTGTCGCTGACATGGTTTCCAGGCATGATCAATCGCCGCGAGTACGCGACTCAGTGAGAAATGCTGTCAATACACCCGGCGAATAACCGTGCGACTCCAACGGAATTCAGCGACTTAGCCTACGATACAAATCCGGGGCCGGAAAGCCGAAACTCCACGGAGAAACGCTCTGGGAACCGCGGTCCGGGTCGCACTCTTGCAGCGGACGAACGCATGGTGCGTGGCGTCAACAAGCACGAAGTTGCCCTGCGATTCAATGCTCGATGTCTTGCTAGTCGAGCACGAAATCGTCGAAGCGAATTTCCATTTCGATGTTGCTCGAAAACAGCAGGCGATGAACCCATGCACCGTTCTCGAAGGCTACTTCATGATAACCAAGGTCGCCGTAGCCTCTTGGGCCCCCCAGGCCTGTTTCAGGTTCTGCAAGGCTGGTGTATGAACTGACTCCCAGGTACTGCACATGGACTTTGCGGAGTCCGCCGCGGCCATCGTCGGTGTCAATATGCATGTCGAGCGTCTTGCCTGCCACATCGATTCGAAGGTTTCGCAACCACCCATCATGCAGCGAAACGGACTCGTGGATTTCGACGAGCCCTGGGGGAGGTCGATCGCGAATGGCATCAAAGTGGACTTGATATGCCGAAATAGCATCGCCGGAATCGTCGCCGTGCCACCATTCGATTGTGAAAAAACGCACGGGTTTCTTCTCGCATTGAAGGTACTTGCTGAGAATGCAGGGCAACGGATCACGCCTGCCGGTCGAGTGTAGCCGTATTCCTGGTTAATATTCGCGGCCGGCGAAGTTCTCAGGCAGGGGCTCGTGTCGGGTAATGCCGAAACGCCCCGGCAACGCCAACCTCCCCGGTCAGAACATGCTACACTCCCCATGTTCAGGTACGGCAATGGATAAATAAATGATCGGTCTGGCAGAAGAGACGAAAGCGATCGCAGATACCATGAACTTGTTTGCCGCCATACCCGCCAGCATGGCCGAGGAGTTCACCGAAACTCTGCTCGCCGCGGGACGTGTGCGGATCGAGCGAATCGTATCCGAGGGCCATGCATCGCCGGCAGGATTCTGGTACGACCAGCCCGAAAACGAGTGGGTCCTGCTCGTTCAAGGCGAGGCACGCTTGCGCCTGGAGAACGAGGTTGTTGACCTGAAACCCGGCGACTGGCTCAACATTCCCGCCCACCAAAAGCATCGAGTGGAATGGACGACACCGCATGCGCCAACGATTTGGCTGGCGGTATTTTATCGTTCACACGATGGCGATTGATGCAGGCGATGCGAACTACTTAGCGTGGTGTCGGCGGACAGACTTCGGCGGTTGCAGTCGCTGTTTGCGTTCCTTTTGGGTGGGCTGGTAGCCGTACCGGATGGCAAACCATTCCGCATATCGTTCGCGATCGACATAGCTATTGTTGCGCAAGTCGAGCAGGTGGCCCAATTCGTGAATCAAGATGTTGTTGAGGTAGAAATCGCGGATTGCCGCTTCGGTCCACACCAGCCGCCAGCCGGTAGGACCGTCGGCTTCCCAGCGCCCACCGTACATCCGCGCTTCATTCCATTGACTGGGATGCGGCGCCCGACTGAAATACTCCACTAGGCTTTCTTCGATGGGGTAAATGTAGATTGCCGCCCCCCACTGCATGCCATAGCAGGGAAAACTTTGTTTCTTTCGGGTGACCCGGCTCAGTTGCACCACTTCCAGCGGCGCGGTAAAGGAAGACGGCAAGATGCTCAAGCGTTCGCGGATTTCGCTCTCGGTGACCACATGCCGATAGCCACGGCCTGGAGGTTGAACCACGAATCGATAGCTATCACTACGCTGACCGGTAGGCTCGTGCCAATCCTCCGGCGGCAAGAACGGCAAAAGAACATTGCGCCCACCGCGGTAACGCTTGCTGCGAGGTACGCCATGATTCAATTTATTGGCGATCGAAACCACGCCTGCCTGATAGGCCGACGCGGCTCGGATGTTGTTCATCCGCTTTCGTTGGTTGCTCATGCCTGGCGGGAATCGTAAGGAGGCGCAAAAGCCCTTCCTTGGGGAGCAGACACCGCAGGGCTGCCCATCCAGGTCGATCCATCGGAGGGACCTCGCCGACCGCGGGAGCAAGCTGCCGCGGCGAGAGGCTGTAATGCCATCCTAGACGCGGCCAAAACCCAATTTCAAGTGAACAGCGCAAGTCACCAGCAACCCTAGGATTGCGCGGCCAAGAAAATCTCGAGTCCTGGCGGACAACGCACAGCGCCCAAAAGTGTCATCGTATTGACTTCAGTCCGGCATTTCAGTCATTCCCCCGGCTCCCAGGGCCTTATCTCGATCGTGATATTCAACACAAAGCATTAATTTATATGATATTGCGAAGCATTGCTCTCCACGGTTCCGCAAGTGTGGTCATTTTGGTCCTGGCCGCCCTAATTGCCTGGTTTACATCGTTTGTGTGCCTGGAACTGGGCGACTCGGGAATCGCGCACGTCTTAAGTGTCATCAAAACGATTTTTTTCGGGCTGGCTATTGGCCTGCTGTCTGTCGTCAACCTGATACAAGTTTTGGTCGCGCTGCGCCTCATCGTCTACCCCACTGGCAATTTAAGATTAACCCCACCCTGCCAACCGTCGGCTTGACAGTCGCTTGCTGGGTCTTCATCATTTCTTCACTAACGAGCGGGCGAATTCCGCAGCTTGCACACAACCATAAAAAGGGGGGTGCGGGCGTTGAGCGAATCACCGCGCGAGCCGCGTGCCGATGGCAGACCTCCCCAATTGAGATAACGCCTGGGGCCACTTGCTGCCTGCAAGCAGGTGACGTCGCGCGTCGCCGCCATGCATGCCATGGCGTTTCATCCTCCCATTTGATTCCGCTTCCTTCGCAATTGCTGCCTCTCCATGTCCCGAGCGACCCTCAAAACCAAAATGCCGGTAGTGGGTCGTCTGCTCTGCTTTTTGGGATTGCTGTTCCTGTTCTTGGTTGCCGTGGAATTGATGTCCCTCACCATGAAAACGGTGGGGCAGGGAGCAGCCAACGCAGTATTGCAAAGCTTGGATAATCCGTTCGCTGGCCTCGCGGCAGGCATTCTGGCCACGGTGATGGTGCAAAGTTCCTCGGTCACCACGCCGATGGTCGTGGCAATGGTTGCCTCGGGACAAATCTCGATCGAGCATGCCGTGCCGGTGGTTATGGGGGCCAACATCGGCACTTCGATCACCAATACGCTGGTCTCCCTGGGGCACGTAACGCGTTCCGACGAATTCCGCCGGGCATTCGCCGGGGCCACCGTTCACGACTTTTTCAATCTGCTTGCGGTAGCCGTGCTGTTGCCCCTTGAGCTTGCCACCGGCTTCTTGCGCCATACGGCAACTTGGCTCACGAACTTGGGATTTGCCGGCGCCGATGCCTCGTTCGAAAACCCCGCAACGGCCGCCGTAAAAGTCGCTGCCAAGGGCATCTATCGCCTGGTCGATGCAATTCCCGGCCTGGCGGGCGGCTGGCTGGCCGCGGCGCTGATGATCCTGGCATTGACCCTGATCATGGTCACGCTGTTTTTCATTACCCGACTGATGAAAACCCTGTTGGCCGACCGCATTGAAAACTGGTTAAATCAAGTTCTCGCGCAAAAGGGTATGCTCGGGATTCTTGTCGGCATGGTGACCACCGTGGCGGTGCAATCGTCGAGCATCACCACGTCGCTCTTGGTACCCATGTTCGGGGCAGGCGTCCTGACGCTGGAGGCCGGTTTTCCCATCGTCGTGGGAGCCAACCTGGGAACCACCATTACGGCGTTGCTGGCGGCGTCGATCACCAATCCAGCTGGCATGACCATTGCACTGGTGCATTTTCTGTTCAATGCCAGCGCCACGGCGTTGTTCATACCCATTCCGGCACTCCGGCGATTGCCCCTGCTGTGTGCGCGGCGATTGGCAAACGCCGCAGTCGTCAATCGGCTGTGGGTATTGATTTACCTGGGAACCACCTTTGTTGTGCTACCGATTCTGGGCATTTTAATCTGGGGAAGTTGATTCCACCGGTCATGAATCGGACGAACGATGGCACGAACGAGCACGACATTCCCCCGCCCAATCTAAATTTACTTCGATTCGGAACATAAAATGCCCTGATAAGACTCCCCTTGGGGCGGTCGAATCCGTCATGAATAGCTGGCTAACTCGGTTGATTTTAATCGTTATGTATTCGCGGCAAACGGATTGAGTTCCCGATGAAGTGATTGGGGCCCATCGAGGCCGAACCAAACCACGGAGTGGATCACGATGTTCGAATGGTTTTCCAATGTCTCTTCGGGAGCGGCCGGCTTGGACCGCATGCGCGAAGAGTTTTGCCAAATGCTCGCAGCCGGCCGACACGTGTTCGACGCCGCTGCCAATGCCCTGCTCGGAGGGACTGATCTGGACACCATTCGCGCCGATCTGTTCAAGACCGAAAAACGAATCAACAAATCGGTCCGCCAGTTGCGACGCGAGATCGTCGTGCATTCGTCAGTTCACGGCCCAGCCACGTTTCCTTCCTGCCTGGTGTTGATGAGTATTGTCAAAGACGCCGAGCGGATCGGCGATTACGCCAAGAACGTATTCGATCTGGCGGCCATTGCGCCGGGCCGAATCGAAGACCCCCGGCGCACGGATCTCACCCAGTTGAAAGACGGCATCTCGCAGTTGCTGGCGGATTGCCGCGATGCGTTTCACGACAAGGACCGCGCAGCTGCCCTGAAACTGATCGGGCGCGCCGAAGAATTGGAAGATCACTGCGATGCCGAGCTTCGCAGCGTGGTGCAGGAAGAGCCCCCGCTGGCGGCTACCTTTGCCCTGACCTACCGCTACTTCAAACGCGTGGCCTCGCACGTGTTCAACGTCTTGACGAGCGTGGTTCAGCCAGTCGATCGCCTCGACTTCTCCAAGAAACTTCCCCTGCCCGAAAAAGTGGCGCCGCAAGCGCCGCGCGAACCGCCGGAGCAGCCGTAGCGGTTTCGCCTGGCAATTGGGATTGAGCCGTGCAATACCCTGTTTCGCTGCGGGCATCGGCCGTTCATACTGGCGGCACGGTTGCTTAGCTTTCAGCCTGCTATTTCTGAAGTGCCAGGAGTGCTGCTCATGTTCATTCGATTTGTCGCGCTTCGCACGCCGCTGGCGATTGCGCTGGTTTCCGTCGCCGCCGTCTTTGGAATCGCTGAGGCCTCGCGGGCTGCCGACGAGGCGCCGCCGCTTCAACGGAGCGGTCCCAAGGTACTATTCCTGGGCGACAGCATCACGGCCGCCGGCGGATACATCAACTACCTGGAGACGTGGAAACTGCTTTATGCCCGCGATGAAGTACCCACGCTGATCAACATGGGCCTGGCAAGTGAAACGGTCTCAGGATTGTCCGAACCCCATCATCCCTTCCCGCGGCCCGACGTTCACGAGCGACTCGACCGGGTGCTGGCCGCGACCAGGCCCGAGGTGGTCGTGGCTTGTTATGGGATGAACGACGGCATTTACCACCCTTTTTCGCAGGAGCGGTTTGCCGCATACCAGGAAGGCATTCAAAAACTGGTGCGGAAGGCCTCGGCCGCGGGCGCCAAGCGGATCATCCTACTGACGCCGCCGCCGTACGCCGGGGCTGTTTCGCCCCAGCCGCAGCCGGAGAATGGCAAAGACTTCGGCTACAAGACGCCCTACGCGAAGTATGACGACGTGTTGGCCCGCTATGCGCAGTACATCCTCTCTTTGCACGACCAGCCTGGCGTGGAAGTGGTGGACGTTCGGACGCCGATTCTCAAGCATCTCAAGGCCTGTTTTGGCCGCGACCCGATCCATCCGGCGCCGCTGGGGCATGAGATCATGGCGGAAACGCTGCTGACGCACCTGGGCAAGAAGACCGGCAGTCGGTTACTCGAAACCGGCCAAAGCGACCATGCCGACGACGAACGCTGGCAAGCCGTATTCAAGCTGGTTTCCGAACGCCGAGTGATTTTCGATCGCACCTGGCTGGCCGAAATAGGCCACAAGCGTCCGGGAGGCGAGTCGAAGCTCACCCTGGCCGAGGCACAAAGCAAGGCCGCGGAAATCGACCGCAAGCTTGCCGAGCAGTTGGGCAAGTAAGCCATTCCGGTCGATCGTAGCGACTGCAGCGATTTTGCGGCCGCTGCCAACCTACCAAACGGCAGCACGAACCGCGAATCAGGTTCGCGCAGAGCCCTATGCACGACCGCAACTTTCGTTCAGAACATGATTTCGAGTTTTGTCGGCGAAACCGCTCCGATTCGTCTACAGCGAGCCAGCCTTGCGGTCGATACTACTACTGCAACGAAAAGTTGCCGGGAGGGCGGGGCCATGAGGCCCCGTTTCAGGATAGAGATCATGGCAGCTCGACGGATCGATCTGCCATGATCTTTTTTTATGCGCCGCGACCGAAGAGCAGAAAAAGCCGCTGCATCCACTACGGCAACTCGCGCGGTTCCACCTTAGGCACTTCGCCGCTGAGGGCCTTGAGAAACGCCACGAGGTCTTCGATCTCGGTGAAGCTTTGCCCCAGTAGCGGCTCGATGTCGAGTTTCTGCCCTGCGGGAGCGCTGGCCGGTACACCGCGATAATAGAAGGTGACCACATCGGTCAGCGTGGCCAGCGAGCGCTGAGCCACGGCCCGGGTGGTCGCAGCTTTCTTGAGCAATTCGGGGTTCAGGTCGGTGGAGGGACTCGGCGCGGCGGGCGGCGCCTGGCCGGCCGCGTCACGCCCCACGGCGCTCAGCGCCCACAGAAGGGCCAGAGCGACCCCGGTCCGAAATATGGTCGATCTCATGGCGGGTAGCTCCCTGAGAGAAGTGCCCTCAGCGTTTCGGGCGAATCAGCACCGGCCCGGGACTCGGGGCGGCAGGCAGCGGAACGACGCGCTGAAAGAGGACCGGCTTGCCTTCCACGGGAACCAGGAAGGCTTCTCCGGGGACAAAGATCCCGCCTCCCCCCGGCTGCAGCGCGCCGGAAATCGGCGGACCGACCAGCTCCTTCAACGCCTTCTTTTGCGCCGGCGTCAGAACCGCCAGGATCACCTGCAGGACGGCGCGGTTGTGCTCGGCCAACGTCTTCTGGTAGTCCCGGAAGTCGCTGCCCTGGACGAACAGCCCCCGGGTGGCCAGGGCGCCGTC
>JAANMW010002232.1_pt1 | contig 17949 bp, 10 predicted proteins | sample 7279671 | NCBI WGS metagenome assembly JAANMW01 (sample SAMN14094541, study PRJNA606508) | bioreactor metagenome | isolation source: A lab-scale SPAN reactor treating ammonium-rich wastewater day 247 | place: Ireland: Galway | collected 2017-09-19
GGAAATGCAGATACGGCAGTTAGACGTGAACAATCAAAACTGGTATCGACCCCCAATTGAAAAGGCGACGACGCTGCTAAGGCGATAAAGTGGGGTATATAGCGTGCAAAAGCATGGCAAAGATATAAAGCATCATCGCCGTTTGGGCAGCCAATATGAATATGTTGGCCAAATACGGTAAATTGTTTTGCTAAAAAACCATATTGTTCAGAGACGTTAGCGAATCGTTCTGTAGGAAAAATACGTTGCTTTTTCCATTTTTGAAAAGCATGCGTACCACCCCCGCAGATCCCAATGTTCATTTTTGAGCAAACGCTTATTAAGCTCGCTTGGATGAGTTGAATTTCAGCGAGCATGGCATGATAGTGAAGATGAATATCAGAGTTCACTTCTATCATAGATTGGGTAATTTCAGGTTTAATAGAATGATAAATTAAACTGTTTTTTAAACGTCGCAGTAGATCGGCTGCTTCCATCGTTAGATTATAATGATGTAAATCGATGAGCTGGAGTTCTAATTCAATCCCCATTGATAACTCAGCAGAGCCTTGAAAAGGGGGCAATGCTGTATTCATGCAGAATTCCTTGAATCAGTTGATTCGAGTAATGCCTCACCCGCATTTATAAAAGCATATTGTGCTGCAATAGGACCAAGGACATTTGAAATAGCGACCACGCTTGTAATCACAGGAATAATTTCAGCCCCTAATTGGACATTGGCGCTATGGATGACACTTGCCATACCAATTGTTAGCCCCCCCATGGGATACAAGGCTAAGCTAGTAGAAAATGTTTGTGTTTTAGAGAGGCTACTCATTTTGGCGAATAAAGAAACTGCGGTAAACTTTGCGAAGAGTCTTGCGCAGAGAATACCGATAATGGGTAAAGCAACAATCTGTAAATTGACTAATTGCAAATGAACACCGGTGACCACAAAAAGCAACACAAAGAACATTCGACCAAACCAGCCAAAATCAATTTCCATGAAAGATTGTTTACGATCAAGGTTGCGTGCGGCAAATCCATAGATAAACAAGCATAAAGAAGCAGATAATGCGAAGGTATTCGCTAAACTAATTGCAATGATAACGGTAGAAACATATAAAACGAATTGATTTTCTTTATTTTTACCAAGTAAGCTGATGGTTGCTTTGGTACCAATAAAAATTAGCATTCCCAACATCATAGAGCCTGCAATCTGGTAAACAGAATGCAAAGCTGTCATCGAATGAAAATGTAGTACATCTTGTGTGAAAGGGAGTACAAAGGTAAAAAGAATAAGGCCAATAAGGTTGTTTGTACTTGTTAAGAATAGAGTGCGCCGTGTCACAGCGCCTTCTGCTGAGAGATCACGAGCAACCATCATCACTACTGCCGGAGAGGTGAGAATACTTAAAATAGCGATTAAAAGACAGACTAAAAAAGAAAAACCCGTGAATAATAGAACGATTAATATAAAACCAAACGTCATCAGGGGTTCGAGTAAGGCCATGAGCAGCAAGCCTTTATCATGCCGTAACCAATTGACGTCTAAATTGCGTCCCAATTCAAACATGATTAACCCAAGACAAATATCGATAAAGAGTGAGCTATGAGCAAGTAAAGATTGATCGACAAGTCCTAAAGCGTGCGGGCCGATAAGAAATCCAACAAAAATATAACCTGATAAGTCCTGGCTGTTATAGCGATAGAAATATTTACATCCTCAATGAGAATCAAGACTTTTTTCGTTTAAAAACATGGGTGCAATTTGAAGAAATTTATGAGTTAAAAGCCCAAGATTTGTTAGATGCGCATTACAAAGGATTGGTTGAAGTTAAGGGACAGTTAAAAGAAAATACTATAAATTCAATAATTAAGTGTTTAAAAAAATCCCAAGATATAACGAATTATCAATTGTCCTTATTGTCCTGAAAATCCCGTCAAACCAGGGGTTTCCTCTTTATGACAACTGTTTCCTACAGCACCCTGAATGAACTTTGAAAGCCCTGTAGTTATTCAGTGTTGTTCCAGTTATCCACCGCATGACTTATTGTTTGCCTTCAATAATTCTGATTTCCTTAATGGTATCCATCTTAAACATTGCCACGCTTATCGGGTGTTTGGGGTCCGAGAGTTCTTTATATACTTTCTTGATGACCGCAAGTTTCTTTTCATTGCTCCAGTCGTTTTTGAATTCCGGCAGTTTGGCAATGTGCTTTAGCATTTCACCATTGGCGGTTTTGATTTCTTCGGGGAAATAGAGTTCGTACACCATTCCGTCTATGACCGATTCAAAGAGGCCGGACTCCTGTTCTAAATTCCGTTCTTTGCAGAACAGGATACAATCGACCAGGATTTCGAAGGGAAGTTGGGATTCAGGAGAAAGTTTGGGAACGGGGAGCAGTTCGACAAAAACCTTCTTATACCGGAATGTGTTCCCGCGAAGATCGCCGCCCGCATAAAATGTTCTGAAAGCGTAGGTAAGGAGCTTTGAGTTGAGCAATGCTGTTAAATACTTTAGCCGTTCGCCAGTGACAATGAAGGTCGTTGCTTCTGGGTAGAATAAATTTGTATCGTAGTGAAAGGCAGAATCAAAAACGATTTCGGCGTAAAATATCTTTTCTTTTTCAATTTCATTCAAATATGCACAGTTGCGCAAATTTGACCAGTGGTCTCCGTGATCATAGCGTTTTTCAACTTGCCCTTCCATAATCTTATTGATTCTACTCAAATACTCCCAAAGAGCCGGATAATCTTTCTTCACATCAACCCGCGGTATACGATGCCCATTCTTATCGGTATAACCATTATGCGTATTTATCAACCACAAATCCGCGAACTCTGCCTTATATCTCTTAATGTCCCTACCCCGCAATATCGGCTTAATAATTTCCGCGCTCTTCGGGTCTTTAGCAATCAACTCATCTTTCTTCTTCCCATCAATAATGAACGCTTCATTTAATCCAGTCAATATTCCTCGATAAATCGAGATATTCCAATCCTTCAATGGCACGCCGATTTCTTCAATCCGCTTCTTGATTGCAGTTTGCTCACCCTTGACAACAACAAACGAATTCTCATTGAACAAAGGCTCGCATTCCCCTTGTTGCACAAGCAAATCATCAAGAGACACATTGCTTGCATACGCCTTACTTAAATCCCACGCTCTGGTTTTTACTTCCTGTTTGTCCTTCTTCCAAACCAGAATATTTGTATAGGTAGTTGCATTCTCAAAAATCGGAGAATCACCAAAGTCAATTAACTGTGAAATAGTACCATTACCCGTGAAGAACTTCCTCATCACCCTCCCATAATTAGCCCGCATCCATTTATTGCTCGTAATAAACGTCAACACGCCACCATCCTTCAGCAACCTGTATCCCCGTTCATAAAACAAACAATACACATCTCCAGTCTTTGTATATGTCTCATACTTTTGTTTTTCCCAATCTTTCTGCTGTTGCTGCATTCCGGAAAAGTTCTGTATCTGCACATACGGCGGATTCCCAATCACTACATTAAATCCTTCTTTTAATCCAAACATCCACTCAGGATCAAAAAAATCTGCTGATGCGTTCTGGTCATAGAGGTCAAATGCGACGACTTGCCGGGCAGTGGTGTTGTTCCAGCCGTCATTTACCAAAAGTCCTGCAATGTCCTGACGCAGTTTTTTGTCCTGCTTCTGGCATTGAAGTTTTTCTTTTCTGGTTTTAGCGTTAAAGTACCCATGGCGCATTTCCTTTAATTCTCTTTCGAGTCGCTCTATCTCAGGATTTCTAAAGGATAATTGCCCTTGTGGTTTATCCAGTGCAATCAGCGTATTGGCTGCCACAAATTTTGTTTCGAGATTCGGCAGGGAGCGGATGCCGAGGTTTTCCTTGCCGGGCTGTTTTTTCTCATCAATAATGAGTGAGATAAAAAACCGAAGCTTGGCTATCTGCACGGCTATGGGTTGTATATCCACACCGTAAATACAGTTTTCAATCAGGTAGAGTTTGCGACCGTAGTCAAGCTCATTGTTCTCAAAGGCTTCTTCAATATCCTGAATTGCATGCTCCCTTATGTTCGGGTCGTCAATCTGTAAAGCCTTGCCTACCTGTCTTTGTTTCCACAGTTCGTTTCGCGGGTCAAGCTTATGCAGAATATGCACCAGCTTATGAAGTATGCCCATGGGGAAAGCGCCCGATCCGCAGGCAGGGTCGAGTATTTTACAGTTATCAATTGCCGAGATTATTAGTTTTGTTTCTCCTTCTGTAAAATCGAGGCGTTCGTCTGAATAAGAAAGCAATTTTCTTAACCGTGCCTTTAACGTATCAGGAGCATCCTTGCTCCTGACTATTCTGACAAGAGAGCAACTGTCAGCAAGGATACCTCCACCAACAGGAATGTTGGCGGTACTTTCGGTCCAGCTTTTAGCACAATCAGGTAAAGTGATCCCTGCTTTTGCAGGGTTTTGACGTATGTAATTGCGTATGGCTTCAAATGCCTCTCTGTTTCTGACAATGTGTTCATATGATTCATGCATCCATAGTTGTCCTTTTCCCCCTGCATATTTATTTATCTGATTTGCTGTATAAGACTTCCAGGAGTGCAAAATATCAGTCAAATTGTAGTTTTTTAGTGGTTTAACTAAAACATGAACATGATTTGGCATGACTACCCATTTATCGAGTATATATCTCTGGTTATTAAAACAGAGTAATGCATCGGCAATGATCCGTGCATATTTTTCTTCTCTTAATATGCAACCGCCCGCCCCCTTATCTAACCATTCTTCTACTCGCTTTGAAAAAAGTCTGTAATATTCCTTTAATTCTTCTGTCGAATATTTACCTTCTTTGTTTTTTGGATGATTTTTTAACCATGTTTCCCGATCCTGTCTTAATTGCTCCACCTTTTCTTTTGGTATGGAGTCGGCCAGTCTGAAAGTAACAAAATAAAATACATCTTCTTGCTGCCAATGGGGTAGATTCCCCTGATGGATTTTGATTTCGTCATAGGGATTGAAGAAAGGGTAGTTATAGTCATTTCCGCCAGCAGGGATGCTGGCAGTACTATCAGGAGGAATGCTGGCGGTACTTAGATACGCAATGAGCGATTCGTCCACCATGTAGTTTACGATCTCACGGGGAGTATAGAACGAACCTGTTTGCTTTCGTGCCGTAGTTTGTGTTTCGGGGTTATAGCTTGCCAGAAGATTTTCGAATACCTTGCCAAGAAGTTCGGGATCAAGGGCGATTTCTTCTTCTATAGGCGTATTTTCAGCAACCGTGAACTTATAGCTGTTTAAAAGATTGATAAGCCCTTTTACTTTATACTTTTTGTTTTTGGTGCCATAAATTTCATTCAAATCAACCTCTAGCTCATCATTGAAAAACAGGAAGTCAGGGACTTTTGCCTGCTTTTTAGAATTTCTTGAGAATCCATCTGCATATACAATTTTTCCTTCGTCATTTGGCTTGTCGAGGCAATCAAAAAGACCACCATTTAAAAAAGGGGTATCACTGAATACCTTAATAGCCTCTTTTTCTTTTATCGAAAACTTATCCGCATAACGAAACAGATTTTTTACACCATACTCATTTTTATTTTCTGGAAAAGAGCCTTCTTTAGCAAAAGCACGTTCGCCCATATTTTGATTGAGTGTGCCGAAAAAAAGGTTTTGTAAAATAGCTTTATAGTAGGTATCAGACCTCTCGTTTTTATTGAAGTTGTTTAAAATAGTGCTTAGCTGATTTTTATTGAAAAGTATCTCCGGAACAAGGTCTTTTTCTTTAATAAACCAGATGAATACCACCCGTGTGATTAAACGTATCAGATTAGTAGCGTTTCGGATATCTTTTTTCTTCTCAACATCATCCGGGAATTCCACATAGTCCATTGCCCAGAAATACCAATTGGCAAGTTCCCTGAAGAAGCGTTTGTTGAGTTCGGAGGTGTCTAATGTCTTCTGCCAGGCTTCGTGCAGTTCCACGAAATTGGTGAAGCCGTGTTTGTTTTTGAGTTCATCAAATGACAGGTCGAAAAGGATTTCGATGTGGGCACGGTGGGTACCCGACACATTTTCCACCCCCGTCCTGTGGACACCCCCGCCAGCGGGGGATATGCGGACGTCTTTGATAAGGGTGACTTTTTCCAGCACGTCTTTGTTATCATCCCGTTTGTGCAGCCTACGGTTGATGACAGAAAGTGTGAGTAAAAAACCGTGTTTGAATAAAATCATTACTGGCATTGGGAACAGGCGGTTTACTTCACGGGTGATGTGCGATAGCTCAGTTCTGCTGTAGTGCTCTTTTGCCAATTCAATGGTAAAAAACAAATACGTTTCAATAACGGTTCGATCAACCTGCCTAGTATCAAACAGAGACAATTGCCTTGACATTTCTTCCTTAGAAAGCTGGAAAAGCAGGTCAACATATTTCCACTCTTTTACTAATGCCTTGTTTTCATCGAACCTGGATTGATCATCTATGAAAGAATCTTTGAATGTAGCATAGGTAGGCTTTCCCAAAGGTGCCTGGCGTTCAGTAATATAACCAAGGACTTGAAACAGATTTAATGCATTTTCAGAAAGGTTACCGTTGTCAAATTGCTGGATGGCTTCCTTTATTTTTTGTCTGAGGTCTTTACTCATTTTCAATATTGCTTTAATTCATTCCTTACGAAATTTTCTAATTGCTCTTTCGATGGTAATTCCACTAAATATTTTGATACAAATACCGTATTGTCCATTCCTGCAGTAGCATATTGCACCAATGCATCGTTTTTGTTTGTTACCAACAGGATACCCACCGGAAGGTTATCATCATTTCGCATTACCTCGGCTTTATAGTAATTGAGATAGGTTACCAATTGGCTTATGTTGGCGTGCTTAAACTCTTCAATTTTCAGTTCTACCAACACGTGGCACTTTAAAATGCGATGATAAAAAACAAGGTCTATAAAAAAGTATTCATCGCCTATGAGTATTCTTTTTTGCCTGCCTTCCAAACAAAAGCCATTGCCCATTTCCAAAATAAATTCCTGTAAATGGTCCAACAGTCCCTGTTCCAAATCGGTTTCTTCAACTAATGCCTTCTGCGGCAAACCCAAAAACTCAAAGGTATACATATTTTTGATAAAATCGGTTGGCTGCATCGGCGATTCAACCGTTTCTTTCACCAAACGCGACAGCTTATCTTTATCCTGAGAAAGCCCCATTCTCTCAAAGTACAGGGAGTTGATCTGTCGTTTTAGCTCTCGTACACTCCAGTTACCTTTCATAGCTTCCACTTCGTAAAAGGTGCGTTTGAGGGGATCGTCAATTGAAAGCAATTGAACCAGATGAGTGTAGGAAAGTTTGTTGATAAGTTTATCAGGTGGTACCATCAAATCTGATGGTAAAGATTGTGCAATCAATAATTGCCCTTTTCTAGCTATTTGAAAATAAGACGTTTTTAATTGGGCAATCGGTGATTGCCCAATTTGACCTGACTTAAAAATGGTGGTCACCGACTGCCATATTTGAGGATAGGTAAGATAAAACTGTCTGTAAAGTTTAAGGTTTCTGAATGATAAGCTGGGCTGATTCAAATCTTCTGCTAATCGTTCTAATAACATTTCCCCATATTGAGCCCTGTCTTCACCATTTTGTTCATATTCAACAATGTAATAGCCAATCAACCAATTACGGATGGTAAGCAGTTTGTTTACCGCTTTAGCAGCGCTGTCCTGCAACTGCTGGTGAATGGATTTAATGCTGTTAAGTAAGAGATGAAAGTTTGTCATTTTATCACCAGCCAGGTAATCAATTCAAAGTCTGTTGTTTCTGATACCTGTGATTGTTTGTCGGGCAGGATGGCATTTCTACCGGAGAGCAAATGATGTAACGTTTTTTTCTTGAAGGTGCTTACTATAGCATCAACGGACTTTTTCAGCAATTCATTGTAGTGACTCATATTACTACCATTATTGGTCTGCTCATCAAATAAACGGCATAATGCCTCGTAGGGAACTGTTTTTCCGGAACAAAGCAACCGGAACATTTCCAGTATCTGCTTTGCCTGGGTGAACGTATACCTTACAATGCTATCGTCTCTTACATAGACCAGAAAGTACGGTTGTAATGGGTTCACCTTTTCATTACCGGAGCTATCACCCCTTTGCCTTAAACAGAAAATTACCCCGCTACTGATAAGGTCTTTTGCTGTTTTATCTAATCTGGAATAGTCTGTCAGATGTGCATTTTCACCAGACGGCGAAGGCGCTACGGCATAGAGACCCAGCGGGGCATCTTCCAATACCTTTCTATTTGCCTCTATGTATTTACTCAACTCGATTCTGAAATCATCTAAAGTGAATTCGTTCAGGGTAACGCTTTCGCCCAGGTCTTCGAGGTCGGGTACCTCGTCCTTTAATCTCAGCAATTGCTTATCCCTGTATTTTAAATCGTCCTTTATCAGTTCCCTGATTGCCTCTGTGTTCAGGATATTATCCTCAGTTGTAGCGGCAACGTCCACCAGCGCCATGCGCGCCTCCACACGGTTCTTGAGGTTAATATATTTGTTTAAATCATCGGTAGGCCAGAAATTAACCAATTGGACTGCTTCATTGATGGAGCCGATGCGGTCAATCCTGCCGAAACGCTGGATTATTTTTACAGGATTCCAGTGTATGTCGTAATTGATTAAATAGTCGCAATCCTGCAGGTTTTGACCTTCTGAAATACAATCGGTAGCGATTAAAATATCAATTTCTTCATCTTGCGGCATCGAAGGGATCTTGTTGCGTTTTTTGGAAACCGGTGAGAAGTTCGTTAGTATATGGTTAAACTCAGATTGTCCTTTGTACCCTTTAAGCATGAAGGTGGTTTTGCAATTACTGGCGCCTCCTGTTACTAAGGCGATATGCACCTTCAACACATCGAAAACCCAATCTTTTAAGGCATCATAGAGATATTCGGCAGTATCGGCAAAGGCAGTAAATATAAGCGCTTTTTTATTTGGTTTGCCATCTTTGGTAAAGGTGGGGTTTTTCACCTTCGCTTCTATAAGCCCTTTTAATTCTTTGAGCTTGGCGTCTCTCTCTGCATGTATACCATCTGCGGTAGAATGTAAAATACTCAACTGTGCCTTGTCTTTTTGTAAGTCTCTAAGCCATGCGTCTACCTTTAAATGCGCCAGTTTATAGGTAAATTTTTTACCAACCTCCATTGCCTCTTTTAGTTCTTCATCTTCTCTATCAATATCTGCCAAATCATCAAAATCCAAATCGGGATTTTCGCTTTGAAATTGTTTAAACCGCCAAATCCTGTCCTCCAAATCCTCAATTTTGCTGATAGTCCTGTTCATCGTTATTGCAAAAGACCTGATGGAGCTTTCGAGCCGCTTCATGAAATTTACCTTCATCATGCCAATTAAGTAGTGTTCACGTTCAAATTGGGTAAAAGGGAACAACTCAAGCCGCTTCACTTTTTTTGCTCCAGCCCTTTCTTCGTAGATATCCTTATATTTATCTTTTACATATTTGGAAGGGTTGAACAAGGAAAGCTGATAATTGGATATTTCGTCGTTCAGCTTATCATAGGACATAAAACGGCCCTTTATGTCTATCTGAGGAAAGATTGAAACAGGCTTTAATCTCTCCGGGAATGCCCCAATCTTGTTCATTTCCTCCTTGTAGTATGACTGTATATGTTTCCGGGAACGGGCAATGGTCAGTTCATCAAGGAGTTTGAAAAATGAGGAAGGTAATTTTTCAAGCAAATCTTTAACGTTTCGCTCCGGATTTTTCCTATGGTCTGCCCAGTGCGTAAACTCACGCTGAGCTACTGCAATTGTCTCTTTCAGGCTATGAATACCCATAGATTGCTTAAAGGCATCGTCTTTATCTTCCGTTATAAAGTAGATTTGATTCCTTAAGTCACGCAGATGTATATTAACGGGCGTTGCAGAGATTAATAAAACCTTTGTTTTTATTCCCTTCTTGATAATATCGTCCATTAGCCGCTCATAACGGCTTTTGCGGATGATATTGTTATCTTCGTCCCTTCTTCCCTTCGTGTTATTGCGGAAGTTGTGGGATTCATCTATCACCACGAGGTCATAGTTGCCCCAGTTTATAGTAGCAAGGTCTATGTCGCCGGATTTCCCTCTATCCCTGCTCAAATCCGTATGGCATAGAACGGTGTAATTAAATCTATCGTTTATAAAGGGATTTAGTTCACTGTTGATGTGAGCCTGATAAACAGTCCAGTTTTCCCTTAATTTTTTAGGACAAAGCACCAAAACCCTATAATTAAGCAATTCAAAATATTTGATAATTGCCAATGCCTCAAAGGTTTTCCCCAAGCCAACGCTATCGGCAATAATACAACCGTTATGGGTAAGTATTTTATTAATCGCGCCTTTAACACCGTCTTTCTGAAATTCAAATAGTGTTTTCCAGATTTCTGTCTCGGTCAATTGGGTTCTTTCAGTAAGCAATCCTTCTCTGGATTGATCTTCAAGGAATTTCCCGAATATATGATAAAGTGTCTTGTAATAAATAAATTCAGGGCAGTGATTTGCATAGAGCTGATCTAAATATGCCAGTACTTCATCTTTTACATCTTCTACAATTTCATCGTTATTCCAAATCTCATAAAACCATTCTTTTAAATCGTTTCTATCCCGCCTGCTATCTACTTCAAGGTTTAGCTCAATATTATTGTTCGTAGACAACCCCAACCCTTTTACGGTAAAATTTGAGCTTCCCAGAACAGCTTCTTCTACACCATGATTATCAACGTGGTATAATTTACCGTGAAGTAAATTAGCATGTTTTATTGATTTTATCTTAACCTTTTGCTTAATCCATTCAGCGCATTCTTTAGCGATTCTGTTCTGCTCAAGCCTGTTACTGAGTTCTATTTCCTCATCTTCGATCTTGAAGGATTTTTTATCAACTTTATTGGGGTCAAGGGATTTGATAAATCTTGGCTCGCCAAAGAGAAAATCTAATTGTTCTATTTGGGTCAAATGATTTTTTAACGCCTCGTATGCATAAATGGTAAAATATGCGGAAACTGCTAGTAACTTTGAGCCTGGCAGGATTTTTTCTTTTAAAAACTCACCGACAGAACCTCTATCCCTGTTGTCTTTAATTCCAGACTTTAAGGCTTTGATGAATTCCTTATTCATAAAAGTTCAATTGGCATTTTAACTAATCAGTTAAAAAGTTTTCGGTGGTATGATTTACTGAATTGTCAATTTAGACCACATAAATATAAGCCATTTTTTCAATATATCAAGCCAAATTTTGTATTTGGCTTGATATTTCATTTTACTTTGAAAAATACCATTTATATATGGCAAAGATTATAGGTTATCGACGAAAGGGAGTTTATCCGGCGGAACTTGCATATCGATATTATGCAATTCGTCAGTCACTGGCTGACAAATTTGTGGCAGCATTAATCGGGCAGTCAGTGACTGCCTGATTTGTGGATAGGTTTGATAAAACTGCCGAATAGCTTTAAGTTGCGGTAGAACAATCCCTTATTATCAAGGTGTTCCATTTAAATAAAGCTTGCCGTGCAGAAAGTTTGGTTTAACCATTGACTTGATATCAACCTTTTCTTTAATCCAATCCGAACATTCTTTGGAAATAGATTTTTGTCTCAAACGGCTTTCAATGGGAATAACCAGTTTATCGTCCTCGATCCTGAAGTCACGTTTATTGGTTTTTGTAGGGTCCAGGGACTTAATGAAGGTTGGTTCACCAAAGAGAAATCTCAGGTGATCTATCTGGTCAAGTTGGTTTTTCAGTTGCTTGTAGGCGTAAATAGTGAAATATGCTGAGACTATCGATAGGCCGGCACCTTGTTTTACATTATCAATAAGGAATTGACCAACTGATCCATTTTTATGATTATCACGAATTGAGGTATTATTCATCTACGCTCTATCTTTGCTTTGCATAGTGTAAAAATAGACTATGGCTAGTCACAAACCCACGAATACTCGTTGATCACTTATTTAACGGGGGCATAATATCAAGATAGGACTTTTCCCGAATAAGGATGAAGCAGCAATGGCAGCGATTATGAAATATGCATCAGATTTATTCTTCCTTAGCTAACGCTTTCGGGCATACTTGAGGTCTCTATGAGTATCATCATAATAGCTGATGTGTACCTTATCAGAACTATCCACCGCCAGGGAGGTATACCTGCCAATATCTCCACCACGGTCCACCGCCTTCCTTACCCATGATCCAGAGGCATTCGTCGCATACTTAAGGTTGCCCCTAATATCATCATAATAGCTGATGTGCGCCTTGCCGGAACTATCCACCGCCAGGGAGGTATACCTGCCAACATCTCCACCACTGTCCACTATCTTCCTTACCCATGATCCAGAGGCATTCGTTGTATACTTGAGGTCTTTATTGGTAGCATCATAATAGCTGATGTGCACCTTGTCGAAACCATCCACCACCAGGGAGATATACGTACCTACATCGCCACTACTATCTACCGTCTTCTTTATCCATGATCCTGAGGCATTCATTGCGTGCTTGAGGTTTTTATTGGTAGCATCATAATAGCAGATGTGTATCTTGCCTGAACTATCCAACGCCAGAGAGGTACACAGACCTACATATCCATTCCTGTCTACCGTCTCTTTTACCCATGAGTCAGAAACATCTGTCGCATACTTGAGGTTACCCTTACTCCAATCGTAATAGCTGATGTGTACCTTGCCGAAACCATCCACCGCCAGGGAGGTATACCATCCTACACTTCCACGACGGTCCACCGTTTTCTTTACCCATGAGCCGGAGGCATTCGTCGCGTACTTGAGGTCTCTGTGAGTAGCATCATAGTAACTGATGTGCGCCTTGCCTGAACTATCCAATGCAAGGGAAGTAAACGCTCCTACCGATCCTTCGCTGTCCACCGTCTCTGTTACCCATGATCCAGAGATATTCGTCGCATACTTGAGGTCTTTCGTAGCATCATCATAGTAGCTGATGTGTACCTTGCCTGAATCATCCAATGCAAGGGAAGTATTCAAACCTACATCTCCACTACTATCCACCATTCTCTTTACCCACGAGCCGGAGGCATTCGTCACATACTTGAGGTTACCCCTACTCCGGTCATAATAGCTAATGTGCACTTTGTCCAATCTATCCAATGCCAGGGCGGTATACCATCCTACACTTCCACGACGGTCCACCGTTTTCTTTACCCATGAGCCGGAGGCATTCGTCGCATACCTGAGGTCATCGTTACTCCAATCATAATAGCAGATGTGCGCCTTGCCTAAACTACTTACCGCCAGGGAGGTATACCAACCTACGGACCCTTCACTGTCCATCGTCTCTGTTGCCCATGATCCAGAGGCATTGGCATTCGTCGCATACTTGAGGTTATCGTTGCTATAATCATAATAGCTGATGTGTACCTTGCCTAAACTATCCAACGCAAGGGAAGTAAACGCGCCTACCGATCCTTCGCTGTCCACCGTCTCTGTTACCCATAATCTGGAGACATTCGTCACATACCTGAGGTTACCCTTACTTCGATCATAATAGCTGATGTGTACCTTATCAGAACTATCCACCGCCAGGGAGGTATACTGACCCACATCTCCATCACTGTCCACGGTCTTCTTTACCCATGAGCCAGAGGCATTTGTCGCATACTTGAGGTTGCCCCCGGTATAATCATAATAGCTGATGTGCACCTTGCCTGAGCTACTTACCGCCAGGGAGGTATACTCACCTACCCATCCTTCACTGTCTACCGTCTCTATTGCCCATGATCCGGAGGCATTCGTCGCATACCTGAGGTCATCGTTACTATAATCAAAATAACTGATGTGTACCTTGCCCCAGGTATCAATAGCAATGGATGCATAGAAACCAACTCCAGGCGAAAAATCCACGATCTGATAATTCCATGCATTTCCATCATGGCAGGCATAATAAAGACGGTCGCCACCATAAGCAATGTGGGGATGGTTACTGGTATCTACTGCAATGGCCCTTGAGGATAAATAATTAAAATATTTTGGAGCATCCACTGTCTTTATCTGCCATCCAACTGACAAGGTATTTGTTGCATTGCGTTTCGTATATAGTCTTTTTTTACGAAGGGTTTGATATGCCGGATATAGTTCCATTCCTGACATCCCCTCCCTCTCTTGATCAGGATGGCGAGGCTCTTTATACTCATGATAAGGGACTCCCGTTCTTTTATCTGTCATGTGGGGAAAAGGATCAACTTCAGCATGGTAAGACCGACCCTCAGCAGGAATTACCTGTTGCAAGGAATTTCTCTCCTGCCCATTCTCTAAGGGAAGACCGCTTACAGTATCAGCCGCAACATTATAATAGCCTGCTGGAGATACTCGAAAAATAAAAAAAGATGGCGGATCGCTTATAGTATCAGCCATAACATTATAGCGTTCCCCTCCCCGTTCAATGGAAACAATATTGGGTAGTAATACAAATAACAAAAGAAGTACCAGTATTCCAAAAACCCTACCCCTTTTCATTTATATACCCCTCCATGTATAAGGTAAAGCCTGCGTGGCTTGGAGAGTCTTGCACAGAGCGAAACTCTTTTTAGAGCTTTATTTGTAAGAGCATATATTTAACTTGTTATTAGCTTTACTTTCAATCAATTTGTATACCATTTTTACTGGATGCTTATGGTTATTATTTTAAATCATTTGCTCAATACAGGATACAAGAAGTTGGCATAGCATCAAAGAGATATTACAAATTAATTGTATGGAATTTCGGCGTTGGGCAACCCTTTCACTTTGCCTTCTGCAAGGCTAAAGCCTTGCCCTACAGTAGGAATATATCAATTTGAATAAAAAGTGTGTGACATGAGACATCCTGCCCAATGTCACTTACTTTTCATGGTTTTTAACACACCGCAGCCCTTCTTTTGAGAGGAGAGACCGAAAGTTCTCTCTATCAAAAGAAGATTTAGGGGTGTGTTTGACACCACTCTATGGCTTAACTTTAAAAAGCGAGTAACATTGGGCAAGATGCCTGTGCGTACAGACAAGATATCTGCACTCCTTTATGAGAAAATTACTAATAGAATACCACTACACCATTCTCCCCTTATAAACAATTGTTTTTATTTAACTTATGATTTGACGCCAATGATATACTTAACGTTTCCGAATATTTACGTCAAGCATATCTCAATACCTATCACTTAAAACTTGACAGGAAAGTAATAAAAAATATAATGGTGAACATATGAACACCAATAAGTCAAAAAGCGTAAATGCTTCACTAACCAAAAAACAATCAGAATTCTTCTCTTTCCTGAAAGAATATCTTCAGGAAAAGGGTTATCCTCCTACTGTACGGGAAATGATGCAGGGGCTTGAACTCTCCAGTGCCAATATCGTGAGAAAGTATCTCAATATCTTAGAACGGAAAGGTTATATCAGGAGACAATTCAACAGTCCACGGGCTATTGAAATTGTTGAGATGGCTTCCAGAAATAGGGAATTCAGATCAGTGCCAATTGGGGGGAGAATCAGGGCTGGTACTCCTCATCCCATCATAGAAGATATTGAAGGGTATCTCTCCATAGATACATCGATATGCCGCAGTAATAATACATTTCTTTTAAAAGTAGTAGGAGATAGTATGATCGATGCCCATATTCAGGAAGGCGACTTCGTTTTGGTTAAACCACAGCCTGTTGCTAACAATGGAGATATTGTAGTTGCCATTGTTAATGGCGAGGCTACCGTAAAGAGATTTTACAAAAAGGGGGATACGGTACAACTAAAACCAGAACACCCAACGATGAAGCCAATTACTCTCAAAGAAGGTCAGGCAGATGTGCATATTGTTGGCAAGGTTACTACCGTAATAAGACAACTTGAGAAATAATCCGGGAGAGAACGATGATTACAGAAATTAATGAACCTATTAAGGTAGGAGCTATCTTTGGTGATAATAAGAGAAAACTCAAGCCTGTTTGGTTTCTCTGGAGTAACCGGGAATATCGTATCAAAGAAATTACCTATACCTGGATAGAAAGAGCGGGAAGGACAATCTTACACCATTTTACGGTCACCGACAGCATCCATCTCTTTACCATCTCTTACAATACCGAAACCCTGGTATGGACTCTTCATTCCATAGAGATGATAGGTTAGTACTCAATCTTGTCACCCTGAGGCTTAACGCAGAATAACAAAATCAGATACGAGATATTCCATCAACCCCATCAGGAGGAATTACCATGAGCGAAAAGATTATTATGCACATCGATATGAATGCCTTCTTTTTGAAGTCTATTCGATAGATGAGGCATTTTTAGATATTACCGGTTCCCTACCGCTCTTTGGTAATGTCGAGACGATAGCGAAAAAAATCAAGATGGATATTCGGGAAAACCTTGGCAGGCTTACCTGTTCTATCGGTATAGCTCCGAATAAACTTTTGGCAAAACTGGGCAGTGATATGAAAAAACCGGATGGGCTTGTAATCATACGGCAAGAGGATGTTCATACATTAATGGAGCATCTGCCGGTAAAAGAACTGTGTGGTATTGGTCAACAAGTTGAAAGCCATTTAGCTGCTCTGGGAATTAAAACCTGTGGTGAGCTGGGAAGAGCTTCAATACAGGTATTGAAGAATCAATTTGGTGTAATGGGAGAACGGTTAAAGCGTATGGCTCAGGGTATCGATGAAAGTCCTGTCATACCGACGGAACAGGAGCCTGATGCAAAATCGGTTGGCCATAGTATGACCCTTGATAGGAACGAAAGTGATAGAGAAGTATTGGAGCGCCATATCCTTCAATTATCCGAGATGGTAGGCGGACGCTTACGCCGTGCTGGTTATCTGGGGAGAACGGTTACCCTCACTTTACGGTATGCAGATTTCAGTACCTTTACCAGACGCCGTACTGCAAGACTCTATACCAATAACAGTCTCGATATTCATATGATTGCTCAGGAGATATTCCATGCGATACGTCTCCAGCAACCGGTCAGATTGGTAGGTGTAAGTGCTCATAATCTTATCAGGAACATAGCACAAATACCGCTTTTTCGTACAGACAAAATGAAACAGGCTGCCACCCGTGCAATGGATGAGATCAATGACCGGTATGGTGATTTCTGTATTACCTGGGGTACGTTAATTGAACGGTACCATCATAAAGGGGTTATCTCTCCATCCTGGAGGCCGAATGGGGTTACCTGTGTTCATTTTTCTCAACAAAAGAGTAATCAACAGAAAATACTTAGGGATGATAACAACCTCTCGTCTAGCACAAAATAAGTTATATCAGGAAAGTTAATCAAATGAATATTTAAGTAAAAAGATATGTGATAGAATAACAAGTTAGAAAAGATATTTTGAAATACTGTACTGGCCTCGTAACCAAAGATACGTGCAGTGCGAGCCCGCGATGCAAGGCTCGAATAGTGAATTACTTTCGTGAAAGGCCTCGGGAATGCGCATCGCTTTAGATGTTGGGCGACGGCATTGCCGACAGCAACGATTCCTGATCCTGACGTGGCGATGAAGTCCAACTCTTCCACGAGCAGCCCATACCACCTGTCATACCGTTGAGTCCTCACGACGCTTGCACGTTCGACCAACATGGCCACCTTCGACAGGTCGGTAATGTGGTACCGTTGCATAGGCCCACAGAGGTACTGCTGAATGCAGAAGTGGAGGATGAAATCCTCGATCGAAGAGAGGAAGTTTCGGAATCCGGTTTCAACCTTCGACCTCGCCTCTTCTGCGAAGCGAGCCCACCTACCGAGAGAAGGTCTTAACTGTTTTAGCGGTCAGTTGTCTACAACAGTCGGCTTCATCTGACACCTACGAGCAAAGCTCACGGGCATCAGGTGTAAGCCGAAGTTGGGCGCCATATAGCCGGTAGTATTCAGTTTCATAGTTATTGCTGTAATCAATCGGTCCTCACACCGAGAGCCACTGGTG
>JAANMW010002236.1_pt1 | contig 17918 bp, 15 predicted proteins | sample 7279671 | NCBI WGS metagenome assembly JAANMW01 (sample SAMN14094541, study PRJNA606508) | bioreactor metagenome | isolation source: A lab-scale SPAN reactor treating ammonium-rich wastewater day 247 | place: Ireland: Galway | collected 2017-09-19
GGGGTCGGGGTGGACGACCGTCTCGTCGTCGGTGTACTTCCCGTCGTCGTTGCCCTGCACCTGCACGCGGTTGAGCAGGTTGAACTTCTTCCTGCTGATTTCGAACAGGGCGGCGCCGGTGTCGACGCGGATGGAGTCGGCGTCTTCGGCCAGCTTCAGGCCGGTCGCGGGGCGCTCCGCCCTGGCCCGCCGTCCGACCAGCTTGTAGACGGTGGTGCCCTTTTCCTCAGCCGGCCCGACGAAATCGACCAGCACCCAGCGGATCGAGTTGTCCCCGCGCCAGTAGCGGGCCAGCACGCGGAACTGCGACGGGACCTCCTTGCCCTCCGGGCCGATCACGTGCAGCTCGGCCGGGTCGCTCGCCTGCCCGGGCAGCAGCGGCACGCCATTGGAGAAATGCTTGATCCCGCCGGCCCCCTGCCACTCCCGAACGTAAAGCGGCAATTCGAAATCCCCAGCCGCCGGGACGGCCGTCGCCGCGATCAGCAGCGCGGACGCGATCAGGATGATCGTGCGCATCATGGTGTTCCTTTCTTCGATTCGCGAGTCGTGGCTCGCGCGTGGATAGCCGGGCCCAGCGGTTTACCCGAGCGGCACGCTGTGCCGGCCCTCATCCGCCGCCCGCTGGATCGCCAGGGTGATCCGCGCCGCCTCCAGCACCTCGGGGGTGGTCAGCGAGAGGCCCTCGGACCGTCCGGTCAGTTCGCCCAGGAAGCTGTCCAGGTATCCGCCGGTCCGCGATGGGGCCGGCGGGACGTGCTCGACGTCCGCCGCATCGTCGGTGTAGAGAGTGACGCCGTTGATAGTCGTGGCGGTCTCGGCCTGGCCGGCATCGCCGTGCACCAGCACTCGCCAGTAGGAGTTGACGCGGTATCCGCAGCGGGTCGGCGCCAGGTAGCTGACGTCGCCCAGCACTCCGCCGTCGTTGTCCAGCCGCAGCATCATCTGCCCGCCGACCTGGAACCAGTCCGGTTCGGTAATCCCGCCGTTCCAGGCGCGGACAGCGACAACCTCGACGATCCTCCGCCCGGTCAGCCAGGGGATGGCCGCGATCGCGTGGATGGCGATGTCGTTGATCGTGCCGCCGTGCTTGCCCGGCTCGAAATACCAGGCCGGGCGCGAACCGCGGAGCAGCGGGTGCTGGCCCGAAAAGCAGATCGTGTGCACCTGCCCGATCCGCCCGGCGGCGATCAGCTCGCGCAGGGCGATAAAGTTGCCCGAGTCGCGGATGCCCAGTTGGCACCCGACCGACAGTCCCCCGGCCCGGGCCAGCTCGGCGATCCGCTCCAGCTCCGCCGGGTCGGTGCAGATGGGCTTATCGCTGATGACGTGCTTGCCGGCCTCCAGGGCCCGGATGAGGATGGCGCCCCGCCGGGCGTAGTAGTCGCCGACGGCCAAGGCGTCGAACTCGACGCCGGCGAACAGCTCGTCGTAGGAGTCGTGGGTGATGCGGACGGCGTCGGCGTCGGCCAACTCGGCGCGGGTGGGCTCGTGCTCCTCGGCCGCCGCGACGATCCGCACGTCGTCGCGTCCGCGGGCCATCCTGTAGAGTTCGACGACGTGTCCGTGGCGAAATCCGGCGAAGGCGAGTCGGACGGTCACTGGGCGACTTCCTTGGTCAGCGTGATGTGGATGTCCTTGGGCAGGGCCAGGCCGGCCGCCACCTGGAGGCACTTGAAGATACCGATCGGCACGGCGCACGCCGAGCAGCACCCTTCCGACGCCTTCCGCGACGCCGACAGCACCACCCCCGTGATGCCGTTTCCGACCTCGCGGTAGGAGTCGATCGGGCCGTGCTGCTCGATGATCGCCGCGGCCCGTTGAACGTTCTCGCAGGCGCTGGTGATTCGCAGGACCACGTGCTGGCCGTCCTGGCAATCGGCCGCCACCGTGCTCTCGAACCCGCATATGCCCGGATGAATCTGTGCCGTGGACTTCATTTCGCGTCTCCTGCCCGGTTCCTCTCCGTTCCGATCGAACCGCCCGTTCAGCAGACGCCATCGGCAACGGCCGGGGGGCGCTGTGGAAGTTAATCGCCGCCGGGCGCCCGCCGCCGGCGCCGGCAGGTTATCACGGCAGCCGGGCGTTTGAAAGCGCACTTTGGGTTAAACCCGCCCGGGCAGTGCGCAGGCCGCCGGCGCTCGAGGGCGACGCGGGGGAAGGATGGGGACTTGGGATCGACGTACGCTCAGCGCGTCCGGCGCAGGCGCCGCCGGGCCAGGAGCAGCCCGCCGACCGCCAGCAGCGCCAGCGTCGCCGGTTCCGGGACGGCGGCGAAAGTCATCGAGCCGCCCTCGACGCCGGTGGTGAAGTTGACCAGCACCAGCGTCGTGCCGGTCTGGACCGGAGTGTCGATCAGACCCTGCGTGTCGGTGCGGTCGAAAATCTCGTTCATGAAATCCCCGGCAAGACCGAGGTCGTTCTTGATCGCGTCGATGATGTCCGCCTCGGTCACCGAGTGGGCGGTCAGAAACGCATCGAACAGGACATCGAAGTCCTGCCCGATCGCGGAGTTGTCGGCGAAGCCGATGACCAAGCCCTCCTCGTCGCCGCCGGCGTTGTAGAGGCCGTAGACCCCGAAGGTGGTGAATTCGCCGGGCGAGCGGTCGCCCCCGCTGAAGCCGATGCCGATGGTGCCGGTCAGGTCCATGTTCGAGAAGAACGACAGACCTCCGTCGTCGAACTTCCAGAACAGCACCGCGTGGTCGAACGTGTCGCCGCCCCCGTCGCCGCCGGGGCCCGACCAGCTCATCCCGATCGAGACATCGGAATTATGCTCCTCTCCGACCAGCGGCAGGATGCCGTCGGCCAGCACCGGGCAGGCCGCCGAAGACGCCAGGATAATCGCGAACACGACCGCCAGACGACGCGCGGAATGAAACATGCGGCTCTCTCCTCCAGCGACGGACCTTGAACGGGCCCCTGCCCCATGCGATAAGGACGATCCGGGACGACGGAATGCGAACCCCTCGTCCCGGCAGCCTTGGGCCGCTCCCACATGGCATTGCGACAACTGTAGGGCGGCCGGGTCTGGAAAGTCAATCCGGCGCGAGCCCCGGAGCCGGCCGCGACCGGGCATCGTTCGCGGCAGAGGCATGGGCGTGCGAGGCGGAATCTACGTGGCGGTGTTCGTTCTGCCGGCGGAGCGCTGCATCCGCGTCGGGGCCCTGGGCCGGCGACGCTTCTCCGCGGGCGTCTATCTCTACGTCGGCAGCGCCCAGCGAAACCTGGAGGCGAGGCTGGCGCGGCACGGCCGGAGGCGGAAGCCGCTCCGCTGGCACATCGACTACCTGGCCCGCCACGCCCGGATGATCGGGGCGATGACCATCGCCGGCGGAAGGCAGGCCGAGTGCCGCACGGCGGACGCCCTGGCCCGCAGATTCGCCCGCCCGATCCGCTGCTTCGGCGCCTCGGACTGCCGCTGTGAGAGCCATCTGTTCTTTGCCGGGCCGCCGTGGCGGCGGACGAACCGATCTCATGGCACTTCAACCGAGAAGGAGACACCCAATGAGTGACGCCAGGCCGGTCCGGCTGGGTTTCGTGGGCGTCGGGAACATGGGCCAGGCCGCCCATCTGCGAAACTACGTCGAGATCGAAGGCTGCCACGTCGTCGCCTTGGCCGAGCCGCGGGCGGACCTGGCCGCCCGAGTCGCCCAGCGATACGCTGTCCCGCACGTCTACGCCGACCACTGCGCGATGCTCGACGCCGAGCAGCTCGACGGCGTGGTGGCCAGCCAGCCGTTCAACCGCCACGCCATTCTGCTGCCCGATATCTACCCGCGCGTCCGGTTCCTGTTCACCGAGAAGCCCCTGGCGGTGTCAGCCGAGGCGGGGGCGGGGCTCGCCGCGGCGACCGTTCAGTCCGGATGCACCCACATGGTCGGCTATCACAAGCGGTCCGACCCGGCCACCGTCGCGGCCATCGAGACGATCGACCGCTGGCGGGCCGACGGGCGGATGGGGCGGCTGACCTACGTCCGCATCACCATGCCGGCCGGGGACTGGATTGCCGGGGGGTTCGCGGGGCTGGTCCGCGGCCAGCCCGGTCCGAAGCTGGACACCGAGCCGGCGCCGGCGGACATGGACGAGCCCACGGCCCGGCAGTACGTCGCGTTCGTGAACTACTACATCCACCAGGTCAACCTGATGCGTCACCTGATGGGCGAGCCCTATCGCGTGACCTATGCCGAGCCGTCGGGCGTGCTGCTGGCCGTCCAAGGCGAGTCGGGCACGCCCGGCGTGATCGAGATGACGCCGTATCGCACCACGATCGAGTGGGAGGAGTCGGCCCTGGTCGCCTTCGAGAAGGGCTACGTGCTGCTGCGCCTGGCGGCGCCGCTGGCGTCCAACCGGCCCGGCGCCGTCGAGATCTACGCCGATCCCGGCGACGGCGCTCCGCCGACGCGGACCGCCCCGACGCTGCCGTGGATCGGCGCGATGCGGCAGCAGGCGGCCAACTTCGTGAGGGTCTGCCGCGGCGAGATGTCGCCGCCCTGCGACGCCGCTGAGGCCGTCGAGGACCTGAAGGTCGCCCGCGAATACATCCGCCTGCGCCTGGGGCGATGAATCCTGTCACTGCGTCATGAGGGAACAGCCATGCCTCCACTCCGTTTCGAGAAGGTCCTGATCGCCGACGAGCGCTACGAGTCGGCCGGCGTGTTCGACGTGGACAACGACGGCCGCCTGGACATCGTCAGCGGGGCTTACTGGTATCCGGGACCGCGGTTCGAGCGCAAGTGCCGGATCGGCGAGGTCCGCGCCGTCGGAGAGTACTACGACGACTTCTCGACGATCCCGATGGACGTCAACGGCGACGGCTTCACCGACTTCATCACCGGCGGGTGGTGGGGCGACACCATCCGCTGGCGGGAGAACCCGCGGGGCGACCGGACGAAGGAGTGGCCCGAGCACGTCATCGTCCGCGTCGGCAACGTCGAGACGACGCGGGCCTGGGACGTCGACGGCGACGGCAGGCCGGAGATCGTGCCCAACACGCCCGGCGGTCCGCTGCGGTTCTACAAGCTGGTGACCGATTCAGCAGGCTGCGGGACCGGGCGTTTCACCGAGCACGTGGCACTGGCCGCCAAGAGCGGTCACGGCTTCGGGTTCGGCGACATCGACGGCGACGGCCGGGGGGAACTGATCCTGCCGACCGGCTGGCTGTCGCCTCCGGCCGACCCGCTCTCCGGTCCGTGGACGATGCACGCCGAGTTCGATCTGGGCCGGGCGAGCTGCCCGATCCTGGTCGTGGACGTCAACGGCGACGGGCTGAACGACCTGATTGTCGGCGGGGCCCACGACTACGGGCTGGACTGGTGGGAGCAGCGGATCGAGGGCGGACGCCGGCGGTGGGTCCGCCACCCGATCGACCCGTTCAACAGCCAGTATCACGACCTGATCTGGGCCGACATCGACGGCGACGGGCAGTGCGAGCTGATCACCGGCAAGCGCTACCGGGCCCACTGCGGACGGGACCCGGGCGGCTACGACCCGGTGGGCATCTACTACTTCAAATGGACCGGCGAGGGCTTCGCCAAGCAGGTGATCGACTACGGCCCGGCCCGCGCCGCCACCGGCTGCGGCATTCAATTTCAGGTGATCGACATCGACGGCGACGGGCGGCTGGACATCGTCGCCCCCGGCAAGGACGGTCTCTACCTGTTCCGCAACCTGGGGCCTGCCGAGCCGATGGGGGACCTGTGAGGGCCCCTATTTCCCCGCGTAGTCGATGAGGCGGGCCAGCTCGCTGCGCATGTTCTTGCGCTCGACGATGAAGTCGACGAAGCCTTTTTCCTGGAGGAACTCGGCCCGCTGGAAGCCCTCGGGCAACTGCACGCGGATGGTCTGGTAGATGGTCCGCGGGCCGGCGAAGCCGATCAGGGCCTTCGGCTCGGCCACGATCACGTCGCCCAGCATCGCGAAGCTCGCGGTCACGCCCCCGGTCGTCGGGTCGCACAGCACGCTGACGAACAGCCCGCCGGCGTCGTCCAGGCGGGCCAGCGCCGCCGACGTCTTGCCCATCTGCGCCAGCGAGATCGCACCCTCCTGCATGCGGGCGCCGCCCGAGCAGGAGACCACCACCAGCGGCAGGTCCTCTTCGGTCGCCCGCTCGATCGCCCGGGTCAGCTTCTCGCCCACCACGCTGCCCATCGAGCCCATCATGAAGTCCGGGTCCAGGCACGCCAGGATGATCGGACGGCCCTTGACGAACCCCTTGCCCGTCAGGATCGCGTCGGCACTGCCGGTCTTCTTCTGCTCGGCGATCAGCCGCTCGGCGTAGCCCTTTCGGTCGGTGAAGTGCAGCGGGTCGGTGGGGGCGACCTCCTGCCCGAACTCCTCGAACGTCTCCGGATCGCAGGTGATCTCGATTCGCCGGCGGGCCGACACCCGATAGTGCATCCCGCATTCCGGGCAGACGTTGAGCTGCTCCTCGACGATCTTGCGGTAGATCATCGACTCGCAGCCGTTGCAGCGCATCCACAGGCCCTTGGGGACGTCGACCTTCTTGCGGGCCGCGAAGCCCTCCCAGCTTATCAGGTTGCTGAGCACCGGCGGACCGCCCTCGGCTGGGCGGCGACTGCCGTTGTCTTCCGATGCGGGCGTGTCAGCCATTGGGTCGCCTCTCAGTCCGCCGAACTGCTTTCCGACCGGACCCGGGCCGTCCGGTCCGGTCGCCTCGGCCGATGCATGTTACCCCTTTTCGGCCGGCCTGGGGAGGAACTCCTGCGGCGAGGTGGGGTCGCCGGCGGTCAGCCTCCAGAAGTCAGCCAACTGCCCGCCGGTCAGCACGCATCGGACCAGGGCAGCCATCAGCGGCGGCACGACCAGGGCGGCGTTGGATACGTCGTGGCGCCGGACGATCCTGCCGACTGCGGCGCTGGTCCGCTCCAGGGCGTCCTGGAAACCTTCGCCCTCCGGAGGCGTCACCGAGCCTGGGTCGTCCAGCCACTGCTTGTAGACCCGCGGGTGGCGGCGCTTGATTTCCTCGGTGGTCATGCCCTGCCACAGGCCCAGATCCACCTCCACAAGGCCGGTCTCTTTGCGCACCTTGCACCCGCGATGGTCGGCGGCGATCGCCCGGGCCGTCTGCTGGCACGCCTCGCAGGGCGGGCAGTAGACGGCAGCCAGCTCCACCTCCGCCAGACGACGGGCGGCCAGACTGCACTGCTCCTGACCGACGGCCGACAGCGGCAGCGAGAGCCGGCCCTGGAGTCGGCCGCCGGCCTGCCAGTCCGTCTGTCCGCATTGGACCAGGTAAAGCGTCATGCGACTCCACAGGCCGCCAGCAGCTCGCCGACCGCCCGTCCCGGGTCGCGGGCGCCGAAGACGGCCGTGCCCGCAACCAGGACGTTGGCCCCAGCCGACACGGCGGCCGGCGCAGTATCCTTGTCAATTCCGCCGTCGATTTCCAGGTACTGCCGGGGTCCGAGGCGTTGGCGGATCGCCCGCACCTTCGGCAGCACCGACTCCATGAATTGCTGCCCGCCGAAGCCTGGAAACACGCTCATCACCAGCACCAGGTCCACCCCGCCGTCCGCGGGCGGGCGGTCCAGCAGCGGCCAGACCGCGTCGGCCGGCGTGTCCGGGTTCAACGTCACCCCGACGAGGACGCCGCAGTCGCGGATCCGCCGGGCCGTCTGGACCGGATGCTCCGTCGCCTCGATCTGGAAATTGACCAGATCGCACCCGGCCTGGGCGAACGCGGCGGCGTAGCGGAGCGGGTCGGTCACCATCAGGTGGGCATCCAGAAACAGGTCGCACGCCCGCCGGACCGAGCGAACCACCGGCGGTCCGAAGCTCAGGTTCTCGACGAAATGCCCGTCCATGATGTCCAGGTGCAGCCAGCGGACGCCCGCGGCCGCCACCTGGGCGACCTGCTCGCCCACCCGGGCGAAGTCCGCCGCCAGCAGCGACGGGGCGAGGATGACCTCGTCGGCCGGCGGCGGCGTGAGTCCTCTGCTTGCCTCGGCGGAAGTCATGGCGACTCTGTCTGACATTGGGCTGACCGGTCGCGTCAGTTCGCAGGCGGCCAATGCCTGGTCACCCCGTACAGCTTTCGCTGCTCATCGTCCGCCAGGATAGGGGCGGTCACGATCAGGGCCTTCAGCTTCCCGGCCGGGTCGAACTCGATCTGGGCCGGCGGGCCGCTCAAACACCGGGTCGAGTTCAAGTTCCAGCCCGGGCAAGGCGGAAGCTGCGACGCGGCCCCGGGCCTCGACGAACCGTGGGGCGGCGAAGCGGCCCTCGGCGCCCAGCACGCGGATGGTGAGCAGGCGGTCAGGCAGGGACAGGACCCAATACTCGCGGACCCCATGCCGCTCGTAGAGATCCGCCTTGACGATCTGATCTTTGGACGCCGTGGACGGCGATGCGACCTCGATGATGAAGTCCGGGGCCCCACGGATGCCGCGGTCCTCGATCTTCATTGGATCGCACACGACGAAGACGTCCGGCTGCACGACGGTGGAGATTTCCGCTTCCGCCCGCTCGCCACCCGGCAGACAGATGTCCGTCGGCGCAACGAAGACTTCGCACGGCTTGCCTTCAAGCGAATTAGCCAGTTGCCGCCCCAGTTCCACGACCGCCCGCTGGTGCGGCACGCCCGGCGCCGGGGTCATGTCGTAGGCCACCCCGTCGATGAGTTCCCAGCGCTTGTCGTCCGACCAGCCGAGATAGTCGGCGTAGGTGAACCGCGATCCAGTCTGCTGGGGCAAAGCGGTCATCAGTCACCTCCCGCCAGGTCAGCCCCCTGCCCGCCGCCGGCCTGAGCGCCCAAGCCGGGCCCTTGGACATCAGCGATATTATATAGGTTAGCCCAGCACCTCCAGGGATCGGAAGTGTCGGCCTTCCAGCAGCTCCAGGCTGGCCCCGCCGCCGGTGCTGATGTGGCTCATGCGGGGCTCGAACCCGGACTGCTCGATCGCCAGCGCCGAGTCGCCCCCGCCGATGATGCTGATCGCCCCGGCGTCGGTGGCGGCGGCGACGGCGGCAGCCAACGCCTTGGTCCCCGCGTCGAACGGCGGGATCTCAAACACGCCGACCGGACCGTTCCACACGATCGTCCTGGCGCCCTGCACGACCGCGGCATATTTCTGGCGGGTCTTCGGCCCGATGTCGAAGCCCTGCCAGCCGTCGGGAATCTCGCCTTCCACCGTCCGCGTCTCGGTGCCGGCCTTGAATTCCTTGCCGCACACGAAATCGACCGGAAGCTCCAGGGCGACCTTGGCGGCTGACGCCTTGGCCTGAATCTCACGGGCCAGGTCGAGCTTGTCGGCCTCGACCTTGCTGCCGCCGATGGCCCGCCCGTTGGCCTTCATGAACGTATAGCTCATTGCCCCGCCGATCAGCAGCGTGCTGATCCGGGGCAGGAGGTTCTCGATCACGCCAATCTTGTCAGAGACCTTCGCCCCGCCCATGATCATGACGAAGGGCCTGGGCGGGTTGGCCAACTTCTCCTTGAGGTACTCAACCTCCTTGCGAAGCAGGAAGCCGGCGGCGACCTGGTCCTGCCCGAGCGCCTCCGGCACGCCGACCATGCTGGCGTGATCGCGGTGTGCGGTGCCGAAGGCGTCGTTGACGTAGAGCTGGCCGAGGGCGGCGATCTGGCGGGCGAATTCTGCCCCGCCCTCCTCTTCCTCGGAGTGGAAGCGGAGGTTCTCCAGCAGCAGCGCCTGCCCGTCGGTCAGGGCGTCAACCATCGTGCGGACTTCCGGGCCGACGCAGTCGGGCGCAAGCGGGACCTGTTGGCCGATCAGCTCGCCGAGCCGTTTGGCCGTCGGGGCCAGCGAGTATATCGGGTTGACCCTGCCCTTGGGCCGACCCAGGTGGCTCATCAGGATCGCCCGCCCGCCGCGGTCCAGCACGTTGCGGATGGTGGGCAGGGCCGCCTGGATCCGCCGGTCGTCAGTGATCTTACCGGCACTGTCCTGCGGCACGTTGAAATCGACGCGAATAAGGACCTTGCGGCCCGCGACTTTGAGTTGATCGACGGTCTTGGCCATGGTGCTCTCCATTCCGTGCAGCCTGCTCAATTTGCCGTCAAGGCCCACCCACCAGCGGTGAGTGAGCCTTGAAGTAGTGTCATGCTTGCCGCCACCGCTACAGCGCCGCCATCCGCAGCACCAGGTCGGCCGAGCGGCAGCTATAGCCCCACTCGTTGTCGTACCACATGGTCACCTTGACCAGATCGTCGCCGATGACCATCGTGTTGGTCGAGTCGAACAAACTGCTCGCCGGGTTGTGGATCACGTCGCTGGAGACGATCGGGTCGGTGACGAACTCGATGATGCCCTTCATCGGACCGGCCGACGCCTCCTTGACGATCTTGTTGATTTCATCGGCGGTGGTCTTGCGCCCGGCGACGAAGGTCAGGTCGGTGATCGAGCCGGTGGGCACGGGCACGCGCAGGGCGTAGCCGTGAAGCTTGCCCTTCAGCTCGGGCACGACCTCGCCGAGGGCCTTGGCGGCGCCGGTGGTCGAGGGCACGGTGTTCAGGGCGGCGGCGCGCCCGCGGCGCTTGTCCTTGTAGGGCATGTCCAGGATCGCCTGGTCGTTGGTGTAGGCGTGCACCGTGACCATCAGCCCCTTGACGATGCCGACGCTGCCGTGGAGCACCTTGGCAACCGGGGCCAGCGAATTGGTCGTGCAGCTCGCGTTGGAGACGCACTTGTGGTCGGCCTTGAGCAGCTCGTCGTTGACGCCTAGCACGATGGTCGCGTCGGGCTTGTCCTTGGCCGGGGCGCTCAGCAGCACCTTGCGGGCTCCGGCGGCCAGGTGGCTGTCATAGCCCGGCTTGCCGTCAGCGGCGCGGGTGGTGAACCTGCCGGTGGACTCGAGGACCACCTGGGCGCCCAGCTTGCCCCAAGGCAGCCTGGAAGGGTCCTTCTCAGCCAGCACCGGGACTTCCTTGCCGTTGACCACCAGGGCGGCGCCCTTGGCCTGCACGCAGCCGGGGAACCGGCCTTGTGTCGAGTCATACTTCAGCATGTACGCCAGCATGTCGGCGTCGAACAGGTCGTTGACGGCGACCACGTCGAACTGCTCGGGTCGCTCGGCCATCACGCGGAACACCAGCCGACCGATCCGTCCGAAACCGTTGATCCCTACCTTGACTGCGGCCATGATCGCTTCCATCCTTTCCTGCTTGCTCCGGGGGTCAATCGAAGGTCCAAGGGGCGCCGCAGCGGGCACCCCGGTCCAAAACGGGGTACGCTACTTGCTGGTCCGGCCCCTGTCAAGCCCCGCTTCCGGCCGGGGTCCGACGGCGCCCGGACGCCTGCCGTGGCGGGGTGGGCTTTCACACGCGTCGGGCAGACAGTACCATATCGGCCGATCAACAGCCCCGTTTCAGACGCATTGCGAGGAGCCCATGCCCGATCGCCCCAACATCCTGATCCTGTTCGCCGACCAGCTCCGGGCCGACGCCCTGGGCTGCCACGGCAACCCGGTCTGCCGCACGCCGCACCTGGACCGCCTGGCCCGCGAGGGCGTGCTGTTCGAGAACGGTTACACGCCCAACCCGATCTGCGTGCCGGCCCGGGCGACCGTCACCACCGGCAACTACTCGCACAAGGCCACGGGCAGCAAGAACAACGACGGCCTGATTCGCGCCGGCCAGGCCAGGCTGGCCGACCATTTCGCCGCCGCCGGATACGAGACCTACGCCTGCGGCAAGCTGCATTACGTGCCCTACGCCCCGCCGGGCGCGCCGCGACTGCTGCACGGCTTTGGACACTGCGACCTGACCGAGTCGGGCCGGCTGATCGCCCAGTACGACCCCGCCTGCTCGCGGCGCGGCCTGGAGGATTACATCGACTTCCTGGCCGATTCCGGCTGGCCGGGCTACAGCCGCGCCCACGGCATCGGCAACAACGACGTGCGCCCGTGCGCATCGCCGCTGCCGGAAGAATTGCACGTGGACCATTGGGTCGCGGACCGGACCATCGCCCGGATCAACGAGCACGGGGAACGCCACCCGGACAAGCCGTTCCTGATCTGGTGCAGCTTTCCCAAGCCGCACTCGCCCTACGACCCGCCGTTCGAATACGCCCGGATGTACGACCCGCGGCAGGTGCCCTCGCCGTTCGGTGACGAGTCGATGCTGGCCGACCGCAATCCGGAAATCCACGCGACGCGCGTCACTCACGGGCAGACGACGCTCAGCCCGGCCGCCCGGCAGGTGATAAAGGCCTACTACTACGGGCTGATCAGCTTCCAGGACGCCCAGGTCGGGCGGGTGCTGGCGGCGTTGGACCAGGCCGGGGCCGCCGACGACACCATCGTGCTCTACTCAGCCGACCACGGCGACCTGATCGGCGACTTCGGGGGCTACTTCAAGTGCAATTTTCTGGAGGGCTCGGCCCACGTACCATTCCTGATGCGCGGTCCGGGCGTGCCGGCCGGTCAGCGGCGCAAACACCTGGTCGGGCTCCAGGACATCCTGCCCACGCTGGCGGCGATGACAGGCTGCCCTCTGCCCAACCCGGTGGACGGGCTGGACCTGACCGGCGTGCTGGCCCGCGACGGCGCCGCGCTGCGCGACGTATTCTACGGTCAATGCTGCGACGCCCCCGAGCAGATGGCGATGCTGTTCGACGGGCGGTGGAAGTACTGCTATGCCCAGCTCGGGCCGACCGAGGAGCTTTACGACCTGGCGGCCGATCCGCACGAACTGGTCAACCTCGCGTCCGGCCCCGACGGCCCCGACCGCGTCCGCCCATGGCGGAAGCGCCTGATCGACGAGGCCCGCCGCTGGGGCGACACCGCCCTGCTCGCCGGCGGCGGCCTGGCGACCGCCCCCCTCGACCGCGCCGCCATCGACGCCTTGCCCATTCAGGGCATGGGCTGGCGGTGGTACTGATGTGCCCAAGTAACCGGATCGCCCGTGCATAGGGCCGCCTGTCAGTTCCCCTTTATCATCATCATGCTGTTGGTCGTGTCCGGTGAGGTGGCCGAGGGCAGGATCGGCAGATCGACGCCCTTGGCCGCCGCCTCGGCCAGATACCCCAGGGCGTACGGCGTCGAGCGGAACGTCTGGCCGAAGTACTTGGCGTGGTTGGTCGTGCCGGTCGCCCGCAGCAGGCGGCGGAGCGTCCGCAGATAGTTCACGTCGCCGGTCTGCTTCCACAGAAAGCCGTAGGCAAACGCCATGTTGCCGGTGTAGCCCTTGAGGTCCTGCTCCTTGGCCGCGTAGTCGGCGACGAACTTGATGGTGTCCAGGACGGCCGGGTCCGGGCGGATCCAGTACTGCTCGATCATGGCCTCCAGGGCGACGCCGACCATGAATCGCTGCTGCGGGCGCTTATCGAACTCGGTGTTGCGCTTGATGAAGTCGGCGCCGAGCTTGAGCAGCCAGTCGGCGCGGTCCACGAACCGCTTCTCGCCGGTGAACTCGTAGGCGACCCAGATCATGTGCAGTCGGTGTCCGTTGCCGCGGCACTGCCGCCAGGCGGCGATGTCGGTGCCGCTGCGAGGCATGGTTGCGTTGATGTCCCCGCCGGCGGCGACCTGGCGCCTCCACTCGGTCACTTCCGGGCTCTCCATCGAGGCGGCGTGGTTGAAGGTCTCCAACATCACCTGGCGGGCCCACCAGTCGCCCAGCATCTGCCAGCGCATCACGATGCTGTGGTTCTTGGCGTGGTTGAACTGCTCGCTGACGTACGGCGTGCCGTCGTCGATGGCGGCGTGGTAGCGCGGCGGGCAGTAGTGGCACGCCCCAATCCGCGCCGGGTCCGGATACCAGTGGTTGATGAACACGTCGGCGGTGTAGGCCGCCGCCCGAAGGCCATTGTCGAGGAACCGTAAGTCGGCGGTGCGGGCCCACTGATAGACCATGGCCATGCCGTAGTCGTAGTAGTTGCCGTTCCAACTCAGGTTTTTGACCGGGTCGGCGAAGGTCGGCCCCCAACCTGGCCGCGGCACGCGATAAAGCGAATCGCCCCAGTTCAGCCAGCCGTAGCCGTCCTGGGTGACCCCGCCGTCAGTCAGCCCGACCTCGACGTTGCGGATGATGTTGTCCATCGACTCGGACAGGTTCTCATTGTAGCGCTTCTCGACGTCGGCGAAGGGGCCGTAGTCGGCGTCGGCTGAAACGATCGGTCCCCACGCCTGCGTCTTCTGGCAATACCAGGCGGGCTCCGCCAGCGGCACCAGCGGGACGTTGGCGGCGGCGAAGACGGCGTTGAGCGCCTCAGGCTTGGCCTGGCCGTCGTGGAACAGCAGCGTGATTCGGTGCGTGCGGGCCTGGCCAATGAACAGTTCCAGCGATTTTCCGGCCTCCTTCGGATAGAGTCCGACCTCGATGGCCGCCCCGCCGGTCGCGCCGACGACGGCCAGTTTCTTGGGGAACATCTGCCAGAAATCGCGGACGCCGACCGCGACGCCTCCTACAGTCAGCCACCCCATGGCCGCTGGTTTCTCCGTCCTCGCGTCGCCTGCCTGTTGGGTGTCATTGCGCCGCAGGCGATATTGGCCGGCCAAGTCAACAGAAACGTCGTGGCGCTGGACGGCCCGCTCGGGCAAGGCCGCCGCCAGCGGCCAGCGAACCGAGAGGTCCTCCAGGTCAATCTTGTTGGCCGCCACGACGCCCAGCTTGTTGATGAATGTGTAGTCGATGGCGATGCGGGGGGAGCCGGCGTAGGCGTAGACGCGGGCCTCGTAGACAAGCCCGGGGCCCTTGGCCTTGCCGGCCTCGGCCTCGGTCGCGCTGACGGCCTTCTCGGTTTCGTCGGTGCCGGGGATTTCGCCGACGGCGCCGGCGGCCTCGGAGCCTTTGAACTTGCCGGTCAGCAGGACCACCGCCCGCATCGGACCGGCCTCCAGCACTTCGACCTTCGCGGTGGCTGGGTCGATCTCGGTGAACGTCTTGCCGCCGGCGGTCACGCCGCTGCCGGACGATCCGTCGATGAGCTGCTTGTCGCCGAACACCGCCGACTCGATCACCCCGGCCAGATGGGCGTTCAGCTCCAGCTTCACCGGGCCGGTGATGATCGTCGCCTTGGCCGCCTTGGCGTCGGCGGTCACCTTCAGCGGGGAGTCCTTCAGATCGCCGGGGGCGACCGCGAGCTGCCGCTCGCGGCTCGAATTGGTCAGCGTCAGCGTCCGAGTCCCCCTGGCCGGCACGCTCAGCAGGGAGTTCACGTGCACCCAGCGGAGCGAGCCGACGCCGGGGCGGCCGGGCTGGGCGACCCACTTCTGGGCCTCGCGGAACGACGCCGGGATCGCCCGGCCCTGCTCGTCCAGCAGGCACAGCGTCTGCGGGTCGTAGACCGCGCCGGCCGGCAGCGGCACGCCAAACGTCACCGGCTCGTCCACGCGTTCAAATCCGGCCCGCTCGGCAGCGGTCAGTTTCACCGTGATCGGTACCCCGGACGCGGCGCACCCGGCCAACATGAGCATCCCTCCAATCAGGCCAGCGGCAACGATGGTTCGCATGAGCAGGTCTCCTCTGAGGGCCAGTTGTGCAGTTGGGATTGTCCGCAATCGCAGTCGATTCGGCAAGCCGGGATTCCGCGGAACCGGGCCAATACCCCGCACCAGTCGGTCCGCCCCCGGCGTCCCGCGAGTCGAGCCTCAGCCGGGCGGGAGCATGTAGCCGGAGGCGCTAGCCCTCGAAAGCCCGGCGTCGCAAGATTGGAGCCCCCAACGGGGGCGGTCCCGATTCATCGGGATAGCCGGGGGCGCGAGCCCCCGGAACCCCGCCAGCGCGAGAACCGAGCCCCCAACGGTGGCGACAACATGTAGCCGGGGGCGCGAGCCCCCGGAACCCCGCCAGCGTGAGAGCCGAGCCCCCGAAGGGGGCGGCAGCAGCGCCCGCCCTCAAATGTAGCCCTCGTCGAATTTGATCCGGTTCTTCCGCAGCAAGGCAATCGGCTCGTCCCGGAACGACATCTTGCGATGATGCTCCTCATGGCCGGCGATGTATCGCCTCAACGCCGGCGCCTGCGACTCGCTCACGGTGAACGCCGCGTAATCGTCCTGCCAATGAAAACCCCGTGTCAGCCCCTCATTGAGCCAGCGCGACGAATTGGCCTTGATCAGCCGCAGCATGTCCGCGACGCGGTCATCGGGCCTCAGTTTCATGAGGGTGTGGACGTGGTCGGCCGCCCCGCCGATGTCGAGCTGGATGCCGCGCTCAGCCCGGATGATGCCGCCGATGTATTTGTAGAGCCGCTCGCGGAACTCGGGCTCGATGATGGGGCGGCGGTCCTTGGTGGCAAAGACGGCGTGGTAGAGCAGGTTGGTGAAGCTCTTGGCGATTCCCCTTCTTGATCTGGAGGGCTGCTGCCGCCCCCGTTGGGGGCTGGGTTTCGGCTTCGCTCGACTTCCATGGGCTCGGGCCCACGGCTGCATGCCGACGCCCCCGTTGGGGGCTGGGTGCACGCTCTCCTGAATGTCGGGCCGTTCAGGCATCGGGCAAATTGCAGTCCGAATCAATTCTCGGGCATCGAGCCGCAGCTCGCGGGCGCCTTGCACAATGCGGGCGTGTTCCGTCGATCGAGGCGTCCGCGAGCTTCCGCTCGCGGCTCAGCAGACAATCAGGGCAACGTCACCCCCTTGTCCGCCGCCTCGGCCAGGTAGCCCATCGCCCAGGAGGTAGAGCGGAACGATTGACCGAATATCTTGGCCTGGTCCAGCGGACGGGCGGCGTCCAGCAGGCGGATCATCGCCTTAAGGTACTTCGCCTCGCCGGTCTGCTTCCACAGGAAGCCGTAGGCCATTGCCATGTTCTGCGTGTAGCCCTTGAGCCCCTGCTCGTCGAGGGCGTAATCGGCAACGAACTTGATGGTGTTGAGCACTTCCGGGTCGGGCGCGTCCCAGTGCTGCACGATCATGCCTTCCATGGCGATGCCGACCATGAACCGCTGGCTGGCTGCCTTGTCGAATTCGGTGTTGTCCTTGATGAACTTGACGCCCAATCCGAGCAGTTGCCGGGCCTTGTCCTGGTAGCGTTTGTCGCCGGTGAACTGATAGGCGGCCCACAGGATGCGCAGGCGGTGCCCGTTGCCCCGGCACTGCCGCCAGCCCGCTCCGTCGCTGCCCTGGAGCGTGCGGGCGCAGTTGAATACCTCCTCGGCCGCTTGGCGGGCCCACCAGTCGCCCAGCATCTGCCAGCGGACAAGCATGCTGGCGACCTTGGCGTGGTTGAACTCCTCGCTGACGTAGGGCATGCCGTCGTCGCTGGAGGCGTGGTAGCGCGGCGGGCAGTAGTGGCAGGCGCCGATCCGCGTCGGGTCGGGATAGTAGTGGTTGGTGAAGACGTCGGCGGTGTAGAGCCCGGCCCGCAGGCCCGTCTCCAGAAACCGACGCTGCCCCGTGCGGTAGAACTGGCAGATCATCGCGAAGCCGTAGTCGTAGTAGTTGCCGTTCCAGCTCAGGTTCTTGTGCGGCCGGGCGAAGACCGGACCCCAGCCCGGCGCCGGTTTGCGGAAGAACGTGTCGCCCCAGTTCAGCCAGCCGTAGCTGTCCACGGTGACGTCCCGGCTGGTGCGGCCCTCGTCGAGCTGCTTGAGGATCGAGTCCATCGAGGCGTCCAACACCTGGTCGTAATGCCTCGCGGTCGCGGCGAACGGGCCGTAGTCGGCGCCGGACGGGGCGATCGGCCCCCAGGCTTGCGTGCGGCGGCAATACCAGTCGGGCTCGGCGACGGGGGTCAGCGGGGCGTTGGTCGCGGCGAAGACCGCGTTCAGCTTCTGCGGCGGCATCTTGCCGTCGTGAAAAAACAGGGTGACGCGGTGCGTGCGGGCCTGGCCGATGAACAGTTCCTGCGGCTGCCCGCACTCCTTCGGATACAGCCCCAGGCGGACGTGCGTGCCGGCCTTGCGGCTGCTCAGCGTCAGGGCCTTCGGATACATCTGCCAGAAGTCGCGGACGCCGACGGCCAGGCCGGCCCCCCCGACGGTCATGCTCGCCCAGCCGAC
>JAANMW010002241.1_pt1 | contig 17892 bp, 17 predicted proteins | sample 7279671 | NCBI WGS metagenome assembly JAANMW01 (sample SAMN14094541, study PRJNA606508) | bioreactor metagenome | isolation source: A lab-scale SPAN reactor treating ammonium-rich wastewater day 247 | place: Ireland: Galway | collected 2017-09-19
GTCGTTGTCGGCGATGCGGCATCGGTCGTGCCGCAGATCAGCAAATTCGCACCAACGTTAGAGATCTTCGATACGGAAGGAAAGCTCGTAGAAAACCGCTAGAGAATTGGCGGGGGAGTTTTGAGTTGCGGCGTTTGTGGGAGTTTGTTTGCCGCCCCATGGAGGAGAGCGGCATGACGCGCATTTTTACCGCAACCCAAAACATTGGAGGTCTTTAGCTTGCCCGACGCATCGGCTGAACTGTGCCGCCGCGGTGCGAGATCGTCTGAAGGTGGTCGATCAGGTCAGACGCTGCACGCTTTGAAAGTTCCTCGACCGCGCAGTGCATCATCTCGCGGCATTCCGCATCGACATCGATCTCCGAATTCCTGCCGATCGAACGGATCATCCCAAGCTGTTTTGCCGTGATCATATCGCCGAGTGTTCGTGCGATCGGATCAGCATTCACGCGATGCGGGTCTTCGGCCGCATCACCGCCTTCTGCCTCGGCGATCTCGTCGAACTCCTTCTTATAAAGCTCACGAGCGATCCCGAATTTCACGGCCGCACGCTTTAGAGCGTCGTGCTCGGCCTTTTTTATCCCGGTTTCGCTTGTTGCACGGCCCGTACCGATGCCCTCGCGGGTGACGCCGTCGATCGTGATCGCAACCGTTACGGTCATAATGTCGCCGACGGAGCGAATGTCGCGGATCTCGTGCTGCCAGTTCGGAGCCTTTTGGTCGAGGATGTCCGCGACGGTGTGCCATTCGACGTATTCGACCATCTGGGTGTGGCCGTTTCGGTCTCGCATCCCGGCACGGCGGCGGATCAAGGTAGGGTCGACCGTTTCGTGCAGGCCTTGCAGGGTTGCCGAAAAATCGACGACATTCGATGCCTCTGCCTGTGTCTCCAACTCGCTCATTTTCTTCGTGATAGTGTTGTTCTTCATGTGTACTTTTTCTCCTGTGTGTTGTTCAGCCGTCGGCTCTCAACCTCGCAAGCAGCTGATCTACCGTTCACGAACCGCCTGTCGTCCATTGCCGGAAGCTGCCGTCTAAAAAACCTTCGACCCTGTTCGCAGACGCCATTCAGGCTTAGGTCATCTGCTCAGCTTTTGATCTTTCTCAAAAGTAGAGACCTTCGAGAAACGTTGCATCTGTGAAACATCGTACCAAACAAATTTATTTGTTGCAAGTGCGAAACAAGGTGTTGCAATTAAAATTTTTGTGTGTTATGTTTTATGTGTGAAACGGAATGTGCATCTTTGCACGGCCACATGGAGGATGAGCAGAACTATGGTTTTGAAGAACGACAGTCTTATTGACATCAATGAATTGGGCAAGGCGATCAGCCGGAGACGGAAGGAATTAAAGCTTAGCTTGCGGGATGTTGGCAATGTTACACAGGTTTCGGCCTCGACGCTTTCGCGTATCGAAAGCGGAAAGGGGAGTCCGGACGCCGAGAATATCGCTCGGATCACGCAATGGCTTGAGATGCCGGTCGATCGCTTGATGAAAAAGCATCCGGGCAGCGAGGTTGAGCCGGTGGTCTATTATCCGCACGAATCGACGCCCGAGATCGTCTCGGCGCACTTGAGGGCGGACAAGAACCTTTCGGCTGAGACGGCCGATGCTCTTTCGGAGCTTTTCCGCGTTGCGTACTCGCAGTTCAGCGGCAACAAGGAAAAGTAAATCTTCAACTGATCTCTTAAGACAAGACAGGTAAATATATGGCACAGAAGCACTACCGATCGTTGGATACAAGCATTTTGTTGTTCTTTTTAACAGCTGAACTTGCACGTTCGGCGACATTCTTTGGGTTGGACACGCTTCTGCTTACGATCGGGGCACTTTTTGTGCTCGTTCTGCCATACCTTTTGATCGAAGTTGACGGTGTTCCGGCGTTTGGCAGATGGCTTCGTCCACGCCTCGTTTTTGCGGGAATAGGAATGGGTTCGGGCGTTCTATTGCGTTTCGCACCGGAGGCGATCGGTCATCTGCCGATGACTTTCGTGATACTGTCGGCCGTTATCTGCTCGTACATACATATTTACGGGCTTTTGAAGCTGCGGCTGGTGAAATAGGCAAAAGGCACTTCGCCGTAAAAGCTTCGAATAAAAAGAGATCCGCGAGTTCGTCTGCCGGTTTTCGGGATGGCAGGGAACACGCGGATCCTTTTTCTCTATTGACGATGCCTATCGGGCGAAAGATTCTGCGTAGAGCGTCGTGCCTCTGGTCGCCTCGACCGTAACTTCGCGGATCGCAAGCAATTGCTCGACGAGGTCGCGGTATTGTGCAAGCGTCAGAGCCTGCGCACCGTCGCAAAGAGCTTCGGCTGGCCTCGGATGAACCTCGATGATGAGGCCGTCGGCACCGACCGCTACGCCCGCCCTCGAAAGCGGAGCGACCATATAGTTATGACCGGTCGCATGCGAAGGATCGACGATGATCGGCAGATGCGTCATTCTGTGGACCGCCGGGACGACCGAGAGGTCCATTGTATTCCGGGCGTGATTCGCAAAGGTGCGAATGCCGCGTTCACAAAGGATCACGTCGTAATTGCCCTCGCTCATCACGTATTCGGCGGCAAGCAGGAATTCTTCGAGCGTTGCGGAAAGGCCGCGTTTTAGGAGCACGGGCTTGCGCGTTTTGCCGACATATCGCAGAAGCGAGTAATTCTGCATATTTCGAGCGCCGATCTGTATGCAGTCGCCGTATTTTTCGACGGCATCGACGCCGTGCTCATCCATCGCCTCGGTAACGATATTGAGGCCCGTTTCTTCGCGGACATCGGCGAGCATCTTGAGGCCTTCCTCGCCGAGGCCCTGGAAGGCGTAAGGCGAAGTTCGCGGCTTATATGCACCGCCGCGAAGGAATTTCGCACCGCTTGCCGCGACCTCGCGTGCAACGGTGGTGAGCTGCGTTCGGGATTCGATGGCGCAAGGCCCTGCGATGATGGCAAGTTCGCCACCGCCGATCGTGGCCGTTCCGACCTTTACGACCGACCTTTCGGGCCGAGCGTCGCGGAGGATGAGTTTATAAGGCTGCGTAACGCGGATCGTCTCGGCAACGCCCGGCAAATTCTCAAAATTCGTGGGATCTACCGAACCACGGTTGCCGGTAACGCCGATCGCCGTTCGAGTCTCGCCGGGCATCGAATGCCCGCGAAACCCGAGCGATTCGATGACTTCGAGTACCTTTTCAATTTCACCGGTGGTGGCACCGGGCTTCATTACGATTAACATATTTTTCACAATCGTGAACCTTCAACTTTATGAGTATGTGCCGCCTTTTGCAACGGCAATAATTGATCTAATAGAGCTTCGACGCGGGCAAGGGCGTCATTGGCTTTGATAGAAGCCTCGATCTCGGCCACTATTGCCGAGCCAACGACGGCCGCATCGGCGAATTTCCAGACATTTTCGACCTGTTCGGCGGTCGAGATACCGAAACCGACAGCGATGGGCAGGTCGGTGAACTTTCTCACACGTGCGGCCAAAAGCTCGGCCTCGTTCGAGTGTGAATTCGCGGCTCCCGTAACTCCTGCACGTGATACGGCGTAGATAAAGCCGCGTGCGTTTCGGCAGATGTTCTCAAGCCTTCCATCGCTGGTCGTCGGCGAGACGAGCGAGATGAGCGAAATGCCGTGTTCCGCGAACTTGTCTGCAAGCTCGCGTGCTTCGTCGTCGACGGCATCGACGATCAAAATCCCGTCCACGCCACTCTTTTTTGCGGCTGAGCATAATCCGTCGATGCCGAATCTCAAGATCGGGTTCAAGTAGCTGAAAAGTACGAGCGGAACGTCGCTCGATACCCGCAGCTTTGCGGCGAGAGAAAGCACGCTTGCGAGATTTACGCCGCGATCGAGAGCACGCTGCGACGAGCGCTGAATGACAACACCATCCGCCATCGGATCGGAGAATGGCACGCCGAGTTCGATGACGTTGGCACCGCGTGCGGCGAGCAGTTTCAAGATCTCGAGCGACGTTTCGTCGTCGGGGTCGCCCGCCGTGACGAATGGAATGAACCCGCGGCCATTCTTCAAGTTCTCGGTGATGCGATCGCTCATTTTTCGCCTCCGTTGAGAAGCTGCCGAACGGAATCGACATCCTTGTCGCCGCGGCCTGAGACGTTGACGATCATGATCTGTTCCCGCTGCATTTTTGGAGCCTGCTTGACGGCGTATGCGATCGCGTGTGCGGATTCGAGAGCCGGAATGATGCCTTCGGTACGCGACAGGAGCTGAAACGCGTCGAGGGCTTCCGCGTCGGTGACCGAATCGTAGTTGATGCGTCCGATATCACGAAGGTAAGAATGTTCCGGTCCGACGGACGCGTAATCGAGTCCTGCAGAGACAGAGTGCGTCGAGGCGATATTGCCATCGTCGTCCTGAAGGACATAGCTGCGTGTGCCTTGAAGAACGCCGACCGCCGCACCTTTTGCAAATCGTGCGGCGTGTTCGCCAAGAGCGGCACCGCGGCCGCCTGCTTCGACGCCCGTCATCTGAACGCTTTCGTCATCAAGGAACGGGTGAAAGAGCCCTATCGCGTTCGAACCGCCGCCGACACAGGCGACCAGCAGATCGGGTAATTTCCCCGTCGTCTCAAGGATCTGACGCCGAGCTTCGCGTCCGATGACGCTCTGGAATTCGCGAACCATCAGCGGATACGGATGCGGCCCGAGCGCCGAACCAAGAAGATAGTAAGTGTCCGAAATATTCGAGACCCAATCCCGAAGAGCTTCGTTGATGGCGTCCTTGAGCGTCCGCGAACCGGTATCGACAGAGCGGACCGCTGCTCCCAAAAGCTGCATACGAAAGACGTTCAGTTCCTGACGCCGAATGTCCTCGCTGCCCATATAGACGACGCATTTCAGGCCGAAGAGAGCACAGACGGTCGCGGTCGCGACGCCATGCTGTCCGGCACCGGTCTCGGCAACGATGCGTGTCTTGCCCATTCGGCGTGCCAAGAGGATCTGGCCGAGGCAGTTATTTATCTTGTGCGCACCGGTGTGATTCAGGTCTTCGCGTTTCAGATAGATTTGCGCGCCGCCGACTTCTTCGCTGAGCCGGTGCGCGTAATAGAGCGAGGTCGGGCGGCCTGAGTAATTTTTGAGGAGGCCGTCGAGTTCCGCGTGGAATTCGCGGTCATCGCGCGAGGCGAGATACGCTTCGTTCAACTCATCGAGAGGAGCGACGAGCGTTTCGGGAACGAACCGTCCGCCGAACTCACCCCAATATCCCTTGTTGTCGGGCTCAAAACTCATAGAACACTCTTTGCCGCTTCGATAAAGGCAGCAACCTTTTGCGGATCTTTTTTCCCTTTTGCCGACTCTAATTTGCTACACGCATCGACGCAGAAGGGACGCACTTTTCGGATCGCGGCGGCGACATTCTCGTGTCCGAGGCCGCCTGCCAAATAGACGCGATCAAAGCTTGCGGCGGCGTCCGCGGCACGATCCCAATCGGACACGCGGCCGGTCCCGCCGTACTCTCCCATCGAGGGAGCGTCAATGAGCAAGTTGAGTCCGCTGCTCCTTATCTCCGCCAAAATTTCGAGGGCTTTGTCTGCCTCGACGGTTTTGATCACGCGGACACTATTCTCGTGGGCGATCTTTTGAGCGAACTCGATCGTCTCATCGCCGTGAAGCTGAACCGCGTCGAGGCCGCATTGCTTTGCCGTCAAAGCGATCTCATCTTCGGACGTGTTCACGAAGACACCGACGAGCTTCACCGAAGCGTCGATACTGCTTGCGACATCTTGTGCCGCCTGCATGGAGATAAAACGCGGGCTTTTTGAATAGAAATTCAACCCGATCTCGTCTGCACCACACGCGGCGGCGTGCCGGGCGTCTTCGACATTCGTGATCCCGCAGACCTTTACTCTAACCACGTTTGCCTCCGGCGGCAGCAAGCACCGCAAGCTTTTCGGCCGGGTTACAAGACGTCATCAATGCTTCGCCGATCAGGAAGCCGTCAAATCCGGCGTTATGCAATCGCTCGATCTCGTCCGTCGAACTGATGCCGCTTTCGGCGACGAGCAGTGTGTTAGCGGGTTTGTGTTCGGCAAGCTCGAATGACGTTGCGAGATCGACGGCCAGCGAATGAAGGTCGCGATTATTTATGCCGATGATCGAAGCACCGGCGTCGGCCGCTGCGTTCATTTCTTCGAGGCTGTGAACCTCGACAAGGGCGTCGAGGCCGAGCGAGTTTGCGACGCCAAGAAGGGAGCGAAGTTTGGCCTCGTCCAATGCCGCGACGATCAGCAGTATGGCGTCGGCTCCGGCGTCCGCGGCTTCATAGATCTGTATCGGATCGACGATAAAGTCTTTGCGAAGCAGCGGGATCTCGACCGTGCGTCTCGCATCTCTAATATCGTCGAGGGAGCCTCGGAAATACTTCGGTTCGGTCAGGATCGAGATCGCCGCCGCACCACTTTTTTCGTAGGTGGCCGCACGCTCGGCGGCATCAACCGATCCGTCGATAACATTTTTCGAGGGCGACGCACGCTTGATCTCGGCGATGATGTTTATACGATCTTTCACCGAAAGTGCCGTCGACAAGCGGAACCTGTCGTGTGGGTTACGACGAGCTTCCGCACCACTCCGGAGCAGTGAGATATTCGTATCCGCAGAACGTCTTGCGAGGTGCGCGCGGGTTTCGGCAACGATCTTTTCAAGGAAAGTTGTCATGCGGCGAGAGCTACCTCCGCAGAGAGAATATCGAGTTTTTCGGTGGCTTTGCCGCTATCGATCGCGTCGGCGGCGATCGTTGCACCTTCGAGCAAAGATGCTGCTCGGCCTGCGATAAAGATCGCTGCGGCGGAATTTGCGATCACCATGTCGCGAGCAATTCCTCTTTCACCGTTCAGAACTGAGCGGATCCGGTCGGCGCTTTCGGCGACGCTCTCGGCCTTTGGCAACGAGACTTTGCTCTCTTCCAACCCAAAGCTGTCGGCGGCGAGTTCGTAATTCCTGACGCCGTCGGGCGTTACCTCGGCTGCGATCGTCGTTCCGCTGATCGAGATCTCGTCAAGGCCGTTACTGCCGTTGACAACGAGCGAACGCGTCGTGCCAAGACGATGAAGAGCATTCGCGATCTTCGGAACAAGGTCGCCTGACCATGTACCGATCACCTGGAATTGGGCGTTCGCGGGATTAGCGAGCGGGCCGATGCAGTTGAAGATCGTCGGAAAAGGCAGGCTGCGGCGTGCATCTGCGAGCTTTGCCGAAAGACGATGGAATGCCGGCGCGAAGAGGAACGCCAGTCCGTGTCGGCGAAGGTTCATTTCGGCAGAGCCGGGGCCGAGTGACGGCTCGAGGTTAAGTTTCGACAGCACGTCGATCGCTCCGGAGCGGCTCGTAGCGGCACGGTTTCCGTGCTTTGCGACCTTCAGACCGGCGGCAGACGTTACGATCGCGGCAGCGGTCGAAACATTGAAAGGTTTTTGCGAACCGCCGCCCGTGCCGACGATATCGACGCTGTCTTCGTGGCCGTTGACCCGTCGGCATCGATCGCGAAGAATACGTGCAAAGCCGTAGATCTCGTCTTCCGTGATGCCTTTGTGATTCCAGGCGGTAAGAAGATCGACAAGTATCTTGCGATCTTCGCTTGCGAGAATTGCGTCGAGTACGGCTTCGGCATTTGCCGCCGAGACGTCCACACCGCGTTTCATTCCGAGTATTGTTGTATGTAAAATTTCGTTCATCCTAGTTCTCCGGTCTCTGCGAGGTCGATGGCCCGCATAAGGCCTTTTGCTTTATTGATAGTTTCCTCAAACTCCGACGCTGCATTCGAATCAGCGACAATTCCTGCGCCTGCCTGGATCGTCGCGATGCCGTTCTCAAGAACCAGCGTGCGGATCGAAATGCAGGTGTCCATATTTCCGCGATAGTCAAAATAGCCGATCGCACCGGCGTAGATTCCTCTTGGCGTGGGCTCGAGTTCGCGAATGATCTCGATCGCACGAACCTTTGGCGCTCCCGAGACCGTTCCGGCAGGGAAGCAGGCCGCAAACGCATCGAACATATCCTTTCCCTTTGAAAGCCTGGACGAGAGCGAGCTTACGAGATGCTGAACGTGCGAATATTTCTCGACGGCCATGAGCGAGTCAACCTTCACCGAGCTGAATTCCGACACGCGGCCGAGGTCGTTGCGGCCAAGATCGACGAGCATCAGGTGCTCGGAGACTTCCTTTGCGTCGGCTTTCATTTCGAGAGCAAGCTGAGCATCTTCCGAAGGTGTCGCACCGCGATGACGCGTGCCGGCGATCGGGCGATATTCGAGTTTTCGGTCAATGCAACGCACGAGCATTTCTGGTGAAGCTCCGATCACGCTGCGTTCGCCGGTTTGCATCAGGAACATATACGGCGACGGGTTCAGCGACCTCAACGCCCGATAGATCGCGATAGGCGAAGCATTTGTCCGCCGCGTGAATCGCTGCGAATAGACGGCCTGATAACAATCACCGGCCTTGATGTGCTCTTTGATCTTGTTGACGGCAGCCTCGAACTGCTCACGGGTTTGATTCGACTCCGCCACTTGAGATCCGCTCGGCTCGGTGCGTGCAAGGGAGACGTTCTTGTCACTTTCGAGCGCGGCGCGGATCTCTGCATTTCGACGCTTTGCCGCATCGTGTTCTTGTTCGGGAGCAACCGTGATGACCTTGATCTTTTGCTGTGCGTGGTCAAAGGCGATCACCGAACGATAGATCATCATCGAGAGCAGGTCGCCCGCCATGTTTGTCCCAGCGAGCGAAGGCTCGAACATTTCGCAGGCGTCAAAAGCGATCGATCCGATAGCACCGCCGATGAATGCCGGAAGCCCGCCGTCGTCGAGAACAAAATTCTCAGCCAGGTGTCCGCGAAGTTGAGCGAACGCTTCGTGGCCGCCCTCGATCATCTGTACGGGATCGGCCCCGATGAATGAATATCTTGCGAGATTCTCGCCGCCTTCGACGGATTCGAGCAGGAATGAGTGGGTTGAGTTTGACGACAGTTTGAGATAAACGGCGAGCGGGGTCAGAAGGTCGGCGGGGATCGTCTCGACCACGGGTTTGAGCAGGCTGATCTGTTTCGGACTCGCGTTCATTGCAAAGGTTCAAAAATTCAAAAACGTAAAATTCAAACAGAAAAACGCCGCTTGAAACGGTATTTTCAAGCGGCGTCTTAGGATAGATCTTCAGTTTCTTTAGTTCTTAACTGTCAGATGCGATCTTAAAGACGCGCCGGTAAACTGCCACCAAAAAAAGGTGTACAGGTTAAACGCATAAAAGATCGCTCCGAAGAACTTCATCGAGAGTTACGATAGCACAAACGGCGACGGGTGTGTCAACCGCTTTTTAGAAAAAGTTTTTACCGCCCGTTCGTGCATTACATTTTCGCAGGCACTTCGATACCAAGATCTGCGAGTGCGGCCTTGAGGCTTCGGGACGCAAAGTGCGCCGCAGAAACAAGCACGGCACGGCGAGTTTCGTCCGCCTCGGCAATGATCTTGTGGTTGTGATAGAAGAGGTTGAAGGCACGCGCGAGATTGAATGTATATTTCGCGAGGATCGCAGGTTCATTCGCAGATGCTGCCTGCTGAAGCGTCTCTTCAAGCCGCGAGGCGAGAGCGATGAGTGCCCAGATCTCATTGCCGCCTTCGCCAGCAAAAACTTCATTCACATTTTTGCTGTCTGCGAGATTCGGCAGAAGGGAATCGATGCTCTCGCCCTTTTCTGCGAGCTTTCTAAAGATCGAATTCGCACGTACCGCCGAATACTGGCAGAAGCAGCCGGTCTCGCCCTCGAACGACAGTGCCTCTTTGAAATCAAAGACGATCACCGTGGTTCGCGTGAATTTCAAAAGGAAATACCGCAATGCGCCGATCGCAAGCTGATGAGCGATATGACGCTTTTCGTCCTCGCTTTCGTCCGGATGGCGCGATGCGACCTCGGCGTAGGCGTTCGCTTCGAGCCGGTCGATCAGATCGTCAGCTTTTACGCCGAGGCCTTTGCGGCCGCTCATCTCGATGAACGTGCGTTTGCGGTCGTCATCCGACAGCTTGAACCCGAGCTCTTCGGCAGCTGAGGGCGAGAGCGCGACCATCTCATACGAAAGATGAACGCTTGCGGAGAGTCCGCGTTCGGGTGAGATCGCGGCAACGCCTTTTTTAACGATCTCCTGCGGATAAGATTGCCGCGTGTCGATGACGTTGTAGATCTTTTCGCCTCCGCCGAACTTCGGATGGGTTGCGACACCTTCTTCCGCCGTCGTTATCCAAACTTCACCGCCCGCGTCGCTGCGAAACAGCCGATAGTTGAAATCAAGGCCGAGGATGCCGAGCTTCCACATCTGGTATGCGATATCTTTGCCGGTGTAGGTTACCGTGCCGTTCGAGCGCACGAGTATCTTGTCGGCTTCGTACTCGTCCGTCCCGGAATGCTCTTCGAACGGCATCACCCAGCAGCCGGCGTGCTTACCCTCGCTTTCAAAACGCACGACACCGAGCTCTTTCATCTTCTCGAAAGCCTTGTCCCAAAAATGAAGGTGTAAGATCTCGGATTCGCGCGGCAAGAGGTCGTAATAGATCGAGAGCCGCTCCATCGTCTCGAGAATACATTCGACGTTTCGAGTCGCGACGAAATCGGCGAATTCGGCCGTCGGATTGCCGCCCTCTTCAAGCGCGTGAAGAACCTCTGCGCGGCGCTCTCTGAGCGATTCATTCGTCTGGAATTCCTGTCCGACGCGTGCGTAAAGGTCCCAGCAATAGTGGTCAAAACGCTTGCCGCTCGCGGTCAATTCGGCATCGAGGGCTTTGACGGACGCAAGATTACGGCCTTCGAGATAGAGGAATCCGACGACAACATCCGCGACCTGGACGCCCGTATTGTCGATGTAATTCTGAATCTCGACGCTCTTGCCAGTTGCCGTCAAGATACGTGCGAATGTGTCGCCGAGGACGGAATTGCGCACGTGGCCAATATGCGCCGCTTTGTTCGGGTTAACGGAAGTGTGTTCGATGCAGACCTTTGCACGCTCTGCGGGTGCGGCCGGTGCGTGCTTGATGTTCTGAGAAAGAAACTCGGCCCGGTCGAAGAAAATATTCAGATAGCCGGCACCCGCGACTTCCACGCGTGCTACGCCAGGAACGCCTTCGATCGCTGCCTTTAGCGTCTCGCCGATCGCCCGCGGATTTGCCTTTTCGCCGGTCTGCTGCTTGATCTGCTTTGCGAGTTCGAACGCGGCTGGAAACGCGAGGTCGCCCAATTCTGTCTTCGGCGGCACCTCTGCAACGATATTCTCAAGCTTTACGGAAAAATTTGATTCGGCGGCGGCTTTGACCTTTTTGTCGAGCAAAGCCCGTAGTTCAGTTAGCGTCATGACGTTCAAGATAAACGCCAGATTATATCGCCCCGAACCCGAAATTGACAACGAACCGAACGTCGCGGAATCGCCCGAACTTTTTATTTTTCAGCGAAATAGCTAAAATCAATCCCGATGAAGACACTCTATTTCGACTGCTTCTCGGGAGCGAGCGGGAATATGATACTCGGCGGCCTGCTCGAACTCGGCGTGGATGCAGACGCTTTGCGAAACGAGTTGGCGAAGCTCAACCTTTCGGGCATCGAGCTTGTGATCGAAAAGGTTGACCGATCGGGCATCAATTCCACGCACGTCGAGGTCAAATATCCGCACGAACACGTGCACCGGCATCTGAAGGACATCGTAAAGATCATCGACGACAGCTCATTGTCTGCGGCGGTCAAACAGCGCGCGATAGCGATATTCACGCGGTTGGCGGAGGCAGAGGCGAAAGTTCACGGGATCGCGGTCGAACGCGTACATTTTCACGAGGTCGGGGCGTTGGACGCGATCGTCGATATCGTCGGGGCGTGCATCGGGTTTGAAATGCTCGGGATCGAGCGGTTCATGTCGTCCGCGTTGAATCTCGGCAGCGGAACCGTCGAGATCGCGCACGGAAAATTTCCCGTTCCGCCTCCCGCAGTTGCCGAACTCGTACGCGGTATTCCTGTTCATTCAAGCGAGGGCACGGGCGAGCTTGTAACGCCGACTGGTGCGGCTGTAATCACGACGGTATGTGACAGTTACGGCATTTTACCTCAGGTAATACTTGAGCAAATCGGCTATGGTGCGGGGACGCGAGATACAAAGGGTAGCCCGAACGCGATACGCCTGATGCTCGGCGAAATGAGCGGCGAAACCGTCGTTCCGAAAGGCAAAGTAGAGAAGCTTACCGTGCTCGAATCCAACATCGATGACGCAACGCCTCAGACGCTCGGTTTTGCGATGGAACGGGCTTTTGAGCTGAACGCGCTTGATTGCTGGTTTACGCCCATCCAAATGAAGAAGAATCGTCCGGCTACGCTGTTTACCGTGCTCTGTGAGCCCGCCGACGTGCCGAAGATCGAGGAAATGTTGTTCCGCGAAACGACGACGCTCGGGATACGAAGACGCGAGATCGAGCGGGCGAGCCTGGAGAGGTCGGTCGAGACAGTTTCGACGGAGTGGGGTGAAGTTCGGGTAAAGGTTTCGAGTCTCGGCGGCGAGATCATTACTAGGAAGCCGGAGTTCGACGATCTGAAACGCATCGCTGATGGTACAGGGTTAACTTTAAGGTCGGTCGAAGCGACAGTCGAAGGAATTTTGAACGAACGCGACGGCGTCCTTGCTAAAACGGCATCGAAGGGATAGATGGCAGCAAAACCAAAGAAGAAGAATCGAAAAAAGAAAGTCGACCTTAAAAAGGTCGCTGACGGTGTGCGGCTGATTCTCGAAGGGATCGGCGAGGACCCTGCGCGTGATGGACTCGTAAAGACGCCCGAACGCGTCGCGGATTTTTACGCTGAGTTGACCGAAGGTATGTGGATCGACCCGAGCGAATTTATCCTGCCGCTCCCGGGTGATTCACACGACGAAATGGTCTTGGTAAAAGATATCTCGATCTCGTCGATCTGCGAGCACCACCTCGCGCCATTCACCGGAAAGTGTCATATCGCTTATATTCCGAAGGACGGACGGATCGTTGGCCTCTCGAAACTCGCTCGCCTTGCCGAGGTATTTTCGCGGCGGCTGCAGGTTCAAGAGCGTCTCACGCAGGAGATCGCAAACACGCTCTTTGATAATTTGAAGCCGCTCGGCGTGATGGTCGTCATCGAGGCCGAGCACACTTGTATGACCCTGCGAGGTGTTAGAAAGCCCGGCTCGGTCACCGTAACGTCCGCGGTGCTCGGTGGATTCCGCAGCGATCCGCGTACCCGTGCCGAGGCAATGGCACACATTAAAGGATAGTGAAATGATGAAAAGAATATTCGTAGCTCTCTCGATCGCATCAATGCTCGCGATCGGCGTTTTCGCCCAGGACTATACGTCAAAGTTCAGCGAAGCGAAGATGCGCGACCGCGTCAAAACGCTCTCGTCCGATGCTTTTGAAGGCCGCGGGCCCGGAACGCCCGGTGGACAAAAAGCCGCGAAATATATCGCCGATCAGATGCGTCTTGCGGGAGTTCAGCCGGGGAACGGCAAGAGCTATTTTCAACAGATCAATTTCATCGCTCTGAAAGCCGACCCGAATACGAAGCTTCAGGTTTCCGGCAAGAACGGCGAGAAGGATTATCGTTTCCTCGATGATTTTGTTGCCTCGACCGGAGAGCAGAAGGCTCTGACGAAGACAAAAGCGGAACTTGTTTTCGTCGGGTACGGTATCGACGCCCCGCTCTACAATTGGAATGATTACAAGGGCAGTACGAACGATTTTCGCGGCAAGTATTTGATGATACTTGTTAACGATCCGCCCGCGACAAAGGATGAACCTAACCTTTTTGGCGGCGATGCACTTACGTATTTCGGCCGCTGGACTTATAAGTACGAAGAGGCGGCGAGACGTGGAGCCGCAGGCGTGATCCTTGTTCACACGGATAGGTCGGCGGGTTACGGCTGGAACGTGATCCGAAGTTCGAACGGGAATTGGCGGTACGAGATACTTCGGTCAAAGAATGACAAAACACCGTTCCTGGGCGTTCGGGCATGGGCGACTGAAGGTGCGGCTGAGAATATTCTCGAGCAAGCCGGCTTAAATCTAAAGGATCTTGCGAAGGCAGCCGAGAGCCGTGATTTCAAACCAGTAAAGACCGGCCTGACCGTGAGCCTCGATCTAAAGAGCGAGACGAAACACATCACCTCGCCGAATATTGTTGGAAAGATTACGGGAAGTGACCCGAAGCTGCGCGATCAATACGTTGTCTATACGGCGCACTACGATCACCTCGGCATCGGTGAACCGGATAAGAACGGCGATAAGATCTACAACGGTGCGTATGATAACGCCTCCGGCGTAAGCGCGGTCCTTGGCATTGCCGAGGTTCTGGCGAAAATGCCGATCAAGCAGCGTCCAAAGCGTTCGATCTATTTCCTCTTTCCGGCGGCCGAAGAACAAGGCCTGCTCGGTGCCGAATATTATTCGCGGCATCCGCTTGTGCCGCTCGCTAAGACCGCAGCGAATATCAATTTGGACGGCGTGAATTTTGTCGGAAAGGTCGATGATTTTATCGCGCTCGGGGCCAACCGCTCATCGATGATCGATCAGATCGAAGCAGCCGCAAAGGAGCGGAAGTTCACTATCAAGGATGATCCCGACCCGGGACAAGGCTTCTTCTTCCGCTCGGATCACTTTCCGTTTGCAAAGGTCGGTGTTCCAGCGGTGAATTTCTCGCACGGCGACCACTTCATCGACAGTTCGAATAAAGATGCAACTAAGTTCTTGTCCGACTATACGGAGAAGTACTACCACCAGGCCGGCGACGAGTATCACGATTGGTGGGATATGTCCGCAATGGTCCAAGAGGCGGAATTTGCCCTCGCGTTCGGCATAAAGATCGCAAACGCACCGACGATGCCGCGTTACAAGGATACTGACGAGTTTTCTGCTCCGGATAAGAAGCGATTCAAGTAATTAGCTTAGCCAATCCGATTGACGGACTTAGCTAAGTTATGCGAAAATCGTATCGGAGGTGAAATGAGATGACAAAGGTAAATATGCACGAAGCAAAGTCTCAGCTAAGCAAGCTGATCGAGCTTGCATTGAGCGGCCAAGAGGTTGTCATCGCCAAAGCCGGCAAGCCAAAGGTGCGGCTTGTTCCCGTTGAAAAAGAGGAAAAAAGCTGGTTCGGCATGGACGAAGGCAAAGGGTGGATGGCAGATGATTTCAATGAATTGCCAGACGACATCCTTGAACTAATGAGCGATCCCAAAATATTTCCCGATGAGGACGACGACTGAGACAAATGAGAATCCTGATCGATACGCAGATCTTTATATGGATCTTTATCGAGCCTTATCGATTTAATGGTAGAGCCAGGTCTTTTCTCGAGGACACTGATACCAATCAGTTTTATTTGTCGGACGTCTCACCCTGGGAAGCATCCATCAAATATGGATTAGGGAAATTGAAGTTGCCGGAAGCGCCGGAGATCTTTTTTGGAGATCGGGTCCGGCAGGCAAGCTACAAGCATCTTCGCATCGATCTGCGCCACGTGACCAGAGTTCATTCCTTGCCTCAAAAGCATCGTGATCCGTTTGATCGATTACTGATAACTCAGGCGAAAGTGGAAGATATGACGATCGTTTCGGATGATCGGATCTTTAGCGAATACGACGTTAAGAGCTTGACCATAAGAGATATTTCTTGATGGCACATACGTTTTACATTACAACTCCGATTTACTACGCCAACAGCTTGCCGCACCTCGGCCATCTTTACACGACGATCGTCGCGGATGCCATTCGTCGGTATAAAAGGCAGCGCGGCTTTGAGACTTTTTTTCTGACGGGAACGGATGAGCATGGTGTCAACATTCAGCGGGCTGCTGAAAAGGAAGGACGAAGCCCGAAGGAGCAAGTTGACGTGATCTCGACAGAACTCAAGCGAATGTTCGCGGCTTTCGGATTGGACACGGAGCACGACGGGTACGACATCTTTATGCGTACGACCGAGCCGTTCCACTATGCGGGAGCGCAAAAGTTTTGGCTCGAAATTGCGAAGGATAAAACGCCGAAAGGGAATTCGACGATCTATAAGGGCTTCTACGAGGGATGGTTCTGTGCGCCTTGTGCGGAATTCAAGACCGAAGAACAATACGTCGTTCCTGAGGGCTCGGACCAGCCGCATTGCCCGATACACGAACGCCCGCTCGACAAGGTTTCCGAAGAAAGTTACTTTTTCCGCCTGTCGGATTATGACGAATTTCTCATCGACCTGATCGAGAACACCAACGGCCTTGTGCGGCCCGAAGCTCGAAAGAACGAGGTGCTTTCGTTCGTTCGAGGCGGATTGCAGGACCTATCGATCAGCCGGCAACGTTCGGCAGTTTCCTGGGGGATTCCTGTACCGGGCGACGATGACCACGTGATGTATGTGTGGCTTGACGCCCTTTCGAACTACATTACGGCTCTCGGCTACGGCAGTGACGACAGTTCGGCGTTTGAAAAATATTGGCAATATGTTACGCATCTGGTCGGAAAGGACATCTTGCGGTTCCATACCGTATATTGGTTTTCGTTTCTGTCAGCCGCCGGCTTAAAGCTGCCTTCAACGGTTTTTGCTCACGGAATGTGGCTTGACGCCGCAGGCAGAAAGATGGGAAAGACAATAGGTAATGTCATTGAAGTTGATGTATTACTTGAACATTTCCAGATCGATGCCGTTCGGTATTTTGTGCTTCGCGAAATGGTGTTTGGGCAGGACGGGAAATTCGGCTATGAGAATCTTATCGACAGAGCGAACGCCGACCTTGCGAGCGGCTTCGGGAACCTTGCGAGCCGTACGCTCTCGATGATCGCAAAATATCGCGACGGCAAGATCCCGTCGGGTGAAGGTGGCGAATTAGCCGCGACCCTGAGTTCGATCAGAGACGAATTCATTGACCATTTCGAGAACCTCGAGTTGAGCCAGTCGCTTGAATCAGCGTGGGCGATCATCACTTCGGCAGACAAGCTGATATCGGATGCAAAGCCCTGGGTGCTCGCAAAAGATCCTAGTCAAGAGCAGAAACTGAATGATGTTCTTTACCAGGCGGCGGAAACGCTTCGGTGGCTCTGCGTGATGCTCTACCCGGTGATGCCGCGTTCGACGGAGAAGATATACCGTCAGCTCGGAAAGACCGATGACCTTAAGGGAAGTGACCCATCGAAACTCGAGTGGGGCGGGCTTGCCGCCGGAACCGAAATAGGCGAGAGCGAGGCGGTTTTTCCACGGATCGATAAAGTAAAAGTTATGACAGAGATCAACGAAAAGAAAGAACAGGCGGCGGCGGTTGCGGTGGAGACCGCGCAAACCGCTCCCATCGCCGAGGCAAAAGATGAATTCATCACGATCGATGACTTTCTAAAAGTGGAGCTTCGCGTAGGCGAGATAAAGGTCGCCGAGCGCATCCCGAATGCGGATAAGCTCCTGCGTTTTGAGATCGACCTTGCGGAAGAAAAGCCGCGTCAGATCCTTGCAGGCCTCGCTGAGTATTACGAACCCGAAAAGCTCATCGGCCGCAAGGTCGTTGTGGTTTCGAACCTCAAACCGCGCAAAATGCGCGGCCTCGAATCACAAGGAATGATCTGTGCCGCTTCGCTCGAAGACGATTCCGGCCCGAATCCCGCACTCGCGACGTTCTTGGAAGATGTCGAGATAGGAGCAAGATTGAAATGAAGTGTGCTTTTTTAATAGTTACTATTGCACTTTTTTGCTGCACAAAATTGTTCGCTCAGAGCACGGATGCCGAAAGTTCAGTTGGAGTATTTCAAGGTGAAGAATATTCAAATCAATATCTCGGCTTCAGCTTTAAACCTCCAGCTAAATGGTACATACCAACAAAAGACCAGATCAATAAATATCAGGAAAAGGCCAATAGCGAACTTAAAACAGGTG
>JAANMW010002254.1_pt1 | contig 17795 bp, 19 predicted proteins | sample 7279671 | NCBI WGS metagenome assembly JAANMW01 (sample SAMN14094541, study PRJNA606508) | bioreactor metagenome | isolation source: A lab-scale SPAN reactor treating ammonium-rich wastewater day 247 | place: Ireland: Galway | collected 2017-09-19
GATGTACAGCCGGTACTCTCGCAACGCTGAGGCTCCTTTTGTTGGAAAATGGGTGGATGGAAAGGGAATTCTTGTGAGTCAAGATAGCAAAAAGGGGGGATTTCCTCAAACAAATGAGATCGCCCGGCGATTCAATGGAATTGATGTTCTACGATTCGTCGTCGAACAGTTCGAGATTCGGCGAGGGGAGTTCAAGTTTTGCGATCGGCTGAAGCGCCGAGCCGATGATGCCCTGCAAGTCGCCGTACAAACCGGCCATGCTTTTCACTCCCCGCTGAAGCTGCTGTTCGCGCTTCGCCCAGAGTTTTTCCATTGCCCGCTTTTCGGATTCAAGATCCTCCTTCAGGGAAGCGTACGATTCCACAATTGCCTCAATGCGCTGGCGAAATTCCTGTCCTGAAAGATAGTTGTACACGAGTTCCATCTTTTCACCTTTGCCTGCGATGGAAGCCCGCGTTCGCGCAACCTCAACCAGCCCGGCTCGCAACGCGAGGGCAAGCCCTTCAACGGCGGCAAAGTCCGACACCCACACGCCCTCGATATTGCCGACGTGCTTGATTTCTTTCGGGAGAACGGTTGAGACAATAACGGCAACAGTTGCCTTCAGATCCCGCTGATCGTCCTTCAGTTTCTGAATCCAACCGTCGCTCCAGTTTTTCGTTCGTTTCGATTCCCACAGAATGATGCCGCAGAAATTGCCGAGTTGTGTTCTGACTTTCTGGATGACATCGGCTCCGCGTACTCCTTTGGGAACAGGCAGTATTTCATCCGTCCGGAACGTGTTGCGCAACAAGTTCTCTAATTCAATCTCCAGGACTTCACCCTGTGCTTGTTGCGAACCTTGTTCGGCTTTACGCTTCATCTCTTCGAGTTGAGTCATCAGGTCGTGCATCTTCTTGTCCTTGTCCGCATCTTTCAGACGATGTTCTTCGGCGAGTCGGGCGGCCGCGTCGTTCCAGGCTTTCTTCCGTTCGTCATCGAGCTTGCGTTCAAGTTCAAGTTGCAGATTCCTCTCGCGTTCCTCCACCTCCCGCTGACGCTTGCGCAGCATCAGCTCGTTCTCACGGGCTTCGCGTAGTTGCTTTTCCTTTTCGTCATTTTGAGATTGAAGATCCTTCAAGTCGGTGGCGATGCGCTGCTCCACTTCCTGCCGGACTTTGTTTGCGACGGCATTCCGTTCGGCGAAGATGCGTTTCTCGTACTCGGCGCGGAGCTTCTCTTCGACTTGATGGGAGAAGGCTTCTGTCGGTTCGAAAACATGCCCGCATTTCGGGCAGGTGATGGTTTGAGAGTTCATGGTGATATCAACTCGAATATTGCATTTCAGAAGTATGCCTGAGGATTTCAGATCAACTCAACTCAGGTTCTTTCCGCAACGCACGCCACCCCTTGTCCAACCCCGATACACATTGTTGCCAGTCCGTAGCGGGCGTTGCGGCGCTGCATTTCGTGGAGGAGTGTCGTCATGATGCGTGCCCCGCTGCAGCCGAGCGGGTGCCCGAGGGCGATTGCTCCGCCGTTGGGATTCAGCTTCTCCATGGGAATTTGCAAGTCCCGAATAACTGCTATCGATTGCGCGGCGAATGCTTCGTTCAGTTCAATCACATCAATGTCGCTAATCGTTAACCCAGCTTTCTTGAGCGCCATTTGTGTTGCCGGTACCGGCCCTATTCCCATGAAGCGGGGATCGACTCCGGCGATGCCGGTTGAGACAATACGCGCCATCGGTTTCAAGCCGAGTTGTTTTGCCTTCTCTTCACTCATCACAATCACTCCCGCGGCACCGTCGTTGAGTGAAGAGGAGTTGCCGGGCGTAACACTTCCCCCTTTGCGAAAGACTGCCGGAAGTTTTGCAAGCTTGTCGAGAGATGTGTCCGCGCGTGGGCCTTCGTCTTTTGAGACAAAAACCGGCTCGCCTTTTTTGGACGGCAGCTCAACCGGAACCAACTCTTCGTTGAAACGTCCGGCATTCTGTGCCTCAATCGCCTTCTGATGACTTCTCATCGCAAAAGCGTCCTGTTCTTCTCTCGAAATTTTGTACTTCTCCGCAACATTCTCCGCCGTCTCACCCATCGACTCAAGTGGGAACATCTTCTCCATCTTCGGATTCGGATACCGCCAGCCCAACGCCGTATCGAATGCCGTGATGTTGCCGAACGAGCCGGATTGGTTTTTTGCAACGGAGTAGGGGGCGCGACTCATGCTTTCGACACCGCCGGCAATGATCACGCTTGCATCGCCGCTCCAAATTGCCCGCGCCGCCTGGATGATCGCATCAAGACTCGATCCGCACAAGCGATTGACGGTAGTTGCAGGAATGTTGTACGGCAATCCGGCAAGCAGGGCGCTCATTCGTCCGACGTTGCGATTATCCTCTCCTGCTTGATTTGCGCATCCCCACATTACATCATCTATGGTGGCCGGGTCTATACCGGATTTGTCGACTAAAGACTTGATGACGAGGGCTCCTAAATCGTCCGGGCGGACGTCGCGCAGTACGCCTCCGTATTTCCCAATCGGGGTTCTGAGAGCTGAGACAATAACAGCATGAGTTGAGCGTTGCATAGATGTTTTGTGTGTGAATGAAAATGAAGTGCGGGTAATATAAACGATTGAGCAGAGAGTTGAAACCTCTCTCAAAACAAAAGGCGACCGGTTGGTCGCCTTTCACAAGAAAATCAAATCGTCGGGCTGTTTTATTGAAACTTGAACTCCCTGACAGTTCCGAAAATCCTCACGAACACATCAGGCTCGTTCTGGCTCGATGTCTTGATGGAAACCCCGTCGTTCAGCACGGAGATAGCTTTGTCGGATTTCAATTCTGCCGTGAGTTCAACGGATTGTCCCGGCTTGACGGGACTGGTCGGGAGTGTCAACTTGAATCCCGCAAGGTTGCAGGTATAGTTCGTGAGGGTTACAGGGATGTTGCTGTTGTTTGTGAGCGAGATTTTTGCAACACTCGGGCGTCCCACTTCGGCATCCCGAAACCAGAATTGCTGGGGAGAGATGACAATCTCCTGAATGACATTCGACTGAAACTCGACAACAACGGGAGAGTTGGTCGCATTGGAATTAATGGTAACGTTCTTTGTCACCTTGCCGGAAAAGTTCGTCGAGTTGAACGTGATGAGGACTTCGCCCGTTTTGCCCGGGGCGATGGAGTTGTTTGATACAACTGTTCCCGTGCATCCGCACGACACGTCAACCCTGCCGAGTTCGAGCGTCTGGTTGCCGGTATTTTTTACCACGACTTTGTGATCGACCTTCTTGCCGCGGTACACATCGCCGAAATCGAACTTTGTTCCGCCGACGATTTCCATTTTCGGTTGAGCGTACAGAGATAATGTCGCAATTGACAAGCACGCAAGTACAATGAGCAGTCGTTTCATATCCTCTCTCCTGAAGATTCTTTTACGTGAAGTAAAATAGGGAAATTCATAATCAAATTCTTCAAATCATACCTTGAAAAGAAGCGCTCCTCAACAACGGAGCTGCACGGTAGCGGTCATCACCAAAATGACGATGCAGTGCAGCGACTACTGCATGAACCTGTTCAAGGCCGATCTGCATACCCCAATGAACAGGTCCGTCGGGATAGTTGGTTCCCAGCTTCATTGCCGTGTCGATGTCGGTGCCGTCGGCAATTCCCTCGCCCAACGCGAAGCAGGCTTCGTTTATGAGAGAACAAAGAATGCGGGGAAGAACAAGCCCTGCAGAATCCTGAACTAACGAAGTCTCTTTGCCGAGTGATCGCGCGAACACTTGAGCGGCAGCCTTGACAGCGTCCGTCGTGAGGGACGATGGAGCGAACTCCAGCAACGATCCCTGAAGCAAAGTCGGCAATGCCCCCAAACCGATTAGCCGTTCGGGATGCTTTATCCAGGTATTCTGCTCTGCAACCGTAACAGTAACGGAGGAGGAAAGAATCGGAATGCTTTTTTTTAGACTCTTATCAAGTCGGCGGAGATTCTTCTGCTTAACTTCGATTGAGATGTTGGTCAGTTCGAGCGCCAGTGTCGTTGTTTTCGAAGGTGTCGAAGTACATTTGTATCGCTTGCTTGATGCAAGGGCTATGTATTCCTTCACAAGAGCTTCATCACCAACAATGCAGATTGTCTTCAAAGCCATAGCGGAAAACGGAAATCAGTACTGATAAAAACCTCTTTTCGTTTTGCGTCCGAGCGTTCCGGCTTCGACCATTTGCCGCTGAATCGGGTGGGGGCGGAATCTCGGCTCGTGAAAGAATTGTTCGTACACGGATTTTGTGACGGCATAATTCACGTCGATCCCAATCAAATCCATCAACTCAAACGGCCCCATTTTGAAGCCGCCTTCGAGTTTCACGATCCTATCGATCTCTTCAACGGTGGCAACACCCTCTCCCAGTAGTCGCAACGCTTCACCGTAGAACGGCCGTGCAACTCTGTTCACAATAAATCCCGGAGTGTCCTTGCAGATAACCGGAGCCTTTCCCATTCGGCGCGCCAGCTCGACTGTTACAGCGGCAGTTTCATCAGAGGTTTGTTTTCCTTTGACAACTTCAACGAGCTTCATCAGCGGTGGTGGATTGAAGAAATGCATCCCGACAACGTTGCCGGTTCGCTTCACGGTTGCTGCGATAGATGTGATGGAAAGGGATGAAGTGTTCGTAGCGAAAATTGCTTCCGGATTGAGCATTGCATCCAACTTCTGAAAGATGTCGCGCTTGATGTTCAGATCTTCGATCGCAGCTTCTATTACGAAATCTGCTGTTTCCAGAGGGGAAAATTCTTCGCTTGTTCTGATGCGCGCAAGTGACTCCGTTGCAACGACGGCGGTAATCCGGTCTTTCTCCACCGAACGATTCAGATTCTGCTTGATGCGATTGAGGCCCGAGTCGAGTGCCTTGCGGGAGAGATCGTTCATGACAACATTGAACCCGGCAAGCGCGGCCACTTCAGCGATGCCGCTTCCCATGATTCCCGAGCCGATGATACCGATAGTCGAAATCATTCTTGTGGATGTTGGATTGGGATGAGACGAAAAATCTGAATCAAGTATAGGCAGTTTTCAATGGAGATTCAAGAAATGGGATGTAGTCGATTTTTTGTGAACGTGGGGAGGTGACGGCGTCTTCCCGGCTCCGTCGCGAATCACTTTCCTTTGAAGTCGGGTTTTCTTTTCTCAACAAAAGCCCTGACGCCTTCTCTGGCATCTTCTGTTTCTGAAGCGATTTGTTGGATATATGCTTCATAATCGAGCAATTCATCAAGATCGCAACGAAGCGCCTTGTTGAACGTCCGCTTCATCAGGCCGATAGCGCGGGTGGGGGCCGTGGCAAACGAGGAGGCGAGTTCCATCGTAACTGTTTCGAGTTCCGCCGGCTTCACAACGCGGTTCACGAGTCCGGCCTGCAGGCATTCCTCGGCGGGAATTTTTCTTCCGGTTGCCGCATACTCAAATGCCCGCGTCATTCCGGCGAGCCGCGGCAGAAACCAATGCGCGCCATTGTCCGGCACAAGCCCGATGTTGACAAACGCCTGCAACATGTAGGCTTCGCTGGACATGATGCGCATGTCGCACGCAAGGGCAACGCTGCATCCTGCGCCTGCCGCCACGCCGTTGATCATCGCAATCACCGGTTTTTCAATTCCTCTGATCTTTTTGATGAGAGGGTTGTAGGATTTCTCCAACGAGTCTTTCAGGGATCGTTTTGAACCCTGATGCTCTTTCAGGTCTTGCCCTGAACAAAACGCTTTCTCCCCGGCTCCCCGCAACACGATGCAACGAACGGACGCGTCCTTCTCAGATTCTTTGAACGCGTCATTCAACTCCTTCTTCATTTGTTCATTGAAGGCGTTATAACTTTCCGGGCGGTTCATCGTGATGGTGAGAACGCCGGCTGCGTTGGTGTAGAGGAGAGTTTGGAAATCGGGCATAAGGGTTCAAGAAAGATGGTGGATACAAAACGAAAGATCCCAGTTACGCTACTTGCTTTCTTACCGTTCTAACGTGAAGAATTTCTTCACCGCCAATTAAACGGACGTCTTGGTCATGAAGCGTTGCCACCGCGATGGTTTCTCCGCTGCCGGTCACAAATTCAACTTCGTAAGCATTTCCAGCGGAATAGGTGTGTACGATGGCGCCGATGTCGCCTTGCTTGAGTCCGTACTCCTCAAGGTCATGAGTCAAGACTACCGTCGAGAGTTCTTTTATCACCTTTACCTCCTTTTTCCCGGGAAAACTGTAACAAGACGAACCGACCTCATGTTCCTTTCATTAATCCAAACCGTGCGTACGTTGAATTCGCGATTTGTTGGCGACACCATGGTTCCCTCAACAACATACTTAGTTCCGTACGGATTTTCAATTGTGGCTACGATTTCATTCTTTCGTGCGAGTTCCCCTAATGCACTCTGCAATGCCGGGATGTTTTCGTAACCGAAGCCCATTGAGTCGAGGAATTGTGCTTTCCACATTCCGACAACATGTGAATCAGAAAGGAGATATTCTTTCACTTTCCTCTCGGGGATATCGAAAACCGTTTCCGGGTGGGAAGCGCATTACTTTCCCTTCCACTCCGGCTTCCTCTTCTCGGCGAACGCCTTCATCCCTTCCTTCTGATCTTCTGAAGCAAAAAGGAGATAGAAATTCTTCCTCTCGAATTCGAGTCCGCCTTCAATGGTCGTATCGAACGACTTGAGCACAGCTTCCTTTGCAAGCTTCACGGCAACCGGCGGTTTCGAGGCAATCTCCTTCGCCCACGACTTTGCTTCTTCGAGATAGTATTCCACCGGCACGACTTTGTTGATGAGTCCCCACCGCAGCGCTTCATCAGCGGAGATCATTCTTCCCGTCAGCACCATCTCCATTGATTTCACTTTGCCGACGGCGCGTGTGAGCCGCTGTGTCCCTCCTGCGCCGGGCATCACGCCGATGTTGATTTCAGGCTGGCCGAACTTTGCCGTCTCGCTGGCAATCACCATGTCGCAACTCATCATCAACTCACAGCCGCCGCCGAGCGCAAAGCCGCTGACCGCCGCGATGAGAGGCTTTTTGATTCGTCTGATTCTATCCCAACGGGCAAATTGATCACGCGTCAACATTTCGATTGCAGACGCATCCGCCATCTCTTTGATGTCGGCCCCCGCGGCGAACGCTTTTTCGTTGCCGGTAAGAATGATACATCGGACATCGGAATCCTTGTCCAGAGATTCCAGCGTATCGACAAGTTCCGTCATGAGTTGGATGTTGAGGGCGTTCAATACTTCGGGCCTGTTGAGTTGCGCGATGGCATAGCCGTCTTGCTTGGTGATGTTGACGTACATTGGATTCCTTTCAGGATTTGTCGAAGCGGGGGTAAAGAGTTCGTGAAGCAAGATACGGAGGCGCGGGCAAAGTCACAACCAATGGTCAGACATATTGCTGCAGGTGTTTTCGCAGGATCTTCTGTGCCCGCGTAATCTGATTTTCGACAGTCTTCACGCTGATGTTTAACGCAGCGCCGATTTCCGCGTTGGACATTCCTTCCATTCTACTCAAAATAAAAACCTCCCGGCATCTCTGCGGCAGCTTTGTCCGAATCACCTCAGTAATTCTTTCTTGAAGCAGGTTGGAATGGGAAGCGGCTTCGGGGTCGTCATGAGAAGGAGGGACGGGCAACGGAATGCTCGCCTCCAGCCGTGTTCTTACCTCCCGATGCTTTGCATGATCGCGCAAAAGATTTCCGCCGACGCGAAGCACGTATGCGGTAAATGACAGGTCCGGCTGAAGCGAAGCCCGATGATTCCACACGCGCAGGAAAGTCTCTTGAACGATATCATGAGCAGCGTCCGCGTCACGCACACTGGCCAGCACGTAACGGAACAAAACAGGCTGGTACTTTTCAAACAAAAGCCGGAATGCCTCCGTGTCGGAGGACTTTACACGCTCAAGCAACTGCCTGTCATCTTCGTGCATGATTTTGGTGTGCGGTTGAGGATCACTCAAAAGTAGAAACAGCGGTTGACAGGTGCAATGCCTCCACGAAACATAAATCTTTAGCTCGGCATGGGGGGAATCCGGGACATGGTCGTTTACAGAGCAGATGTCATCACCAAAGGATGAAACATATGAAAATCCACATCCCCGCTTTTGCCCTGATTATCTTTGCGTTGGCATCTTCTTGCGAAGATGTCGGGATTTCCGATGACAATAGTGCCGCCACGGCATACTCGTACACGGCCTTTGATGCCCGGGGCAACACAGTAACCCGCGGCACACTTTGGCTTGATTTTGACAGTGCAGCAGTTACCGGCAAATGGCGCTTCGACGACGGCAGGTCGGGAGAGTTGGAGGGATGGCTGAGTCATGACACTCTCTCGCTCAACCTGAATCCCCGTTTTGTTGACAACAACTTGTTCCTCAATGGCACGATCGCGGGGACAGCGTATCGCGGCAGATGGGCGCAGGTTGGGGTTCCGGGTGTTATGGCGGAGGGGACATTCTCTGCAATACGTGAATAATTTCAAGAAAGAATGATGATGAAATTGATAGAGATCCTCTTTGGCAGGCGCCGTCCGGAAATCCCCTCAACCGACACAACGATTGAGGCGGAATTCGGCCGTATTCGAATGACGGAACCGGAAACCAAAGCTCAGTGGCTTCGTCTGCAACGGGCGCTTGAGCAGCAAGCGGCGCCAAGCCGTGCGCAATCACGATTGTTGCCGCGACTTGCATTCGGGGCTGCAATAATAGCGGTTGCACTTGCAGGTGTGTACCTCTACTTTATTTCGGATTCACCGGCTCGCGATATATTTGTCACGGAACGGGGGCAGCAAACGCGGTTGGTTCTGCAGGACAGTTCGGAAGTTACTCTCAATTATGAGACTGAACTTGTTGTGCAGAAACTTCCGCCGGAAAAACCGCGTCTGCTTGCGCTGAAAGGCGAGGCGTACTTCCGCGTCCGCCACAATCAAACGCCCTTCATTGTCTCGACGGATGTTGCCGACGTTCAAGTTGTCGGAACAGAATTCAATCTCCGCTCCCGCGACGGACTCCTGGAAGTTGCCGTGACGAAGGGAATCGTCAGGGTGACGGCATCACGAGACGGCAAAGATAGTTCGCTGACGCTCACGCAAAACGAAATGGCCGTTTGTATGCACAACGCGTTTCCGTGGAAGACAGGCAACATTCCCTCGCCGGAATATCCGGGCTGGATGGAAGGGAAGTTGTTCTTCAATCGTACATCATTTGCAGCTGCGTGCCGCGAGCTTGAAATGCGGTATGATATTTCAATCTCGATTGAAGAGGGAAATGTGAAAAGCGAAGTGGTGACGGGCGTTCTCAGCGCCGGAGATCCCGAATCGGCAATCAGCGCGTTGTGCGGACTCACGGGAAGAACATTCAAACAGAACGGGAACGAATATTTCATCTATTAGTCGTGAAGAGAGTCCGGGCACACATTCTCTATCTTTGCGCACTCTGCGTACTCTGCGGTGAAACAATCACTGCCCAGACCCGCGAGGAGACCCGCACGTTCCGCTTTCGGGAGGTAGAACTTCGCTTAGCCCTCGATTCGCTGCTGCGTTGGTATGCCGTTCCCTTCATGTATCTCGAAAAGGATGTCGCGGGAAAGAGGGTGACGGCCGAATGCGACGACTGCAACTTCGAGGAAGCGATCAAGAAAGTGATAGAAAATCAATCGCTTGTTGCGCGTGCTGCCGGCTCTCAGGTGGTTTTGCAAGCGCAACCGGTCGAGCGCAAGATTCCACCGTCAACAATCTCCGGAACGATTACCGATTCGTTGACGGGAGAATGGCTTGCTGACGCGACTGTTCTCCTGCGGCATGATACGCAGACAGGAGAAGAGATTCATCGTATCTGCTTCACAAACCCATTCGGTTTTTATTCGCTGCAAAACATCCGTCCCGGAACCTACATGCTTGTCGTCAGAACCATCGGCTACGAGATCTTGAGCCTTCCCGTCACCGTCGAATCGGGTTCACAAACAACGATGAATCTCGCGATGCTTCCGCGTGATGTTGTGATGCAGGAGGTAACAGTCGAGGGGCAACGTTCGGCCTTCACTGCCTCCGAAGGTATTTCGCGTGGTGTGTACATTCGAGCAACACCTTCCGACCATAACCAATACTTCCTCGAAGGAATGAGAATCTACAATCCCTCACACTTCGGCGGCGTGCTGACGACATTCAACGGAGACGCGCTGCGCGATGTGCAAGCCGTTGCAGGAGGCGTTCCCCCCTACTACGGCGGACGCATCGGCGGTATTCTCGATGTTACACTGCGTACTGGGCGCGAGGAACTCTCCGGTGCTGCGGGAATCGGTACCCTCGGCTCACATCTCATGCTCGAAGGCCCGGTAGCCGAACAAACCACATTTCTTCTTTCGGGAAGAAGAGGGTATCCGAATGTGTTGATGGAACACAGTACGGCGCGCAGTGAAGTCGGCACGACGGAAGTGATGGCGAAGATGAGTCATGTCTTTGCAGGGAACAGCCGGATATTCCTCAACGGCTATTTTGGCCGCGACGCGTACGACAATTCTGCGCGTAATGCGATCGGGAGAGAACTCTTCAACTCGCTTCGCTGGGGGAATGCAGCCGCAAACCTTCGCTGGATCGGCATCATCTCGCCTTCATTGTTCGTTCATGCTTCGGCAGCCTACTCGCGCTACGGGTTCGACATGCAGCATCGCTTGACAGCGGCAGGGTTCTTTCAGGCATCGGATGCCTTCTCCTCCAACTATTTCATTGAGGATGTTGCTTTGCGCGCAAATGCCGAGCATTTCTACGATGAATACCATACAATGCGCGGTGGCGTTGAGTTGATCCGTCACAGATTCGGTGGAACAATCAGTGAGTTTTCGATGCTCGGCGCACCGGCATCGCTGAACGGATTGTCATCGTGGGAGCTGGCCGTGTACTTCCAGGATCAATGGCGACTGAGTCCGGCGGTTTCGGCGGAGTTGGGTGCGAGGGCAACCGCCTTCATCGGCAAGCAAGGAACGTTCTCGGCGGTTGATCCGCGCTTCTCAATTCTTGTCAGATTGAGCAACGAGATGCGCTTGTCTGCATCTCTTTCTTCCGTTAATCAATTTGTTCATCCGTACCGGAGCAGCGGAGTATTTCTGTTTTATCCAACACCATTCATCTATCCTTCGACAGAAGCGATTCGCCCTTCAACATCAATACAGATTTCTGTGGGAATGGAGAAGATATTTCGGGAAGGGGAATACACGCTTGCTGTTGAGTCGTATTACAGAGTCACGCAGAAACTGCATGAGTTTCTGTCCGATTCATCGTCCGTTGCGTTTGCCGACGGGATTCTTTTTGGAGAAGGAACAATCTACGGCGCGGAAGTCACGCTCAACAAACGCGCTGGCGATTTCACCGGTATGGTTCGATACAGCTACTCGCATGCAACGAACCGGTTCGCAGAATTAAACAGCGGGGCACCCTACACACCCCGCTTCGATAGACGCCATGAATTGTTCGCCACTCTTTCCTATTCATTGAATGAGAATTGGATGTTCGGAGCGTTATGTGTTATCGCATCGAAACAATCCGATATCTCTCGTGGTATTGCGACGGCGGCGAACATCGAACCTGGCCCGATCAGGGGAGAGTTTACTCAGGCTCCGTTCGATGTCAACGGCGGACGGTTTCCCGGGTTTCAGCGGCTGGAGTTCAGAGTAACGCACACATTTTCATCGTGGCGAGTGCCGTGTCAGGTAACGTTGCGATTGATGAACGGCTACGGCTTGCTTGACCCGTTTGCGTGGACGTTGCGCGAAAGTTCCGATACCAGGCAGAAATGGAGTACAAGATTTGATCCGCCTGAGTTGTTGCCGCTGTACCCCGTTCTTAGCATAGGCGTGAGATTCTGATTTACCTTTCAAGGGGAAGCAAGATGGAAATGGAGATGACAGGATGAAACACTCAATGTTTGTCATGATAGGCATCTTCGGCATTTTCACTGGTTGTGTAAGCGATTATGGCGAGGAACCAATGTCCTTCGGAGCGACGTACGGTATCATCCGAACGGAAACGCTACCAAGGATAACATCGGATTCACTCCTGGTTCGGGTTGCCTATAGCGGATGCAGCGGCGGGCATTCGTTTGCCTTGCACCACAGGGTTGTGGATCTGGCAACGGCTGAAATGTGGCTGACGAAAACAACTTCAGATCAAATGTGTGAAGCGTACTTTGAGGAGACGAGAGCATTCTCATTGCCGGAGGTTCTCAGGAATCGCAAACATCTCATACTTCTCACTCGAGGTGGCGGGCGATTCGTGCTTCGCGCCACCATGCATTATCAGGATTCGCTACGATTCGCTCCGCAGGCGTTTCGCGTTGAGAACGACACGGTGAAGTTGACGGACATATATATTGATTGCTATGGTCAATCCTACCAGAGAATCCAATGATCGCCTGAAAAGAGAAGGCCATGAAGTGGAAAACGTTGTTCTGTCTGGTATTGAGTCTCTGTTGCCTTCGATGTGACGGTCTGGTAGACTCGGCTCAGATTGTCAGCACGGACAACGAGGCCCAAGTGTTGGAGAATGGAATTCTCTACACGCTTACAGTGTCTGAGACGTTGTTTTCGTTTGGAGACACGCTCAAATTCTGTTTTGAGGTGCGCAATTTGTCACAGTCAGCGCGGCAATTCTTGTTTCCGAACATACATCAGTGCGGCTATGAGTTAAGAGACACCAACGGAGCGGTGATGGTATATGAGCCAAGAATTGTTCAGCCTGCGACAAGTGAGTTTACATTAGCTCCAAACGCGAGAAAGAGATTCTCATTCTTGTGCGACTTTAGGAATGAAAGCGGGCTGTTCATCGCATCAGGTTACTACCGTTTGGATTCGGCTCTGCTGTTTCGCTCCGCGCCTCGCGTCAGCGTGAGGATACGGATTTTCTGAATACGGATAATCGTAAAGTAGCGATATTCTTACCCTTTTCTTTTTTTTCTTGGTCTTCATTACCAGAGGAGATAAACAAATGAGCTATAAACTCAAAACCCAACTTACCCTTTTTCTCCTGTTAACCACATTCACCTCAACTCGCGCTCAATACTTCGGCGAGCAGGTGATGGAGAAGTCGTTCGAGCAAACGGATTTCTTCTTCACGCCCTACAGGTTCGTTCCCTTCGGCATCGGGACATTCAAGAACTCCGTCGGCGGCGTGTTGGATGACCCGCTGGTTAATCTTGATGTCAATCCGTCGTATCTCCATTACGACAGCGTGCAGGCAAGCTACCTCTACTTTGATTTCCGAACAGCAAAGGAAATTCGCGATTGGCGCAACGCGTACTACCCTTATCCCATTCTCGCTATGCGCACAATTGATGTAGCAAGCTTCCTGCCCTACCCGCGCTTCTTCATCAACACACGGCGAGAGCTTGAGCCGGTTATTTCCGCCGCATATCTCTTTCGCCCGACAGAAGGAGCATTGAAGAATCTCTCACTCGGCCTCACGTACCAGATGCTGTCGCAGGATGACAAGTACTATCCTATTCCGCAGGACATCTACAAGACCGTTCCCGGCTCCGACTACAGAGGAATGGCGTCGGAGGCCGCGGCAAACATCCCGATAACCGACAAGTACAGCGGTACGGATAACATTCATCAAACCGGCCACTTCGCTTCTTTCTTTGCAGGATGCGAAATCAATCCGGACTTGCAGGTTGGTGCCAAGCTTGCGCGGGTGAATTTTGATCGTGACGGTTCATTCGGCTCGCAAAACGTGTGGGAGTACTACTACGGAAGCAGTAGCTCATCGCTCTGGCGCAACGGGGAAGCACGGGCGCAATCGTACGGCCACTGGGAACTGATAGGAGGCGCGAACTATTCGTTTGCTTCTAAATTCAATATTGGTGTCAACGGCGGCTTGCTGTGGGGCGATGCGAATCAAACGCTGACGCGAAACGATTCATCGTACTACGGCTACGGCACCATCGGTTCGACAACACAGAACTGGAACTACTGGGGACACTCCGGCAATCAGCGGCAAAATTGGAAGCATGACGGCAAAACGGCACTCGGCGGTCTCGATTTCAAGGCACAGGTCAGCGGGAATCAACTTCTCCAATTCCATTATCAATACGCCCGTCAGAATACCGATATCACCCTTGGTGGAATAATTAACGATACGTCGTTTGGCAGGTCGCGTTATCAATGGGATACCACTGTTCACAACTACTCTTCCACCCATAAATTATTCGATGAGAGAAGCGGAACCGGAACTTCGACCGGCAACTTGCATAAAGCTGTTGCATCCCTGCAGTGGGATATCAGCGAGCGAGTGCGGCTTTCGCTTGGGGTACAGTATGAAAGCCGCATCGTCGAGACGAATACGAACGAGGCTGTCGTCGCCAACCGCTTCTCACGCTCATCGTCCACCGGTTCGTATTCCTACAACTACTTCGACTCTACTGCCGAATCGAAAATGCTGGAATGGAATTTCCGGACAAAGCTCACGCGCTTCACGATTCCCGTTTTCTTTACCATCAAAACGTCCGACAAAGTGGAGTTGATCTTCGGGCTGAACCGAAGCGTCTCAAACTGGCAGGTGGATGATGTGACGCTCGCGATTTTCGACTTTAGAGTGAGGGCAAATCGCGATAGCACGGATCGAAGAGAACGTTTCGGCGAGCGCTACACACAGCCGCAGGAAAAAGTGAGCGACACCCGCACGACGCTGCTCGCGGGGTTCACTGTTGCGCCCTCGAATGTTTTCAACATCCGGTTTCTCATGGTTCCCAACTTCGTTGATTCGTATTACGGCGGAGGCGTTGAGTTGTCGGATTTGCAGTGGTGGATTTCGGTGAATTTGCTGCCGTGACGTTGCTTTCGACGAGGCATTTCTATATTACCGGAAAATTGTCATGACAATTTTCTATACATATAGAAATGCGATACCTCAAAACGGAGATTGAGCGCCTTGACACTCATTCGGTGATTAGCGGCCGTTTCCACGATTGATTTCAACCGTTCGATTTTGAATCAGTAGATGCCATGACACGTCAACTATTGAACCTTTGCATCATCATAGTGGCTCTTGCCCCGCTCCTGCTCGGGACTGAGCCATCGTTGCCGCCATACCAAGACTTTACAGTCAGCGGAATGCTGGAACGTCCTGCCGGCGGAAGCAAGGAAGGATTTACCGTTGTCCTTTGCGGGAAATCGGGATTCTTCGGTGATTCATCTTTTCACATCTTGCGCGGCTTGGGCTATTCTACCAACGATCGCCCCATCGCTCTGACGGATTCCAGCGGCGCTTTCTCTCTCCGCGTCAGCAGTTATGAGGTTGATTCACTCGCGGTTGCCGTGGTCGTGCCGGACAGGCCGTTGGAGTTGGGGGAACGTTTCTTTGTTGACAAGGCGCTGGGAACTCCACACCGGCGAACGTACACGTCAGGCACGGCAACGGGGTGTGCCGGATGTTCAACAGGCCTTGATGTCACAGAGAGGATCGAGTATTATTCGTATTACTACAGCAACAAGAATATCAGCATCACGTTTTGAACATCAGACGGGAACAATGTAGGCAATTCTATTCAACTATTCTGTTTTTCTGAACAGACAGCTGATTGCCATTCCGGCAAACATTGCAATTATCCTCTGGCATTGTCTCTGCAACAGCCGCCTGCGGTTGTTCTTCACCGTAAGAAGTGACAATTTCAAGAGACTGCAATGAATGCGAAATCACATTCCTTTGCCTTGCTGTGTTGTATTTCAGTGAGCTTGTTGTTCAACGCATGTGTCAGTCCCGCGCCCGTGTACAGGCTGACTTCTTTCGACGCCGACCCGACGTGGATTCATGGAAGGGAATATGTCGTGAAGCGTGTATCGAGCCACGAAGTGGGACTGAGGTATTCCTACATGCGAGGCCGTCTGCTGGTTTTTGATGTTGATATCGTGAACATGTCCGATAGCGATCTGCTTGTTGATCCTGCTACTTTCTACTCTGTCCCGCTCAAAGACAAAACCGCTGCTCACAACGCGGACGGCGGTCGGGTATTTGCCATCAATCCCGAGCCTATGATCGAACAGATTGAAAAGAGCATTTCACGCGAGAATGCCTCCGCCGCGAATGCAGCGCTTGCCGACCTTACCCTTGCAACGGGAAAGATTGTGACGGATATCGCGGGTATTGGTGATCCGAAATCCAAGCAGGAACTGGAGAAGAAAGCCAGAAGAGAAAGGGAAGAGGAAAGCGAACGCTTCAATCGTGAAATGCGTTATGACGCAGCGATGCGGCGGTTGACCGACGAGCGAACGGAATGGGAACGATATGCCTTGCGGAAGCACACGTTACATCCCGACGAGACGCTCCGCGGAAGCATATACTTTCCTGTGCAAGAAGAGGCGAGATTCCTGACGGTAGTGTTGTCTGTTCGCGGTGAGGAGGTGAAGTTCCTTTACGGGCAAGAGGAAGTGAAATAGCTGTTTGTCACTTCGCCTGTTGATTACTCCCCATCATGCTTGCGGCGTTCGTACTTCACGTCCGGCTTGACGGCTTCGCTGTACTTACCGTCCCAACTTTTCGTGAAGATGCGATGAACAAGCCCCGCAAGCTTAGTGTTCTTGACCACAACGCCTACGCCGCGAGTGTTATAGAAGTACCCTTTCTCTGCATTGCTTGTTCCCAGCCAGAACGTTGACGCATCCGCGACGATGAACTTACAATGCTGCACCCGTGCAAAGGAAACGTACCCGCCGGTCCATTCCGGAATGACCATGAATTTGACTTCAATGTTGGGGATTTGTGTTAACGCTTTCAATGATTTCTCCGCGCTTGTCCCTTTCTCCCAATCCGACACAAGTAACCGTACGTTGAGGCCTCGTGCCGCCGCACGACGCAGCGCATTGTCGAGAGCAAGGTATTCACTGCCGTCCCTGCCCCGCGTATCGTAACCGAGAAACTGCAGCGAAACTTCTTCCCTCGCCTCATCGATGATTCCCACCATGTGAGGCTCATCCCACAGACTTGTGTCGGGGATGAAGCCTATAGGACTGGCAGTTGGAGAAATCAGCAGGGTGTCGCCTTCAACAACGACTGTGAAAGGTGCGTGATATGTTTTGAGCGGCAGGAATTGTTGGAGATTGGCCTTGTCAGTTGATTCCGCCAGGTTCCAATCGAGATTGAACACATCCTTATAGAATTCGACAGTCTCTTTGTGCTTGAGCTTCAATCCCAACTCATGAATATGTTTCAACGCCCGCCAGTCGAAATTCTGGCTGCCGACAAAAGCCGTCTCTCCATCAACAAGAAAGAACTTCGCATGTTGCACGCCGCCGGCCTGCCCGCCGTGACGGGCGAGTTTGCCGAAGTCGATGATGCGCATTTGAATGTGCTTTCTTGCTGCAAGACGATCAATGGTTTCGGGATACGTTTTGTAGAACCGCGCATCGCCGATGATGCGTACCTGTACTCCCCGGTCAGCGGCACGTTCAATTGCTTGAATCACATCCTCCAGCGGCTCATTAGGTTTGTTAGAGATGTAAAACTGCTCGATGTCCAGCGTCTTCTTCGCCCCGTTAATCATCTCCAGCCAGACTTCCTGCGTGTTGCGGATGTCGGGATTGTCGAGCGTTGTTTCGATCGGGATGCTTTCAACAAGCTCGAAGTCGGGATATCCCCCGATCTGCGGATATCCCGGACAGCTTAACAGAAGAGCAGCAACAATCAGGGCGGTGTGTTGCATTCGTTTCATCTGATGTAGATGAGTTTTCTTGTACTAATGTGTTTGTTGTCGGCAGTTAGCGTATAGAGATATACGCCGCTCGGCAGATTCTCTGCGTTGAAATG
>JAANMW010002258.1_pt1 | contig 17783 bp, 17 predicted proteins | sample 7279671 | NCBI WGS metagenome assembly JAANMW01 (sample SAMN14094541, study PRJNA606508) | bioreactor metagenome | isolation source: A lab-scale SPAN reactor treating ammonium-rich wastewater day 247 | place: Ireland: Galway | collected 2017-09-19
CACCAATCATCTCAAGGCTCCTTACAGTTCCAGCACTTTGGGCTGTTGGGCGGTGTGGGGATGCTCAGCACCACCGTACACCTTGAGTTTCTTGATCATCGCGTATCCGAGCGGGCCCTTGGGCAGCATGCCCTTGACAGCCTTCTCCAGCGCGCGGCCGGGGTGCTTGGATTGCATGTCGCGGAAGTTCGTGGCCGTAATACCGCCGGGATAACCCGAATGACGGTAGTACACCTTGTCGATCGACTTGGTGCCGGTGACCTTGATTTTTGCGGCGTTGATGATGACGATGAAATCACCGGTATCAACGTGAGGCGTGTAAATGGCTTTGTGTTTGCCGCGCAGACGGAGGGCAACTTCGCTGGCTACCCGGCCGAGCACCTTATCGGTGGCGTCAATCACAAACCACTCGTGCACGACCTCAGCGGGTTTGGCGCTGAATGTAGACATGAGTTTTCTCTTTCGAGGGTTTGACCGGCCTAAAAAGGGGCCGGTGTCCTTGGCGCTCTTTTCCACGGTCGGCGTTTCTCTGAGTGGAAACCTCTTAGGTGGTACTTGCAAACACGGCCCAAGGGCAGCGCTCACACTTCGCCGCGGAGCACGCAAGCGCTGCGAAGCCTGCCATTATACAAAGACCGCGCGCTTATGCCAAGTGACTTTCAAAAGCAGTCACGCGAGGCGGGCGCGCAGCGCACGCACAGCGCTTTCTGGCGTTGTCAGAACCGGCAAACCCAGCGCATCGCGCACGGCAGGCGCAGCACGGGCCATGCTGAACAGCCTGTCCACCAACGGGAACAGGCTGCGCGCCTCAGCCGCGGCCACAAGCCGCCCCCACCCGTTCAAGCAACGGGAAGCCCAACTGCCATTCGGCGTGCTTGGGGGTGCGGCTGACGTTCGGCTGGGTGATGTTGATCAGACGCGCAGCGCCGCTGACGCTGCCAGTGACCATGACTGCGTTGAAAACTTCAATATGGCGCAGACGCATCGACAGCAGGCGGCTCAATTGGCAAAGTTACTACGCTCCAGAGGTTCCATGGCCTTACGAAACTCAACACAGGCCGCGCGGCCTGCATTGCCCGGCTTGCGACACTCTTCACGCAGACACATGCTGCGGGTGAACACATTGGTGTTCTCGCACAGGGGTGCTGGCGGACGCGGTGCAGGCTTGGGTGCTGGCGGCTCCGGGGGTGGGGCGGGCGCGGGCTCGGGGGCTGGTGCAGGGCTGGACACCGGCGCGGGCTGCTCTTTGGCGACTTTGGTTGTTCGGGCCGCTCGCGGCGGCGACTTGGAGACCGCGCGTGGATCGTCCGTGGCCACAAAGGCGGGGGACGGTTCCACAATGACCGCAGGCTCGCTGGCGGCCGCTTGTGCGGCTGTGGGATCAGAAGTCGGCTCAGCGACGCTCTGCTGCACCGCCAGGGGTGGCGATGCTTCTACCGGAGGTTTTAACTCGGTAATGATCGCTTCCACAGGTGCCGGGGCACGGCTGCGCCAGCCATAGGCTGCAGCCGCCGCCACGACGACAAAGACACCGGCCATGACCAGCCACGTCATGCCCAAGGGACGTGCTGCGGTTTTTTCGCGCGTGCGACCTGCCTCCTTGGCCGCCCGTGCGGCCGCCTTTTGCGAGGGGCTATGGGCATGCACTTTCTCCAGGCCTGGCTTTTGCCGTCCCGCCACACCGGCCGCGTGGATACCGTGCGCCGGGTCCGGATCCAGAAAACGGCTGTCGGCAATGTCTTCCATGGCCACCGTATCACCCGCATCCAGGAACACTGTATCGGCTGCGTCAGGGAGAAGGATGGCGTCCTGCACCGGGCTGCACACCTTGGCGGTATCCACCGGTACCGACAGTGGTGCAGCCACCGCTGCGGCAGGAGCCAGGGGCCCAGGAGAGGATGATTGCCGGAGTTTTTCTTTCATCTCCGAGGTCACATCCACCGTAGGCACCACATGGCCCGGGCCTGGCTGGTCGGTGGGTTCGACCCAGATGTCACCCAGATCGGAGCGAAAATCAAAATGCTCCACCCCTTCAGGTGGGGTCGTCATCTCCATGATCTGCAGGAAGGCATCGATGCTCTGCGGACGGTCCCGAGGATTGAGTGCCAGAGACTGGGAGATGGCTGCCACGAAGGCGGGCGAATATTCTTGCCCGAACTGGCGAAAAACTGTTTTGGCTACACGGGAGAACGGCACCATACGGTCCCGGATCGAACGCAGGGTGGAAGGCAGTGGCGTATCGTTGCACAGGCAACCGTGCACTACGGCGGCCAGTGAATACAGATCACTCCAGGGCCCCTGGGCCAGATCGGCATCGCCATCAGCGTATTGCTCGATGGGCGCGTAGTTCACCTTCAGAACGGCGGTGTGTTTGTGGTCCCGGTCATTGATCGCATGGCGCGCAGCCCCCAGATCAAGCAGCACCGGGGGCCCGATATCCTGCAGAAAAAGGTTGTCAGGCGACACATCGCGGTGCAAAGTTTGCCCATCATGCAGTTCACGCAGCGCCCCCAGCACGCACCACAGCACCTTGCGCAGCCAGGCCTCGGGCGGCGGGGTGCGCATTTGCGCGCGCGCCTGCTTGAAGGTCATGCCGGTGTACAAGGGCATGACCATGTAAGCGGTGTTGTTGGCTTCCCAGAAGCGGAACACCTTGACCAGCGATGGATGATCGAACTGTGCCAGCAGGCGCGCCTCGCCCACAAAAGACTTCAAGCCGGCCATAAATGCCGACTGGTCGGCGGGCGAGCGCGCGAGCAGTGAGCCATCGTCCGTACGAGCGACCAGCGCCGCAGGCATGAACTCCTTGATAGCCACGGCCCGGTGCAGAGAGTGGTCGAACGCCCGGTACACCATGCCGAATCCTCCCACGCCCAGCAACGCGAGGATCTCGAACTCGCCAAGACGCGTGCCCACCGGCAGTGCATCAACATGGAGCGCCCCTGGAGCGGGCGCAGAAGTGGAGCGAACATTCATGGCAGAAGGACAAGGGATGGATGGGCAACCCAGAAGATGATTAAGGCGCAATCATCGCCTCACAGAAACCCGCCCGACGCAACAAAACGCATCTTGGCTGCAAAAAAACGTCAGTGACAGCGAAATAGTGCCGATTGTGCCCACCCTTGAGCCTCACACACACAGGGTCATCCCACCCTCAAGATTCGGAGCAAACAGCAAACACCAGCCGCATGGTTACCATTGGAGCATGTTCAGTTACCGCCACGCCTTCCATGCAGGCAACCACGCCGATGTGCTCAAGCACACAGTGCTGATTGCCGCCCTGCAATACCTGACCGAGAAGGATGCCGCCTTGACCGTGCTGGACACCCATGCCGGCGCAGGCCTGTACCGACTGGACGGTGACTACGCACGCACCAGTGGCGAGGCCAGAGAGGGCATCCTGCGCCTCACCGCCGCCGACACTCCGGGCGAAGCCTTGGCGCCGATGCTGCAAAACTATGTGAACCTGGTGCGCGCATTCAACCAGGGCAGCAGCACCAAAGTCTATCCGGGCTCACCCTTCATCATCCAGCGCCTGCTGCGCGCGCACGACAAGCTCAAGCTGTTTGAACTGCATCCCACCGACTTGCGTGCTCTGGCAGGCAATGTGGCCCAGCTTGACGCGGGGCGCCAGGTGGCCGTGCTGCACGAGGATGGCTTCGAGGGGGTCAAGAAATTTTTACCTCCACCGGCCCGCCGCGCTTTGCTGTTGTGCGATCCTAGCTATGAAATAAAGAGCGACTACGGCAAGGTGCTGGACATGGTGCAAGACGGACTCAAGCGCTTTGCCACAGGCACCTATGCGGTCTGGTACCCCATCATTCCGCGCCCCGAAGCCCACGACCTGCCCCGCAGACTCAAGACCATGGCGCAGAAGGCAGGCAAGAGCTGGCTGCACGCCACACTCACGGTGAAGTCCAGCAAAATCACCGAGAACGCTCAAGGCGAAACGCAGCGCCCAGGCTTACCCGCCAGTGGCATGTTCCTCATCAACCCGCCCCACACCCTGAAAGCGGGTCTGCAACAGGCGCTTCCGCAGTTGGTGGAACGGCTGGGACAGGATCGCAACGCGACCCACACGCTCGAATCAGGCAGCTGATCCGCCCCACAGACAAGGGCGGGCCTGTCGATCAGCGCTTGCAACGAGCGAGGAAGGCGTCCTCGAAACGGCTAAGCTCATTGCGCTCCCCCGCAGAGAGGTCCGTGCGCGCGCGTTTGGTCGCAATGATGCGACGCGATTCGGCACACTGTTCCGCGAAACGCTGCTCCTGCTCACGCTGGCTCTGGCCGACCAATTGGGCCGATTTTTCTTCCTCGCGGCGCTGCTTTTTCACCTCTCGCCGTTCATCCGACAGCTGTGAATAAGCCTCCTGCTCCTGCTCACGGCAGTCGCGCTTGTATTCGCGCCGCATGCCTTCCACCACATCAGGTTTGATGCCACGCGAATAAGCGGAACGGATGCCGCTGTCCAGCGAACGGCAGCGCGCACTCATGTACTGGTAGTGTTCCGGCTCTTCGGTGGGCACCCGCACCGCGGTGGAGTAGCTATTGCTGCTGCGACCATAGGACGACGGCGCCGACCCGGACACCGCAGCCGTCGTGCGTGCGTTCGGCGGACAGGGGCGGGACAGAACGAAAGTATTTCCGCTGTCATCCCGGCAGTGGTAGCGCGTTTGAGCGGTGACGTCAGACGCTGCCAGGCCACCACCAGCGGCCAGCAGCAAAGCAATTACAGATCTCATCGGAGCACGGCAAAAATCAAAACCGGCATGTTACCGGAGCAGACCAAGGCGGCGGCTGATTTCCAGGGTGGCCGTGCTCTGGTTCATGGTGTAAAAATGCAGCGCCGGTGCGCCTTCAGCGCGCAGGCGCTCACACAGTGCCGTGACCACGTCCAGCCCGAACGCACGGATCGAGGCCACATCGTCGCCAAAACCCTGCAGACGCAGACGCACCCAACGTGGGATCTCGGCACCGCAGGCATCCGAAAACCGCATGAGTTGCGTGGAGCTGGTGATCGGCATGATGCCGGGCACCACGGGCACATCGGCGCCCAGGCGCCGCGCCTCGTCCACAAAGCGCAGGTAGGCATCGCCGCTGTAAAAATACTGGGTAATGGCGGCATCGGCACCCGCCTGCACCTTGGCGGCATAGGCCTTGAGGTCGGCCTCGGGCGAGCGGGCCTGCGGATGTATCTCGGGGTAGGCGGCCACTTCGATGTGGAAGTCGCGCCCCGTTTCGGCCCGGATGAAGGCCACCAGGTCGCTGGCGTAGTGGAACTCTCCACCCATGCCATAGCCGCTGGGCAAATCACCGCGCAGCGCCACCAGGCGCCGCACACCCATGGCTTTGAGTGTCGCCAGCTGTTCCCGCACCGAGGCGCGCGTGGCACCAATGCAGGAAAAATGCGAAGCCGCGTCCACGCCCTCCTGCAAAATGGCTTGCACCGTGTCAAAAGTGCCTTGCTGGGTGGAGCCACCCGCGCCGTAGGTGACGGAGCAGAACTGGGGCTGCAGCGCATAAAGCTGCTGGCGCACGGTGCGCAGCTTGTCGGCGCCTTCGGGTGTCTTGGGGGGGAAAAACTCCACGCTCACCGGCAGGCCGGGGCGTGCTGCATTGGTGGCGGTCATGCGGCCTTCCTTGCAAAAACAAAAAATTCGCGGTTGCCATCGCCGCCCGCAATCGGGCTGTCGAACCAGTCCTGTACGGCAAGACCCACATCGGCACAGCAGGCGCGCAGGCGCTGCTCCACCACCGTATACAGCGCGGCATCCCGCACGATCCCCCCCTTGCCCACTTGGCCCGGCTGCAGTTCAAACTGTGGTTTGACCAGCATCAGCACATGGCCGCCCGGGGCCAGCAGCGGCACCAGCGCAGGCAGTACCAGCGTGAGCGAGATAAAGGACAGGTCACCCGTAATCAGTTCAAACAACGGCGTAATGCTGTGGCCTGCCAAGGCAGCTTGGCGGCGGGACGCCTCTGCCGCCACAGGGCTTTCCTGCGGGGCTTGGCCACGGGCCAGCGCGAGCTCGACTTCTTCGTCACTCACATCATCGCTGTCGTCGTAGTCCGACACCTCGCCATCGCCCGACATCCAGCGATAGGGGTTATCGGGCGGTGTGTCGTCTTCTTTTTCCGCTGGCGCCACCGTATCGGACCATTCGGCCTCCCATGCCTCTTGCAGTGAGGCCGGTGTCAGCGCCCGCGCATTAAGCCCTTCGAGGCACACCACGCGCGGGTCCTGGCGCAGTTGCGCATGCAACTGGCCATGGCCCACATCGACGCCCACCACCCGGTGTGCACCGTGCTCCAGCAGGCAATGCGTAAACCCCCCGGTGGACTGGCCCACATCCAGGCACTGAAAATCCTGCACCGCCAGCCCGACGTGCCGCAGTGCGGCTTCGAGCTTGAGCCCGCCACGCGAGACAAACCGCGCCTCGGCCTCGGCCTCCTGCAGCAGGCACACCTCGGCTCCGGCCGGAATCTCGTCGCCATTTTTGACCACGCGGTTCCAGGGTGCGGACGCAGCCAGGCGCCACTGCACCCCGCTGGCGATCAGGCGCTGGGCCTGCGAGCGGGTACTGGCCAGCCCGCTCTCCACCAAAAAGACATCAGCACGCATAATATTTTAAGAAAAATTCGACTCAACCGCTTGCACAGCAAGCGGTTGCAGCTATTACATCAATAGCAAATCAATAACGGTAAGTATCGGGCTTGTAGGGGCCTTGCTTGGGCACGCCGATATAAGCAGCCTGCTCGTCGCTCAACTCGCTCAGCATGGCGCCCACTTTCTTCAGGTGCAGGCGGGCCACTTTTTCATCCAGATGCTTGGGCAGCACGTAGACCTTGCCGCTTTCGTAGAAGTCGCTGTGCGTGAACAGCTCGATCTGAGCGATGGTCTGGTTGGCAAAGCTCGACGACATCACGAAGCTCGGATGGCCTGTGCCGCAGCCCAGGTTCACCAGGCGGCCCTTGGCCAGCAGGATGATGCGTTTGCCATCGGGGAAGATGACGTGATCGACCTGGGGCTTGACCTCTTCCCATTCGCACTTTTCTTCCAGCTTTGCGACCTGGATTTCGTTGTCGAAGTGGCCAATGTTGCAGACGATGGCCTGGTCCTTCATGGCGGTCATGTGCTCGAAGGTGATCACATCGCGGTTGCCGGTAGTGGTCACAAAAATGTCGGCCTTGTCGGCCGCGTATTCCATGGTCACGACCTTGTAACCTTCCATCGCGGCCTGCAGCGCGTTGATGGGGTCAATCTCGGTCACCCAGACCTGGGCCGACAGCGCACGCAGCGCCTGGGCGCTGCCCTTGCCCACGTCGCCGTAGCCCGCAACGCAGGCCACTTTGCCCGCAATCATCACATCGGTGGCGCGCTTGATGCCGTCCACCAGCGACTCGCGGCAGCCGTACAGGTTGTCGAACTTGCTCTTGGTGACCGAATCGTTCACGTTGATGGCACGGAACATCAGGCTGCCCTTGGCGGACATTTCCTTGAGGCGGTGCACGCCGGTGGTGGTTTCTTCGGTGACGCCGATGATCTCCGCACTCTTGCGGCTGTACCAGGTGGGGTCCACGGCCAGCTTGGCCTTGATGGAGGCAAACAGGCAGGTTTCTTCTTCGCTGGTAGGGTTGGCAATGAGGGATGCGTCTTTTTCAGCACGCTTGCCCAGGTGCATGAGCAGCGTGGCGTCGCCGCCGTCGTCCAGAATCAGGTTCGGGCCTTCGCCGGGCGTGCCTGCAGCGCCGAAGTCAAAAATACGGTGCGTGTAGTCCCAGTAGTCGGCCAGCGACTCGCCCTTGATGGCGAACACCGGTGTGCCGCCCGCAGCAATGGCGGCGGCGGCATGGTCTTGCGTCGAGAAAATGTTGCACGAAGCCCAGCGCACCTGCGCGCCCAGCGCCTGCAGCGTCTCGATGAGCACGGCGGTCTGGATGGTCATGTGCAGGCTGCCGGTGATGCGCGCGCCCTTGAGCGACTGCTTGGCAGCGAATTCTTCGCGGATGGCCATCAGGCCGGGCATCTCGGTTTCGGCGATGCGGATTTCTTTGCGGCCCCAGGCGGCCAGGCCAATGTCAGTGATGGCGCAGTCGGTGAGGACGGGGGCGTTGACGCGTGCGTTCATGGTTTGCTCCAAAGCATGTTTGAAAAACCACTCGCCGGGGGAAGGTACAGGCTCACCACACGGAAAGTGGATGAGCGTCGTTGCGGGATGACTCCGAGCCTCACGTCCCGCATACACAATGGGGCCGCTGCAACGCTCCTCGGAGGAAGGGGCGATTATATCGGCACCGCAGGCGGCGCGCTGCCTCACCCCTTGGCGGCATCGGCCCTGCTGCGCAGGCGCAGCGCGAGCCACAGCGCGCCCGCCAGCAAGACCAGCGAAAAGACCACCAGCGCCGGCCACTGGCCATGCTCCCAGAACCAGCCCCCGGCCGACCCCAGCAGGCTCGACCCCAGGTAGTACGCCAGCAGGTACAGCGACGAGGCATGCCCCTTGGACTGCAGCGCCAGCCTCCCTACCCAACCGCTGGCCACGGCGTGCGCCACAAAAAACCCGAAGGTCAGCACCGCAATGCCCGCGATCACCCCCGCCAGGGGCGCCACCAGGGTCAGCAACACGCCCGCCGACATCAGCACCACACCGCCGACAAGCACCGGCGCACGGCCCAGACGGTCTGCCAGCGCGCCCGCTGTGGGCGAGGCCACCATGCCGAACAGGTAGACACTGAAGATCAGCCCGATCTGCGTCTGGCTCAGGCCATAGGGCGGCAGGGCAAGCCGGAAACCGGCGTAGTTGAACAGCGAGACAAACACCCCCATCAGCGCAAAGCCCGAGGCAAACAGCAGCGGCAGGCCCGGCGTTTGCAGATGGGCGCGCCAGGCGCCCAGGTGGTACCGCAAACCCAGGGCTCTGCGCACCGCCGGGGCGCCCGGCCTGCCGGCGCGCGGCAGCAGCAGCACAAAACCGACCGCAGCCACCAGGCCCAGCACCCCCATGGTGGCCAGGGCCACGCGCCAACCAAAGTGGTCTGCCAGCGCGCTCATGCCAATGCGCCCCGCCATGCCGCCAAAGGCCGTGCCACCGATATACAAGCCCATGGAAAACCCCAGCCCGCGCGGGTGGATGTGGTTTGACAGGTATGCCATCGCGACGGCAGGCACGCCGCCCAGCAACAGACCTTCCAGCGCCCGCGCCGCCAGCAGCGCGCCCCAGGTGGGCGCCACGGCGGCCAGAATGTTGCACAGGGCCGCCAACGCCATCGATACGAACATCAGGCGGCGCTGGTCGCGCCCCTCGGACAGCGCCCCCGCGACAAAGATCGCCACCGCCAGGCAGCCCGTGGCCACCGAAAGTGCCAGCGAACTGCCCGCCGCGCCCAGGCCGAAATGCGCGGCCAGCTCTGGCAGCACCGGCTGCACGCAGTACAGCAGTGAGAAAGTGGCAAAACCTGCCAGAAAAAGCGCCAGGCTGATGCGCCGGTAAGCCGGCGTGCCCGCCTGCACCCAGGTCGATGCAGGAGGGGCGACAGAGTCGGAATGCATAACCGCCACTGTGACATGTTTGGGGCACAAACACAGCAAAGGCCTGCCTGGCCTGCGGCGGCGGAAGGCCCGATGGTCCCTCTTTCCGGCCCCACCCGTAAAATCCCGCCTTTCACCACCCCCCGCCCCTACAGGGTGCGGGGGTGCCAACGCTTTCCCCTGTTGCTGGATTACCCCTTGTCCTACGCCTCTGAGACCCGGCGCCGCCGCACCTTTGCCATCATTTCCCACCCCGACGCTGGTAAAACCACGCTGACGGAAAAGCTGCTGCTGTTCTCGGGCGCCATTCAAATTGCTGGCGCCGTCAAAGGCCGCAAGGCCAGCCGCCACGCCACGTCCGACTGGATGGAGATCGAGAAGCAGCGCGGCATTTCGGTCGCGTCCAGCGTGATGCAGATGGCCTACCGCGAGCACGTGGTCAACCTGCTCGACACCCCCGGCCACAAGGACTTCTCGGAAGACACCTACCGCGTGCTCACTGCCGTCGACTCGGCGCTGATGGTGATCGACGCGGCCAACGGCGTGGAAGCGCAAACCCGCCGCCTGATCGAGGTCTGCCGCCAGCGCGACACGCCCATCATCACCTTCGTCAACAAGATGGACCGCGAAGTGCGCGACCCGCTGGACATCCTCGACGAAGTGGAGCGCGAGCTCGGCATGCCCTGCTGCCCCATCACCTGGCCGGTGGGCCAGGGCAAGAGCTTTGGCGGCATCATCAACCTGCGCACGCAGACCATGACGGTGTTCACCCCCGGCAGCGACCGCGGCCCGAAAGACTTCGAAGTGGTGCCGCTGGCCGAGGCCGACCGGCTGCGCAAACGCTTTGGCAAATCGTTTGACGACGCACTGGAGAGCATGGAACTGGCCGTGGGCGCCTCGGCCGCCTGGAACCATGCAGATTTCCTGGCAGGCAAGCTCACGCCCGTGTTTTTCGGCTCCGGTGTGAACAACTTCGGTGTGATGGAGGTGCTCGACGCCGTGGTCGACATGTCGCCCCCGCCCGGTCCGCGCATCAGCACGCTGCAGGTCAACAAGCAGCCGGTGGTCAAAACCATCCAGCCCGAGGACGAGGGCTTTTCCGGCGTGGTGTTCAAGGTGCAGGCCAACATGGATGCCAACCACCGCGACCGCATCGCCTTCGTGCGCGTGGCCTCGGGCAAATACACGCCGGGCATGAAGCTCAAGGTGCAGCGCACCGGCAAAGAGCTGCGGCCCACCAGCGTGGTCACCTTCATGAGCCAGCGGCGCGAGGCGGTCGAGGAGGCCTACGCCGGCGACATCATTGGCTTTACCACGCACGGCGGCGTGCAGCTGGGCGACACCATCACCGACGGCGCCAACCTGCAATTTACCGGCCTGCCCTTCTTCGCGCCCGAACTGTTCATGACCGTGGTGCTCAAGAACCCGCTGCGCACCAAGCAGCTGCAGCAAGGCCTGGCCCAGCTGGGCGAAGAAGGCGCGATCCAGGTCTTCAAACCCGACACCGGGGGCAACATGCTGCTGGGCGCCGTGGGCCAGTTGCAGTTCGAGGTGGTACAGCACCGTCTGAAAGCCGAATACGACGCTGATATCCGCCTGGAAGGCTGCCAGTACACGGGCGCGCGCTGGATCACCGCCGACACCCCCGCCGAGTTGCGCGAGTTTGAAAACGCCTACCCGCTGCGCATGGCGCACGACGCGGCCGAGACGCTGGCGTATTTGTGCACATCGCCCTACGACGTGCGGCTGGCGCAAGAGCGCTTCCCCAAGATCCACTTTCACCCGCTGCGCGAGCATGCGGGCCTGGCCCTGGGCCATGCCAGCTGACATGGCGCCTTTGGCGACCTGGTCCGTGCCCCGCGGCGCGGGCCTGGTGGGCGTGTTGACCGACATCGATGACACCCTCACCACCGAAGGCGCCATCACACCCGATGCACTGCAAGCCCTGGGTGCGCTGAAGGCGGCGGGCCTGCATGTCGTCCCCATCACCGGGCGCCCGGTCGGCTGGAGTGCGCCCTTTGCCGCCACCTGGCCGGTCGATGCCATCGTGGCGGAAAACGGTGCGGCGGCCCTGCTGAATACGACAGAAAATTTAGATCAAAATGGCTTGCAGCGCTTATCTGGCAAGCGCGAACAGCTATCAAAAATATACCAACAGGATGCCGCCACCCGCGCCGCCAACTTCCGCGCCATGCAGCAGGTGCTGGCGCAGATCGAGGCCGAGGTGCCGGGTGCACGCCGGGCCACCGATTCCCCGGGGCGCGAGACCGACATCGCCATCGACCACAGCGAGTTCAGCCACCTGCCGCAAGAGGCCATCGACCATGCGGTGCGCATCATGCGTGCGGCAGGCATGACGGCCACGGTCAGCAGCATCCACATCAACGGTTGGTTTGGCGCGCACAACAAGTGGGAAGGTGCGCGCTGGATCGTGCAGCAACTCTTCGGGCGCACGCTGGAGAGTGAAATCGACCGTTGGGTCTATGTGGGCGACTCGACCAACGACCAGATCATGTTCCAGCACTTTACGCACAGCGTAGGCGTAGCGAACATTGCACGCTTTGTACCCCAGCTTGTTCATCTGCCGCGCCATGTGACAGCGGGCGAACGCGGCGCCGGGTTCGCCGAGCTGGCGCGCCACCTGCTCGCCGCACGCGCAGGCTGACCCGAAACGATTGCACCGCTTCAACCCGGCGCGGGCGCCAGCACCACGCGGTTGCGCCCCGCCTGTTTGCCGGCATACAGGGCGACATCGGCCCGGGCCATGAGCGCATCCAGCGACTCACTGTCCTGCAGCTGCGCCACACCCGCCGTGGTGCTAATGCGCAGGCTCTGGGTACCGATTTCAATATCCATACCGGCCAGGGTGTTGATAAAACGCTCCATGACAACGCCCGCCTGCCGCACAGAAGCGCCGGGCAACAGCACCGCGAACTCCTCGCCCCCCACCCGCGCCACCATGTCCACGCCGCGAAAACTGCGGGTGCACAGTTGGCCCACACCGCGCAGCACGGCGTCCCCAGCGGCGTGGCCGTAACGGTCGTTCACCTGCTTGAAATGGTCCAGATCAAACATGACCAGCGAAAGCGCTTCACCGGTGCGCTGCGCACGTGCCGCCTCGATCGGAAAGCGCTCCGCCAAGGCGCGCCGATTGGGCAGCCCGGTCAGCAAGTCGGTGGCGGCCTGGCGTTCGAGTTCGACCTGCAGGGCCACGCGGCGCGCTACTTCGCCCTGCAGTTCGCGGTTGGCATCCTGCAGTTGCTGGCGCAGCCAGAACTCCTGTCTTTCGGTTTTTTGCTGGCGCAGCGCAGCCACATAGCCCATGACCGCAGGCATCGTGACCAGCAAAACGGTGGCCGCCTTGGTGGCTGCATCTGCCGGGCTGGTCCACCAGTAACTCACGGTGGTCCCGACAGCCCCAAACAACGCGACGGGTATGGTCAGCTTCACCCGTGAAGGGATGAAAAGAAACATGGTGAGCTGCACCACCATGATGACGCCGGTATTGATCGCACGCACGTCCGGCCGCACGGCGTAAAACAGAAAAAAGAAGGGATAGGCCAGCAGGCCCAGCCACATCAGGATATGGTTGTGAAGAGCCAGTGTCGGCACACGCCCCAGCGCGTGCATATATCCCAGCAGCAGCACAGCCATGCCCGCTCGATAGCCCATCAGAACCCAGAACCACGGCACGGGACCCATCGCGAGATAGTCGGGCACGGCAAACAGCAAAAGCAGGATCGCCCAGACCAACAGGCTGGTGCGCTGTTGCGACACCACCTGCTGCAACGTGCTCTCGCGAAAGGATTGCTCTAGCGCGGCGTCAACAAACTCACCCCGTAGCGGCCAGATACGGTCAGGAGGCATTGCGGGCGACGGGGGCGTGGTCGGCATGGTGGTTCTATCCCAGGAGTCTGTCGGACTTGGCAATCGTCGGCTGCGAATCGACCGCAGCGGTCCATTTTCCACCGTCTTTTTGCCCCATAGCCGGGCTATGGGGCTGCAAATCCGGCAAAAACTGTCCTCGCTGGGGCCGATTCTCGCTTTCGACGCTCCAAGCCCGACAGACTCCTGGATGAACGACAGGCGCCGTGCTGCCAACATCAAGCCTTGTAGGTGGAGAGCAGGATGCTGGTCTCCGTGTTGGCGATACCTGGCGTGAGACGGATACGGCCCAGGGCGCTGTCGAACGCCTCCAGGCTCTGGGCGCGCACCTCGGCCACGATGTCCCATCGGCCGTTGGTGGTGTGCAGCGTGCCCACCATGGGCTCGCCGCGCAGCGCACGAATCACCTCGGGTGCGGCATTGCCTTCCACGGCGATGCTCATCCAGGCGCGAATGCGGTGCGGCTCCGAGTCGGGCCGCAGGCGCACGGTGTAGCCCACGATCACCCCGCCCTCCTCCATCTTGCGCAGGCGGTTTTGCACCGTGCCACGCGAGACGCGCAGTTTTTGCGCCAACGTGGCCACAGGCGTACGGGCATCGGCACGCAGAATGCTGAGGATTTCGCGATCGGTGTCGTCCAGTTTGGTCATAGTGTTTTTCATGGCTGGCAATGCGCTAATTTTCAGCGCATTTTGGTCAGTTTGGGGGCTTTTTGTTAGCAATAGCCTTGCGCAAAATCAGCTTGCACCGCCCTTCTGCACTCCACTTCCCCCCCGCCCGCAAAAATGCCCTCCATATCCCTCCAGTCCCCCGCCGCCGTGGTGATGGTGCGCCCGCAGCGCTTCCATCCCAACCCCGAAACTGCCGCCGACAACGCCTTCCAGGCGCGCACCAGCGGTCAGCCGCCCGACGCAACGGCCCGCAGCGCCCACGCCGAGGTCAGCGCAGCCGCCGCCCGGCTGGAGGCCGCCGGGGTGCGCGTGCACCTGTTCGATGACGATGGCGCGCAGGACACGCCCGACAGCGTGTTTCCGAACAACTGGTTCTCCACCCACGCCGGGGGCCATGTGGCGCTCTACCCCATGTTTGCACCCAACCGTCGGCGCGAGCGGCGCAGCGACATCATCGAGATGCTCAAACGCGAGTACCGCGTGCAGGACGTCATCGACTATTCGGGTTTGGAACACGACGACATGTTTCTCGAAGGCACGGGCGCCATGGTGCTGGACCACATAGCCCGCATCGCCTACACGGCGCAGTCGAACCGCGCCGACCCGGTCGCGCTGGAACGCTTTTGCACGCATTTCAACTTTGAACCCATGGCCTTCGCCACCGCAGACGCGCAAGGCCAGCCCTGCTACCACACCAACGTGATGCTTTGCGTGGGCACCGACTTTGCGCTCGGGGGCTTTGGCCTGATTGCCGACCCACGGCGGCGCGAGGCCGTGCGCGCACGCCTGCGCGAAAGCGGGCGTGTGCTCATCGAACTGGACGCCCGGCAGATTGGCGAATTTGCCGGCAACGCGCTCGAACTCACCGGCCGGGGCGGGCAGCGCCTGCTGGCCTTGTCCGAACGCGCTTGCGCCAGTCTGAGCACCGCACAAAAAGCCGTCATCGAACGCAGCGCCACGCTGCTGCCGCTGCGCGTGCCCACCATTGAGCTGGCTGGTGGCTCGGTACGCTGCATGCTGGCGGGTATTCACCTGGCGCGGCGGCCTTCTGTGCCAGCGCAAGCCATGGCGGGGCGGGATCACGTGCTGGCATGCGCGGTGTAGCGCTGCTTTGGGACTTGTGTTTTGTGCTGCCGACGGAGGCCGGGATGTGCGCCCGGCGGCGCGTTAGGGCCGAGCGCAGCGATGGCCCGTGCGGGCGTCAACCCCCTTCTGGCTGCGCCGAGGAGCGCAGGGGATGGCGGATCAGGGCTCGCGATTGTTTGAGCGCCGCAGGCGCGAGTTCGAGCGAGACCCCGCCAGCACCGAGCACCGAGCACCGAGCACCGCTGCCTGCGACCCCGGCCTCCGCCTTCAGCACAAGCGGCGCGGCCCAAGGCGCAGAGCGCACAAAAACCCAACAAAAAACCCATCTAACGCCCGTAAAACAAGCGCAACAAGCTATAAATTAAATAGCAATCAACCCTTGTCAGACACCCACACCGCCGACGCCCCCTCACGCCGCGCCACCCACCAGGCCACCTGCGCCAGCCAGCCCACCGCCACCAGCGCTGCCGCGCCCACCAGCCACTGGCCCAGGCGGGCCTGGTCGTCCAGCAGGTAGGCGTTGCACAGGCGCAGAGGGCTGTCGATGTACAGCTGTCCGACCACCGCGGTCATGGGCAGCATGTTGCCCAGAAAAAATCCCTGGACCACCAGCCCCGCAGCGCGCCACGACAGTCGCAGCGCCGTGCCAGCCACTACCAGCGCCACACATTTGGCCGCCTCGATGGGCGCAGACACCAGCGCCAGGTCGAGCACACGCGGCACCATCAACACGGCTAGAACAGTGCCGGTGGCGACCAGCCCGCTGATGCCGTGCGCATTCCAGCGCGCCGCGCAGGTGCGTACAGCGGGGGGCAAGCCTGCTGCCAGCCAAGCACCCGCCAGCATCCACAACGGAAACTGCAGCGCCATGTGCCGCCACATGCTGGCCGTGAGCCACTGGCGCACCGCAGGCACAAGCAACAACGCCATCCATGCAAGCGCCACCAGCACCTGGCGCCGGGGTGTGCACCCGATGGCCACCGAAGCGCGCAGGTGGTACCGGTTCACAGCCGCCCCCCTTTTGCCAGGTGGCGCGCAGAGTCCAGCGCCAACTGCTGCTCGGCCAGGTCAAACACCCGCACCATGCGGCCCTGCGCGTCCAGCACCAGAAAGGCCGCGTTGTGCTCGTAGTCGCCGCGCCCATCGGGCACCACCACCACACCCAGGCGCTGCAGCAGCGCTTGCTGCTCTGCTGCGTCGGGCACGCGCACCCAGTGCCACAGCGCCGGGTCGGCCTGCAGTGAGCGCGCATAGGCCTGCAACACCGCAGGCGTGTCATGCGCGCCATCAAAACTGATGGACAGCAGGCGCACCTTGGGTGTGGCCCCTGCGTTGCGGTCGGCCTGCAGGGCCGCCTGCAACTGCTGGAAGCTGCTGCCCAGCGACAGGCACACCGTCTGGCAGCGGGTGTAAACGAAGTCGACCAGGGTGACGCCGCCGCCCTGCGCCAGCAGCGTGGGCAGGCTTTGCGCCGCGATGCCCGGGCCTTCCACCGTGACCGGGGGCACGGGCACGGGGTGCTGCGCCACCTCCAGGCGGCGCGCGCCTTCGGCCGTCCAAACCTGGAAGTCGTGCGTCAGCCAGGCAGCGCTGGCATAGCCTGCCAGCACCAGCAGGGCGCTGAGCAAGGCGGTACGCAGCATGGCGTGCTCAGGCGGGTTTATCCGCCAACGCCTTGAGCGCCGCGCCGCCCTCAAAGGGCGTGGTGCGGGCGCTGCCGGCCTGGCGTTCTTGTTCAAACAGCGTGGCCGGCAAGGCCTCGGCCTTGTTCGACCAGGCGCTGCGGATGTAGCTGGCCACGGCGGCCAGCTCGGCGTCGCCCAGTTGCTGGAACGCGGGCATGGCGCCGTTGTAGCTGGCACCCGCCACGCTGATCTCGCCAGTGACGCCGTGCAGCAGGATATTGGCCAGGATGCGCGTGTCGCCCTGCACCCATTCCGACCCATCGAGCGGCGGGAACACGCCGGGCAGGCCCTTGCCGGTCGCCTGGTGGCACGCGGCGCACTGCGCAGCGAACACGGCTTTGCCATCCACTGCGGCACCCGCAGCGGCAGGCACCGGGCCTGACAAGTCGGCTACCGTGCGGCGGTCACCCAGGCTGGCGTTGCCGAAGGGATCGGAGATGAAGATGTAGACCACGCCAAACAGCACCATGGCCAGGGTGATGGCAGCCGCGGCCAGCGGCACGGGACGGATGCGCTCCTCGGGTTCGGCGTTTTCGCGCTCCTGGGCCCGGTGGTCGGTATCGGATTCTTGGGTCATGGGGGCCTCGCAGTGTTCAGGACGCGGGTGGTGCAGCGGTTGCAGAGGGTGCCGTCGCGGCCGGGGCCGCCTGCACGGCGGGCGGCAGCACCGGGTAGGTGTGGTTCAGACCCTGCAGGTACTTCACCAGATCCAGTGCCTCGGGCCGTGCCACCACCACCTGTACGGCCGTGCCTCTCGGCCCTTTTAACAGATCGGCGACCTCGGTGGTAGTCAAATTATCCGTTCGCCTGTCGTTCACCTCTAAAATCACGTCGCCGGGCCGTATACCCCCCTTGTAGGCAGGGGAACCAGGGAACGGCGCAATCACGATCGTCTTGCCGCTGCGGGGCGCCACGATCATCCCCACC
>JAANMW010002259.1_pt1 | contig 17782 bp, 16 predicted proteins | sample 7279671 | NCBI WGS metagenome assembly JAANMW01 (sample SAMN14094541, study PRJNA606508) | bioreactor metagenome | isolation source: A lab-scale SPAN reactor treating ammonium-rich wastewater day 247 | place: Ireland: Galway | collected 2017-09-19
CCCGAAAAGATCGCCCATGTCATCATCCGCGCCCGCGAATACGAAAGCGGCGTGAACCCCTGGGCGCATAGCGGGCATCGCAAGGGCCATGGCACCCAGACCGAACTGGCCGAGTTCATCGCCAGCCTGAACGAGGACGAGCAGGCCAGCCTGGTCGCGGTGATGTGGATCGGCCGCGACACCTTCGGCCCAGAGGATCTGGACGAGGCGATCGAGACCGCCAAGACCGAGCGCAGCACCCCCACCCAGGATTACCTGATGGGCGAGCCGCAGCTGGCCGATTACCTGGAAGCGGGGATGGAGGCGCTTGGCATCTCGCCCGAGGATGCCGAGGACGCGTTGCAGCGCCCGGTCTAGGGTCCAGATCGTCGACAATCCTGTTCGGAAGTCGAGAGCCTGCGGAGGCAAGTGCAGGTTCCCGGTTCTCAGCCGATTGTGGCTGCCGTCTTGGTGGCGATCCCAGGCTTTTGGTCCAGCGTCGTGATCGGGACCGGCAATCGGCACCTTGCCCTACAGTGCGGCGACCGGGCCTTCTCCAGCGAAGGCGCACCCGGCCCTCAGCCGCGCGCCAGCCGGATCAGCTCGCCCCCATCGGTCAGGATCAGCAGCGCCCCGTCCGGCGCCAGTTCGATGTCGCGCACGCGGCCGATGCCCTCCAGCAGGCGCTGCTCTCCGCTCACGCGGTCGCCCTCGATGCGCAGCCGCACCACCGCCCCGGCCTGCAGGCCGCCGATCAGCGCATCGCCTTCCAGTTCCGGGAACATGGCGCCGCGATAGAACACCAACCCGCTGGGCGCGATCACCGGATCCCAGTAATAGACCGGCTGCTCCATCCCCTCGCGCTGGGTGATGCCCTGGCCGATGGGGCCGCCGCTGTAGTCCTGGCCATAGGTGATGACCGGCCAGCCATAGTTGCGCCCGGCCTGCGGCAGGTTGAGTTCGTCGCCGCCCTGCGGGCCATGCTCGACCGTCCAGAGCCGGCCCTGTGCGTCCAGCGCCGCCGCCTGGATGTTGCGATGGCCCCAGGACCAGATCTCGGGCCGGGCCTGCCCCTCGGTGAAGGGATTGCCGGGCGCGGCGGCGCCGGTGGCGGGGTCGATGCGCAGCACCTTGCCCAGATGCGTGCCCAGATCCTGCGCCAGCTGCCGCGGCTCGGGGCGCGAGCGCTCGCCGGTGGTGACGAACAGCTGCCCCTGCCGGTCGAAGACCAGGCGCGAGCCGAAATGCAGGGTCGAGGCCCAGGCCGGCTCCTGCCGGAAGATCACCCGCATCTCTTCCAGCGCGGTGCCGTCGGCCGACAGCCGCCCGGTGCCGACCGCGGTGGCGTTGCGGCCATTGCCGCGCGGCTCGGAAAAGCTGAACCAGACCTGCCGCGTGCCGGCGAAATCCGGCGCCACCGCCACGTCCAGAAGCCCGCCCTGACCGCGGGCATCGACCTCGGGCATGCCCTGGATGGGCTGGGACAGCTGGCCGTCGCGGTAAAGCCGCAGCGTGCCGGTGCGTTCGGTGATCAGCAAGCCGCCATCGGGCAAAAGCGCCATGCCCCAGGAATCGCTGAGCCCCCGGATCAGCGGAACCCGGCTGATCGGGATCTGCTCGCGGATCTCGGGGGCACGGGTCTGGCCGGGAAAGGCCGGGTTCTGCCCGCTGGCGTTCGGGGGACGGTCGTTCAACTCGGCCAGCGCCGGCGGGGCGGCAAGGCACAGGGCAAGGCTGGCGGCAATGGCGGCGGGTCGCGTCATCATGGTCGCATCCGTCTGACTGGGGTTCGCGGCCCAACGTCCCGGCCGCCGCTTGCGTTCCCGGCCGAGGTCAAGGCGCGGCCAGATGGTCCCGGAACAGCGCCCCCGCCCTGCCCCAGGCCCCCTCGTCGATGCGGTCCAGGCGCTTCAGCACCGGCAGCAGCTGCGCGGCATAATCCAGCGCGCTTTCGCGCGGCAAGAGCGAGGGCAGGTTGTCGATCGCCATCACGTCCAACGGCGGGCGCTCGGCCAGGCGGATCGCCGGCCGGTCCCAGTCGGTCGCGCGGTCATAGACCTTGACCGGGTTGAAATCGCTGGAGGGATCGCAGGCGACGTCGCCGATCACCGTCAGCGCCCGGCCGGGCCCGACCGCCTCGGGCGGCAGCAGAACCGGGGTCTGCGGCCCGGCCAGGATGCAGTTGACGAACAGCTCATGCGCCAATATCTCGGGGAAGGGGCCGCCGCCGGCCGTCTCGGCCATGTCCCATTTCGTGACCCGCACCCCCATGCGGGCCAGCAGGTCCGAGGCGCCGCTGCCCACCCGCCCAAGCGCGCCGACGACGATGGCATGCGGCCGCGGCGCGTCGGTCGCGTCCAGCTCGGCCCGCAGCTCGTCCTGCATCGCCTCTTGCGAGGGCCAGGCCGCGACCGGCCCGCAGAGGCTGCCGCGCCGCTGCGCCGCCCAGGCCTTCAGCGAGACCGCGGCCCCGGCAAAACCGGCCCAATAGCCGAAGGCCGCCAGCCGCCGGCCGCTCTCGTCGGTCAGGTATTCCAGGTCATACAGCACGCCGCCGCCGTCGCGAAACCGGCGCAGCAGCGCCAGCCCGGCCGGCTGGCCCTTGTAGGCATGGCCGAACATGATGTGGCGATGCGCCAGGGGCGTGCCATCCTCGGGCAGTTCCTTGAGGCCAAAGACGATGGCCTCGGCCGGGGCGCCGGGCCAGGAAGCCGCGGGCGCGATTTCGGCCCCGGCCGCGGCGTAACCGGCGATGGGCAGGATGCGATGCGGGCTTTCCTCGACCGTGACGCGGAAGCCCTGCGCAATCAACTCGCCCACGCCGGCGGGGGTGATGCCGACCCGCTGTTCATTGGCGCGGCTTTCCGCGCGGACCCAAAGATGAACCATGCGCGCCTCCTTTGCGGCCAAGGCTAGGGGAACGGCGCCTGCACGGCAAGCGAGGGCCGTCTTGCGCCGCGGAACGGTCCCTGCCCAGCCGCGTCGATGCGCGCGATGGCCTGGGCGATGGGCTCGACGATCACCGCCATGGCGAAGGCGGTGGCATGGATCATGCGCTCGCCGTCCAGCGCCAGGGCGACATGGCCGGGCCAGAACAGCAGGTCGTTGCGGCGGATCGGGCCGTCCGCCGGGGGAAAGGCCGCCTCTTGCAGGTCGCTGTCGCCGGGACAGGGCACGGCGCAGGCCGCCAGCGCAGCCTGCGCCAGGCCCGAGCAGTCGATGCCGCAGCGGCTGTTGCCGCCCCACAGATAGGGCGTGCCCAGGAAACGCCCGGCCACCGCGGCGGGATCGCGCTCGGCGCGGTCCGCGATATGCTGCGCCGGCACCCAGCCGCCCTGCGCCAGCCGGGCGAAACCGTCCCGCATGGCGATGACCGACAGCCGTGCGCCCAGCGACAGCCGCATGGATTCGGGGGTCTTCATGTCCGGCTCGGCATAGACATGGGTGGCCGGGGCAGTGACGCGATGGGTGACGGCCGGCATCTGCCGGCTCAGCCCCTCGGCCCGGACCCAGCCGCAATAGCCGTCCGCCGCCGCCTGCACGAAGGCCCAGCCCCCGGCCTGCTCCAGCTGCACCAGGTCGGCGCCGAAGTTCAGCTGGCGGTCGCGGACGCCGCCGGGCGCGCGGCACAGATCGGCCAGCGGCGCGACCAGCCGCATCGGCTGGCCGGGCGTATAGGCCGGACGCTCCAGGATGCCGCGCAGGGATTCCAGCGCCACCCGCTCGGTCGCCGGGATCAGCCGGCGGTCGGCGGGCGCGGTCATCGCAGGATTTCCGGCAGGGCGTGCAGGATGGCGCGCATGGCCTGGCCCGCGCCGCCCTTGGGCCGGCCGGGCGCGGCACTGGGCTGCCAGCCATAGATGTCGAAATGCGCATAGGCCCGCGCCTGGCCGGCAAAGCGGCGCAGGAACAGCGCCGCAGTGATCGCCCCGGCAAACCCGCCCGAGGGCGCATTGTCCAGATCGGCGATGGCCGGCTCGATCATCGCCTCATAGGGTTCCCAGAAGGGCAGGCGCCAGACCGGGTCGCCATGGGCCCGGCCGGCGCCCTGGATCGCGGCCGCCAGCGCGTCGTCGTCGCAGAAGAAGGGCGGCAGTTCGGGGCCAAGCGCGACGCGGGCGGCGCCGGTCAGCGTCGCCATCGACACCAGCAGCTCCGGCGCCTCCTCCGCCGCCAGGGCCAGCGCATCGGCCAGCACCAGCCGGCCCTCGGCATCGGTGTTGTTGACCTCGACCGTCAGGCCCTTGCGGCTGGTCAGGATGTCGCCGGGGCGGAAGGCATTGGCGGAAATGGCGTTTTCCACCGCCGGGATCAGGATGCGCAGCCGCATGTCGCGATGCAGGCCCAGTCGGGCCAGGGTCTCGGCCAGGCCCAGCACATTGGCCGCGCCCCCCATGTCCTTCTTCATCAGCGCCATTGAGGCGGCCGGCTTGATGTCCAGCCCGCCGGTGTCGAAACAGACCCCCTTGCCGACCAGCGTCAGCCGCGGCCCTTCGCCCGGAAAGCGGATGTCGATCAGCCGGGGCGCTTGTGCCCCGGCCCGGCCGACGGCGTGGATCATCGGGAAGTTGCGGGCGATGAGGTCGTCGCCGCAGACCACCTCGATCCCGGCGCCATGCCGCCCGGCCAGGTCGCGCGCGGCCTGCTCCAGCTCGCCCGGACCCATGTCCGAGGCGGGGGTGTTGATCAGGTCGCGCGCCAGGTATTCGCCCGCGGCCATGGCGATCAGCCGGTCGCGGTCCAGCCCCTCGGGGCAGACAAGCCGGGCGCCCGGCGCCTCGACCCGCTTGTAGCGGTCAAAGCGATACTGCGCGAAAAGCCAGCCCAGGGCGCCCAGGGCCAGATCGAACCCCTGCGGCCGATTCGCCAGGCGCCAGTTGCCGGCCGGCAGCGCCTCGGCCGCCCGTGCCAGCGCAAAGCGGTCCCGTGCCGGGCGATCCGTGGGCTGGGGACCGAGGCCGAACAGTGCGCCGCCAAGCCCGCCATCCGGCAGGGGAAGCAGGCAGACCTGCCCCGCCTTGGCCGCAAAGCCCTGCGCCCGGGCCCAATTCGCAGCCAGGGGGTCGATGTCGGAGGGCAGGTCGGGCCCTGCCTCGCCCGGCCGGACCAGCCAAAGCGGAAGCGAAGGGGCATCGGAATCGGCAAACTGGGGTATCATCGGCATGGTCGTGACCTTCTGTCCTTTGCGGCACCCTAGCGCCCAGGCCAAGGGCTGCAAGGGCGCGTTCGTTCAAGAGATTTCCGGCGGATCCCACAGCTCGGTCAGCGACCGGTTGCCGATCCGTTCAAGCCTGCAGGTCGTGGCGGCCAGCGCCGGTTCGTCCTGGCGTTCCGCGCAAGCGCCGACATCGATGGCGACCCCCGCCAGAGTGACGAGCCCGACCTGCCAGGCCAGCCGCGAAAGCTGGTCGGCATTGGCAACGACGGCCCCCAGGTCGCCCCGCCGCGAAGCGGCCACCGTGCGGCCCAGCGCCAGCGCAAGCTGTTCCAGTGCCGCGCCGATGATCTGGCCAGCCGCGGGCTCGCCCAGTTCACGAACGATCTGTTCAAGCCTTTGCACGTCGATCCGAACCGTCTCGTCCATGCTCAGAACTGCAATCTTCGTCATTCCCGCTCCCATATGGGCTTCCTGTCGCGCTGAGGCGCAAGCTGGCATCAATCCATCAAGAAAAGGTTATGAGGCGCGCGCTAAACCACTCGAACTTTATCGGTCCAGCCGCTATCACTCGTGCGATCGGTAGATGAGGATAGGAATGAAAGAAGCACGTCCACTGCCGCTGTATCTGGTCCAGCGCTACCAGGGCTGGCGCGCCACAGCCTTTGTCGAAAATCGCGTCTGGTTTCGCCGTCTGGCCGAGGACGGCCAGCATCCCCGCGCCATGGTCATCGCCTGTTGCGATTCGCGCGTCCATGTGACCTCGATCTTCGGGGCGGATACTGGTGAATTCTTCATTCACCGCAACATCGCCAACCTGGTCCCGCCCTATGCCCCCGATGGCGAGCAGCACGGCACCTCGGCTGCGGTCGAATATGCGGTGAATACGCTCAAGGTCGCCCATGTGGTGGTGGTGGGGCATACCAATTGCGGCGGCGTTCAGGGATGCCATGCCATGTGTTCCGGCCATGCGCCCGAGCTTGAAGAGAAATCCAGCTTCGTCGGCCGCTGGATGGACATCCTGCGTCCGGGATACGAGCGCGTGGCGACGCTGCCGCCCGAACAGCAGATCCGCGGACTCGAGCGGCAAGCCGTTCTCGTTTCGCTTGAAAACCTGATGACCTTTCCCTTCGTGAAAACCGCTGTGGAATCGGGGAACCTGTCCTTGCACGGGGTCTTGCACGACATCGCCGAGGGAACGCTGGAGCAATACGATCATCAGGCCGGGGGCTTCACGCCGGTCATCTGAACCGCCGCCCGCCGCCGCTGACTGGGCCAGTTGCAGGTGCGGACAGGGATCGCCAAGTGCCCGTAGCGCAGTCGCCCGCAACGGGCGGCTGTTCCGTTTTAGTTCACGATGAATTCGGCGTGCAGCGCCCCGGCGGCATGGACCGCCTTCAGTATGTCGATCATGTCGCGGGGCCTGATCCCCAATGCGTTGAGCCCCGCAACCACCTCGGACAAGGATGATTCGCCGGATACTTCAGCAAAGCCGATCCCCGGCTCCTGGGTGATTTCGGCCTGCGTTCGGGGCAGAACCACGGTTTCTCCCGGAGAGAAGGGGTTCGGCTGCGACACGACAGGGGTTTCCCGCACCCGCAGGGTCAGGTTGCCCTGGGAAACCGCCACCCGCGAGATGCGCACATCCTCGCCCATGACGATAGTGCCGGACTTGTGGTCAATGACGACGCGAGCCGCTGTTTCGGGCTCGACGGTGATATTCTCGATCTGCCCCATCAGCCGCGCCGGGTTGACCCGACCCAAAACGGTCGAGTCGATCACGATGGTTCCCGAATCCACCAGTTCGGCCAGCCCACGTCCCAGCGTGCGATTGATCGCGGCCTCGACACGGGCGGCGGTGGTGAAATCGGGGTTTCTCAGCGCCAGGCGCAGGTTCGTCATTTGCGAGAAGTCGAAGGCCACTTCCCGCTCCACCCTGGCGCCCGAGGGGAGAGTGCCCGTCGTAGGCACGCCCTGGACGACCGAGGCAGCCGCGCCGGAAGCCTCGGCCCCCCCTGCCAGGACCGAGCCTTGCGCGACGGCATATATCTCGCCGTCTGCCGCGTTCAGCGGCGTCATGACCAATGTGCCGCCAAGCAGGCTTTTCGCATCGCCTATCGCGGCCACGCTGACATCGATCTGCGAACCGGCGCGCGCGAACGGCGGCAGGGTGGCGGTAACGATCACCGCCGCCACGTTCTTGGGACGGAATGCTTCGTCAGTGACATTGACGCCCAGCCGCTCAAGCAAGCCGGCCATGATCTCTTCGGTAAAAGGCGAGTTTCGCAGGCTGTCGCCCGAACCGTTCAGGCCGACGACAAGGCCATAACCGACCAGGTCGTTGCCGCGGACGCCGTCGATATTGGCCAGATCCTTGATCCGAACCGGCGCAGCAAGGCCCGGAGCTGCAAGGCCGAACAGAATCAGCAGAAGATATAAGAACCTCATGACAGGTAATCCGTGAGGCTGAGCCGGGAAAGCCGGACCGTGATGGCATAGAGGCTTTGAATCTTCGCTTCGGTCTCTTCCAGGGCGGTGACGGCTTCGGCGGGGTCGGCGCCGATCATGTTCGTACGCGCAATGGAAAGCGTCGTCGTTTCAGCCGAGTTTCTGGCCTGCGCCTGGGTAACGGCCGCCTGCTGTCGGCCCAGATCGGCGCGGGCGGTGGTCAACCCGAGCGTTGCCTTGGCCAGCCGGCCCCCCGCTTCGGAGAAGAGATCCCGCAAGGTCGCATCGTCGATTGCCGACCCGGCTTCGGACGCATAGGCCATCACGGCCATTCCCTTGAGCGTATCGCGCAGCTCCGCGGAATTGGCCGACAGATTGCTGTCGATCCGATGTTCGGGCGAGATCGAAAACCGGGTGCTGCCGTCATCGTCCCCCTGATAGACCGTGTCGGAAAAGCCCCCGGTTCCCTGGGGTGCGTCAAACCATGCGTCGATGCGGCTTGCGATAGTTGCCGCGGTGGTGGCACCGGCAACCGCGGTATTCAGTTCCGCGAGCATCGTTTCAAAACTGCCCAGCGCTGGACTGTCGGTTCGGTTGCCCCCAAACAAATATTGCCCGGCGGTGGTGGTGTTCAGGGTTTCGAACATCGACTGGAAATCCCGCTTGATGCTGTCGGCGCGCGCCCTAAGGTCTTGCTCTTCCAGAATATTACGTTCGGTCAGCACGCTGGGCCCCAGGTCGTCTACGACGGCTTGGATCTGCCCAAGCGCGGCCTGCATGCCCGCTAGCCTGTTTTGCGCCTCGGATGTGTTTTGCTGGAACGTGGTCAGCAGCTTCAGCCGGGATTCGATATGCGAAATCCCTGACAAATCGCCTGCCAGCGCTTTGGGAATATCCGATTTGACTCCGGTCATCATTTCTTGGGTCAGCCGGTCCAGCCTGGCTTTCAGCCCCTGCTGCCCAAGCCGGAGTTGATAGGAACGGGAAAGGTCGCCGATGGAATGAAAAGGGGTCATGTCAGCCTCAGGATAGCATCCAGCATGTCATTTGCGGTCTGAAAGACCTTGGCATTTGCGGCATAGGCACGCTCCAGCGCGAGCAGGCCTTCCATTTCCTTGTCGCTGTCGACCCCTTCAGCCAGAAGGGCCGCCTGGAGGCCGGACTGGCGCGCGCTGCTTTGCATGGCGCCAGCTTCGGTTCGGATGCGATTCGTCGCCGCAGCCGAGGTCAGGTCCGCCGAAAGGCCCTGCAGACTGCGCGGCACGGCGGACAAGCTGGTCGAATCCGGCGAACGCGAGGCCGAGAGGGCCGATCCGAGCCGGTCAAGCAGCGTGCTTTCGCCAGAACTGCCGGGGCCGGTCGCATTGATTCCGGCGCGAATCCGCCACAGTTGCCCGCCCGTCTCGGGGTTCACCGCCCAGGCAACGGCAATGCGGCCGGCGAAGCCGGTTTCATCGGCCGAACTGAAAGCGCCCTGGGAATCGGTGAACAGCCCTGGGTCGCCTGGGGCCAGAGAGGGGTCGATCGCAGGATCGGACAGCCTGTCGTATAAATCGCGTGCGAAAGCGTCGATCTGCTGCTGATAGGCCGGGGCGATCTGGTCGCGAATGGCAAAGTTCGCCTCCAGGCTGCCGCCGTTAAACATGGTGTGCTGCATATCGCCGAGCGGCTTTCCGTTCAGTGTCAGCCCGGAAAGCGCGCCGCTGGCCGTGGACATATCGGCGGTGATGCTGGAGACAGCGCTGAAACCGATCCGGGCCGGCTCGGTCCCGTCCAAGAGAATGGCGCCACCGGAGGTGAACAAGGCGACCCGGCCATTTTCGCGCGGCACTTCCTTGATAGGCACGATATCCGATACGCTGTCTATGAGCGTCTGGCGCGCATCCAACTGCGACGAAGCGTCTTTGCCTTGTGCCGACAGGGTGACGATCTGCGCATTCAATTTCGCCACTTGCTCAAGCGCCGTATTCAGCCGCGCAACGTCATTTCCGATGGCCTTTTCCGCCTTGCTGCGCTCGGCCTGGATGGTCGCGGAGATGTCGTTGACCTTTTTTGCCAGGGCCGTGGCCGTATCCAGCACTACTGCCAGGCGCGTCTCGCTGTCGGGCCTTGCGGCCGCGCTGGCCAGGGCGGATTCGAAATCTGTCAGGGTTTGCACCAGCGAGGACGCCTCGGTCCCCGTGCCGAAGGCTTTCTCCATCGCGGCGTGATAGGTCGTCACGGTCCGGGACGAACCGACATCCGCCTGGGCCAGGCGATTGTCGGCGATCAGCCCCGCCGTGACCATTCGGGTAACGCCGTTGATGCTGACGCCGCCGCCCAGCTCGGCCAGGCGCGAGGACAGGTCGAGTTCCCTGCGCGCATAGCCCGGCGTCAGCGCATTCGCGATGTTGGAGGACACGATTTCCGTGCCCCGCGAGGCCGCGGTCAGGCCCGAAACGGCATTGGAGATGGCGGACGAAAGGCTCATTTGCAGGCTCCGGTTTCCGAGCGCGGGACGGCAGGAAGCCGTCCCGGTCAATGTCAGCGTTTGAGATTGGCGGTTTCCTGCAGCATCTCATCGACGGTCTGGATGACCTTGGCGTTCGAGGTATAGGCGCGCTGGGTCTGGATCAGGTCGGTCAACTCGGCCGCGACATCGGTCGTCGATGCCTCGCGCGCATAGCCGGCGATTGCGCCGGTCGGACCGTCACCGGCGTCCCACAGGTAGAACGCGCCGGATTCAGGCGAAATCTTGTAGGTCTGGTTGTCCATTGCGATCAGACCGTTCGGATTGGGAACATCCACCAGCGGCACCTGATACAGGGTCCGCGTGAAGCCGGTGTCATAGGTTGCGCGAAGATAGCCGCTTTCATCGATCTCGAGCGCCGTCAGGTTGCCGACGGGCGAGCCGTTCTTGGTCACATTGGCCGGCGAGAAGCTGGTGCTGAGCTGGGTGATGCCCTGGCTGTCGCCATATCGCCCCAGGTTGATGGTCATCGGCCCGTTCGCGCCGGGGACGGTAAGAAGCCCGGTCGCCGCGCTATAGGCGCCGCCGGCCACCGTGGTGACTGCCGCAAGCGTGCCGCCGCCGGGCTGGCCGTCCTGGAATTCCAGCGTGTAGACGCCGATCAGCGATTCGTCGGCGGGGGTGGCCGGATCGTTGATGATGGCCGAATCGCGGATCTCCATCGTCCAGCGGTTCGTGCGCGTCCCGGCCGCGCCCGTCACCTCGGGCGTGAAGCTGACCGTCATCCTTTCGGAATTGCCGAGGTTGCCGAAATATTCGACCTCCATGTCCCAGGCGTCGCCGGCCGCGCCGGCGACCGCGTCGTCGGCGGGCAGGTTCACGCGCAGGTTGATCCGCGTCGTCGGGTCGGCCGCGGTCTGGCTGGGATTGATCAGGATCGGTTGCAGGCCGGTCGCGGAATCGCGCGGCTGGCTGGAAATCGTGCCGTCGGCATTCGCCGGCCAGCCCATCAGCACCAGGCCCGAGCTGGTGCGAAGATACCCTTCGTCGTCGGTGCGGAAGGACCCTGTCGTCGTCATCACCAGTTCGCGCTGCGTGCCCGGTCCCGAGGCCAGGGATGCCGAGTGGATCACGGGCAACATCCCCCGGCCCGAAATCGCGATGTCCATCGGATGCGATGTGGGAACCAGGTTGCCGCGCTGATCGACCAGCCGGCTGGTCGAGGCGCGGACGCCGCCGGCCGTATAAAGCCCCCCGCCGCGTCCCTGGTTGATCACCATGCTTTCGAAACTGGTGTCCACCCGCTTGTAGCCATAGGTGCCGGAATTCGCGATATTGTCGGAAATATTGGCCAGGCGCGTGGAATTGGCGGCAAGCCCGGACACCCCGGCACTGAGGGCAGATGAAATCGACATTCTGATATTACCCTGTGTGAGTCGTTCTGCGTGAAGTTTGCCGGCCGGGGGTTAACATGCCGCTAACGGCGCCCCGCCCAGGCCGGTCATCTCAGTAAAATCACTTCGATCCGGTTGTTGTCGGGGTCCATCGGGTTCACCGACCGATTGCGCCGGTCGGCGAAGGCGGTGACGCGCTGGATGCGCGCGCTGTCGAAGCCCGAGCCCTCCAGCAGGTTGCGCAGGGCATGGGCGCGGGCGTCCGAGAGCGCCCAGACCGGCGACTGGATCAGCATCTCGGGATAGGCGCGGACATGGCCGGTCAGCGCCACCTCGTTCCTGATGCGCCCCAGGACGCCCGCGAGAATGCCGGCCAGTTCCTTCATGGCCGGGGTGGGCTGGGCGCTGTCGCCGACGAAAAGCGGCTCGTCCATCAGGTCGGTCAGTTCGATCACCAGCCCCTCGTCCGTCATGCGGGTCACGACATGGCGCAACAGGTTGACCTTTTGCATGGATTCCGCGCCGCTGCCGGTCAGCTGGTCCTGGACATGGCGGGCCATCTCCTCGAAACCCGATTCCCGGCCTTCGCGCGCCTGCGCGGCCAGCGTGTCGCGCGAAGCGCCGGCGCCCTTGCCCGAATCGGTTTCGGCATCCTGCACCTCGCCCCCGAAGGGGCCGTCTTGGCCGCTGCGGGTCGAATGGATCAGCGTCGGGTTGAAATACTCCGCCAGCCCCTGCCGCTGCTTTTCGGTGGTGGCGTTCAAAAGCCACATGAGCAGGAAAAAGGCCATCATCGCCGTGACGAAATCGGCATAGGCGACCTTCCAGGCGCCGCCGTGATGCCCGGCTTCGCACGCGCCCTGAACCTTCTTGATGATGATAGGGGCGCCGCCACCGTTCCCGGCCATGAACCATTCCTTTCGTTGCCTGCCCGGAAGGTCTAGCGTCGCGCGGCCAAATACCAGTTAATCGCTCAAATGCCGCCTATTTCCCTTGGGCGACGCCTGCCGCGGCGCCGCGTTGCCGGGGCATATCGGCGCCCCTGCCGGCCAGCACGGCCGGTTAACCGGACCAGCCGCGGCATCTTGCGCCGGCCCCGCGCGCGGATATTCTGTGCCGATGCAGACCGAAGGCGAATATGACCTGTCCACCGGCGCCGGGCTGACCGCCTGTCCGCGCTGCGACGCGCTGCATGTCGAGCGCGAGCTGGAGCCGGGCGAGACCGCGCGCTGCCTGCGCTGCAACACGCTGCTGGCCAGCCCGCGCGCCGGCGCCTTCACCCGGATCATCGCGCTGTCCTTTGCCTCGCTGGTGCTGATGGTGGGGGCGGTGTTCTTTCCGTTCCTGGAAATCTCGCGCATGGGATTCGGCAACGAGACCTCGCTGTTCGGCGTGGCGCTGGCCTTTTCGCACGGCGCCTTGATGCCCCTGACCGTGGCGGTGCTGGGCATGATCGTCGGGCTGCCGGTGCTGCGGGCGCTGCTTCTGGTCTATACGCTTCTGCCGCTGGCGCGGAAACGCCGGCCCTTTGCCCATGCCGTGCCGGCCTTTCGCCTGTCCGAGACGCTGCGGCCCTGGTCGATGGCCGAGATCTTCGTCATCGGCACCGCCATCGCGCTGGTCAAGGTGGGGGGCTTGGCCAACATCAGCTTCGGCCCGGCCTTCTGGGCCTTTTGCGGGCTGATCCTGGTCAACGCCGCCAGCAACGCCTTTACCAGCGCCGCGACGATCTGGGACGCCATCGAGGATGCCGGCATGGCCACCGACGGGCGCGAGATCGTGCCGGAGCCGCGGGCATGAGCGCGCCCGCCCATGACGCGCCGGTGCTGACCGCGCATCGCGCCGGGCTGGTCGGCTGCCGCAGCTGCGGCCGGGCCTGGCCGGAAGCCGAGACCATCTGCCGCCGCTGCGGCAGCGCGCTGGTGCCGCCGGACCGGCGCTGCCTGAACGCGGTCTGGGCCTGGCTGGCGGCGGGGCTCATCTTCTACATCCCGGCGAACCTGTTCCCGATGCTCAAGACCTCGACCTTCGGCGGGCTGCGCGGCAACAGCGAATCCACCATCCTCGGCGGCGTGGTCGAGCTGATGCATTACGGCAACTACGGCATCGCGGCGGTGATCTTTGCCGCCTCGGTCATGGTGCCGGTGGGCAAGTTCGTCGCCATCGCCTGGCTGGCGACGGTCGCGGGGCGGCCGGCGACGGTCGAGGCCGCGCACAAGCGGCTGGTGCTTTACGAGGTGGTCGAGTTCATCGGCCGCTGGTCGATGATCGACGTCTTCGTCGTGGCGATCCTGTCGGCGCTGGTGCAGCTGGGCTTCGTCGCCTCGATCCATCCCGGCCCTGCCGCGGTGTCCTTTGCGCTGTCGGTTGCCTTCACCATGCTTTCCGCGCAAAGCTTCGACCCGAGATTGATCTGGCGCGGCCTTCCGCTGCGCAGCCGCAAGGACCATGAATGACCGACAGGCCCTCGCCCGAGCGCAGCGACGCCCCCCTGAAACCCGCCGAACCCGTCCGCAAGCCCGCCGCCCGTGCCGTGCGGGCCGGGCTGCCGCTGATCTGGCTGGTGCCGATCGCGGCGCTGATCGTGACGCTGGGCGTGGGCTGGAACATGATCGCCGGGCGCGGCACGCTGGTCTCGGTCGCCTTCAAGGACGCGACCGGGATCACGCCGGGCGAGACGGCGCTGAAATTCCGCGAGATCACCGTGGGCAAGGTCGAATCGGTGCGCTTCACCGAGGATCTGCAGCAGGTTCTGGTGAACATGCGCGTGGACAAGGATCTGGCCCCCTATATCGACAGCGAATCGCAGTTCTGGATCGTGCGGCCCCAGGTTTCGGCCCAGGGCATCTCGCGGCTGGACACGGTGCTGACCGGCGCCTTCGTCGAGGGTTTCTGGGACGACAAGCCGGACGAGCCGCAGACCCACTTCCAGGGGCTCGACCGGCCGCCGCTGACCAGCTTCGGCGAAAAGGGCACCTGGATCGTGCTTGCGACCGAACGCTCGCGCGGCATGACCGAGGGCGCGCCGGTGATGTTCCGCGGGCTGCCGGTCGGGCAGATGCAGAACCTGCGCCTGTCCGAGGACGACGAAAGCGTGCTGGCCGACGTCTTCATCGCCGCGCCGCATGACGCGCGGCTGACCACCAGCACGGTATTCTGGGACACCTCGGGCTTTTCGGTGTCGCTGGGGGCGCAGGGCCTGTCGCTGAACGTGAACTCGCTGGCCTCGGTGCTGCAGGGGGGTGCGGAATTCGCCACCCTGACCTCGGGCGGCCGGCCGGTCGAGGACGGCCATGTCTTCACCCTGCAGACCGACGAGGCGACGGCGCGCACCAACCTGTTCTCGGACGAGGCGCAGGCGCTGCGGCTGACCATGCGCATCGGCGAATCGGTCAAGGGGCTGGAGACCGGCGCCAATGTGCAGTTCATGGGCCTGACCGTCGGCCGCGTCACCGACCTGGCCGCCCGCGTGATCGCCGATGACGAGGGGCGCGAGCATATCGAGCAAGAGGTGACGCTGGCCCTGACCCCCGCCCGCCTGGGCCTGCCCGGCGACACCACGCCCGACCAGGCGCTGGATTTCCTGGCCGGCCAGGTCCGGGCCGGCCTGCGGGCGCGGGTGGCCAGCGCCGGCTTCTTCGGCACCTCGCTGCAGGTCGAGCTGGTCGAGCTGCCCGATGCCGCGCCGGCCGAACTGGACCGCGCCGGCGATCCCTATCCGCTCATCCCCTCGGTCCCCGGCGAAATCTCCGATTTCACCGAGACGGCGCAGGGCTTCCTGACCCGCGTCGGCAACCTGCCGATCGAGGAGGCGCTGAAATCCGTCACCGACATGATGAACAGCGTCACCGCCATCGCCAGCAGCGAGGACACCCGCGCCATCCCCGGCGCCCTGCGCGGCACGCTGGAGGATGCCCAGGCCGCCGCGGGCGAGATCCGGCAAGTCACCACCGAGCTGCGCGAATCCGGCGCCGTTGGCCAGCTGCGCCGCATGGTGGACGAGGCGGCGGCCGCGGCCGAGGCGGTCAAGCTCGCCGCCGCCGACGTGCCGGCCATGGTCGACCAGATCGACGCCGCCGCGGTCAAGATCGAGGCGGTGGACTATGCCGCCATCGGCACCGAGGCCGAGGGCATCCTCAGGGACGTGCGCGCGCTTCTGGGCACCGAGGATGCCGAGCGGCTGCCCAGGGATATGTCCGAGACGCTGAAGGCCGCATCGGGCCTGCTCAACGACCTGCGCGACGGCAATGCCGCGGGCAGCCTGAACGATGCGCTCGCCTCGGCCAGCACGGCGGCGCAGGATGTCTCGGACGCGGCGAAACGCCTGCCGCAGCTTTCGGCGCGGCTCGAGGCGCTGGCGGCGCGGGCCGATGCGGTGATCGCCGCCTATGGCGACCGCTCGAGCTTCAACAACGAGACCATCAACCTGATGCGCGAGATGCGCCGCGCCGCCAACGCCTTCGGCAGCCTGGCGCGGACCATCGAACGCAACCCGCAAGCCTTCATCCTGGGACGATAAGATGCGCCTGATCCTTGCCTCCGCCGCCTGCCTCGCCCTGCTCGGCGCCTGCTCGAACGGCGAAAAGACCGCGCGCTACCTGATCGACCCGCCCACGACGGGCGAGCGAGTGGCAGACCGGCTGGGCACGGCCGAGCTGAAGGACGTGTCGCTGCCCGAATATGCCGCGGGCGACGAGGTCAGCTGGCAGAGCGGCGACGGCGCCGTGCGCTCGAACACCAGGCAGCTCTGGGCGGACAACCCGCAACGCGCCTTCACCCTGGCGCTGGCGCGCAGCATCTCGGACCTCTCGGGCGCCACGGTGATCGCCGAGCCCTGGCCACTGGCCGAACCGCCCCGGCGCCGGCTGGAGGTGCGAGTCGAAAAGGCGCTGGCGCAGGCCGACGGCAGCTATCGCCTGTCCGGGCGCTATTTCGTCGCCGACGAGGGCGCGGGCGGCGCCAACCAGGCGCGCGGCTTCGACATCTCCGTGCCGCTCGCCGACCAAGGCCCCGCCGCCATCGCCCACGCGCAATCCCAGGCCATCGCCCGGCTTGCCCGCCAGATCGCCACGCTTTCCGGGCCGGGCCGGTCGATCCGCACCAGCACCGCGCCGATGCCGCGCATGGACGACATCTTCTCGCAGCCGCTGCCGCCGCTGGAAGGCAGCTGAGCCGGCTTTCTCCGTTTTCCAAATACTCCGGGGGAACGCCTTGCGTGCCCCATCAAGGGGCGCGCAAGGCGTGGGGGCAGAGCCCCCCGCTAGGCTCCATCGTCGGGCTCGAACTGGCCAAAGCGGCCGGCGGCGAAGACCAGCGGGTGATCGCCCGGCCCCGCCACGGTCACACGCAGCACCCGCCCGATCAGCACCGAATGGTCCCCCGCCTCATGTACGGCATGGGCGGCGCAGTCGAACCGCGCCGCGACGCCGGGGATCACCGGCACGCCCTCGGGGGTCGGCACCGTGTCCAGCCCCTCGAACTGGCGGCCGCCGCGGGTAAAGCGCAGGCAGGTCTCCAGCTGCTCCGAGCCCAGCACATGCACCGACCAGGCCGCCGCCCCGGCAAAGGCCGCGTGCCGGGCCGAGGCGCGGGCCGGGCACCACAGCACCAGCGGCGGCTCCAGCGAGACGCTGGAGAAGCTGTTCACCGTCATGCCCAGCGGCCCCTGCGGCCCGGCGGTCGTCACCACGGTCACGCCGGTGGCGAAACGCCCCAGCGCCTCGCGCAGCAGCCGCGCCTCGGCCGTGGCGGGATGAAAGGTGATCTCGTCGGCCAGCCGGTCGCGGGTCGCGGGGGGAAGTCGGCTCATGTTCGCGCCCTGTCATCTGCGGGACATGGCCAGAACAGCTCCGGCCTTTTCCCCTTCTTAGTCGGCAGGCGGCGGGGCATCAAGCGGACCGCCCGGCAGGACCATCCGCGGGGTCATCGCCGCGATCATCTGGCCGTGCAGGGCGGGCGGCGCCACCACCAGCCCGTCGGTCAGCGGCCGCGCCGCGTTGAAGCGCATCGGCGCGCCGGACAGGTCGCTGGCCACGCAGCCGGCGCGGGCAGCGATCAGGCTGCCGGCGGCCACGTCCCATTCCCAGGCCGGGCGGGTGGACAGCGTGGCGTCGAACTGCCCGTCCGCCACCAGGCACAGCCGCCAGGCCAGCGAGGGGCGGAAGCTGCGCTTGACCGGCGGCGCCACGCCGCGCCAATGCACCGGGTCGAGGCTCGGCTTGCCGGTCAGCACCCGCGCGCCCTCGAACCCCTGCGCCGAAGGCGCGATGGGCTTGCCGTCGCGCAGCGCCGGCCCGTCGGCCGCGGCGGCATAGGTCGTGCGCTGCGCCGGCAGATGCACCACGCCCGCCACCACCC
>JAANMW010002260.1_pt1 | contig 17775 bp, 20 predicted proteins | sample 7279671 | NCBI WGS metagenome assembly JAANMW01 (sample SAMN14094541, study PRJNA606508) | bioreactor metagenome | isolation source: A lab-scale SPAN reactor treating ammonium-rich wastewater day 247 | place: Ireland: Galway | collected 2017-09-19
TTGCAGAAATCATAATCTCTCAGGTGAACTCAATATTAAAAATTGCTTTTTATAATTCCGATTTCATCCTGAGCTAGTTCTTCTGTGTAGTCATTGATTTTATAAAGTTCCTTGTAATGCATAAGCATTTCGTTGGAATTCTTATAACCCAGACGACGGCCGTAATTAACAATGCACATAGTTCTTACTTCCACAAAGGAAAAGCCGTTAAATTTTAACGCCTCTTTAATGCATTTTTTCATATGATTTAGATGGTACGCTGAAGTCCGGGCAAAGTAGCAGTTATGATGTTTAAATAAAAACTGCACATCGGTTGGATAGTCTGGATTACCATCAGGCGTGGTCAGGGTCTTCGTATTGTGAGGTGTGATAGGAGAAGCCTGGCCACCTGTCATAGCATAAATTTCATTGGCATAACATACCACAGTAATATTTGTTTTTCTCCGTATTGCATGGAGTAAATGATTAGCTCCAATACCAAGCAAATCACCGTCTCCACTCACCACAACAACATGAAGGGCATCATTTGCATATTTGATACCTTCAGCTACCGGTATCGCTCTGCCATGAGCTGTATGGACTGAATCAAGATTAAAGAAACCGGCGCTTCTGCCTGCACATCCAATTCCGGAAATAACTACCGTGCCATCCTTCGGCAGGTCAAGTTCATCAAAAGCCTGACATATCGTTTTCAGGACAATGCCATTCCCACACCCTGGACACCAGGGTGTGGGTAACAAGTCAAGTTTCAAATAACGTTTAAAACCGCTCTCTTTATCCATTCCTCTTTCTCTCTACGGATTTATCTTTTCTTCCGCTTCTTATGAACAATAAGCCCTGCTGATTTTTTTATTCCTCATTTCTCTCTATCGTTTTTTTCCCTATTTTTTGTTTTATTTCATGTAAATCAATACGGCCACCCAAAATTGGTATAAACTCTATCTCACGATGCAATATACATTCAATCTCACGAACATAGTGTCCTGTATTCATTTCCATAACAAGGATACGCTTATACCTGGATGCGATTATTTTGATTTCTTCGACCACCGGGAACATTCGTATCGGTCTATACAGCGCAAAATCATTCTTAAAATAATAAGCTACCCTGGAGAGCGCCCCGTATGATATGAGGAGTGTATCGGTATCTTTACCACATTCCAGATACTCGTAGCAATTGTATCGCTGAGCCACCAGTTGCTGCTTTTCATATAAATGAGTAATAAGCCTCCTGTAGTTATCAACATCGGATGTCCTTGGCACAGACCCTTCGTGGGATAGTCCTGTAAAATGCCGGTTGCCCTTACCTAATGGCGGACGGCTGCGATTCTTAATCTCAAAATCTCTGTGAGGTATAATAGTCTCATAGAGATGACTAATATATCCATCACTGAGGAGGATAACAGGACTCATGGATTCCTCTGCCGCATTAAATGCCATAATGGTATATGCATACAGTTCTGAGACGGAATTGGGATAGAATACGATAGGGAAGTAATCCCCATGACTGCCATGAATGCATTGTATAACATCTCCTTGTGCAGGCAAAGTAGGCATGCCCGTACTCGGACCCACCCTTTGAACATTTACAATAACAAGTGGTATCTCCATCATATGGGCTAACCCTATACTCTCCTGCATAAGAGAAAACCCTGGTCCTGAGGTAGCTGTCATCGCTTTAAGCCCGGCCAAAGACGCGCCAATACTGGCATTAATCGAGGCAATCTCGTCCTCCATCTGCAGTACCTTGATGTGTTTCTTATTGACCAACTCATGGATAATTTCAGATGCAGGTGTTATAGGATAGCCTGCATAGAATTTCAATCCGGCAACTTCAGCCGCCATTACGATGGCTTGATTTCCCTGTACCAACTGTTTTTTCATCTACTTCCTCAATTTCAATAGCTATGTCCGGACAATACCGCTGGCACATCTTACAAGCAATGCACCTATGTAATTCCACAAGCTTTTGTTGCTGAATTTCCAGATTTTTCACAGGACAAAAATTAACACAAATACCGCAACGTTTACAGTATTCATGATTGATATGGACAATCCCTTTTCGTTTTTGAATTTTCTCCCCAGTCACTTCACCTTCCTACTTTCCCTTTAATAACTCATTCTCAGTTACCGCAAAAACATACAAAGCATCGTTTTCTATCATTATACCAGAAATCTCATAACTCATAGTCCATACCATTCATAATAACATCATCTTTGCCACTGTTTCACCAATATGCGCAGGACTATCAACAATAGTAACACCGGCATTTCTCAATGCTTCAACTTTTGAAATAGCAGTGCCTTTATTCCCTGAAATGATAGCTCCGGCATGCCCCATACGCTTACCATGGGGAGCCGTACTTCCTGCAATAAAACTAATAACCGGTTTTGTGATCTCCCGTCTTATGACCTCGGCAGCCTCCTCCTCTGCGCTTCCTCCGATTTCTCCGATTAATACAACAACTTCTGTTTCTTTATCCTCCTGAAATAACCTGAGTATGTCTACAAAGTCAGTACCCACAATCGGATCGCCTCCAATTCCGATACAGGTAGACTGTCCCAGTCCTCTTTGAGTAAGCTGCCAGACAGCCTCATAAGTAAGAGTTCCACTCCGCGAGACAACTCCTACATGACCGGATTTATGGATATATCCCGGCATAATACCAATCTTGCATGCATCAGGTGTAATAATACCAGGACAGTTTGGACCAATCAGACGTGTTTTTCTCTGTGAGAGATATTTTTTAACTCTGATCATATCCAGGGTAGGAATACCTTCTGTAATACAAACAATCAACTCAATCCCCGCCTCAGAGGCCTCCATAATTGCATCTGCTGCGAAGGGTGCAGGCACATAGATTACAGAAGCATTTGCCCTGAAATCTATTGCAGCTTCACGTACACTATCAAAAACAGGAATGCCCAATTGTGTCGTGCCACCCTTACCCGGTGTAACACCTGCAATAAGTTTAGTACCATATTCCAACATTCGTTCAGCATGAAAACTTCCCGCATGCCCGGTTATACCCTGACATATTACCCTTGTATTTTTATCTATTAATATACCCATTGTCTTTCTCTGCGCGTTTTGTGGCTAAGCTCCTATCTTGATACCTTCACTACCAAACTTGCAGCTTCTTTCATATCCTTTGCAGAGAGGATAGGTAAACCAGAATCATGAAGTATCTTTTTCGCTCTATCGACGTTCGTTCCTTCCAACCGCACAACCAGAGGTATATGGATCCCTACTTCTTTAACGGCTTGAATAATACCGGATGCAATGATATCACATTTCATAATCCCACCAAAAATATTGATCAAAATTGCTTTTACCTTAGAGTCAGACAGAATAATCTTAAACGCCTGGGTAACCTGTTCCAGGGAGGCATCACCACCAACATCCAAAAAATTGGCAGGCTCTCCGCCGTGGAACTTAATGATATCCATCGTAGCCATAGCGAGACCTGCTCCATTTACAAGACATCCAATATTCCCATCAAGACTTATGTAACTAAGCTTGTATTTCCTAGCCAATGCTTCAGGAGGTGAAAGGTCTTGGGTTTGAATAAACTCTTGAAATTCAGGATGGCGGTAAAGAGCATTATCATCAACATCTATCTTTGCATCTAATGCACATAGTTCTTCATCTCCCGTCACAACCAAAGGATTAATTTCTACTAATGAACAATCATTTTTCACAAAAACATGAAACAGATTGGTAATAAGATTATTAAATTTTATGGAGAGCGCCCCTGATATATCCAGCCTGGATGCAATACAACGCAATTGAAATGAAAGTATTCCTAAAAACACATCAATAGGTTCTTTCACAATTTTATCAGGTGTCTTTTTGGCAATTTCTTCTATTTCTACCCCTCCTTCAGAACTAACAATCAAGATGGGTGTACAAAGTGCGCGATCGATAGTTATGGCAAGGTATAATTCCCTCTGAATTGAAAGTGCTTCTTCAACAAGGAGGTAGTTAACTTTAATACCTGTTTGGCCGGTCTGGTGTGTTGTAAGATAGGAGCCAAGCATGCCTGCTGCACATGCCTGCGCTTCTTCAGGTGTATTAATGAACTGGATGCCGCCGCCCTTCCCCCTGCCGCCAGCGAGAACTTGCGCCTTTAAGACACAACGGTTACAACCAATTTCCCGGAATACTTTTGATGCATCATTACCGGAAGATATGGCTTTACCACGAGGAACGTAAATGCCATACATTTTAAGGATATTTTTTGATTGAAACTCATATAGCTTCAAAGATGGTTATTTTATACTATATCTGGTTTGATAATGCCCTGGAGATGGATGCGCACTTGATCTACCATCTCTCCATCAGAAATGGAAATGATACGTCCTTCAACGTATTGCTTATCCACCCATTCTTTTATCCTGGTAACCCCCTCGTGATTTTTAGGAATTTGCTTATCTCCTTCCAATCCGAAAAAGATATTAATCCATTGAGCAATCCCGGCTGCACCGGATTTATCGGTAACGGAAACACCGATAGGCCTGTTTAAAAGCTTTTTTGTATCAAAGATATTGTATATTTCTTCATTTTTCAATAATCCATCCGAATGGATACCTGCACGGGTAATATTGAACTCTGAACCTACAAAAGGCTGCGTTGGGGGAATTGCATATCCGATCTCATTTCTGTAATAATCGGCAATTTCTGTAATTACCGTGGTATCGATGAGTTCATCGTTACCCCGTAAGGCGAGATATTCAATTACCAGGGCCTCTATAGGTGTATTTCCGGTACGTTCTCCCAAACCCAATAAGGTACCATTGATTCCACTGCATCCATAAAGCCAGGCAGAGGTGGCATTGCTTACCGCCAGGTAAAAGTCATTATGGCCATGCCATTCCAGATACTCTGAGGGAACACCCGCAAAGTGGTTAAGTCCATAGATAATACCTGGTACGCTGCGGGGCAATGCAGCCCCGGGATAACTAACGCCCATTCCCATAGTATCACATGCACGAATTTTTATAGGAATTTTACTTTCCTTTGATAATTTCATAAGTTCCTTAGCAAAGGGAACGACAAAACCATAGAAGTCGGATCTGGTAATATCTTCAAAGTGGCACCGAGGGGCAATCCCCTCATCCAGAGCAGCCCGTATAATATCCAGGTACATCTCCAGCGCCTGCTTTCTATTTTTATTTAACTTTAAATAGATATGATAATCTGAAGAAGAGCATAAAATACCGGTTTCTTTGAGCCCCATTTCCTTAACTAATTTGAAGTCACTCTTTACAGCCCTAATCCATCCCGTAACTTCCGGATATTTATAACCCTTTTCCAGGCATTTTCTTACCGCTTCCTGATCCTTTGCATTATACAGGAAAAATTCACACTGGCGGATAAGACCGCTTTTACCACCCAATTTGTGAATCAAGTCAAAGAGATCCACAATTTGTTTAACGGTATAGGGTGGCCGGGATTGTTGCCCATCTCTAAAGGTCGTATCCGTAATCCATATCTCATCAGGCATATTCATCGGGTTGAGCCGGTAATTAAACGGTATCTTGGGAATTTTATCGTAGGGAAATACATCTCGAAAGAGATTCGGTTCTGTCGAATCTTGCAATTGAAAAATATACTCTTCGGGTTCTAATGTTTTGCGGAATTTATTAAATCGAAGCATCTACAATTTCCCTTAATAAATATTTTTAAAAATAGAGAAAGACTTCATGGATGGGCTAAACTTCAAATTTTAAATACAACATTTTTACAAGTCAAGTGAAATGATAGAAAATTCGAGAAATATTCTTTTTAAATTTTCCCAGGAGGTTATGGCAGATTGACATTATTGGGAAAAATTAGGATACTATTGCGATTCAATGCTTAAGGAACCAAGCAAGTGTTTTTAAGCTTACCTTTTAAATCTCTTCTTTGAATAAAATTTTAAATTTATGGAACCAAATAGCTAAATTATTGTTTCCTACTATCTAGAAATTTCAATTCTATAGTATTATTTTCTTATTCGGTAAAATATTTTATCCAGGTTTATTGAGTTAAGGAGGGGTATATGGTTTTACATGCTGGTAATTATCACTTGACACCAAGTTCAGGAAAATTATGCGTCTATACATTCAAAGAAGGATTCCTTAGTGCAGTAGCTCACGACTTATTGATTGAGGTAACCGATTTTATTATTAACCTGAATATTCCTGCTTCTGGTTCGGCAAGTGTAGAGGCAGAAATAAAGGCAAATTCACTGAAAGTAATCTGTGCAATGAAAGACGGACAGCGCCAGCCAGACACATTAAAAGAAAAAGACAAAACAGATATTGAAGAGGCCACTCACAAGGATGTCCTCCATCCCACAAAATATCCTGCGATTAACTTCCGTTCTACAAGCATTACTCAAGAAAAAGAAGGTTGTTACCTCGTAAAGGGAGAATTAACCTTGCATGGAGCTACCCATCCTGTAGAGTTTAAAGCAAACACCACCACAGGGAAAGACTTAAAAGGCAAATTTACCATCTCTCAGAAGGATTACGGAATAAAGCCATACAAAGCTTTATTAGGAACTCTGAAGGTTAAAAACGAAATAGATATCACCTTCGATTTATCTTTAAGCTAAAAATTGACTTTATTTTTCAATAAAAAGCATATAAAATTTACATTTTAATTATCAAAATATCTGATGAAAGATAGAGGGTTCAGAATTTCTTATTAACAGGAGGAGAAAGGGATAACAGTGGAAAATAGTAGAAGAAAATTCCTGAAAATTGCATCTCACACCTTAGGAGGTGCTTTAGCTGCAGGTATAGTGGCCCCATTAGTTGGATTGGCAGTACATCCTTTAATGAAGGAAACGGTGTACGGAACTGAGAATTTTATCAATCTTGGTTCCTTGGAAGATTTTCCCGTTGGTGTTCCTAAAAAAATGACCATTACATCCTCAAAAATGGATGCATGGAATATTTTTGAAGGGTTAGTTATGGGGTCTGTCTGGGTAATCAGACAAGAGGATAATTCATTCAACGTATTTTCCACAAACTGCCCGCATCTTGGTTGTGGAATAGACTGGGGACAGGAAGAAAATAAGTTTTTATGCCCGTGTCATGGCGGTGTATTTGATGTGGATGGCAAGACCCTCGCAGGCCCTTCCCCACGCGACCTTTACGCATTTGAGACAAAGGTAGAAAACAATAACGTATTGGTGAATTATAAAAGGGTAATATAACTATCAGGATATTTTTTTTCTAAGGTGATTTAATCAATGGCAAATAAAATACGTGAATGGATAGAAGACAGAACCGGATTAAATAAATTTTTAAAAGTAGCCCTGGACGAACCTGTACATGGCGGAGCTAAATGGTCATATGTATTTGGAAGCGCACTGGTATTCCTTTTCGTCCTTCAGGCAGTTACCGGTATAGTAATGGCCAGTTTTTATTCTCCCTCTTCGACTTCGGCATGGGGAAGTGTCTATTATATTCAGGAAAAAACATCTTTTGGCTGGTTCGTACGTGGCTTGCATCATTATGGCTCAAGCGCCATGATTATCGTAGCTATCGTTCATATGTTCCAGGTTTTTATTTTCGGTGCATATAAAAAACCCCGTGAACTCAACTGGATATCCGGAGTAATTCTTCTTCTGTTTTTGATGGGTTTTGGTTTGACAGGCTATCTTCTACCCTGGGATCAAAAAGGATATTGGGCTACTCAGGTGGCTACCAATATCATAGGAACTATCCCTGTAATTGGCGATTACATCAAAGTGCTCCATCAGGGTGGTTCTGATTACGGAAACTTTACTTTAACCCGTTTCTATGCTCTTCATGTATTTTTGCTACCCATATCCTTACTCTTCTTCCTTGGTATTCATATAGCGCTTTTTCGTAAACATGGTGTAACTCCTTACTGGAAGATGAAAGAGAATGTATTAAAAAACCGTGTTGATCCATTCTGGCCAGATCAGGTATTTAAAGACATTGTATTTGCCATGGGAATATATGCTGTTCTCGTGGGATGGGTCTTTTGGAGCGGAGGCGCAGAACTTCATGCGCCGGCTGACCCGGCATCTAATTTTCTTGCCAGGCCAGAGTGGTATTTCCTGTTCTTATTCCAACTGTTAAAATATTGCCAGGGTAACCTCTTAATCGTAGGTACTGTTATTATACCAACACTGGCTATCATATTCTTGTTTGTGCTGCCATTTATCGACAGAAACACCTCAAGGTACCCATCGAAAAGAATACCATTTTTCAGCGCTGTATTCTCCGGATTAGCAGGAATCGTTGTTTTAACGGTTATTTCGATAGTCCACGACAACCATGATATACATATAATCCATCAAAAAGAGGATTCAGAACATCAATCGGCAAGGGCTATGAAACTTGCAGCCAAAGGTGTTCCACCCGGAGGCGGTAATTTGATCTTCCTGAATGATCCAATATATCTAGGGGAAAAGATTTTCAAGGAAAGTTGCATAGGCTGTCATATGGTGAAAGGACAGGGAGGAGATACTGCCCCCGATTTTACTGATTTTGGATCAAGAGAATGGGTAGTAGGGCTGTTAAAAGATCCCAAGGGTGCAAAATATTTTAAAGAATCAGGAACTATGCCTCCCGTTAAACTCCCTGATGAATCAATTTTTGATATGACAGAGTTTCTATTAAGCCAGTCAGGGGATCTTCTCAATAAAAATATTGATAGTATTGAAAGAGGAAAGGGTCTTGTCTTAAAAGGGAATTGTGCTATTTGTCATCCTATAGGCGATAAAGATGCAAAGAGGATTGCACCAAACCTGACCGACTATTTATCAGAAACCTGGTTAAAGGAATTCATTAAAAATCCTTCCGATCCAAAATTCTACGGTACAAAGAACAAGATGCCCGGTTTTGACAGGCTTACCGATAAGGAAATGGATGCGCTGATACAATATCTGTTTACGTTGTCAAAAGACCGAACACTAATTTCCCGGAATGAAATAAGCTCACAACCAAAGAAACGAACCTATATATTTGGCCTGTCATTTCCAAGAACAATGATGGACTTTAAAAATAACAGTTAATGTATAGGATAAGATATTTTAGTAATTTTACGCCACAAAGCCATCAAGGTACAAAGAACTGAGTATTTTGATGGCTTTGTGTTATTTCGAGTTTGCTCTTCGCCGGTCCAATTATCTTTAATTGAGACGAAACAGTTGAAATATTTCCACACCACGGCACCCTTCAAAAGGTAGGAATGCATTGCAATGCACCTCTACACCATTATATACTTATACTCCATAGCCTCTTAAACATGAATCGGATAATTTTCATATTATATCTTGACATAGCCTTTTTATATTGTATCATTAATGTGAATAATAATTCACATAAGAAATATACTATATGAGTACAGAAAAATTAGATACAGAAGTTAGGCAAAGCCAGATAGCACAAGCAGCCTTAAGTTTGATTGCAAGTTATGGTTTAAAAGGATTAAGCATAGCAAGGATAGCCCGCAAGGTCGGCCTTGTGCCTTCAGCAATATACCGACACTTTAAAAATAAGGAAGAGATGCTTGATGCCATTCTTCATCACATTCAAAAGAGGTTGCTCGATAATGTCGATATTGTATGTAACGAGACTCCTGAACCAATTGACCAACTCAGGCGGCTACTTATGTATCATGTTAAGCTTATTCGGGAAAACCAGGGAATTCTTCGCATTATCTTTTCTGAAGATCTCTACCATGGGCATCCAGAACGAAAAGGTAAGGTATACAATATCATAATAAACTATCTCAATTGCGTAGACAAAATTATTATCCAGGGACAGCAAGAAGGCAAAATACGACGAGACATAGGCCCGGCAACTATTTCCTTAATGTTTTTAGGTATCATTCAGCCATCGGCAATTCTCTGGCATATAAGTGATGGTAAGTTTGATGTAACAAGACATGCAGAAAAGACCTGGAAAACATTTAGTGAATGTCTCGTTATGAAATAAATTTTTTGTCTATTATGTGAATACCAATTCACTTATATAGTACAACTAAGAGGTAAGACATGAGAAAAAGTATAAAAATAATGATATTTTTGATACTCATAGGCATTATCACAGCAGCGCCAACATACCTGTATCTCAAAAATAAGTCACACAGCGATTCGAATATCATTCGTGTCTCCGGTAATATCGAGGTCACTGATGCCGAGGTGAGCTTCAAGATTTCAGGACGCGTGGATAAGCGTCTGGTGGATGAAGGTGAGTTTGTACAAAAAGATGAAGTGGTAGCCCTGCTCGATAGTTCAGATTTGAATAGCGAGGTAGAGATACGCCGTGCTGAACTACAAATGGCACAAGCAGACCTGGCTGAACTTGAAGCCGGTTCGCGTCCTCAGGAAATTGCTGAAGCTGAAGCAAAACTTGCAGCGGCAAAAGCAGATAAAATACATTTAGAGAGTGATTTTCATAGAGCGGAAAAACTATTCAAACAACAGGCGATTTCTGCTGAGGAATACATGCACTCCAAGGGAGATCACGAGGTTGCAGTGGCCCGATTACAGGAGGCCGAGGAACGTCTCAAATTAATTCGGGAAGGCCCTCGAAAAGAGCGGATAGAGCAAGCCCGTGCACAGGTTAAGCAGGCACGGGCAGCCCTTAAGCTAGCTCAGATACGTCTGAGTTATGCAAAACTAGCTTCTCCTCTTTCCGGTGTCGTTCTCTCAAAGAATATAGAACCGGGAGAATACGTTGCCCCTGGAACACCGATTGTCACGATTGGTGATCTTGAGAATGTATGGTTGCGAGCATATATTAACGAGACAGATTTAGGTCGCGTGAAGGTTGGTTATCAGGCAAATATAATCACCGATACCTATCCAGATACGATATACAAAGGCTCTGTATCATTCATTGCATCTCAGGCTGAATTTACTCCTAAAAATGTCCAGACAAAAGAGGAGCGTGTTAAGCTTGTTTATCGAATAAAGATCAATATCTCTAATCTTGGTATGGAACTAAAACCCGGGATGCCTGCTGATGCGGATATTATAATCCCAGATGCCATTATCAATAATCAATAGAAAGATGGGAATCTTCATTTGGTGCACCATTTATATATGATAAATATCATGAAAATGATTAAGACTACTCACCTTACAAAGAATTTTAATAATATCCGTGCTGTTGATGATCTCAGCTTCGATGTATTTGAAGGAGAAATTTTTGGGCTTGTTGGCCCCGATGGTGCCGGAAAGACGACTACCATGCGACTGTTGACCTCGATCATGGAGCCAACATCGGGTAATGCCTGGGTCGCTGGTCATCATGTGGTAAAAGAATCAGAGATAATCAAGGAGAAAATCGGTTATATGAGCCAGAAATTCGGTCTATATCCAGATCTCACTGTGATAGAAAATATCAATTTTTACGCTGATATTTATGGCATACCGCGTAAGAATCGTGAAAAGAAGATAAATAATCTCCTTACTTTCAGTAACCTAACACCCTTCAAGAAACGATTGGCGGGAAATCTTTCAGGTGGGATGAAACAAAAGCTGGGCCTCACCTGCACGTTAATTCACACACCCAAAGTCCTCTTTCTCGATGAGCCAACGAATGGTGTGGATCCGGTCTCCCGTCGCGACTTTTGGCATATTTTATACGGATTGCTCCACGAAAAGGTTACGATCTTCGTCTCAACTGCTTATCTCGATGAGGCTGAACGCTGTAATAGAGTCGGACTCATCCATAAGGGCAGGCTGCTTGCCTGTGGAACTCCGGATGAGGTAAAAAAGCTTATGCATGGAGCCATCCTTGAGATACGGTCATCAGAACCACGTAAAGCCTTGGCCATCTTGCGTGAGCAGTTACACGCTGACTCTGCAGGGATTTTTGGTGCTTCCATTCACCTGGTAACCCAGAATCTAGAAAAGTCAATAGTTCAAGTCGAAAAACTTCTTAGGGAAGCTGATCTTAAACTTAGTGGGATGAGGGCTATTAAACCGACACTGGAAGATGTATTTGTCTCGGTACTTGCCAAAGATAAGGAGTCCAACGATCGTGAAGACCATGGAAAATGACAAAGCCGTCATGGTAAAAGATCTAGAGAAGCGGTTCGGCAAATTCATGGCTGTAAACCGCATAAGCTTTGAGGTCGCCAAAGGAGAGATATTTGGCTTCCTCGGTCCCAACGGAGCTGGTAAATCCACAACGATTCGGATACTGTGCGGCATCCTTACACCAACGGGAGGTGCAGGAACAGTGGCAGGGTTCAACATCCGCACCGAAGCGGAAAAGATCAAGAGCCATATTGGGTACATGAGCCAAAGATTTTCACTTTATGAAGACTTAACCGTTGAGGAAAATATTAATTTCTATAGCGGCATTTACCACATCACTCCCAAAAAAAAGAAGGAACGGAAAGAATGGGTAATCGAGATGGCTGGCCTTAAGGAGCATCGCCATTCCCGGACGGCTATTTTATCGAGCGGTTGGAGGCAGAGACTGGCACTTGGTTGTGCAATCCTTCATGAACCACCTATACTATTTCTCGATGAGCCAACATCCGGGGTCGACCCCATCAGCCGCCGTCAATTCTGGGATCTGATTTATGAATTATCTGGCAGAGGTATTACCGTATTTGTTACTACCCATTATATGGAAGAAGCCGAATATTGTAATCGAATAGGTCTTATCTATCGTGGTAAATTGATTGTCATCGGAACTCCAGAGATGCTTAAGACAGAATGTATGCAAGAGGATGTTCTGGAAGTTCTGTGCGAACGGCCTCAAGATGCAATGGTCGAAATTAAAAAGGTTGATGGTGTCAAAGATGTTACCCTCTTCGGCAAGGGATTGCACGTCATAGCTGAGGATGGCGATACTGCTGCATCTGCAATCAGCCGTTTGCTTAGAGACAAAGGCTATGGAATTCCACCTGTTGAAAAGATCGATCCTTCGCTTGAAGACGTATTTGTGTCCCTTATAGAAGCCCATGACCGGGCGGAGCAGCTTCAGCAAGAGAGTACAATGATGAAATTATGAGAATCTAACAGGAAATGGTGAATTTATATGTTTATTTCTGTTTAACTTATCTGAGCAATTATGTTCATAAAACTTTTTATAAGGAGAAAATATAGTGAGAAATAAAAATATATTCGATGCATTAACTATCTTAGCAATTTTATTTACGCATATTCTTTTTCTGTCTAGCTCTATTGGATGTTTAGCACAAAGCCATACTCATATATCAGAATCTCACGAAATAAAGGGAAGTAAAACAATAAAATTCCCTATTCCCCAACCGTTAAAGGTAGAACACGAAGAACTTCATGTGGAACTTGTAAAAGCTACCAAGGCAGGTGGCAAGACAGGAGATGCGGCAAAGGCTGTTGCAGAGATCTTACATCCACATTTTGTAAAGGAAGAGGAATTTGCCTTACCACCGCTCGGTTTATTATCCCATGTAACAAAAGGAATAGTTACAGCAGAAATGGAAGATGTTCTTACAATGACTGATACATTAAAAGCGGAACTTCCCCGAATGCTTCAAGAACATACAGCAATCATTGATTCCTTAAAGAATTTAATAAATGCAGCAAAGGGAGAAAAGAAGACGGAATATGTACATTTTGCAGAGAAACTCATATTGCATGCACAAACTGAAGAAGAAGTTTTATATCCAACTTCTCTTTTGATTGGTGAATATCTGAAATTGAAACTGAAGAAATAATGCAACAATAGGTATTGAGAATCTGTCCGAAAATTCAAAATGTCATTCCGTCAACAAAGAAGCGAGAAATTTCTCCCTGTATAGATCCAAAATTCTTTAATTCTAATAGAGACAGGTTTCAAACGTGTCTCTACCTCCGCTTCATTCGGAATGGCAGTCCTTGTTTTCTGATAGTCCCTTATTTTTCCTAATAAGAGTTGAGAAGATGAAGTTATTTCGAATCAGGGCCGTTGCCCATAAGGAATTTATTCATATTGCGCGTGACCCAAGAAGCCTTGGTATGGCCATCGCCATTCCACTCTTGCTGCTGGTACTCTTCGGTTATGCTTTGACACTTGATGTGGATAATGTACCCATGGTAGTATGGGATCAGAGTGAGTCTCAGATAAGCCGGGAATTCATAAGCCGTTTTAGAGGTTCTCACTACTTCTCACTCAAAGAGTTTGTACACAGCTACCGGGGAGTAGAACAGGCTATCGATTCCGGTAAGGCCTTTGTAGCCCTCATAATCCCGACAGATTTTGCAAGACGCATTGAGCGCGGAAACCCCGCTCCTGTACAATTCATTGTGGATGGAAGTGATTCCAACACTGCCACGATCGCGATTGGATATGTAGATGCAGTCGCCCAGACTTACTCACATGAAATCGCCATTCATGAGATTCAGAGGATAGGAAGAAAAGAACTTCAACCACCGATTGATATACAGACCCGGGTTTGGTTTAATGCCAACCTGGAGTCAAAAAACTATATTATTCCTGGCCTTATCGCTGTAATTATGATGGTAATCGCTGCACTTCTTACCTCATTAACGGTAGCCCGTGAGTGGGAACGAGGCACTATGGAACAGCTTATCTCCACACCCGTAAAGAGCCAGGAACTGATCATTGGAAAGCTTGTCCCTTACTTCGCTATAGGGATGTTTGACGTACTTTTATCGGTGCTCATGGGAGAATATCTTTTTCAGGTTCCGCTCCGTGGTAACATTGCCTTGCTTTTTGGTATGGCAGCAATCTTCCTGGCAGGTGCCTTATCATTGGGTATGGCAATCAGCATACTTACCAAAAGTCAACTTCTCGCCAGCCAATTAGCAATGATATTGACGTTTTTACCCTCATTTTTATTATCAGACTTTATGTATGCAATTAGTAATATGCCAAAAATAATCCAGATAATTACCTATGCAATTCCGGCAAAATACTTTGTGACTATACTAAAAGGTATTTACCTGAAAGGTGTAGGTTTAGAGATTTTGGCGCTCGAGGCAGGACTCTTGATTATGTTTGGTATAGCCATGATAATTTTGGCTAACATAAAATTCAAAAAAAGGTTACCATAATACTATGTATGAGCGCATTAAACATATGCTCGTGAAAGAGTTTATTCAAATATTCCGCGATCCAAAGATGAAGGGAATGATCTTCTTAACGCCGATCATTCAAGTGCTTGTATTCGGTTATGCCGTAACGACCGATGTGAAGCACGTTGCCATGGCGGTCTATGATCTCGATAACAGCGTAGCTAGCCGTGAACTTGTGGACCGATTCGTGAAGTCGGGCTATTTTGATGTCGTAGAATACATAAACAAAGAAGGCCGTGACCGTGACTTGATAGACCAGGGTAAAATTCGGGTCGTCCTTCGCATGAACAAGGGCTTTGAGGACGATTTAAGGGCAGGACGAACTGCACAACTGCAGGTGATCATAGATGGAACCGACTCGAATACAGCAGGGGTTGTACTTGATTACAGCGCAAAAATTGTTGGACAATTCTCACAAAAGATTTTCATTACAAGGTATACTCAAATAAAAGGTCCTGCCGAAAGGGCTGCTCGGGTAGAAATGCAGACGCGGGCATGGTTTAACGAAAACCTGGAAAGCCGTAATTTCTATGTACCAGGTGTAATTGCGATCATTGTGATGCTTATCACCTTAATGCTCACCAGCATGGCGATTGTACGTGAGAAGGAGATAGGTACGATAGAACAAATTCTGGTTACTCCAATCACACAAACAGAATTTATACTTGGCAAAACCGTACCCTTTGCCATAATAGGTATTGCTGATGTAATCATAATTACCCTGATTGGGATATTTTGGTTTGAAGTACCGATACGAGGCAATCTCTTTATACTCCTTATCGCCACGGCCCTTTACCTTATGACAACACTTGGCATAGGGCTCTTGATTTCAACAGTCAGTAAGACGCAGCAGGAGGCTATGATGAGCGTTTTCTTATTCTACTTCCCTGCGGTACTCCTTTCGGGATTTATGTTCCCCATTGCCAATATGCCAGCAATCGTCCAGTGGCTCACCTATTTGAATCCACTCAGATATTTTCTGGTAATCGTCCGGGGCATCTTCCTCAAAGGAGTGGGTCCAAACATTCTATGGCCACACATGGTTGCACTTGCTATAATGGGTATAGTAATATTATGGATAGCAGCAAAAAGATTCAGAAAGACTATTGTTTAAATATCAGAAAGAGGAAAAAAATGAGTTGGATTTGTCCGCATCAGATAAATGATGAATGTGCCCGGTTAAGGAAAAAATGCCAACCCTCACAAAAAGGTTGTGTATTGGAAGGCGGGGTTAAATTTATCGATTATCAGAGAAATAGCGAAAATACAAAGGATTTAAGAGAGGAAAAGAGACAGGATAATAAGGCAGATTCCCACAGAATTCAGAGAAGACAACGAAAAAACAAGAAATAGATTACTGAAACAAATAAAGAGCAAAGTATGCTGGCATGTATCCGGACACAACTAAGCACATCATTAAAGCGATTTTCACCTGATAAGAGTATACGCTGGCTCATGAACCGGCAAATATCTGAATCAGCTATTCTTGCCGGGATAGCTATTTTTGTGGGTCTCACCAGTGGAGCGGGTGTATGGCTCTTCAAGCAAATGTTTAGTTTAATATACCAGACTGCGTTCGATGGACTAGGTTTGCCTTGAGATCTTCTGGCGCACAGGAAGATTATTCTTCAGCAGCTCTATAACAGCACACAGTGGCTTGAGTTTAACAGGATAGGCATCATCTTAGGTCACACCTGGGTAATTGGATGATTATTCTTGTTCCAACTATGGGTGGTCTTGCTGTTGGGCTAATCGCCCATTTTCTCATCGGCAAAGAGTGCTACCCTGGGATCAATGTTTGGACAATTATCGCGTCTTTCCGACAATCTTGTACGCTCACTTGTTGCAGCGGGTGCGGCAGGGGGAATTGCTGCGGGTTTTAATGCACCAATTACCGGAGTATTTTTTGCATTAGAAATTATTGTTGGAGAACTAGGTGTTAGTGCATTCGGTGTTGTTACATTAGCTTCGGTAGTCTCATCGGTGTTCACACAGGGTGATCGGGACCACAACCTGCATTCCACATACCTGAACATGCATTTAATTCAGCATGGGAATTACCCTTCTATTTGGGGCTTGGTATACTGGCCGGGTCTAGCGCAGCATTCTATATCTATTTACATCATTTCACACGAAATACCTTTGAAAAATGGCGAATTCCACGATGGCTAAAGCCCGCAATAGCTGGTCTCTGTATATGAATTAGCTTTAACCCGCCGCACAGCTATTCGGCATCAACACATAAGCGTACCCTGATAAAACACAACCATTTCTCAAATCATCGAAAAGCAATACTGGTATTTCTAAACAACGACTTATGATAAACCGATGCAGGATCTCTTAACGTTTCATCGGACTGGTTTTGTGATGTGATATCCTGAATCGTACCGTAGATACGAATAACCCGGCCCTGTTCCTTTCCCCATATAGGCTGAGCGAAATCACGCAACCATCGGCTTTCACCATTTTTAGCAATGATACGAAACTCACTTACATGGGACTGGCCTGAGAGCAGATTATCAAGATGCTTCATAAAGATGTGAATATCATCTGGATGAATAAGGCTAAGCCAACCTCCACGGATATTTACCTCTTTCAGAGTATATCCGGTGATATGGGTAAAAGATTCAGTTACACATTCATATACCAGGGTATTGTTAGATTCTAACCGGCAATCATATGCATACCTGGAGATATGTTCGTAACGTTTATAGAAGGAACG
>JAANMW010002261.1_pt1 | contig 17775 bp, 16 predicted proteins | sample 7279671 | NCBI WGS metagenome assembly JAANMW01 (sample SAMN14094541, study PRJNA606508) | bioreactor metagenome | isolation source: A lab-scale SPAN reactor treating ammonium-rich wastewater day 247 | place: Ireland: Galway | collected 2017-09-19
GGGTGATCTGCCCGGGGCTTCGCATCGGGGCCCGCGCCCTGCACGAGGCGACTGCCGCCCTGCCCCAGGTCGAGCCCGCCCGGCCCGAGCGGGCCTATGGGCGGAACACGGTGTCGGCCATCCAGGCCGGCCTGTTCTACGCCGCCGCCGGGACGCTGCGCGAGGTGGTCGAGCGGATGGCGGCCGAGCTGGGGGTCTGGCCTCACCTGGTGCTCACCGGCGGCGACGCCGAACTGGTCGCGCGGGCCTACGAGTTCGTCGATTCAGTCGTGCCCGACCTGTGCCTGATGGGCATCAACCTGGCGTATCGTAAACACGTCGAGGCGCACGGCGGCAGGCGGTAGTGGGCCGCCGGTTGACATGCCCATTTCGAATGAATGACCCTATCGGATCCGGAGGACCAGGCCGTGAGGACCATGTCGGTCAGCCAATTCAGGGCCAATGCCTCGCGGGAAACTGAGCGGGTGGCGTCGAGCCGCGAAGGCGTCATCCTTACGCGCCGAGGCAGGCCGGTGGCCCAGGTGCTGCCGTATATGCCGGAGAAGGCCGAGCCGGACCGGCTGGCCCACACGCTCATCTACATGGGCGACATCGTCTCGCCGCTCGAGGCCGAGATGTGGGAGGCGGCCCGTTGAAATATCGCCTGGACACGCACCTGATTGCATCGGCTCGCCTGCCGCGTGAAGAGTCCCTGCTGACGTAACGGACCGCCCGCCCCGCCGGTCGGCGTCTCGGATCGGCGATCAGCGGCAAGAGGGCGATGTCTTAGCCAGCCAGGGTGGCGGCGGCCGACCCGGCCTTGGCGCGAGCTTTGGCCTTCCGATAGGCTGGTTTGCTGACGCGTAACTTCACAGCGGCAGTCATCATGTCCTCGCAATTAGCATGGGAGCGCGACCCGTGGAGCAAGAGCAACTCAGCGGCACCTTGTTGTTTGGTGACATCGAAATCGCCGACATAGTCCTTTTGAATGCCGATTTCCCAAGCTATGCGGGGCATTACACACTTCTGCCTGACGTTGACCAACAGCCCGGTGCGGCACGAGTCCTGGAATACATTGATGCTTCTGTCAAAGCGTCTCCGCAAATGGAAACGGACGACTATGATGGGGCATGGGAAGAAGGGCTTGCCGACCTCATTGATTCGGACCAATGGTGGTTGCTTACCTCCGACGGCGAAAAACGGTCCATCTTGATACCCATCTTTTTCGTCGACAACGAGATCGTCTGGCGCGATGACGTACACCGCGGTGGTCCCAACCTGCCACCTCCAGCCAAGAAGCCTTGGTGGAAATTCTGGTAGTTCACCGCGACGCTTCGCTCGATACCTCTTTCGCCGCCGACTTCGGAATCTCGTCCAGGTGCCTTTTCGCCAGGTCGGCAGCGGGCCGAAGGCGGTGGCGGCGTCTTGCTCGCCGGCGGCGGGGCTACGGGCGGAAGGTCGCGACCTGCAATTCGCGAATCGGGCGATAGTGCCTCTGATTGGCCGTGCGCAGCACCTCGTCATTCTCGACCGCGGTGGCGGCGATCAGGGCGTCCGCCATAGTCATGCCCGCGGAACGAGCGAACTCCTCCATGTAGATGGAGGCCCGGTGTCCGATGTTCTCGGTCAGCGGGAGCATCCGGAACTCAAGCGCAACCAGGAAGTTCTTGATGGTTTGGATCTCCCGCTTGTCGCGAGCGCCCTGGAGCAGTTCCATGTAAGTCACGATGCTGACGCTTCGGTCGTCTGCCCGGTCGATGGCCCCGGCGGCCTTGACGCTGCCGCGGAGGGCCCAGATCAGCACGTCGGTGTCAATCAGCATGGTGTCGGCCCCGGCGCAGCTTGCGAACGTGGCCCGCGACGTTCCGCAGGTCGTCCCGATCCGCCCACATGCCGCAAGCGGGATGGTCCTCGACCCGGGCGGGCGGCGAATCGGAATTCACCGGCCGCATGATCGCCTTGGGCCGCCCGCGGTAATAGACGGTCACCGTCTCGTTGCGGTCCAGGGCCCGAAGAATCTGGGCCGACTTCTTCCGCAGGTCGACAAACGATGCCTTCACGGAGTGGCTCCTTAAATGTACACTACAAGTATACACTATCCGACCGGCCGGGCAAGCTAAACACACGCCCGGCCGGGTGGCCCGGAGATCGAGCACGAATGGAACCTGCCACACAGGCCGCCGCCACCGTCTGCCTGCTGACGCCGCTGGCCCGCGGCGGGCTGGCGGTCGTCCGCGTCTTTGGTCCTGCCTGGCGCGGGCCCGCGGAGCGCGTGTTCCGTGCCGACCGGGGCGCCGACCTGCCCGGCTCACACGAGCGACTCAAGCTCGGGCGGACGATTGACCCGGCCAACGGCGAGACGATCGACCAGGCGGTCCTCCGCGTGCTGCCCGGGGACCTTGGGGTCGAGCTTACGCTGCACGGAGGCATCCGCGTGGTGCAGCGCGTGGTGCAGGCGTGCATCAGACTGGGGGCGAGGCGGCTGGACGTTGGCCGAGTGGGTGATCGGGCTGAGCTGTGGTGCCAGGCGTTCCTGCTGGCCCGTGCGGGCGGGGTGGCGCGCCCGGCGCTCTGGGCGGACGTCGAGTTGGCGCTGCCGGCGGCCCGGACGCAGGCGGCGGCGAACTGGCTGGTCGGGCAGTGGGGCAACGGACTGGGGAACCTGATCGACTCGCTGATCGAGCAGGGGCGAAGCGGCAAGTCGGTTGCCGCCTTGCTGGAAGGGCTGTTGTTGGAATACCCGGCGTGGCGTCGGGCGCTGGGCGGGGTTCGCGTGGCGATTGTCGGTCCGGTCAACGCCGGAAAGTCCACGCTGCTGAACGCCCTGGCGGGCGCCGAGGCGGCGATCGTCTCCGACCGGCCCGGCACGACCCGCGACTACACGGCCCGCTGGGTGAACCTGGCCGGCCTGGCCGTCGAGCTGATCGACACGGCCGGCCTTCGTCCCGACCAGGGGCCGCTGGAGGGGATGGCGAGTGAGCTGGCGGCCCCGGTGATCCGCCAGGCGGACCTCCGCCTGGTGCTGCTGGACGGCTCGAGCCGCCCCACGGGGGAGGAAGTGGCTGCCATCGCAGGTGTGGCCCAGATTGCCCCAAGTCTGGTGGTGGTAAACAAATCCGATCTGCCGACCGGTTGGGACGCGGCCGCGGCGGCTGGACAGCTCGGGCATGCCTCGGGCACCTGCCTGCGGGTCAGCGCCAAGGCCTGCTCTGGCCTGGAGGCGCTGGCGGATGCCATCCGCGCCCGGCTTGGGCTGCCCGGGCTGGACCCAACTGCGGCGGGGCTCTTCACCGAGCGTCAGGCCGACCTGGTCCGATCAGCCAGACAGTCACCGAGCTCGTTGGGCCAGACACAGGTGCTGGAGGGCATGCTGATGGGGCAATAATATCCAGCCTGAAAACCATGCATGTAACAATCCTTCACAATCTAATGCCTTATTTTCAGGCTACATCGATCGATGGGTTGAAAGCACAAGTCAACCATTCAGCCACAATAATTAAATCACAACACATTAATTCATAAAGTCTTACAGACAGACTCCGACAATCACCAGACCTCCTGATGGCGGTGTGGCACGTGGTTTGCTCATCTGGAGGGCTGGCAGGTTTCGGCGGCCGCTGCTTCTGGGCCGCCGGGTCCGGCCTTCGCATGCAGCCGAATCGGTGCGACAGAGGAGACGATCATGACCGCATCCTGGCCGACCAACCCGATCGCCCTGCTGGCCCAGGCCGGCTGGGAGCCGGGTAACACCGCCTGGATGCTGACCAGCTCGGCGCTGGTGCTGCTGATGGTGCCCGGGCTGGCGCTGTTCTACGGGGGGATGGTCCGACGCAAGAACGTGCTGACGACGATGATGCACAGCTTTGTCGCGATGGCCATCATCGGCGTGCAGTGGGTCGTCGTCGGCTATGCCCTGGCGTTCGGAACCGATTACGGCGGGCTGATCGGCTGGGACTGGTCCTACGTCGCCCTGCATGGGCTGGAATACCATGCCAAGTTCAACGAGGCGATCCCGGAACTGGTGTTCGTCATGTTCCAGGGCAAGTTTGCCATCATCACCCCGGCGCTGATCAGCGGGGCGGTCGCCGAGCGGATCAAGTTCTCCAGCTACGTCGTCTTCATCCTGCTGTGGTCGACGCTTATCTATGACCCGCTGGCCCACTGGGTGTGGGGTTCGGGCGGCTGGCTGCTGGAGCGGGGGGTGCTGGACTTTGCCGGCGGCACGGTGGTGCACGTGTCGGCCGGGGTGTCAGCCCTGGCGCTGATCCTGCTGCTGGGCAAGCGTCGGGACTACCCGGACGGGGCGATCCTGCCGAACAACCTGGTGCTGACGCTGACCGGGGCGGGGCTGCTGTGGTTCGGCTGGTTCGGGTTCAACGCCGGCAGCGCGGTGGTGGTGACGGGCGAACCGGTGGCCGGTCCCACGGCGGGCCTGGCGTTCACGACGACGCAGACGGCCGCCGCGGCCGCCGCCCTGGTGTGGATCCTGATTGAGTGGCTGCACCGGGGCAAGCCGACCAGCCTGGGCATCGCCTCGGGCATCGTCGCGGGGCTGGTGGCGATCACGCCGGCGGCAGGGCACGTGCCGCCGCATTGGGCGCTGGTGATCGGCGGGGCGGCGTCGCTGCTGTGCTACGGGGCGGTGCAGTTGAAAAGTCGGCTGGGCTACGACGACTCGCTGGACGCCTTCGGGGTGCACGGGGTCGGCGGGGCCTGGGGGGCGATCGCGACCGGGCTGTTCTGCTTCGTCCCGGCAGCCCCCGCGGCCGGACTGGTTTACGGCAATTTCGGGCAGATCGGCCGGCAATTGCTGGGCGTCGGGTCGGCCGCCGCGTTCGCGTTCGTCGGCACGCTGATTATCGGGCTGGCGATCAAGGCGACGATGGGACTGCGGGTGACCGAGGAGCAGGAGCGAGAGGGCCTGGATCTGACGGTCCACGGCGAGCAGGGCTACCACCTGGAGACCGCCTGACGGCGGGCAGCGTCGGACCAGCGCCCCGAGGGCAGGCCCCTGGAAACGAGCCATGAAACTGATCATCGCGATCATCCGGCCGGAATGCGTCGAAGCCGTTCGCGGCGCCCTGGAGGCGGCCCTGGACGAGGCGGACAACTACCGCCTGACGGTGCAGACGGTAGAGGGTCACGGCCGGCAGCGCGGGCAGGTCGAATACTTCCGAGGCCAGCCCGTCCGCAGCCGGCTGGTCGGAAAAACCCAGATGATGATCGGCGTCAACGACCGCTACGTCGAGCCGGCGATTCAGGCGATCATTTCGGCCGCTCGCACCGGGCAGGTCGGCGACGGGAAGATTTTCGTGCTCCCCATGGAGGAATGCGTGCGGATCCGCACCGGCGAGCGCGGCGGGCAGGCCATCTGAGGTGATTGCTGGAGGACGGACGGGCAACCGATCCGAAAGATGCCGAGTGCCGAGAGCGGATTTCAAACGGATGAAAACGGAGCAGCGCCGGAACAGCAGGCCGCCCGATGCCGGCCGTCGAGTGTGCTGATGTCCCTCATGTGCGATCGTTGCTGACTGGACCGAGCAGCGCCCCGGCCGCGATCGCGCGTCCTGGGCCGCGACTACTTCTACCCATCTAACCAAGGAGCAGCCCGTGACCCCCAAGCAGGTACTGGAACTGTGCAAGAAGCGCGAGGTGAAGTTCATCGACCTTCGGTTCATGGATTTCCCCGGGCTGTGGCAGCACCTGACCGTCCCGGTCGACGAGGTGAGCGAGACCAGTTTCGAGCACGGCTTCGGCTTCGACGGCTCCAGCCTCCGCGGGTGGCAGGCGATCAACGAGTCGGACATGCTGATCATCCCCGTGGCCGAGACCGCCATGATCGACCCGTTCATGCCCCTGACCACGCTGTCGCTGATCTGCGACGTCAAGGACCCGCGAACCCGAAAGGAATACAGCCGCGACCCCCGCTCGATAGGGCGAAAGTGCGTCGAGTACATGAAGAAGGTCGGCGTGGGCGACACGGCCTACTTCGGCCCCGAGCTGGAGTTCTTCATTTTCGACACGGTGCGCTACGACCAGAACATCAACTCGGGCTACTACTTCATCGATGCTTTCGAAGGCATCTGGAACCGCGGCAAAGACGACCTGACCAACAAGGGCCACAAGGTCCGCCAGAAAGAGGGCTACTTCCCCGTCCCGCCCACCGACAGCGACCACGACCTGCGCAGCGAGATGGTCCACCTGCTCCAGGAGGCCGGCATCCGCGTCGAGGCCCACCACCACGAAGTCGCCACCGGCGGGCAGGCCGAGATCGACATGCGCTACCAGGACCTGGTGCGGATGGCCGACTCGGTGATGATGTACAAGTACATCGTCAAGGGCGTGGCGGCGCGGCACGGCAAGACGGTGACGTTCATGCCCAAGCCGCTGTTCGGCGACAACGGCTCGGGGATGCACACCCACTGCTCGATCTGGCGGGAAGGGCGCAACCTGTTCGCCGGGACCGAGTACGCGGGCCTCAGCCAGGAGGGCCTGTGGGCCATCGGCGGCATCCTGCACCACGCCGCGGCCCTGACCGCCTTCACCAACCCGACAACCAACAGCTACAAGCGCCTGGTGCCTGGATACGAGGCCCCGGTCAACCTGTGCTACAGCTCATCGAACCGCTCGGCGGCGATCCGCATCCCGATGTACAGCGACCGGCCCGAGACCAAACGCCTGGAGTTCCGCGCCCCCGACTCGAGCTGCAATCCCTACCTCGCCTTCGCCGCCATCACCATGGCCATGATCGACGGCATCCAGAAGAAAATGGACCCCGGCCCGCCGGTCGACCGCGACATCTATCACCTCTCGACCGAGGAGCTGGCCCGGATCCCCTCCACCCCCGCCAGCCTGGAGCTGGCCCTGTGCGAGCTGGAGAAGGACCACGGGTTCCTGCTGGCCGGCGACGTGTTCACCCCCGATGTGATCCACTACTGGATCCGCTACAAGATGGAGAACGAGGTGGACGCGATCCGCACGCGCCCGCACCCGTTCGAGTTCTGCATGTATTTCGACCTGTGACCGGCGCAGGCCGGACCGGCCGGACCGCGAGCCGCGGGCGGTCGCCCGCGGCTCGCGGCGTGCCGAGTCCCCGCCGGATGCCGGGAAAACCCTGTCCGCACATTGACCGGCTTACTATAATTGCCGGAATTGGGGCTTGGCGGATGGCGACCTGCCTGCGCCCCAACTTGGCGGGAACGGATTCCCCCGCGGCCACGCGGCCTTTCGGCCACGGACGGGTGTGACCGGAGGAGTCCGCGGTGCCTCTGCCAGCCGGCCTGTCATTTCGACTTCGGGGGCTGGTCCGCCACACCCGCCGCCTGATGGTGATTTTCCCTGCCACGATCGCCGTGGCCTGGCTGGGCTGCCACGCGGTCGAGTCGAGCTTTCCCCCGCCGCAAATGCCTCAGGTCGTCCCAACCGGCGAGACCTTCGCGGACGCGGGACCGTGGTCCGTCGCGGGAGGGCCGACCGTGCCCGACGTCCGGCTGACCTCCCTGGCCTTGCCTCCGCAAGGCGACGCCGCCGCACCGGTCGGCCCGGTTGGCGGGCCGGATCGCCCGGACCCGGCGCCGCCGGGCAGCGCTGCCGCCCCCGTCGACAGGCCGGTCGAGACGCCCGCCGCTCCGTCCGTTCGGACGATCCGTCTGCGCGTCACCGCCTATTGCCCCTGCCTCAAGTGCTGCGGGCGATGGAGCGGCAAGGGGCTGACGGCCAGCGGAGCGCCGATCACGTCCAACGGCGGTCTGTTCGTCGCCGCCGACACGAACCTGCTGCCCTTCAAGACCCGGGTCCGCGTGCCCGGCTACGCCAACGGGCAATGGGTGCCCGTGCTGGACCGCGGCGGTGCGATCCGCGGCCACCGCATGGAAGTCTTCTTCCACTCCCACCAGGTCGCCCGGCAGTGGGGCGTCCAGTGGCTCACGGTCGAGGTGCTTCAGGAATAGCCGCTCGGCCGTACAACACCTCGGCGAGGAGATGGCCGACCGAACGCGACACGTCCATCGGCCCGAGGACTGGGAGCATCTGCCCGACGAGCAGTTGCTGACCTGGCGGGTCCGCGACCTGGGGCTGCGGATCGATGGCTCGCCGCTGGCGCCGCGGATCGAGCAGCTCCACGCCGAACTGGACGCCCGCGGCATATCGTTCCACCCGGCGTGCTACCTGGCCAACGAGTGGCTGTGCCCGGACGGCGTGCCGCTGATCGGCATCCCGTTCTATCTGGCCCACCCCCGGCTGCGGCAGCTCGAGCAGAAGATGATGCTGGAGGTCGAGGGCGGGACCGAGCCGTGGTGCATGAAGTTGCTGCGCCACGAGGCCGGACACGCGATCAACTACGCCTACCTGCTGTATCAGCGGACGCGCTGGCGGGAGCTGTTCGGACCGATCTCCCTGCCCTACCGCGTCGAGTCGTACTACTCCCAGCCCTACTCGAAGCGCTACGTGCTGCACCTCCAGGACAACTACGCCCAGGCCCACCCCGACGAGGACTTCGCCGAGACCTTCGCCGTGTGCATCACCCCGGACGGGAACTGGAGGGAACGCTACCGCGGCTGGCCCGCCCTGCGCAAGCTGGCCTACGTCGATCGGCTGATCGGGCAGATCGGCCCGCAGCCGCCGAGGGTGACCCTGCGCGAGGAGCTGAGCCCCGCGTCGCGGATGACCTCGACGCTGGGCCAGTACTACGACCGCCGGCGGCGCTACCTGCGCGAGGGCTTCCCCGGCTTCTACGATCCGGGCCTCCAGAAACTCTTCTCCGCCCAGCCGCCAAGCGGGTCGGCCGAGCGGGCGTCGTCCTTCCTGCGCCGCTGGCGGCGGCCGATCATCGACAGCGTGTGCATGTGGACCGCCGACCGCAAGTTCGACGTCAACGAGCTTGTTTCCCTGCTGGTCCGACGCTGCGACACGCTTGGGTTGCATCTGCGCAAGGGCGACACCGAGACGGCCTGCGAGGTGGCGGCGTTCGTGACGGCCAGCATGAACCGCGTTCATAATTTCGAGGAGTCGGCCAGGCACGGATGAGCAAGTCGCTGAACGTCACCCTGATGATGGACGAGGGCTGGGTGCCCCCCGACGACCCGGACCTGGGCCGCAGCGAGTTGCCGCCCGGTTCCGCCGCGGACGAGTCCGCGCCCGCCCCGGCGCCGCTGACCGAGCGGCACGTCGCCATCGCCCTGCGCGAGCTGGGACACCGCGTCCGCATCCTGCCCGTCGGACACGACGTCCAGCCGGTCGTCGCGGCCTTGTCCGAGCAGCCCCCGGACCTCGTCTTCAACCTCATCGAGCAGTTCCGCGACGAGCGCGGCATGGTCATCAACGTGGTCGCCCTGCTGGAGATGATGGGCCTGCCGTTCACCGGCACCGGCTGGGTCGGGCTGATGCTCTGCCGCGACAAGGGCCTGAGCAAGCAGTTGCTCTCGCTCCACAAGATCCAGTCGCCCCGGTTTGCGACCTTCCCCCCCGGCCGAAAGCTCCGCGTGCCTCGCTCACTCCCGTTCCCGGTCATCGTCAAGCCGCAGTTCGAGGAGGGCTCCGACGGCATCGCCCGGGCGTCGATCGTGCACAACGCCGACGACCTCGCCGAACGCGTCCGCCTGGTCCACCAGCAGTGGCGCCAGCTCGCCATCGCCGAGGAATACGTCGAGGGACGCGAGCTTTACGTCGGCCTGCTGGGCAACCCCCGCCTGGCGGCCCTGCCCGCCCGCGAGATCCGCTTCGGGTCGGCCGATTCCGGCGGGCCGGTCATCGCCACCAAGCGGGTCAAGGGCGACGCCGCCTATCGCGAGAAGTGGAACATCGACTACGCCTTCGCCGATCTGGACGACGCGATGGCGTCCGAGGTCGCCCGCGTCGCCCGGCGGGTCTATCGCATCCTCCAGCTCCGCGACTACGGGCGGATCGACCTCCGCGTTACCCCGTCCGGCCGCATCCGCGTCCTCGAAGTCAACGCCAACCCCGACCTGGGCTACGGCGAGGACTTCGCCGAGTCGGCCGAGCGGGCCGGAATCGGCTACAACAAGCTGATCGACCGCATCCTGCGGCTTTCGCTGCGGCGTTACCGCAACTGAGTCGTCACGCGCCGGACGCCGCGCGGAGCACCCCGAATCGCCGAATCGGCCGCGTCCCCGTCATCGCTTGCGTTTTCGCGACGCCGGCCTACAATCCCGCGCATCCGCCCGGACGGGACGCGTGCCGCCCCCAAGGAGGCCCCATGCTGCGCAGACAATCCGACATGAAGCTCGGCGTGCTGGCCGACTGCCACGACGGGCGGGGCAACGTGCATTGCCGCACGGTGCTCGGCCGCGACGACAGCGGCCTGGGCGTCCGCTTCATGCACGACGACGTGATCGAGCCGGGCGCGTCCATCGGCGAGCACCGCCACCAGCACGACGAGGAGGTCTACTTCGTCGTCGAGGGGCGGGGCACGATGCTGCTGGACGGCCAGCGCTTCCCCATCGGTCCAGGCGACGTGTCGGTCGTGCGGCCCGGCCACTCGCACGGACTGGTCAACTCGCCCGATTCGCCCATGCGCCTGATCGTCTTCTGCGTCGGGCCGCAAGGCCCGGAGTGAGCAGGCCCGCGGCCGGTTCGATGCCTTGCGAACGGCTGGCGGTCCCGGCCGGCCGCTCAGACGCCGCAGATCGCCAGGAACCGCCGCACCGACTCGTCGGTCAGCCACTGGGGATGCAGCCCGGCGTATTCCTGCCCGCGCTTCACGTCGCGGGGCAGGTCCAGGTCGGCCTGGCTCACGCTGGGGAAGCACCCGCGGGAATCGAGGTATCGCCCCAGATACTCCTGCTCGGTCTGCCCCGGCGTGGGCACGAGCAGGGCGCGCGGCAGCCCGACCTCGCACAGCTCCATCAACGTGGTGTACCCAGACCGGGACACCAGGAACCGCGCCCGGTTCATCATCTCCTGCTGACGCTCCAGCGGCAGGTAGCTGTGGAACTCGACCCGGCCGCGCGTCTCGCTCGCGCTGCGGTCCGGGTTGCCCCCGGCGATGACGACCCGGCCGTCGAGCCCGTCCGCCTGGGCGAGCACCTTCTCCTCCAGCAGCGTCCGCTGCGGCTCCGGGCCGGTCAGCGAGATGAAGAAGTCGATGTCACGCTCGCACCCCGTCCGGCGGACGTGCGACAGCACGCCGATGTACTGGACCCGCGAGCGGTCGAAGTAGCGCAGGTCGTGGCTGAGCCGCCCCGACAGATCATTCGTCGGAAAGTCCGGCACGGCCACGCAGCGGTAGTGGCTCATCTGCCAGGCGAGCCAGCGCTCCAGGGTCTGCTCAGCCAGCGGCGGGGCGGCGAAGCGGAGCTGGTGGTTGATCAGGATCGAGTTGCCCGGCTGGTCGTAGACGTCGTAGCGACAATCGCTGATGACCAGGTCGTAGCGGTTCCGGCGGATGATCCGTTCGGTGTCGCGGCGGGCGCGGAGCAGCGTCCGCAGCATGCGGGGTATGTGCCAGGCGAAGCTGGCGGCGAAGAACCGCGTCCGCGTGTACGGCGACTGGATGCTGGGCACGTCGAACAGCCGGCAGTGGGCCCCGAACCGCTCGGCCAGCAGCTTGTGTCCGCGCCCCGTGCTCAGCAGGTCCACCCGATGCCCGCCCGCGAGCAGCGCCCGGATCAGCGGCGTGTCCCGCGTCGCATGACCCAACCCCCAGTCAAACACGCCGAAGAGGATTCGCATAGGTGATTTGCCAAACTGAATCCAAGCCCGGAATCTCTATTCTCCGCTCAACCAGGATTTGACATGTCGCCAATTCGCCCTCCCTAAGCAGAAGGGGAAAAGAATCACAAAGCCACCGAATACAGCGGCCAAGACTTCCCATGAATTGTTTATTCTCTGCCAGAGGTTCGGCCCTTCTCCCCAGCGCCACGCACCGACCGCAAGGACACACTCGGTCACGACGAGTATCGCAAGCCAAAGGACGAACCGTCGCCACAGCAACCGAACTGGACTCGTAGTTCCGCCCACCGCATTCGCTTTGTCCGGGGCCACGGCCGCGCGGACAGCCCTGGCGGCCTGCTCCACCGCGGCCAGGGCGTCGGCGCCCAGCAGACTAAACCTTCTGCCGGTCTGCTTCTCAGGGTCCGGGAACAGCAGCGGCTGACAATCTGTGTCGGCGGCGTCCGGCCGCAAGACTAGCGCACCGCCCGGCGTCGGTTCGGCCATGGTGCGGTAGACGATGCTAAACCCCGCGCGGTCCATCCATATGTCCAGCTTCTCCCGGAGGCAGTTCACCGCCTGCATCACGGACAAGGGCCAGCCATTCACGATCGTCGGCTGGCGATCCCGGCCCGCTGGTTTCAACTCCGGGTTTAGCGCCCGCTCCAGGTCCGCGGCGGTTACTGTCACGGCGAGTCGGCCCAACGCCTCACCCATGCCACCCGCCGGGTTCTCGACGGCGGTTTGCCGTTGCTCGGAAGCGAACCGCTCGGCGGCATCGGCAATCGCGGACAACCGCTCACGGCTCGGTTCCAGGTCCGGCCCAGTGCCGTCGCCGAACCGGCCTCCTATTACCAGCGTCGCCGGCTTGTCCGGCGCTTCCGATGGTGGCGGCTTGATCTTCTTGGCGCGTCGCTTCTTCGGCATGTTTGACCTGTAGGTTGCGAACCGACCCGGGAGGCAATATCACAGGTGGAAAGTCGAGCCGCGCCGGACCGTTCGGCCCTCCAGGGCTTGGCTGTCTTGCTTCACTCCACCGCCCCATGCCGCCTTAGCAGGCTCGCAATGTCCGACTTACCCATCCTGATCGCCATGCCCAGTGGCGTTTGCCCATTATCGGTCTTTGCATTGACATCCGCGCTCTTGGCGATAAGCAATTCCGCCACATCGCAGCGGTCCATCGCGGCTGCCCAATGCAATGGAGTCGCGCCGTCATTGTCCCTGGCGTTCAGGGTTGCGCCCTTACCGATCAGCAGTTCCGTCACGTCCCGATGCCCGTTCCAAGCCGCCCAGTGCAGCGAGGTCTTGCCGTCCTCGTCGCTGGTCTTCACGTTTGCACCCTTGCCGATCAGCAACTCCACTACCTCCCGATGGCCCTTTGCAGCGGCCCAGTGCAGCGCCGTCGCACCCGCATTATCGCCGGCATTCACGTCCGTGCCGCGGCTCAGGTGGCGCTTCACGTCTTCGAGGTCGCCCTCGCGCGCCGCGTCGTGGATGGTCTCCTGGCCGGGGTGCCGGCGGTCGTCGCGTGAGGTCGGTTGGCGTTCCACGTCCGCACCGGCCCGGATCAGCATTTCCGATAGGTCGCGGCGGCCGGCCCGAACAGCCATGGCCAGGGCGGTCTGGCCATCGTTGATTCTTGCATTCAGATCCGCACCGGCCCGGATTATCGCACCCGCTACCTCGGCGTGCCCTCTGAGGACGGCGAAGTGGAGCGACGTGGACCCGTTCTTGTCCTTCGCGTCAAACTCAGCGCCACTGGCGATCAGAAACTCGGCGACATCGCGCTGTCCGTTCCAAGCGGCCTCATGGAGTGGCGTCCGCTCGCCCTTGGTTCGAGCGTTCAAATCCGCCCCGGCACGAACGAGAACTTCCACCAAATCCTTGTGGCCCTGCAAAGCGGCGTTATGCAACGGCGTCCACCCCTCGATACTCTTTGCGTTTACGTCCGCGCCTCTGGCGATCAGTAACTCGGCCATGTTGTGATCATCTCGCGAAGCCGCCTCGTGAAGCGGTGTCCGTCCAAACACATTCTTGGGGCTCACGTCCGCTCCAGCCCGGATCAGCAGTTCGACAACTTGTCGATGGCCCTCTCCTGCCGCTAGATCCAATGGCGTCGTGTCCATGACCGCCCTGGCGTTCACGTCCGCGCCGCTCCGGATCAGCACTTCAACCACTTCTCGATGCCCCCCCATTGCCGCCATATGCAAAGGCGTCGCGCCCAGACTTTCCTTGCCATTGACCTCCGCGCCTCGGGCCAGGTGGCGTTTCACATCGCCCAACTCCCCGGCCTCGGCCGCCTCGTGGAGGGTTTGATAGACCAGTGCCTGGCCATCGTCGCCGGTCGGCATGTCGGGAACGCTTTCCATGATCGGCGGTCTTACATTGTCGCCCGTAGGCCACAATTTCACGCCGATTAATACCAGCGCAATGGTCAAGAGAAACGCCATGAACCCGAGGGCGAGTTTGTCGGTCCTGTCGTATCGCGGGCTTGTTTGAATCGTGAGACGTTCACCATATGCCGTCCTCAGTACATCCAAAAGTTCGCTCCCTCGCCACTTGGATCGCCCAATCGGGCGAAACTTGACCCAATGGCCGTTGGCAAGCTCGATCATTGTCCAACCAAGCCCCGTCTCATGAAGGGCCCGTCCCGCGGCCGGATTCGCTTCAAGAACTACGTGGTCCGTCCAGAAGTAGTACAAGATCAGAAACCATCCGAGACCGCCTGGGGCCACGCAAGGCGAGCCAGAGGCCTGCGCGATTGCCAGGACGACCACGCCTGCAATGCCGAGCGGAATTGCCCACAACACCGCACGCCCAGCACGATGAATCTTTCCGGCAATGAGAAACGGCTGCCCTGCAACGTCGATTCTGCCCCGGCCCCGAAGCCGAGCATCGGGCCGAGACTTCGGGCGAGCTCGGCCGCACGTCACATCGAAGACAAGCCGCTCTTCGTGTCCGGTTGTGCGGGCTGGTTGCAGGTCGGCGTCGACCGGGCCGCTAGTCGGTGCCGGAGCCCTCGGGATTGCTTGAGCCGCCGTGTCTGCCCGTTCCGGGCGTGTCAATGGTCCAACTGCGGCCCGGTTTTCTCCTGCGCGTCGAGATTCCTGAAGCTTGGAGGGAATGGTCAGCGCCATCCCACACTTTGGACACTTGGCCCGGCGGCCCGCGAACCCGTCGGCAAAGCGCAATTCCTTCCCGCACTCACATCGAACGGTAATCGCCATGTCCTGGCCTCCCCGCAGGTGATCGGCGCATCATACCGGGGCGCCGGGCGGCCGTCCAGGCGCGACAGCCACGGCGGAACGCTCCGACGTGAGGCCGGGCGCGTATCGGCCACGACGGAGCGTGGCCCTCCAGGTGACGGCATTGTACCGCCGGACGGAAGATTGGCAAGTGTTTGGGTTGGGTCTTTGGGCGGAAGGCGGGAACGGAGAAGGACGACGGGGGACGGGGGGAGGAACGACGGAGCGAGGCGAGGATGGAAAAACGAGGAACGCGGGAGGCGTTCCCGGCCTCCAGGAGGCCGGGCCTGGCTGAGGGCGGCACCCTCACCCCCGGCCCCTCTGCCTGGAAGAGAGAGCGGAGGCCCTCACCCGGCCCATCGGGCCAGCCCTCTCCCAGAGGGAGAGGGGAAAAACCGCAGTCGGGCCCGAGGCCGTTGTCCACCTTGGCGTCCTCGGCGTCCTTGGCGGTTTGCGGTTTGGCGCTGGTCGTTGGGCCGGGCGGTCAGTCACCGCCGGAGGCGGGGGCGGCCGGGACCGGGGCGGGGGCGTCGTCGCCGGGGCGTTTCAGGCCGCCCAGGCCCAGCCTGCGGGCCAGGTTGTGCAGGGTGACGTAGAGCGTCGGGACGAAGACCAGGGTCAGCAGGGTGGCGAAGCCCAGGCCGAAGATGACCGCGACGGCCATGTTCTGCCACCACTCGGTCGACTCGCTCCTGGTGATCCACCTCAGGGTGCGGACGTCGAAGGTCACGCCGATGGCGGTGGGCAGCAGGCCCATGATCGTGGTCCCGGCCGTCAGCAGCACGGGGCGCAGGCGGGTCGCGCCGGCCTCGACGGCGGCTGACAGCGCGTCCATGCCGCGCCGCTGGAGTTGGCGGGTGTAGTCCAGCAGGACGATGGCGTTGTTGACCACGACCCCAGCCAGGCTGATGACCCCGACGCCGGTCATGATGATCCCGAACGGCAGGCGGCAGAGCCACAGGCCCAGCAGCACGCCGATCATCGACAGCGGCACGGTGGTCATGATGATCAGGGGCACGGACAGGGTGTTGAACTGGGCGACCAGCACCAGGGTGATCAGCAGCAGGGCGATGACCAGGGCCTTGGTCAGGAAGGCCTGGGCCCTCTCCTGCTCCTCGTTCTTGCCGGCGAAGCGGACCGTGTAGCCGGGGGGCAGTTCCAGCCCGCTCATCCGGGCCTTGGCGTCATCCAGCACCTCGGTGTCCAGCCGCCCCTCGGCGTCACCGCGGAGGGTGACCACCCGCTGCTGGTTGATGCGGTAGATGGTGCCGAAGCCCCCGCGGTAGTCGAACCGCCCCAGCGAGCTCAAGGGGACCGCGTGCCCGGCGTCGTTGGGCACGCGCAGGCGGAACAGGTCGGCCAGGCTGGTCCGCTGCTGCTCGGGCAGGCGGACGGTGATGTCGTATTCGTCGTTGAACTGTCGGTAGGTGGAGACCTTGTTGCCGAAGACGCAGGTTTTGAGGAAGTTGCCGATGACGGCGGTGTTGACGCCGAGCATCATGGCCCGGGGGCGGTCGGGGATGAAGGGGACCTCCGGGCGGGTCGCCTCCAGGTCGCTGCGGAGATTGACCAGCCCGCTGATCTGCGGCTTGGTCAGCAGGTCGCGGGCCCGCCCGCTGAGCCGTTCCAGGGTGGCGAAGTCCGGACCGACGATCTGGACGGTGACGGCCGACCCGGTGGGCGGGCCTAGCTGCTGCTTCTCGACGGTGACCTCGGCGCCGGTCAGGTCGCGGAGGCGCTCCCGGACGTCTTTGAGCACCTCGGCCGAGGGTCGCTCGCGCATCTCGTAGTCGTGAAAGACCATGGTGATGGTGGCGGCGTGGGGCCCGCTGACGGTGCCGAACAGGGCGGCCATGCCACTGTCGTCGGCGCCGCCGACCTGGGCGACGACGTTGGCCAGATGGTCCCGGCTGGGCTCGATCCGCCGCTCGGCCTGCTCGGCGAGCTGATTAGTCGTGCGGATGTTGGTGCCCTGGGGGCAGCGGAGGGTGACGTTGGCCTGCAGCGGGTCGATGTCGGGGAACAGCTCGACGCCCGTGCCCCGGCGGGAGTAGACAAGGATTGTTGCGACCAGCAGCAGCAGGGAGAGGGAGATGGCGACGGCCCGGTGGCGGAGGGTCAGGGCCAGCAGGCGGCGGTAGCCGCGATAGAGGGCGTTCTCTCGCTGCACCGGGCGGGGCCGGCCGGGCGCCAGCGTGCAGACGACCGGGCTGACGATCATGGCGACGAAGAGGGAGCAACTAAGCACGATGATGACGGTGATGGGCAGGTATCTCATGAAACTGCCCACGATTCCGGGCCAGAAGATCATCGGCAGGAACGCCATGATCGTGGTGAGGGTGGAGGTGATCACCGGCCAGGCGACCTCGGCGGTGCCCTTCATGGCCGCGTCGAACCGCCCGTAGCCAAGCTGGCGGTGGCGGTAGACGTTTTCGACGATGACCACCGCGTTGTCGACCAGCATGCCGACGGCCAGCACCAGGCTGAACAGGACGATCATGTTCAGCGTGTAGCCCAGCATGCTGAGGATCGTGAAGCTCATCAGCATGCTCAGGGGGATGGCGACCGCGACGATCACGGCGCTGCGCCAGCCCATGAACAGGAACAGCACGATCAGCACCAGCACGAAGGCGGCGAACATGTTGTTCTCCAGTTCGCCGATCATGATGCGGATGTCCTTGGACTGGTCCAGCGTGACGCGGAACTGAATGCCCTGCGGCACAATCTTTTCCGCCTCGGAGAGTATCACCCTGACCGCGTCGGCGATCTGCACAATGTTCGCCCCGACGCGCTTTTTGACCCCCAGCGTGATCGTCCCGCGCCCGTCCAGACGCGAATAGCTGCTGCGGTCCCTGAACGTATCGCAGACGCGGGCGACGTCCGC
>JAANMW010002263.1_pt1 | contig 17765 bp, 12 predicted proteins | sample 7279671 | NCBI WGS metagenome assembly JAANMW01 (sample SAMN14094541, study PRJNA606508) | bioreactor metagenome | isolation source: A lab-scale SPAN reactor treating ammonium-rich wastewater day 247 | place: Ireland: Galway | collected 2017-09-19
TACATCACCGACCGGTTCCTGCCCGACAAGGCCATCGACCTGGTCGACGAGGCGGCGGCCCGGCTGAACGTCGAGATCCACTCCCTGCCCGAGGAGCTGGACGAGCTGACCCGCCGGATTCGCCAACTCGAAGTCGAGCGCGAGGCGCTCCGCCGGGAGGAGGATCAGGCCAGTCGCGAGCGGCTGGCCAAGCTGGAGTCCGAGTTGGCCGACCTGAACTCCCGGACCGACGCGTTGAAGGACCGCTGGCAGCGTGAGAAGGAGGCCTTGGCGGGGCTGTCGTCTCTGAAGGAGCGGGTCGAGCAGGTCCGATTGGAGATCGAGCAGGCCGAGCGCGACGGCGACCTGAAGCGCGCCGCCGAGTTGCGCTACACCACCCTGGCCGAGCTCGAGCGCAAGCTGCGCGAGGCCGACGCGCTGGTCGACGGCCAGGCCGACGACCGGCTGCTCAAGGAAGAGATCACCGACGACGACATCGCCGAGATCGTCAGCTCGTGGACCGGCATCCCGGTCTCGCGAATGCTGGAGTCCGAGCGCGACAAGTTGGTCCGCATGGAAGAGGGCCTGCACCGCCGCGTGGTCGGACAGGACGAGGCGGTCGACGCCGTGGCCAACGCCATCCGCCGCGGCCGGGCCGGGCTGAACGACCCCAATCGGCCGCTGGGCAGCTTCATCTTCCTCGGCCCGACCGGGGTGGGCAAGACCGAGCTGGCCCGGGCGCTGGCCGAGTTCCTGTTCGACGACGAACAGGCGATGGTCCGGCTGGACATGTCGGAGTACATGGAGAAGCACACCGTCTCCCGGCTGGTCGGCGCGCCGCCGGGGTACATCGGCTACGAGGAAGGCGGGCAGTTGACCGAGGCGCTGCGGCGCCGGCCGTACTCGGTGCTGCTCCTCGACGAGCTCGAAAAGGCGCACCCCGACGTCTTCAACATGCTCCTGCAGGTGCTGGACGACGGCCGCCTGACCGACGGTCACGGTCGCACGGTGGACTTCAAGAACGCCGTGGTGATCATGACCAGCAACGTCGGCAGCGAGCTCATCCAACAGCGCCACATGGGCTTCCGCAACGGCGGCGAACAGCTCGACGACCAGCAGATGCGGACCATGGTCATGGACCGGCTGCGGACCACCTTCCGCCCCGAGTTCCTCAACCGGCTGGACGAGATCGTCATGTTCGCCTCCCTGACCCGCGACGACCTGGCCCGGATCGTCGAACTCCAGCTCCAGCGGCTGCGCGAGCTGTTAGCCGAGCGGAAGATCGAGCTGGTCTTGAGCGACGCCGCCGAGCACTGGCTGGGCGAGCGCGGCTACGACCCGGCCTACGGCGCCCGGCCGCTCAAGCGGGTCATCCAACACGAGTTGCAGAACCGCCTGTCGCGGATGATCCTGACCGGCGAGGTGCGCGAAGGCACCCGGATCGAGGTGGACGTCGCCGACGACGCACTGAGCTTCAGCGTGGCCGAAGCAGTGCCGGCGCAGGAATAGGGCGCATAGGTCCTATAGGACTTATTGGTCCCATTCCGTTGGCCGGTAGGCGATCTTGATGGCCTCTTGCCGCCGCAACAGGTCCACACCCTCGGCATAGCGGCTGAGTGGCAGGCTGGTGGTCACCAGCGGTCGCAGGTCCAGGTCGCCGGCCACGATCCGCTCCAGCGCGTAGACCGCCGCCGACTTCGAGTGACCCGGATAGCCGACCAGGTGCAGACCGGCGTGGAGTGGGGCGTAGGCGTAGTCGTGGCGCTGGACCGCGAAGAAGGCCACCGCCCGGCCGGTGCGGTCCATCAGGAAACGCACCGCCTCGGGGAAGCCGACGCAGTCGACCGCGAGGTCGAACGGCGCCGCCTGCCGCCGGCGCGGGGGCAGCGCCGCGGCGGTCTCCGCGGCGCGGGGGTCCCAGGCCGAGGAGACCAGCCCCAGCCCCACCGCCAGCTCGCGCCGGGCCTGGCTCGGCTCCAGCGCGACCACCTCGGCGGCGCCTTCGGCGCGGAGGAGCTGCGCGGCGATCAGCCCGGCCGGCCCCAGCCCGTTGACCGCCGCGCGACCGGCAATCAGCCCCATGTCACGCAGGGCCAGGATGCTGGCCGCCACGCACATCGCCAGCTCCAGCGAGGCGACCGCCTCGGGCGGCAGATCGGCCGGCACGGGCAGCAGGTTGTCCGCGTCGAAGCAGACGTACTCGGCGTAGCAGCCGGGCCGTTGGTGGCCCTGATCGCGCCACGCCGCGACTCGCTGACCGGGCCTGAAGCCGCTCACCCCACGGCCGACTGCGTCCACCTCGCCGACCATTTCGTGGCCGGGCTGACCCGGCGGGTAGGGGTACCCCAACGCCTGCCCGACGAACATCGGCTCGCCGGCGGCCAGGTGCAGATCCCATTGCGGACAGGTGTTGCAGGCGATCACCCGGACCCGCACCTCCCCCTGCCCCACCTCCGGAATCGGCAGCTCGACCACCTCGGCCCGGCCCGGCGCCATGATCTGCAGGCTGCGCATCGCCATCCTCCTACTTCACCGCGAAGGCCGCCGTGACCGTCTGGCCGGTGACCACGTCGCGGGCGGTGACCTGGTAGCGGCCGGGCGGGTCGTTGAGGGCGATGGGGAAGCTGGTCGGGGCGGCGCCGTCGGTGATGGTCAGCACCCGCCGCCACCAAGCGGCCTCCTCGCCGTCGGGGCGGGTCACGGTCAGCTCCACCGCCCGGCGGCCGCGTCCGGGCGCCTTGACGGCGATCCCCGCGGAGCCGCCGCGTTGCCCGTCGGTGGCGGTCACGACGATGGGTTCCGGCGCCGAATCCAACAGCGCCAGGAGCCGGCACTCGCCGGGGTCCAGGGTGAGCTTCACCGCCTGCACCCGGCCGAAGTCCCGCCCGCCGCGCAGATCGCGCACCGACCGCGCCGCCGGGAGCTTGAGCTCGACGTAGTACGGCCGCTGGTCGCGCTGTTCGATGGTCATCAGCGGCTCGCGGGTCAGGGCCACCACCTCGATCACCTGGTCACCGAACCGGGCCAGCTCCACCCCACGCATCGGCCGGTCCGCGGTCAGCTCGTAGGCCGGCCGGATCCCGCAGCGGGTGACGACCCGGCCGAGGAACTCCCGCAGCGGCAGCTCGTCGCGGGCCAGCTCCCGGGCCTCCTCGTACCCCGCGAAGGTGAACCGGAGCAGGGCCGCGCCGCCGGCGCCGTGGGGTTGCCAGGTCGCCGCGGGACTGCCGTCCTCGTAGCTCGCCAAGACCTCGGCGGTGGTCTTGACCGCGCCGGGCACCAGCTTCAGGACACCGAACGGCTCGCCCTCGCGCGGGGTGACCCGGTGCGCCTCAGTGGCCAGGTCACGACCCATCCCGCTGACGCCGAACAGCTCGGCCAGCGCCGAGTCCGGCCGGTTCGCCCCGCGGCCGTCGTAGACCGCCGGCGCCAGGGTCGCCAGGACGCTGCCGCCGCCGGCCACGAAGTCCTTGACCACCGCCACCGCCGGGTCGCCCAGGACGCAGGTGGCCGGCATGACCAGCAGCTTGAACCCGCGCCGGCGCAGCTCCCCGGCGTCCAGCCCGTCGGCGTTGACCAGCTCGTACTGCAGGCCGAGGTCCTCCAAAGCGATCAGCAAGTCGTCGGCCTGGTTCATCCACAGGATGGTGCTGGGCCGGGAGTAGAGCACCGCCACCCCGTCGTGCCGGCGGTCGAGCACCTGGAGCAGCGGCCCGACTCCGCTCCGCAGCTCGCGCACCGCCTCGGTCACGGCGGCCAGGCCGGGACTGGCGCGGTAGTCGGGGTAGAGCGCCTTGGGATACGCGCCGAAGTGCGCGCCGGTGTACTCGGCCCACCACCAGATCGAGCTGTAGTCGTTGAGCAACAGGTTCCACACGTGCCAGCGCAGGAGGGCCGGATCGATCCCCATCTCGCCGTAGTTGCCGACCCACGCGCCGGTGATCGTGCCGGGCCGGCGGAAGCTGCGCACCGCCTCGGACAGCAGCCGCTCGCGCCAGTACGGGACGATCAGGTCCAGCCGCTCGCAGAACAGCGCCGCGTCGATGGCGTAGGGCGCGTACGAGCCCCACAGCCCCTCGGCCCCGACCGGGGTCTCGGGATCCGCCGCCTGCAGCACCTGCTTCGCTCTCGCCAGCGCCTCGGCAAAGGTCAGGTCCATGAACCGGCGGTGGTCCATCCACGAGGCGAAGTTGCCGGCCGAGCGCGACTGCTGCCAGGTCAGCGGGACCACGGCGTCCCAGCTCGGGTGCTTGCTGACCCAGGTCCGGTTGAGTGCGTCGAGGTCGGGGTACTGGCCCTTCAGCCACTCGCGGAAGGCGGCCAGCGTCAGGGGGCCGCGGCAGACGTCGGAGCTGGCGATGTCCAGGCAGATTTCGTCGCCCAGGCTGTAGGCGAACAGGTCGTCGGCGACCAGAGCCGCGGCCGACTCGCCCAGCCGTTTGGTCTCCTTGTCCCAGAACGCGGGATCGTGGAAGCAGGGGTCGCGCTCGACCGACTTGCCGCCGTGCCGGTAGGCGTGGCCGATGTACGGCAGGCCCCGCACGCCCTCGGTGAGCCCACCGCTGAAGATGGCCGCGTCGATGCCCAGCCGGTGATCGTAGGCGTGCCGCTGGCGGGCAAGCCAACTGCTCCCGCCGCCGCCCCACACCCCCAAGGCGAATCCCGGCCGCTGCCGGAGCGGCGTGCGCAGCTCGCCTTCGGCGCGGGACAGCACCTTCGCGCCGCGGCGCAGCTCGGCCAGCAGCCGGTGCGACGACGACTGCGGCGCCGTCAGGGGCAACGAGACCGTCACGGCGGTGGACCCCGCCGGCACAGGCGCGCTCGCGCGGGTCCACTCCCGGCCGTACAGGTCCACGGCGGTCAGCATCACCTCCGCCGGCTCGGCCGGCGCCTGGCCCAACTCGACCGCCACCTCCGCCAGGCCGCCCGGCTTGTAGTACGCCAGGACCGGCTTGACCGAGGTGAGCTCGGCCTCGGCCGGGACATTTGCCCAGCCGCTGCCCCAGCCCAGTACCCGGTCGCCGGCGCGGGCCCAGACATCCAGCGTGTACCGCCCGCCCGGCAGCTCGGGCAGCTTGAGTTGGGCCTTGCCGTCCCGCACCTGGAGCGCCCCGGTCCAGACCTCGTCGGCCCACCGATCGCGCACCACCGCGTCGAGTGTGGCCGGCTCCTTGTCCCCGGCCGCGGTCACCGGCGCCACCCCGCCGACGGCCGGGCCGACCGCCACCGTGACCGGCGGCTCGCGTTTGGCCACCCACAGCAGCGCCCGCGCCGCCAGGGCCATCTGGTACTCGTAATCGGTCCGCCGGTCCGGCTCGTTGGTCAGGCAGTGGAACCAGCCCGGCCCGCGCGGCCAGCGCAGCGCCAGCCAACGACCGGACTTGAGCGTCCCGGCCGCGCGCACCACCTGACTTGCCTCGTCGAGATCGGTGAGGCCGCCCCAGGGCACGCCCGAGCGGACGATCTCCGGCGCCGCCACCGGGGTGAACAGCTCCCCGAACAGCTCCGGCGGGTCGGCGGCGTAGAGCACCTGCAGCAGCCCGGCGCCGGCGGCCACCTTGGCCAGCAAGGCGTACTGCAGCGGCTTGGGCAGCGCCTGCCAGCCGAACCCGCCCAGCACCACCGCGTCGTGCGGCTTGGCCAGCAGCGCCTTCAGCCGCGCTTCGAGATGATCGGTGCGCAGCTCGACCACCTCGGCATCGCTGCCCAGCTCCTTGGGCGAATGGGTCATCACCGCGTCGACTGTCAGGTCGAGCCGCTCCATCAGCTCGGCGGTCTCGCGCTGAGTCAGCCGCGGGGCGATCACCAGCACATGCACCGGCCCGCCCTCGAGTGGCTTGGCCCAGGCGACGTGCGGGGTGACCACTTCGGTGGTGACCGTGTCGTAGCCCTCGCCCAGGCTGATGATGTCCCGCCCGCGGGCCGCGCTCGCGACCAGGATCAAGGTGGCCAGCAGAATCCTTCGCACCGCGTCCGCCTCCTACCTGGCCAGGCCCAGAATGCGCAGGTCCCAGGCCAGATCGTCGAGACCGATCAGCGCCCGGTCCAGCTCCTCGACCTTGGCCAGCCACTCGCCCAGCGGCGCCTCGCCCGGCGCGGCGACCGCCTGCCGCAGGGCGCGGATCCGCTCGGCCAGCTTGGCGGACTCGGCGGCCAGCTTGGCCGACCCGGCCGCCGCCGCCAGGCCGGCCACCTGCGGCAGCACCTGCTCGGCGTCGAACGCCGCCAGCCGCTCGCAGCGTGTGTCGACCAGCTCCAGATCGTCGAACCAGACCAGGTTGCGCGACTCGAACGACAGCGCCCAGAGCTGCACGAAGGCGGTGTCCTTGGGCAGCGAGTCGAGCCGGACCTCGAACTTCGTCCAGCCCTCGGCCTCGTTGGCCACCACCGGCACCCGGTTGTAGACCACCGGCCGCCCGCCGGCCGGTTTCAGGTCGGCGGTGAACAGGCAGTAGGACATCGACACCCGCGAGCCGAGCACCCCGCGGCCCCAGCCGCCGATGCGGTAGGAGGCCTGGGGATCGACCATCAACAGCTCGCTGTGCAGCCCGTCGCGGCGCGGGGCCTGGATCGCCCGCGGGTCCGGCTCCGCCTGCGGCCCCTGCCCGGGGTCGCGGTCCTGCCGGAGGCGGATCATCCGCTTGCCCGTGCCGCCCGGCCGCGCCCCTTCCACCACTTCCCACCAGGCCGGGAGATAGGCCCGGTGGAAGTCGGCGGTGGTGGTCAACGGGCCCTCCGGTTGACCCTCCAGTTCGCCGTCGAGGAGCAGGCCGGGCCGGTTGGCGCAGACCACCGGACCCAGCTTGGCGCCGTCGTCGAGCCGCACCGCGTAGGTCCGCGTCACGCCCGGCGGCAGGCCGGTGTCGTACCACTGCCGGCGGCCGGCGGGCAGCTTGACCTGCCGTGGCGCGGCGCCGTCGGAGGTGGCGGTGACCGTGGCGCCGACGCCGTCCGGCGCCGACCAGGTGACGGCGATGGTGCCGACCAGCCAACACCGCGCCGCCACCCCGCCGCGCGCGGGCGGGGTGGGGTCGGTTACTCCGGCGGCCAGGACCGGGGCCGCCAGGATCAGCGCCGAGGTCAGTCGAGACGTCTTCCGCATGGGCACCTCCAAAGTGGGCTGTCTCGGCCGCCGGACTCAGTTGCCGGCCAACTCGATCCGCAGGTCGTCCAGGTAGAGGTGCACGGGCTGTTCATCGACCACCAGGGAGCCGATCTCCAGGACCACCTCCATCGGCGGCCCGTCCATGGTCTTGTTGTTGTCCCCGCCGGTGATGCTGGCCGGGGGCCGCTGCGCCAGGTCCCAGACGATCTGCCGCCAGCCGGTCCAGTCCATCCGCGCCGCCGCGTCGTAGAACCCCTCACCCTTGGCGTCGCGGAGGCGGAAGAAGAACGACCGCTTGCTGCCGTCGCCGTACAGCCAGCAGCTCACCGCCTGGATCGGCTGGCTGAAGGGGAAGCGGCAGGAGAACAGCTTGACCTTGCACTTCCCGCGGAGATCGGGCGGCAGGAGGTAGACCAGGTGGGCCGACTTCCGGCCGCCGTGGGCCTGGGCCTCGGATAGCTCGATCAGTCCTTGGGCGGGCAGACCCGACGGGCCCTTTTCGGGATCCGGGTAAGGCCGGGAGAACGGGTTGCCGGACTCGAAGTCGTAGGTCAGCACGGTCCGGCCGCCTTCCGTCGTCCGCGACGCCGGCTCGGGCGGCGCGACCAGCGGATTGGGATCCTTGAGCACGGGCAGCTCACCGGCCGCCGGTGGCGCCGGTTGCGCCGGTTGGGCTGGCTGCGCCGGTTGCGCCGGTTGGGCCGGCTGCGGCGGTTGCGCCGGTTGCGCCGGTTGCGCCGGACCGCCGCCGAGGTCGACCGCCAGGTCGTCCAGGTAGACGGTCATGCCCCCGCCGGCCTTGACCCCGAAGTCGATGATCACCTCCAGGGGCGGCGTGTCCTGACGCTTGTTGCCGTCCCCGCCCGAGATCGGATTCGGCGGGTTCGCGGCCAGATCCCAGGCGATCTCCCGCCAGTCGGTGGCATCCAGCTTGCCCCCGGGTCCCAGGAAGATCTCGCCGCTGGCGTCGCGCACGCGCAGGCGGTAACTGGAGTCCGACCCGTCGCCTTTCATCCAGAACCGGACCGCGGTCACCGGCTGGGTGTAGTTGAACTTGACCGAGAACAGCTTGATGGTCACACCGCCCGGCGGCGCCGGGGGCACGGTGACGGTCAGCCTGGCCGCGCTCCGGCCGCCGTGCGCCTGCTCGGTGGACAGCTCCGAGACGGCCTTGACTTCGACCCCGGCCTGGCTCTTGACCGGCTCGGGATAGACCCGGCTCCAGGGGTTCTCGGTCTCGAAGTCATAGCTGTACCGCGCCCCGCCGCCGGCGGTGGCCACCGCGCCGGCCGGGACGATCCCGGTCTCCTCGGGCTTGGCCACCCGCGGTTCGGGCCCCATGTCGGGTCCGCCCATCCCGCCGTGGTTGTAGGCCCCGCCGGAGGCATGGGTGGACCGGCTGGCCAGCAGCGTCTCGCCGATGAACTTCGGCTCCTCCAGGTACGAATGCCGGTCGTTGCCGGTGGCCTCCTGGTAGGCCGCCCACTGCTCCGGCGCGTAGGCCGTGCCGCCGACACTCAGCCGGCCGGGGAAGTACAGGTTGTGATCGGCCGAGAACCCGCCGGAGGCGAGCACCTCGTGCTGCGCCGCGCCGTAAACCAGCGAGTTGACCAGGTGCGCCCTGGCCGGCGCCTCGACCTCCAACCCGATCCGCCCGCCGCTGATCAGGCAGTGCTCGAGCACCGCTGCGGCCGAGCGGTTGACCACCACCCCGCGCTCGGTTCCCTGCGAGCGGACCACCAGCCCGCGGCAGTGGACCGCCCCCTTGATCGGGTACTGGTCCCAGCGCGCGTAGTCCCGCAGGTCGGGTCCCGAGATGACCACGTTGTCGGGGCTGCCGCTGACCTCGGAATCACTGATCGAGTGCATCGAGCCCAGGAAGTAGATCCCCTTGGACCGGTTGTCCCGGCAGATCACGTTCTGGTAGTGCGACCGCGAACTGCCCACGTCGGCCACGCCGTGCCAGTAGTTGTTGGAGAGCACCGCGCCGCGGATGTAGCACTCGCAGTTCTCGTGGCAACTGAACCCTTCGTCGCCGTTCCAGACGCCCTGGATGTTCTCGAACCAGGTCGGCGCGCTGCCGCCGTGGATGTTGAAGCCGTCGTTGTAGAAGTGCTTGCAGATCAGGTTGCGGACGATGATTTGGCCGGCGCCCGTCATCTGCACGCCGGAGATGCGCACGCTCATCTCCAGGTCGTAGTCAACCGGCGTCTTGCCCGCGGCGGGCTTGAAGCTGAGCCGGCCATCCTTCCAGAACCACTGCTCGGGCGCCAGCGTCTCGACCGACTTGGCCTGCTCGTAGCGGCATTCCGGCCCGAACAGGAACTTGACCTCGGTCGCCTGGGCCAGCGACCAGACCCCGCCGGTCTCGCGCCAGCCCTCCTTCGGCGCCGGGTCGGCCCCGCTCAGCGTGGCCCCGCCACCGTCGATCACCAGCGGCTGCTGCGGCGTCCCGCCCACCCGCAGCGGCAGCATTTCGCGGTAGGGCCGGTCCATCTTGGTCAAGACCAGCGTGTCCGAGACCTTCAGCGACCGCAGCGCCCGGGCGATGGTCCGGAACGGCTGCGTCACCCCATCGGCCTCGTCACTGCCGTTGACCCCATCGACCCGCCAGGTCTCGCCCACGGCAGCCGACACGACCAGCATACCCACGACCACCCAGCGCCAGCCTTGCTTGACCACGGCTCGCCTCCCATCCCAAGCCCCCTTCGCCGCCACCTCGCGCTGCCCTGCCCCACGACGCCCTCACGCCGGCGACCGGCAATCGGCAAGTCCGGCCCGGCCACCTCACTGCTCGGTCGCGTCCGCCCCGGTATCGGCCGAGCGCACCCGCACGCGAGTGCGCTCAACCGTGACGATGCCGCCGGCCGACAGCTCGGCGCTGTAACGCCCGACCAGGGCATGGCTGGCCGCGCCTTGCTCGGCGGCTCGCAACCCGACCAGCCGCACGATCCCGCTGTGCGGAACTCGGCGTACTATGGCCAACTCCCCGAAGTCCTTGTCGAGCGTGATCAGCACCCGCTGTTGCTGATGGGCCAAGGCCAGAATCTGCGCGTCCCCGGGATCGGTGTCCCAGTCTCCCGCCCAGATCACATCGTGACCGGCTTCCCTCAAGTAGGTCGCGGCGCCGCCCCAGATGCAGGCATCCAGGAGGAGCTTCACGTGGCCGGCTCGATGATCAGCGGCTCGATCCGCTCGTGGGCGACCAAGCGGCGGGCGTAGACCAGGCAGGCTTGGATGTCGGCCTCCTCCAGCCAGGGGTAGCCGGACAGGATGGTGGCGGCGTCGTCGCCGGCGGCCAACATGCCGAGGACGTGCTCGACCGCCAGCCGCCGACCGCGGATGATCGGTTTGCCCCCGAAGATGCCCGGGTTCACCGTGATCCTGCCAAGCAACTCCGCCTCGTCCATGACCGGCTCCGTGGCGCTTCGCCTGAACCCATTCTATCCCGACCGGCGGCGCTTCGCCACAGGCGACAGAACCGCCCTCACCCCGCCTTCACCCTCCCCGCCCCATCCGGCCGCGGCATACGGCCGGCGGCCATGGCTTCGTAGTCGGGGTTGGGGGTCGGCATCGGGGAGCCGACGGCCTCGCGGCGGAGAGCCAGGCGACGCTGCAAGTCCGCCGCCAGGTCCGGGTGCTCGGCCGCGCGGTCCCAGCGTTCGGACGGGTCCGAGGGGAGATGGTAGAGCGCCGTTCGGCCGGTCTCGAACCACTCGATCAGCTTCCACTCACCGTGACGGATGGCCGTGCTGGGGGTCGCGCCCTGGTTCGGGTAGTGGGGGTAGTGCCAGCACAGCTCCTCGCGCGGCAGGGGCTGGTCGGCGGTCAGGGCGGATAGCACGTCCAGGCCGTCGACGTGGTGATCGGGCTCCGGGGCCAGGCCGGCGGCGGACAGGAAGGTGGGATAGATGTCGCACTGCCAGATGGGCTGGTGGCAGACTCGCGAGGCGGGCAGGCGGGCCGGCCAGCGCCACAGGAACGGGACCCGCAGGCCGCCTTCCTCGGTCCAGCCCTTGCCCTCGGCCAGCGGCAGGTTGCAGGTCGGGGAGCCCTCGACCCCGGTCGCCAGACCGCCGTTGTCCGAGACGAAGACGATCAACGTGTCGTCGGCCAGGCCGGCTTCGTCCAAGGCGTCGAGCAGCCGGCCGACGTTCCAGTCCAGGTTCTCGACCATCGCCGCGTAGGCCGGGTGCGACTGCGCCAGGCGCCGGATCACCCGCCGGCCGTGGAGGTGGAGCACCGGCAGCGGCTCGCCCTCGACCAGCACCCGGGCCTGGTCCAGCCCCAGGCGAGCGGCCTTGTCACGGTACTTGGCGACCAACGGCTCGGGCGCGTGGATGGGGGTGTGGACGGCGTAGTGGGAGAGGTGCAGGAAGAACGGCCGGTCGTCGGGCTGGTCGCGGATCAGGCGGATGGCCTCGTCGGTCAGGCGGTCGGTCAGGTACTCGCCCTCGCGCGAGTGCTCCAGTCCAGGCGGCACCGTCTTGCCGTCGCGGCCGATCCACGGGGCGAAGTAGGTGTTCTGGAGATAGCCCGGCGAGCCATGGTGGTTGCCGCCGAGGTTCACCTCGAACCCGTGTTCGGTGGGCAGGCTGCGCTGCTCGTCCCCGCCCAGGTGCCACTTGCCGACGTGCCAGGTGTGGTACCCACCCGCGCGCAGCGCGGTGGCCAGGGTCCGGTGGGAGTGCGGCAGATGGTCCAGGTTCGGCGCGCCGAGCAGCCGGCCGACGGGATTGCCGCCGATCCAGTTGGTCACGCCGACCCGGTCCGGCGCCCGGCCGGTGAGCAGCGCGGCCCGGGCCGGCGAGCAGACCGGGCTGGCGGCATACCCGGCGGCGCAGTTGACCCCCTCCGCGGCGAACCGGTCCAGCCGCGGCGTTTCATAGAAGGTCGACCCGGTACACCCCAGATCCCGCGCGCCCAGGTCGTCGATCAGGATCACGATCAGATTCGGCCGTGGCATCGCCCGTCTCCCGCCGGCTTGTCCGTGTCTGTCTGTGTCAGTCCGTGGCTCCGAACTGAAACGCGAACAGCTTGGCCCCGCGGCCGCTGAAACGGAGGCGGACGGGCCGGCCGGACAGGGCGGAGAGGTCGGCCTGGCCGCGCCAGGTGACCGGCCGGCTGGTGTCGTTGCCCCAGAGCTGGTCGGCGTCGCGGAGGCCGTGGCCGGGCAGTTCGCGGCCGAGCTCGTCGAGCAGGGCGACCTTCAGCCAGCCGCCGCCGAAGCCGTCGAAGTTGACCCGCAGCGTGTTGCCGGTGAAGGTCAGCGGATGCGTGGTCAGCCGGCCGCCGGACCAGCGGGCGTCGTGGGAGACGAAGCCGTCCAGCCGCTGTCGGACCAGGCCCACCCCGCCGGACCAGGCCGGCCTCCGCCCGTGCTCGCCGTGCCGCCAGGGGCAGCCGAGGTAGTACATCAACAGCTCGTCGCCCCGGCGGACGCAGCCGGTGGCCATGTAGATGGACCGGTCGTCGAACCGGCCCTCGGTCCCCGGCGCCAGATACGGCTGCCGCCAGCGGTGGTAGTGAACCCCGTCCCGGCCGGTGCAGAGGTGGACGTCGAGCACGTCCGGCTGGTGGTGGAAGCTGCTGGAGAAGAGGAAGTAGCTGCCCGGCGCGAAGGGGTACTTGAGCGCCGCGCTGTTGTAGTAGTCGGAGCCCTTCTTGTAGTTTCGCCGCTCATCGAGCGTCGGCTCCATGATCCGCTCGGGCGGCGGGAACGAGGAGAAGTCGGGGCTCTCGGTCCGGCCGATGGCCCGGTAGCGGAGCCGGAAGCCGGGGTCCGGGGTGACGGTCTGCCCGTCCTGGTAGATCATCCCTTCGTTGGACCGCAGGAAGGCCACGTACCGCCGCTTCTCGTCGTCCCAGTAGGCGACGTTGGTGCAGTCCGTGTACCAGGGCACGATGGGCTGCGGGTAGGGCGCCCAATGCAGCCCGTCGGGCGAGGTCGCGCCGTACACCGCGTGGTAGATCTCCTGCGGCGGGAAGTCCTCGACCAGGTGGACATGCAACAGCTTGGGTCCGCCGCCGTAGATCAACTTGTAGCGCTCTTCCGCCGGGGCCGACGGGTCCTTGAAGACGGTGCAGCCGAGCCGGTCGATGAAGACCATATTGTTGCGCCGGCTGCCCTGGTAGTTGACGATCCCGGCGTCGGGCTTGTCGAAGTGCACCCCGTCGGTGGAGGTGGCGTGGCAGAGGACGTACTGGCGCCCCACGCCGCGCAGGTCGGCGAGGGTCTTGGGATCCAGCCGGAGGCCCTCGACCTTGGGCGGTATCGGCCGGTCGCGGCCGGGCTCGAGGTACTCGACCACGTACCACAGCCGAATGGTGCCATCGTCGTCGACCACCGACATGTTGCTGTCGCCGAGTAGCCCGCCGACCTCCCACGGCCGGTCGCACACCAGCACCGGTTCGGGTTGCCGAGCGGGCGGGTTGAGGGTCACGGTGAACCCTTCGGAGTCGGCGATCAGGTGGTCGTCGAACAGCAGATGGCGGCGGTCGGCGAGGTCGAACGGATGGTCGGCCATGGGCAGCTCCCGGGCAGCGGCCAATTGGCCGCTGCCCGGCTGCCTTCCTCTACCGCAGGTACCGCTCCCGCGGGTTGAAGTCCGGGGCGACCCGCGGCACCGCCGGCGTCAGGACCTCAGCGTGGATCAGCGCCTGGCCCTGGCCGACCTGGATCGACAGCCAGCGCAGCGGCACTGGCAGGTGGAAGGCCGTGTCCAGGTCGATCAACGGATCGAGCCGGGTCAGGATGCTCTGGCGTAGCGCGTCGCTCAGCTCCAGGCGGCCGGTCTCGATGGTCGCGTCGCGCAGGCCCACCGTCCGGCCTTCGTCGATGGCCAGGCGGCCGGTGATGGTCACCGGGAAGGCGGCCACGAACACCGGCACCATCGCCCGGGCCACCACCTTGCCCTCCTCGAACGTGATCCTGGTGTTGCTCAGCTCGGGGTACGTAACCTTGGCGTGCGTGTCGAGGTCCCCGTCGCGCAGCAGCACGGTCAGCTCCTGGCGGCCCAGGGAGGTCACCCGCAGCTCGCCCCGCGCCGCGGCCAGAAGGTCGTAGCGCACGTCCTCGGCCACGAACCGGAGCGCCGAGGCCTGGAGCGTGTCCAGCCGCACTTGCTCGGCGGTCAGGTCGAGCCGGGCGACGCGACCCTTGGCGGTTCGCTCGCGGGGTACCGGCACCAACCCGGCCAGGGGGATGAGTCGCGCGTCGACCCCGCGGATGGCCACCGACGCCGCGCCCAGATCGCCCAAACTCGCCGACTCGCCGGCCGGCTGAAGCGCGACGGTCAGCGACTCCACCTCGCCCACGTCGCGCCGTAGCGTGTCGACCAGAGTCTGGCGCACGTCGCCGGTCCACAACGGGCTGAGGGTCAGCGCGGCCAGGACGGCGTAGGCGAGGGAGGGCACCTCACTCCCCCAGATAGGCGCGCCGGACCTCGTCGTTGGCCAGCAGCCGGTCGCAGCGGTCGGACAGGGTGACGGTCCCGGTCTCCAGCACGTACCCGCGCTGGGCGGTGGCCAGGGCCAGGTTGGCGTTCTGCTCGACCAACAGAATGGTCACCCCCTGCTCGCGGCGGATGGTGGCGATGATGTCGAAGATGCCGCGGACCAGGAGCGGCGCCAGGCCCAGGCTCGGTTCGTCCAGCAGCAGCAGCCGCGGCCCGGCCATCAGGGCCCGGCCGATGGCCAGCATCTGCTGCTCGCCGCCGCTGAGCGTGCCGCCGCTCTGGTGCCGCCGCTCGGCCAGGATGGGAAACAGCTCGTAGACCCGGTCCAGCTCGGCCCGCGGGACGGCGCGCCGGGCGAAAGCGCCGAGACAGAGGTTCTCCTCGACGGTCATGGCGGCGAAGATCCTCCGGCCCTCCGGCGCCTGGCAGATCCCGGCGGCGACGATGGCGTGGGGCGGCTGGTTGGTGATGTCCTGCCCGTCGAACTCGATCCGACTCCCCGGCGCGGCCGGCACGACCCCGCTCAAACAGCGCAGCGTGGACGACTTCCCGGCCCCGTTGGCGCCGATCAGGGTGACCATCTCCCCGGGCATGATGTGGAACGAGACATCCTTCAGCGCGTGGATGCCGCCGTAGTAGACGTTCAGCCGCTCGACCAGCAGGAGCGGCGTGCCGTTGGGTTGGTCAGCGGTCATGGGCATCCCCCGGCGTCGTGGGCCGGCCCCGTTCGATGATGCTTCACGTCGGCCAGCCGCGCAGGACATCCAGGCACTTCGCCAGGCTGGGGCAGACCGCGGCAGCGGCCCGCGGGTCCCATCGGTGGAGGACGAACTCCGCCAGGAAGACGCCGTACCGGGTGCCCACGGGCATCCGCGCCCCGCGGGCTGGCACCAGTTGCTGCTGGATGATCCGGCTGCGCGAGTGCCGCGCCAAGTCGACCAGCAGCGCGACCGGATCGAGCTCGCGCTCCGGCGCCGCCGGCAGCCGCTTGGGGGCGATCTTGAGCGCTGACGACAGGCCCGCGCGATCGCCTATCAGCCAGGCCTCGGTGGCCCGCACGGCGATTCGCAACGCCAGCCACGGCGGGGGTTGGACCAGCACGCTGGCGATCACCGCCGGCGCACACGACTCGGTCGCGGTCAGCTCGTAGAGGACTAGCCACGGGCCCCGGGCGGCGGCTCGGCTGTAGGCGGGCAGATTGCCGTCCAGCTCGGCGGTGGAGTGGCACACCTGCTGGTAGCCGACCCGGTGGCCGCAGGCCGCCAGCAGCCGCGCGGCCACGCTCCAGTCCAGCCACCGCCCGACCGCCACCGCCACTTCCATGGCCGCCTCCCCGTCCCGCGCCAGGTCAGCGGCGCGGCGCCACCAGCGGCAGGACCGCCTCGCCCGCCGGCATCCCGCCCTCCAACAGGTCACAGGTCAACTGGTGATCACTGCCCGCGATCACCTCGGTGCCCTCGCGGCCCGGAAGCAAGAGCAGGACCTCGGCCGCATCGATCCCCGGCACCCGCATTAAGTCCGTCGAGTGCGTGCTGATGAAGACCTGCCGGGAATCCGGCTCGCGCACGCGCTGCATCATGGGTATCAGCTCGCGCACGAGCGCCGGGTGCACCGACAGCTCCGGCTCCTCAAGGAGCACGGGGCCATCGCCGTCCAGCCAACCCCAAAGCAGGCCAATCAGGCGCAGGGTGCCGTCGGAGAACTGCTCCTCCGTCTGCCAGGCGCCGGCCGGCCGCCAGTGCTCGAAACGGTACCGCAGGTGGTTGACGCCGTTGTCCCGGCGTAGTTGCAGCTCCTTGAGGTGCGGCACCGCTCCCGCCAACGCCGCGGCGATGCGGCGGAGTCGGTAGGCCCGCGTCTGGTGGTGTACCGTTGCCATCTGGTTGATGAAATCGCTGCCGTAGGGGTCCCGCGCGCGGGGGATGAACCGCTCCGGGTCACGGACCAACTGAGGCACCACGTGCAAGTACCGGATGCCGGCCAGGAAGTCGGCCAGCTCGCGGAAGTCTCCGTTGGCGCTGACCTGCTCCAAGTGAGTCTGAACGAGCAGCGCGGGGTCTTTCTCGTCCTTCGCATCGGGCCGGTGCAAGATCAGGTGCTTGCCTCGACGGACCGTCTCGGCCGTAACGCGGGGCTTGCCTTGCGCCTCGGTGAACGCGACCCGGTAGAGCCAGTCGGGCCCCTTGCCGTTGCCCACTCCAACTTCCACCGCGACGTCCGTCTGCTGCCGGGCGAACAGGCTGCGCAACTGCTTGACCGAGCGACGTGTAGGTTGTTCCACCGCGCTGCGCAGGCCGCCTTCGGGGACGGCGATGTCGCGCACGAAACGGATCGCGTCAAGCAGGTTCGACTTCCCCGCGGCGTTGGCCCCGACCACGAACACCCGGTCGGCGAGATCGACGTCGATCACCTTGAAGTTGCGCCAGTTCTCCAGGCGGAGGTGCGTAATCCTCACTCGACACTCCCGGCCAGTTTCATCGCCGTCGCCGTGTGGTGCGATGGTAGCACTTCGCCCGCTTCGGTGCCATCCGGCCGCATCGCCGCGGATTCTGGCCATAGCCTTGCAGTTTGGAGGAGGCACGGACGGGTTCTCTTGGGGATCGTCCCAATGCTCGGGTTGTGCTAGACTGACGCGCCGGAGGGAGGAGGCCTGGCCGCGGCGAACCAGACGTCGCGGCGGGGTCGCCACGAATCGAGGCAGGACAAAGGCCGATGGCAGAAGAGCGCGTGTCGCAGGAAGAGCGGGAGCTGGCGGAGTACCGCTCGATCATGGAGGAGCCCGACTCCTACGAGGACGGGCTCACCTGGGTGGGCTTGATCGGGGCCATCTTCATCGGCTTCATCATGATGCCGGCCAGCATCTACCTCGGCCTGGTGGCCGGCGAGACCATGGGCCCGGCGGCGGTCTGGGTGACCATCATCCTGTTCACCGAGATCGCCAAGCGCTCGTTCGTGCAGCTCAAGCGCCAGGAAGTGTACATGTTGTACTACCTGGCCGGCGGGCTGACTGGCATGGTCGGCGCCGCGGCACTGAGCGGCGGGCCGTTCGCGACCTTGATCTGGAATCAGTACCTGGCCACCTCGCCGGCGGCGGCCAGCTTCTCCGGCGACCTGCCAAGCTGGGTCGCCCCCGCCGCCGGCTCTCCCGCGCTGGTCCAGCGCACCTTCTTCCATCCCGACTGGATGCCGGCCATCTGGGTTCTGATCGCCCGCGAGCTGCTCTC
>JAANMW010002264.1_pt1 | contig 17760 bp, 18 predicted proteins | sample 7279671 | NCBI WGS metagenome assembly JAANMW01 (sample SAMN14094541, study PRJNA606508) | bioreactor metagenome | isolation source: A lab-scale SPAN reactor treating ammonium-rich wastewater day 247 | place: Ireland: Galway | collected 2017-09-19
CAGTACAGCCCAAGCCCGCCTTTCCGTCTTTGAAGCCCTGGACAGTGCATCAGGTCATCCGACCCGCTTTGCGCAATGCCCGCAGTTCTTTGCCGACGGCAAGCCACCAGTCATACCGGCACGCCCCAAGTTGCGCGAGCTGTGCTACGAAGCCTTTGCCGTCTTGCACAGTGGAGAGACCAAGTGTTGCCGCCGACTGAAAACTGACCCACTTAGAGGGCATGTGCCGCTTCAAAACTGACCCAGGTGTTTTACTTGCCTTGCCTAAATATTGGGCAGGGAAAATGCAAGGTGATCACCATGGAAATGTTGGGAAGAATTCGACGGATGTACATGCGCGACAAGGTGTCGTTGCATGAGATAGCCAAGCGCACGGGCCTATCGCGCAACACGGTGCGAAGCTGGCTGAGGAAGCCAGAGGAGGTGAAGGAGCCCGTCTACAGCCGCACGGCGGGCTTCAACAAGCTCAATGCGTATGTGGCCGAACTGGAGCAGTCGCTCAAGGCCGATGCGCATCGACCCAAGCAGAACCGTCGCACGGCACGCGCCTTGTTTGCGCAAATCAAGACCAGCGGATATGAGGGTGGGTACACCCGCGTCACGGACTTTATCCGGGCCTGGCGCGTCGACGCTGGCAAGGACGCCCGGGCGTTCGTGCCACTGAAGTTCGAGATGGGCGAGGCGTTCCAGTTCGACTGGAGCGAAGAGGGCTTGGTGGTGGGCGGTATCTACCACCGCATGCAGGTGTCGCACATGAAGCTGTGCGCCAGCCGCGCATTCTGGCTGGTGGCCTACCCCAGCCAGGGTCACGAGATGCTGTTTGACGCCCACACCCGTTCCTTTGCGGCGCTCGGTGGCGTGGCTCGCCGGGGTATTTACGACAACATGAAGACGGCCGTGGACAAGGTCCCGCGCGGCAAAGGCGGACAAGGTGGCAAGGGCCGCATCGTCAACGCACGCTTTGCCGTGATGTGCGCACATTACCTATTCGATGCCGACTTCTGCAACGTAGCCAGCGGCTGGGAGAAAGGCGTGGTGGAGAAGAACGTGCAGGACAGCCGCAGGCGCATCTGGCTGGAGGCGCAGCAGCAGAAGTTTGGCAGCTTTGCCGAGCTCAATGTTTGGCTGGGCGCACGCTGCCGCAGTCTGTGGGAGGAGGTGCGCCACCCAGAGTACAAGGCGTTCAGCGTGGCCGAGATGCTGGAGCAGGAGCGTGCGGAACTGATGCCCATGCCGACAGCCTTTGATGGCTATGTGGAGCGCTCAGCCAAGGTGTCGAGCACTTGCCTGGTGGCGGTGGCGCGCAACCGCTACTCGGTGCCGTGCGAATTGGCAGGCCAGCGCGTGAGCACCCGGCTGTACCCCGGCCGGGTGGAGATCGCCAGCGACGAAATGATCGTGGCACGGCACGAGAGGCTGCCCAACCGGGGCCACATCTGCTACGACTGGCAGCACTATATTGCGCTGATTCAGCGCAAGTCTGGTGCCCTGAGAAATGGCGCGCCCTTTGCAGACATGCCGACGCCTTTGCAGCGATTGCGACAAGGCTTGATGCGCCATGAGGGCGGTGAAAAGACCATGGCGCAGGTGCTCAACTGCGTGTCCAGCCACGGACTGGAAGCGGTGCTGGTGGCGGTGGAGTTGGTGATCGAATCGGGCGCGCTCAGCACCGAGCACGTTCTCAACGTATTGGCTCGGCTTGATGCGCCAGAGCCTCCTCCCAACATAGAGAGCACCCTGGATCTCAAGGAGGCACCACTGGCCGACACCGGGCGCTACGACAGCCTGCGTGGCGACGCCATGGAGGGCGTGAGCCATGCGTGATATTGCTGCTCAATTCAAGGAACTCCGCCTGAACGGCATGGCCGGCGCCTGGGTCGAGTTGACCACTGCAGAGGGACAAAGCAGTGATGTGGGCATACAGACCTCGCGCTGGTTGATTGAGCACCTGCTGCAGGCAGAGCACGCACAGCGGGCCTTTGCCTCGGTGCGCCACCAGATGAAGGCGGCCAAGTTCCCGCTACACCGGGACCTGGCAGGCTTTGACTTCGAGGCCTCCAAGATAGACCACAAGTTGGTCAAGCAACTGAGTACGCTGGAGTTCACCGAGACGGCACAGAACGTGGTGCTCATTGGTGGGCCGGGCACGGGCAAGACGCACCTGGCCACAGCCATCGGAGTGGCGGGCATTGCAGCCAAGGGCAAGCGGGTGCGCTTCTATTCCACGGTGGATCTGGTCAACGAACTGGAGAAGGAGAAGCGCGAGGGCAAGGCTGGGCGCATCGCACTGGCGCTGTCGCGCCTGGACCTGGTGATTCTGGATGAGCTGGGGTACCTGCCCTTCAGCCAGGCCGGTGGCGCCCTGCTGTTCCATCTGCTCTCCAAGCTGTACGAGCACACCAGCGTGGTGATCACGACCAACCTGAGCTTCTCGGAATGGTCGGCGGTGTTCGGGGACGCCAAGATGACCACAGCGCTCCTGGACCGTTTGACCCATTACTGCCATATCGTGGAGACCGGAAATGAATCCCACCGCTTCCGCCACAGCACCCTGGCGGCGAAGTCACGCATCAAGGCCAGAGAGAGTGCGCGCAAAGGCAGCATAACTGCACCGGCATCAGCAGAGCCAGACGAACCGTTCTAAACGGGCTACTGGGTACACTTATCCACAGTTGCTGATTCCAAATTCAGCAATCCGCCCTGGGTCAATATTGGATCGGCAGGGTGGGTCAGAATTCAAGTGGCGCCAACAATCGGCGGACTTTCTCAACAACTTCCGCGAATTCAACAAGCTGTTGGTGGGCAAGGCAAAGGTGTTGCTACTGGGTCGGCCCAATGCGCTGCCCTCCGATGAGCGAGACGTGGTATTTCGTGGCATGACCAAGGTTGGCGGTCAACTTGTCGCGAGCGCGGACTATCCGCCTTGGCATGAGTGGAAGATGGCTTTCTTCAATGCAGAAGAAACTTCCCGGCTTCTGACCTCCAGCCTACGGGTCAACCAGATCAAGCACGAAGATAGCCAGCGCTATTCTTACCAACCAGACTTCATCGAAAAGCGTCGCGAGGAGATCTTTGCGCAGGTGCCAGAGGATCTGCTGCGCCGCCCTGTCCATGTGCAACTCGTCGCGGATGCGGCCGCCGATCCCAACTTCGATCTGCGCGGATTCAACGCTCACCGCTTGTATGAGCATTTCATCAGCAATATGGTCCAACGCGACACTGTGCAGAAGGCCGCGCGCAGGCCTATAGCCTTGGAGGCACGCCTGCAATTCCAGCGCGAACTCGCCTGGTGGGCGTGGCGCAAACCTGACGGCACGCAAGGCAGTTTCTACCGGCGCGAACTGCCAGACATGCTTTTCCAAGACCTGCCCAATGGCAATAGCGCCGACCAAGAAGGAAAACGCAATGAGTACATCGTCTCGACCTTGACGGAGGAAAAAGAGTCCGGCGTGCTCTTCTTCGCGCACCGGTCCTTCCAGGAATTCTTGGTCGCAGAACGCATGCGTCTGGTAAAGCCTTCGCCAGCGGCGCATGCCGACTACTCCAACAGCCTAACCGACGACGTTGCCGCCTTTTTACGCTTGGCACCTGATCAGGGCTTCATCCTGGACTGGTATACCACCCTGCAAGGTTCTGCGGGGCCCATCGCCTTGAGCTACCTCGAGTTTTTTGCCTCGTTCGAGGAAATCAGCCACCAAATCACTACACACACGTTGTCCGGAGATGTCGCGTCCGTGGATGCGTGGAGCGTGATTATCCTGCACCACGCTACTCGGAAACGCACACCGGGGGCGCTCGAGCCTGGGCGCCTGAACACCATCATGGTGGGCCTCGTCAAACAGGGTAATGTCGGCGCGGCCGCAGTCGCTGCGCTTTCCCTGTTGGCGGACTGCAACGAAGCCGAGCGTGGCCAGGATCAGCTACGTGCCCAAATTGTTGGTGCGGTGATCGAGCGCTGCCTGCGTATGGCGCGGACCGATACCACTAAGGGAAACCTACTTATCGACAAGGCTGAAGCTGACTTTTCCTCAGAGTGGATGGCCACACTCGAGAAAGCGGCCGCCAAGCATGCGCACGCTGACATGACGATCAACTGCGGGTTCGACACTTTGGAGCGCTTGTGTGCCTTGCAACTGCAGGGCAAGAGCAAGAGCAAGGGTACCCGAATTGGGGTCGCAACAGTCAATCCGATCACCTTCAACGACGCCCCCATGGGGCTCAGCGTGATGCATGACGTTCCGGCACCTCAGATCTTTCGGTATGTCGACGAGGGCCTCATGAAAGATCATGGCACCTACCTGCGTGCAAGACGTGACCGCTTTCCCATCGTGCTTGTCGACGTTCGCTCACGCAACTCGCGCGCCTGATAGCTGCAGCGTGCCATGGCCGGGTCATGAGCCCTTGCAGAATTTAACTAGTCCAGCGGATGCAGCGACATAGCGATGTAGCTCGCTGTCTCTGCGACCGCCAATTTCAAGCATCTGCTTCGGAAACGATCCGGCTTCGCACTGAGGTCGGCTTTGCATTGATGCCTGACAGCTTTCCTGGTGTCTGCTCTTGGGCGACGCGGTCGTTCACAGCGGAATGGTTCAACGGCCGCTCCCAGCCTGAAGCCGATCTAGTTAAAACAGCAGACGGCTCCACACCGATTGGAGTCGCAGGCGCCAGAAGGGTGAGCGCAAGATTCTAGACCGCTCGTTGGCACGGGGCCTTGACAATGACCACATGATGAAACAACCGAAAACTGTCCACCAACTAGAACGTGTGAAGCAGATCAACGAGTTCCTGGACGTGGCCTACAAGGACTACGTAGCAGCGAGGGTGCTTCTGTTGGCGGACCTCCTGCCGCAGGGAGCGGTGCTGGCCAGCACCGCCATCGAGAAGTACATCAAGGCCATCCTGGCCTTCCGCGGCAATGTTTCCCATGGACACCTGAAAGCGGCGCAGTTCAACGCCCTGAAGAACTTCGATCCACAGCTCGGGCAGCAGATCAACGCCCAGTTCATCGACCTGCTGCACAAGAGCTACCGCCTACGGTACCTGGACGACCTGGCTCCGGGTTTCAACCTGGTGATCGCGGACCGGGAGTTCCTGGCCGAACTGGACTGGACGGCGATGACCATCCATGCGCGGTTCCACCAAACCGTGAACGGGCAGACCGTGGAATCGACCTTGACGCGGCATATGGCGGCGAAGGACCAACGCCTGCTGGACCTCAACCATGTGGCAGCCGGCATCGCCAAGCAAGACTTCATTGCCATGGTTCCGCAGCGCGTCTATGCGATTCGGCGCTTCGCGGATGGAACCCATATGGAATCCAGCTTCACGATCACGCCACGCCCAAGCGATGGGGCATTCATGCGACCGGGCAACGTCCCCAACGGAGATGGCCGCGGCGTCTTCCTTGGCTTCACAGGCGTCGAACCGTCGCCGGTCGAGCCGCCCGCGCCCGCTGGCGCGCCCCCGTGATCGCGGGCAGCAGTCACTGGTAGGGACGGATGACCAGCTCGTACGTCGTGGGTTTCATAGCGGCGACTCGCACGGTGATCTGCTTGGTTCGGGAAGCATTGAGCCCTGCCACGATGCGCGCCAGGGCCTCCCGCTCCGGCCCGGGCATCTTTGCGCCGCAGATGACGGACAGCAGCCGTCCCGGGAAATCGTGCCGGCCCGCAGTGCTTTCGAGTACTCGCCATTCGCGTTCGTAGCGCCAGCCGCTGTACTTCATGAAAAAGCGGTTCGGCGGCACTGCCAGTACCGGATCGGGGTCAGGATCGCGCAGCCGGGAATACACCACCGGCAGCGCATCGGTTCCGAGTTTGTTGGTCGCGGTGCGTTCGAATTCCAGGCAGATGCCCGCATGCTGCGCACCGTAGTGGGACCACATCAGGATGCTTTTGGGCGTGGCACTCAGGGAGAGCACGCCGAAGGTGTTGATGGATGACTGCAGCGCACCGTGGCCATCGACGAACTTCTGCGCCAGAGCGATGTCCTTTGCGCTGGCTCCGCTCAGGACCCTGTCGTGCAGACCACGGATCAACCGCGCGATCTCGGCACTCTCGCCTTTACGTGGCCTCGCCGCCGTGGCGCGTTGCTTGGTTGCGCGGCCCTGGAGTCGCTCCAAGTGAACAACTGCGTGGTTGGGGATCATGCAGTCGAAAGGGTCGTTGAACGTGCTAGGGTTGGCGAACCAGAGTTTCTCTGTGGCGAGCGCTGCTATCGCGCGCGCGTTTAAGGCCGTGTACTTGTAGAGACGAGTGACGGCGGGATGGTGCATGACTGCCGATTATCCTGACTAGCAGAACCACGCTTTGATCGAAGTGGCGTCTCACTTCCAACGCCAGCGGAACGCCGGGCCATGCGCCATGGTGGCTGCACTATCTGAACTCAAAAAGCTAGCACGGGACGGCTGGACGTCGCGATACGATCAACGTCATACGTCTTGACGGATCAGACTTCTTGCGGACGAACGCTTCGAGGTGCCCAGTTAAATGCCCCATATGTCCCTTCAGATTGCGGAGCGCTCGGTCATTGCTTTGCCCACAGCTGTCTTTGATGCACCAGCGACTGCATCTGGCCGAGCGACCGATTTGGTTCCCACAGCGGGATACTAACTATTGAAATTACGTTTGAAGGCTTTCGGACACAGCGGTCGTTGGGCCTCAAAACTCTACCGGCCGCATCCAGCCTGAAGCCGCCACGCCGGAGGTCTGTTCTGCAGCGGTTGCGGTCTTTTGCGGCATAAAGTCGATTTCACGCTCCGGGACCAAAAGCGGTCCTTGGGTCCGTAGCCGACTCGCCCTCTGCAACGACCGGTGTTCGAGTTCGATACGTACTGCTCGGCTATCAGAGGTGCTATTTCCCGTCTTCGAAATCCCTTCGTGGTAGCGCCTCCTTTGCCAATGCCATCTACACAACGAACCGTAAGCCGGTGAACGACTGCTAGGTTGCCACCTGCACGACTTCCAGCCCTGCAGCAGACGTCACCAGAAAGCGATAGCCCTCGCAGCCCACCGCTTCGACGGCGCGAACGCCCCTATCGATTGGCGCACCCAATTTGGCAGCCAACAGCACGTCGCGCAGCAGGTGGCCGAAAAAAGGTCACACTACGCGATGTGTCGGGTTTACCCGATTTACGCCAGTTAATTGGGGTCTGAATGAACTCGAAGCACGACGTGATAAAACCCGTACCCTCAAGCAAGCCATGATGCAGGAGCTACTTACCCGAAAGACGAGGCTGGTATGACTCCAGGGGACCAGTCCATTCCAGTCCATGTTGAAGTTTTGAGCTTTGCCAGTCTCTTCAATGAGTCGGCCTTCCCGCTGGCGGTGGACACCTACCAGCGCGGCTTTGTCTGGAAGGATGACAAGGTGCGGCAGTTGGCCGACGACCTGAGCGCCTATCAGCAAGAGGCAGATCCCAAGCCCCCCCTACTACATGGGTACGGTGTTGATCCACCGCCACGCTGATAAGGAGAAGCGCTTCCTCATTGACGGGCAGCAGCGGATCACGGCCCTGTGTCTGCTGCACTGGCAACTTAATAGCAGCCTGCCCACCAATTGCGCGTTGAGCTACTCGCCCAAGTCCGCAAGACGCATACATACCGCCGTCGAGGTCCTGCGCGAGCACGTTTGCAGTCCGGACGCCGGGATTTTCGACCAGATCGTTTTCACCGTCATTTCGGTGGATCGGGTGGACCTGGCCTTTACCTTCTTTGACACCCAGAACAACCGCGGTGTACCGCTCCATGCCACGGACCTGCTCAAGGCCTTTCACCTGCGGGAAGTGGCCGCGGCCTCGGTCGAGCGAAAGGAAGCCTTGCAAACACTTTGTGCCCAGCGCTGGGAAGGCATCCAGAGAGGGACGCCAGTCATGTCGCACGACCAGGAGTTTGCACAAAGCCTGTTCGCCAAGTTTCTCTGGCGGGCCCGATATTGGACGGGGCAACGGGTGACCCTTGGCGGGCACGACGCGTTGATGGAGGAGTTTCAGCAGAACACGTGGAAAAGCGAAGGCGACCCAGCGACGATCCCGCTCTACCGCTCGCGCCACAACCGGCTCGGCACGGCCCTCACGCTGCGGCGCGACGGTCACGGTACTCCTCGCGCGGGTCGCACACGGTGACGGCAAAGCCACTGAACACGGCCATGGTGGCCAGGTACTCGGTGAGCTGGCCGGCGCCGATCAGCAGCATGCGGTATTCGGGGCCGAAGGTGTTAGCCAGCACATTACCGTCGTCGATCAGGGGTGCCTGAGCCCTCGAGCTGATGTTCACGCGCTCGATGTTCGGCACGCCGGACATGGCGCGCCAGGGGCAGATGCTGACCGAGGTGGCGGCGCTGGTTGACGCCGGGCGCATCCGCTCGACGGCCACCGAGACCGCCGGCAGGATCGATGCCGCGACCTTGCGCCGGGTGCACGCGCAGATCGAAAGCGGAACGGCGCGCGGCAAGATCGTGCTCGAAGGGTTCTGAAGGGCCGCAACGAATACGATTGACAGGTCGGCCTCGGACTGCCGCCAGAACCGGATGATCTGCTCTTCTTCATGTTCGTCTTTCTCCTGGTGGTTGACGGACTTCACTAACCTCCGCTTGGTACGGTTGGTGAAGGTCAGGTCAAATCCCGAGATGGTCATTATTTCGAGCTTCGGACCTATCATTGAGCGTGCAAAGGCCAACGGTGTCGCGGTGAGGCTGCGGCAGAGCTTGTAGGTCTCGCCACATTGCGACAGACACGACCGCCTGGATAAACCCGCCTTGATGCGGGTGCCAGCATAAAGAAGCCAGGAGACAAACATGGCATTCAGCAGCCACTGGAGTGCACCCGGTCATGAGGCCACCTCGGACATATCCTGGCGTGCAGACGACGTGATCGAGCGCTCAAGGCAGCGGTCGATGGGCGTTCACAGGCTCGACCCGGGACGCAGTGACCCGCCGCGCGTCCTCACCGCGACTGCCCTGCAAGACCATCGCTTGCCGATGGAAGACCTGCTGGATGTTGCGCGCAGCGGCATGGAGTCGTTGTTCCTGCAGATACGTGACGCCGGGTATGTGATACTGCTCACGGATGCCCACGGCGTCGCCGTCGACTTCATCAGCAACCCATTGCTGGACCGCGAGCTGCGACAGGCCGGCCTGTACCTCGGCAGTTGCTGGTCAGAGGAGACGGAGGGGACATGCGCCGTGGCGCTGGCGAACCTGGAGCAGCGGTCCATCACGGTTCATCATGAAGAACATTTTCGTGTGCCCTACCGAACCCTGAGCTGCAGCGCCGCGCCCCTGTTGGGCGTCGATGGCCAGGTGCAGGCGGTGTTGGATGCATCCGCCCTGTACTCGCCGGACGACAAGCGCAGTCAGCACCTGGTGTTGCAGATGGTCAAGTCGACCGCTCGTTTGATCGAGAACGCCCAGTTTCTCAAGCAATTCGACCGGAACCTGGTGCTGCGTCTGGCCGGACGGCGCGATTTTCTAGAAGTGGCGACAGAGGGCTTGCTCGCGCTGGACGAGGAAGGCCGGATCGTTGCGGCCAACCAGGCCTTTCTGCAATCCGTGGGGCGCACGCCGGCGATGCTGACCGGCGCCCATGTCGAAGACGTTTTCAACGCGCGGATGGAGCGACTGCTTGGCGCTTCACTGGCCCACCCGGAGCCGCTGGCGTTGCGTTTGCTGCACTCGGGCGAGCGGTGTTTTGCCCTGGCGCGCGGGCCACGCAAGCTCACACCAGTGACCGAACGCCAACGACCGATGCTGCATACCCCGGATGACAAGGCGCTGCGTGAACTTGCTGGGAACGATGCCAGCATGACGCGCAATGCCCAGCAGGCCCTCCGTGTGGTAGACAAGGGCCTGGCGATCTTGCTGCAGGGTGAATCGGGTACCGGCAAAGAGGCCTTTGCCAAAGCGATCCACGAGGCGAGCACGCGGCGATCCAAAGCCTTTGTCGCAGTGAATTGCGCTGCCATCCCGGACACCTTGATCGAAAGCGAACTCTTTGGCTACAAAGAGGGCGCATTCACCGGCGCACGCAGCAAGGGGGCCAGGGGCAAGGTTCAGCAGGCCCACGGCGGCACGCTGTTTCTGGACGAAATCGGGGACATGCCTTTGGCGATGCAGACCCGCTTGCTGCGCGTACTGGCCGAAAGGGAAGTCACGCCGCTGGGTTCAGAAACTTCGGTGCCCGTGGACATACAGATAGTTTGCGCCACGCACAGGGACCTCAACGAGCTGGTCGCCAACGGACTTTTCCGCCTGGACCTGTTTTACCGCCTCAATGGCGTCACGCTGGCGTTGCCCAGTTTGCATGAGCGCACAGACAAGGAAGGCTTGATCCGCCAGCTGCTGCAGGAGGAAGGCCGGTCGCTCTATGCCCGTGCGGGCACGGCCTCCCCCCATGCGTTGGCCGCGCTGCAGACCTACCACTGGCCAGGCAACATCCGCCAACTGAAGAACATACTGCGCGCCGCCCTGGCTTTGAGCGGTGGCGAGGCCATCGAACTGGAACACCTCCCGCTCGACATCCAGGGTGCCATGCGTGCCAGCTTGCCCCCACCCCGCATGCTGTCGATTGGCTTACCAGCATCACCTGTCGATGCCGCCGCTGGTTCGGAGCGGGATGATTTGGTGCAGGTTCTGAGAGCGCACCACTGGAACATCACCCATGCGGCGCGCAGCCTGGGCATATGCCGAGCGACTGTCTACCGTCGCATGCAAAAGTTGGGCATCGTCAGCCCCAATCAGCAGGCCTGAATCAGAAGGCGCCGGCACTTTCCGCTTTTGGCGTGATTGGCCGCGAGAGGTCCAGCCCTGGCTTTCCTAGTTGGCGGCGGGGTTGCAGATATACGCAGGTGCGACACCTGTCGCTCGTTCGCTTGCTGGTGCGACACCTGTAGCACACAGGTGTCGCTGCCATGGGCATTCAGCAGGCCGACACACCGCCCTCAAAGCCTTTGGAACGCCCTCAAACCGGCTTTTAGTGCGGTCTCTTTAAGGGTATTCCCGCGATTCTTCTACAGATCCGACTTATGGCATGGCCTTTGCAAAAAAGTACCTGCGAGACGCGCCACCAGGTGGTGACCACTTTGCTTGCGAAGCGGTCCGACGTCGACAAGTTGGCGGCGCACCTGCGTCGTTCGTGTATCTGAGCATTTTTATAGGAGACAAACCAATGACACCAAACCGCGAGAAACAGCATTGGATGTATCGCAACATGGTCACGAGCCGCAAGTTCGAAGAGACCATTGCGAAAATCTATTTCGAGGGCAAGTTGCCCGTGTTCAGCATGGCCGACGGCCCGATTCCCGGTGAGATGCACCTGTCCGACGGGCAAGAACCTGTGGCGGTGGGCGTCTGTGCGCATCTCGAAGCAAGCGACATCGTCACCGCCACGCACCGTCCGCACCACCAGGCCATTGCCAAGGGGGTGGACCTCGACAAGATGGCTGCCGAGATCTTCGGGAAGGCGACCGGCCTTTCAGGCGGGCGTGGCGGGCACATGCACCTCTTTGATCCGAAGGTGAACTTTGCCTGCTCGGGGATCATTGCCCAGGGCATGGGCCCAGCCGTCGGTGCCGCCCTTAGCCGCAAGATGCAGAAAAAGCCCGGCGTTGCCGTGGCTTTCGTTGGCGAGGGTGCCGTGAACCAGGGCGGCTGGCATGAAGCGATGAACCTCGCCGCGACCTGGAAGCTGCCTTTCATTTGCGTCATCGAAGACAACGCCTGGGGGATTTCGGTGTCCAAGGAGGCTTCGACCGCGATCTCCAACAACGCAGACCGTGCGGCCGCTTACGGCATACCTGGCAAGCGCATCGCAGGCAACGACCCTTACGCGATCTATGAGGCCGCTGGTGAAGCGATTGCCCGCGCCCGCGCTGGTGAAGGCCCGTCCCTGCTGGAGATCGAAACGTATCGGCTCGCTGGCCACTTCATGGGTGATGCCGAAGGCTACCGCCCCAAGGGCGAGAAGGACGCGCTGTTCGCGAAGGACCCGATTCCGAAGATGCGCGCCAAGATGATCGCCGATGGCGTGGCCACCGGCGCAGAGCTCGACGCGATAGAGGCACAGGCCGCTGCCCGCGTTGAACAAGCCATCAAATTTGCCCGCGAAAGTGCGGATCCGGCGCCAGAAACCGCGCTGACTTCCGTGTTCGCTTAAGGAGACAGAGCATGAGCGTAGCCAACGAAAGAAAACTGACCATTGCTCGCGCCATGGCCGAGGCCGTGCAACAGGAAATGCAGATCGACCCCACCGTCTTTGTGATGGGTGAGGACATCGGCGCCCTCGGCGGCGTTTACGGCAACACACGCGGTTTGCTGGAGGAATTTGGCCCTGAGCGCATTCGCGACACGCCGATTTCCGAGACCGCCTTCATCGGCGCCGCTGTCGGGGCTGCCCAAGACGGGATGCGCCCGGTTGTCGAACTGATGTTCGTCGATTTCTTCGGCGTCTGCTTTGACGCGATCTACAACCTGATGGCCAAGAACATCTACTTTTCGGGTGGCAACTTCAAGGTGCCGATGGTGCTGATGACGTCGACCGGTGGCGGTTACTCCGACGGCGGGCAGCACTCGCAATGTCTGTATGGCACCTTTGCGCACCTGCCCGGCATGAAGGTGGTTTGCCCGTCGAATGCCTATGACGCCAAGGGGCTGATGACCGCCGCCATGCGCGATGACAGCCCTGTCGTCTACATGTACCACAAGGGCCTGCAAGGCATGGGATGGCTTGCCACAGAAGCGGGCGCAACGGTGCACACCCCAGTGGAAAGCTACACGGTCGAAATCGGCAAAGCCAAGGTCGTGCGCTCAGGAAAAGACGTCACCATCGTCAGCGTCGGGATGGGCGTGCACAACGCTCTGAAAGCAGCCGAGAAGCTGGAGAGCCAAGGCGTCAGCGCTGAGGTGGTCGATCTGGTCAGCCTGGTCCCGCTGGATCGCGACACGATCCGCGCCAGCGTCGCCAAGACGGGTCGCCTCATCGTCGTGGACGAGGACTACATGTCTTACGGCGTCTCCGGCGAGATCATCGCCAGCGTGACGGAACATGACATCTCGGCCCTCAAGGCCGCGCCCAAGCGGGTGGCGTATCCAGATGTGCCGATCCCCTACGCAAGGGTCATGGAGCAGTTCTGCCTGCCCAACCCCGACAAGATCGTTGCCGCGTTCAACAGCATGAAAGCGGCCTGACCGTGCGTCTCGGGGCCGCCTTCACAGGCGGTCCCACCCAACACAGGAAAGCTCCATGACAGACATCATCATCCCCACCAACCTCTGGGAAGAAGACGTAGAAACCGTCATCACCACTTGGTTGGTCAACGACGGGGCCACCGTTGAAAAAGGCGCGTTGATCGCCGAAATCATGACTGCGAAGGTGCAATACGAAATCCACGCGCCCGCGTCGGGCACCGTAGCTATCAAAGAGAAGGCCGACGCGGTGGTTTCCAAAGGCGCTGTCATCGGAACAATTGCATGACCGACGGCGTGCGCACCGTAGCACTGAAAGGCGTGCGCGGCATGATCGCGGACGCCATGGTCAAGAGCCTGGCCACCGCGGCGCAGCTGACCCATCACGGCAGTGCGGACGCTACTGCTTTGCTGGCGGAAAAGGCGCGGCTGGCGGAAGAGGGGACCAAGGCCTCGGTGGAGGATCTGCTGATGCTGGCCGTGATCCGCGCGCTCAAGAAGCATCCCGATGCGAATGGCCGCACCAAGGACCGCGAGGTTCATCTGCACGAAGCGATTGACCTGTCTGTTGCCATCGCACTGCCGGGCAACTTATTGGTGGCCCCGGCGATTTCTGGTGCGGGTGATATGGATGTGAGCGCGTTGCGGAGTGCGCGACAGGACTTGGCGGCGCGGGCCAAGATCAACAAGCTCACCGTGACCGAGATGACGGGCGGCACCTTCACGATCACCAACCTCGGCCTGACGCGGGTGGAGCACTTCACTCCAATCCTGAACGCCGGACAGATCTGCATCTTAGGTATTGGCTGCATGACGGATCGCCCGGTACGGGCACCTGATGGCGGCATAGAGCTTCGCCCTTTTGTCGGCCTCTCGCTCACCTTTGACCACCGTGCGCTGGATGGCGCGCCGGCGGGCGATCTGCTGACCACGATCTGTGAAGAAGTCGAAGGAATGTCCGGGTGACGACGCCTTTGCGCCGATTTGGGTCTGTGTCCGAAGGCTTGACCTTTGAAGCAGGCCTCTTTTCAGCGCAGGGCCCGCAGGTGGGCCTGTGGACAGCAGATGCCAATGCACTCGTGTGCCCGCGCGCCTATGAAACACGCAATGGATTCGCGCAGGCCGCCAGCCTATCGAGCACGCGAGGCTGGCCCGTTCATGTGCGCCCGACCGGAGGTGGCACCGTTCCGCAAGGCCGGGGCGTGGCCAACCTGGCGCTCAGCTTTGATGCGCCGGAGGGCTTCACCATCGAAGACGGCTACCGCTTGCTCACCCGGATATTCAGGGCCGGGCTGCGCGTAGAAACACTGGATATTGGGAACACCCCCAGCAGCTTCTGCGACGGCGACTGGAACCTTTCGATAAATGGTAGAAAACTGGTCGGCACCGCGCAACGGTGGCGGCCAACGCACCACGGGAGCCCGCGCGTTCTGGCCCATGCAATGGTCCTTGTGTCAGGGGATATCGCGTCAGGCGCGGACAGCGTTTCCGCCTTTCATCGCGACCTCGGTCTGAGCCCGGTCAAGGCCGACGTCCACACCAGCCTCTGCAGTGCAACACATCACACCGATTTACCCGCCGAAAACCTGTTGGCCGCAGCGCGGGGTGAACTGGCCCATCTTTCAAACCCAATGAACTTTTCAACAAAGGAAACAAACCATGTCCACCGACACCATCCACATCCATCTTGAGGTCAAAGTGCCCGAAACCAAGCGCGCTGGTTTCATGACCTTGATGAACGAACTGGTCGAGAGAACGCGCAAATAGCCCGGAACGCTCGTCTATGAGTGGTACGAGGTGGGCGATACCAGCACCTGGCACATCCTCGAGCGTTACGCCGATGCCGAAAACGGTGATCTGCACGTCAAGGGCTTCGCAGAGGGCTATGCGGGCCGCTTCTTCGAGTTGGTGACCAGTTGCACCGGCATCGTGTCGGACAACGCGACGCCCTATATCAAGGGCGTTCTGGCGGGCATCTCTCCACTCTACATTGCGCAAAAAGGCGGCTTCAACCGCTTCTGAGCTGCCCGCACATCTCTTGCTCAGACCGGGCGTAAGATGATGCTTGGTGTGTGGGCCGTCTCGGACATGTTGCAGCGCGCGCCAAGCTCAATCAGTATGCTCGGGGCCAACACGGAAAGCACGAGGACCGACGCATGCTGAACACTGTCACTTATGGGGACGCGCCGGGACCGCCATTGCTGATCGCGCACGGGCTGTTTGGATCAGCGCGCAATTGGGGGGTGCTGGCCAAACGCCTGTCCGAAGCACGGCGGGTGGTCGTCGTGGACATGCGCAATCACGGGTTTTCGGAATGGGCGGCAACCCACAGTTATGAAGATATGGCCGCCGATCTGGCGGCTGTGCTGGACGCACCTGCCGATGTGCTGGGGCATTCCATGGGCGGCAAGGCGGCAATGGTGCTCGCGCTGCAAGCCCCCGACAAAGTGCGCAAGCTGATCGTCGCGGATATCGCCCCGGTGACCTATCGGCATACGCAGATGGGCCCGATTGCGGCGATGCGGCGCGTCGATCTGACCAGCGTGACAACGCGGGCCGAGGCCAAGGCGCAACTGGGTGATCTGGACCCCGGCATCGATGATTTCCTGCTGCAAAACCTTGATCTGAAAGACAAGCGCTGGCGGCTGAACCTGGACGTTCTGGCTGCCGAGATGGACAAGATCATCGGCTTCCCCGATCTGTCCGGATCCTTTGACGGGCCGACCCTGTTCCTGTCTGGCGAGGTGTCGACCTATGTTTCAACAGATCACCGCGGCACGATCAAAGCCTTGTTTCCAAAGGCTCGATTCGCGTGCATTCCTGGAGCGAGCCATTGGCTGCACGCCGAGAAACCGCGCGAGTTTGTGGCCACCGTCTCGACTTTTTTGGGTTGAGGCACACCCGAATTGAGGAACGCTGGCCGCCCCTGAGGACCCATTGCGCATGACTGCAGCTGTACCCGCCACACCCGCGCCGACGCCGTCGCCTCAGCTTACAGTTCCCGACGTGGCCATCAACGTGCGGGACGTATTCGGTTTCGACACCGACATGAAGGTGATGGGTTTCGCCCAGGCCGACGAACATGTTCCCGATCTCGATCCCGACTACATCTTCGACCGGGACACCACGCTGGCAATTCTCGCGAGCTTTGTGCACAACCGCCGCGTGATGATTCAGGGATACCACGGCACAGGCAAGTCGACCCACATCGAACATGTCATCTCGCCGCTTCACCGAACTGATCGTAGGCCTCGAGTGTGCGCATCGCATAGCTGTACGCCGCGCCCGCATTGAGCGCGATCGCGGTGCCCATGGCGCGTCGGTGAGCTCCGCCTCGGTCACGCCCGCCCTGCGCGCGGCTTGCGCATGGACGGCAATGCAACTGTCGCAGCGCGTGGTGACCGCGACGGCGAGCGCGATCAGCTCCTTGGTCTTCGCGTCGAGCGCGCCGTTGCCGTTCTGACCTGCGCTGAGCGCCTGAAAGCCCGCGACCATCCGTGGATTGGCCTTGTGAAGCGCCGCGCCTGCACGGCGGCCGACAAGAAGATAGTCCTTCCAGTTCTTGAACATCGTTGGGCCCCTTGGTGATCAGCCGCGCCCCAGCGCGTAGAACTCGTCGTTGGGCCGCATGCTGGTTACGCCCCCTCGCACCACCTCAACTGGCTGGTGATGGCCGCTTCTGGTTGATAGTGGCTGTCCAAGCTTCTCTCGCGAGCGGCTGCAACCAGCCTGAAGCGGTCAACTGACGAGCTATGACGGAATTGCATTTTCTCTGAGAAGAAAACTTCAGTGCAAGCGCGTTCCAGCATGCAATCGAACTTCTTAACTGCAGGGACTTTCCTGGAAAAATGAAGCTCAAACACCCGACAACCGAATCCCGAAAAAATTTACAGAGTTAATTTTTACATTACAGAGTTTATTTTTACGATCATTGTGATCATAAAAATATACCCTGTAAAAATTCCTCTCCTGAGGCATGACTTTTCCTATCCTGTAAAAACATATGCCTCAGTCAAATTGGGTCGAGAGCAAAAATATAAGCTGTAAAACTGCCATAGCAGCCCACATGTTGACATTCCTCCCTGGCCAACGCGCTCATCAAGATTGGCATCAAGCCGCATTCCATGGGGCAATTTCAAGCGGGCAGCACTATGGTTGCTCCTTCGATACTGATGGCGATCGGCTTGATTCGCATGCTCATGCCCCGCATCATCAAACCCATCCTGCTCGGCCTGCTTATCGGTACCGCCCTGATGATTGCCACTTACGGCTCAGCAGCCATGGGCTCTGCCTCGGCAATCAATCTGCTGATGAAGATGACACTCCCATCATTCAATGTTGCAGTGATACTTGCGCAGCCTGTGGCACCAGATGACTTGGAGCGAGGAGCACAGCAACTCGACTTCTTGCTCATGGTGGCATGGCTGCAGATCAGCCTGATCTCAGCCGCGATAGTTGCAGCAGCACGCGCGGTGCTCGCACGTTCAAAATACCCCCCACACTCTTGCACCCCAGCCGAAGACCAAGGCAGTTTTCATATGTCCGCCCAAAGCAAGCGAGCAATTCGCTGAATCGCCCACTGCA